>Ga0307378_10008043_pt1 | contig 14098 bp, 9 predicted proteins | sample UN1MG_FD_202238 | JGI IMG/M metagenome (GOLD analysis project Ga0307378, IMG submission 202238) | Soil microbial communities from Risofladan, Vaasa, Finland - UN-1 | ecosystem: Environmental > Terrestrial > Soil > Coastal area > Acid sulfate soil | place: Finland: Risofladan, Vaasa | collected... | reverse complement strand
CGGGAACCATCGATACATCTGGACAAAGAACCAGCGATCACTGTTGGTGAGCCGAACCCGGCCACGCACCTTACGCCGCAAAACGATCAATTGATGTCGGAGCGCCGCGTTCTCTGCTTCAAGCCGACTCTTCGACTTGAATGGCGAGGCCAAGACGGCCAGGACGAAGCAGAGCAGTGCAAACATTATGAACTGACGTTAGGTGATTCCTTCAGCCGATCAAATGCGGATGGGGTTTTCGGTACACACAAGGGGAAGTCGCGTGGCTAAATCTCCAGCGGATGGAATTTTCGGAAAGGACAGGCCGATGGCGAGCGCAACTCGATTGCGATGATCGCCGAGGACGCAATGGACTTGCGCCTCAAGGCGACTAAAATCCCCACACCGGCTCCCCCCTACCACTCCCTCTCTCTATTCCGCAGGGCGGCTGGATTTCATGTCCTTGCCGTGACGTGTGGAGCCATGGCCCCGACGCGACGTGGCAACGCCCAATCCGATGGCAAGGCCAGTGCCGAGGACCTCGGCAGCCCCGCCCGAAGGTTTGGCGCCGGAGGTCTGGGTCGCCGAACGCTTCGGATGCTTGCCTTCTTTCTTCCGCACCACTTTGCCCTTGCTCTTGCTAGAGGCTGCTTCGTTGCCCTTGCTGGAAGCCGCGGAATTTGGCTTCTTCGTTTTCCCTTTTTTGCCTTCCTGCACCTCTTCAGTCGGCTTGGTCTCATCCGTCCGTGTCGTCTCCTCGGTCTGCTTGATCTCGTCGATCAGTTTGACCATTCGGGTCCGCAGGTCGGGATTGTTCACAATCGTCTGGAGATCCCGATCATCCAGATTGGTTAGATCGATGCACTCTGCCGTCGTCTGCTTCTGTGATGGTCCCGCCCCCTGTTGAGCCTCCGAGGGGAGTGAAACATCGATCGAGTCGTTAGTGAGGAGCGCGGTCAAGGTCACGCGGCGCGTTAGTTGTTTCCCTTCCGCCGTCGTCACGGTGAGATCAACTGTATCGTCCGATTTCGCGTCCTCCTCGTCGTGAACCACGACAATCTTGCCACTATCATCCGTTTTTCCTTCGGTCGCGGTCTCCGTGGTCACGGTGAGATCAATTTTACCATCCGGGTTCCTATTCTCCTCCTCGTCGGCCGCTTCGCTGCTGGAATCCATTTTCTTTGTCGTCTTTTCTGTCGTTTTCTCTGTCGTCTGCTGCGGCGGTGGCTGCGTCTCCGTACGTGTCAGTGTGATCGTCGCGCCGGGAAGCGGCTTACCGTTGTCGGTCAGCGTCACCGTGGCTTCTTGTAGCACGGCCCAAGCGGCGCCCGACCAAGCAAGAGTGCCAAGCACTGCAATCGCATGAATTATCTTGCGCATGGGATACCTCCTTAGCGAGTGACGGGCATGCCAATCACCCGAGGTTCAACTTGAAACGCGCTTCCCGTACTGAACCATTATTGTGCTCAACAACGACCCGAATCTGCCAGACGGTCGCCCCTTTGAGTGCGGTGGCCGGAATGTCGCCGAGCACAGAATTGGGGCCCCCGCCCTTTTGCGCTGCGGCGATGTTTTTCCAAGTGGTCGGCATCTCGCCCTGACCAATTTCGATGCGAGCAGATTTGAGAGCATTGGCATCCGCGGTGCCGTGCACCCGCACGGCTTGGGTCTTACCCTTTCCTACCACCTCGACGCGGTTGATCCCGGCAAACAAAAAATAGTCGCGCGGCGCGGCGAGGGCAGCGCGGGCATCGATGATACCATACCCGGTGAACTGATCGACACCTGGCACTCCAAGATCGCGGGCCGTGCTCTTGATGATCGCCATCACCTGATCGTTTTTCAGCTCGGGATCATTCGCAATCATCAGCGCCGCGAGGCCGCTCACCAGGGGAGCGGAAAAGGACGTGCCGCTGGCGCGATAGTAGCGCTTGTCTTCCCCGACATAAGCGGCACCTGCTGTGTACTTCACGCCTTCGATCCCGAGCATGGTGTCGGTGCGCCGGGCCCTCAGGCTGAGAATATCGAGGCCCGGAGCCGCAACCGACACGTTGCCCCAATTGGAAAAAATAGTCCGCTCATCGTCGAATCCGGTGGCCGCGACGGTCAGGACCTTGTCCGAGCCCGTCACCCCATATTTGCTGACGTCGACGCCTTCATTCCCAGCCGCTATGACGATCACTGCGCCTTTTGAATAGGCGTAATCGATCGCCGCCAGCGTGACCTTGCTAATCTCCTTGCCGCCGAGGCTTAGATTGATGACTCGCGCGCCATTGTCGGCCGCATAGGCGATCGCCTCGGCGATGTAAGACGAGCGGGTATGCCCGAAATTGTTAAGGGCCTTCAGGATCATCAAGCGTGCAAAGGGATTGATCCCGGCGATGCCGCTCTTGTCGTTCCAATCCCCGGCGATGGTGCCGGCAATCATCGTTCCGTGGCCGTCATGGTCCCAGGGACTGGCATCGCCCTCGATGAAATCCCAGCCTATCAGGTCATCGGAATAGCCATTCTTGTCGTCGTCGATGCCATTGTCCGCAATCTCCTTGGGATTGCGCCAAATGTTCCCCCAGTCGATGTTCCTATGGTTCCAGTCGAGCCCGGTATCGATGACGGCCACGATGACCGGCTGGGCATCCTTCTTGACCAGGCGCCACGCCGACTGCGGCGAGGCATCGAAGCCGATGCGCTGCAGCGCCCATTGATCGCCGTAAGTCTGTCCCCACGATCCCTTGCTGACGAAATAATGATTGTCGGGCGGCGCCAGCATCTGCTGTGCACCGGCTGAGCTGGCGGTACCGAAAAAACTCAGGAGAAGGAGCGCAACACCACCCCTCATCACCGTTCACCCTTTCTCGTCTACGGCCCCAACCAAATCGTTGCCTCTGGCAATTCACGGTTGAGCGACGAGTAGGAAGCGGGCTCCATGCCTAGCGGTGGGCCCGGCTTCTTCTCATCGCAAAAATCGATCTGTAAGCGCGGCCCAAAGACCTTTCGCAGCGTGTCGATGATGGCGGGGACCGCGGAGGCGGGCGCTTTAATGGCGACGCGCGTGAACGCCTTGTCGCCGACCTCGAAATCGGACCCCGTCAGGATTGCGCCGTCCGACACCTGCGGCAGGGCGGTCTTCGGCCCGCCGTCATCCTCGATCACGACGCCGGAATCGCGGCGCATGCTGAGATCCGTCCACGTCCGGTAATAGCGGGCCCCACCGGCCGGGAAACCGTAGATCTTGCGATCTTCCGCAGGGATGTCCGCCTGGCATTGACCGTCGGTGCCAGTGGTGCAGGTCACAGGGCTGCGATCGAAGCCAGTATCCTGCTCTGGCTCGCGTTCACCTGTCGTCGGCAACGGCGGGTCCTCCAGCGCGACCAGCTTGATCAGCTTCTCCTCCTTCAGTTCCGAGCCGGTAGGCTGTCCTTTGAGCACCGCCTCCGTCACCTTGAAGATAAGCGTGACCTGCGTGTCCGAACTCGGCGTATTCGTCGGTGTCGACGGCGTTTCGCTCGTCTCTGTCGGTGTGCTGCCAGCGCTAGGCGGTTGGCCAATCGACACCGCTGTTTCCGTCGCCCCCGATGTATTGCCTCCCGGCTGGGTCGTCGGCCCACCCGCTATCGGAAAGCCGGGCGGCGGCCCTGGTTCGTAGAATTCCAGCACCGTACCCTCCCCAATCTTTTTTCCAGTCTTTTTTGGATCGGGATTGCTCTGAGAAGCGCCGGGAGAGACGACCGCGCCGCCTTGCAAAGTTGTCTGCTGGGAAGTTGTTTTTGCGCCGCCGCTCTCGGGCGTGTCCTCCGACTTGCTCTGAGAAGCGCCAGGTTCAACAACGGCGCTGCCGGGCTGCGCGCCTTCGCCCGCTTTTGGCCGCTCCGCATCGTTCGACGCCGTATTCGTCTCGCCGCTCTTCAATTCGTCGTGGGGCGTGTCGCCGGGTTGAGCCGACTTTTGAGTCGATCCCGATTTCGGCTGTGACTGTGGTGCAGACTGATCGCTTTCAGGCTCTGTTTTCTCGACGCTTTGCGGCTGCTTGCCTTCATCAGGAAGAATAATGGACAACCTAGTGAGGTCGCACTCGCCGCCGCAGGCTTGTCCCTCGACCTTCAGCTCGCCGCGTTTATCGCCATTTAAGATGATTGTCCTGTCGGTCTCTCCGTCGAGAGTGCCATCGAAGGAGGGGACATCTATCTCAATACGCGTTTCGTTCTTCTCGGGGTCATAGACAAGTTTGACCGCTTTGGGCGGTAGAAGAAGAAATTGCAAATCGATCACTTCACCCGACTCATAATCGGTAATGCGATCACCGTCGTCGAGCGTATTATCAGGAGAGAAGGTCTGACGGGTAAACTTGAAACCGAATCCATCTTTCCCTTTTCCGCCCGTCATCTGATCGGGGCCATGGGTGCCCAGTAAGTGATTGTCGTTGTCATCGCCGCGTAACTCCCTGGGCTTTTCGCCGGCGGGGGGCTGGCCGCCAGATGGCGGGTCGTCGCCGATAGCGACAGGAGGTGGAAATGGATTTCCGAATTCGTCGGCCGGGGTGAACAACATGGGCGACGGGCGGGCCGTGCCAAAGCTACAATAGGCTGGGCTGTCGGTCGCGATCTTGCCTAGAATGGCGATCTCTGGCGGGAGCCCTATACATCCTGTCTGACCTCCATAACTGCAATTTGCCAGCAACCTGTCCAGAGTACTCCGAGGCGGAACGCTCGATACCCTTCTTGTCCTGATGGGCTTTTGATCCGGCTCGCTTTGAGATTTCTCTTCCGTGTCTTGTGACTTTTTTTCCTTCTCCTGTTCCTCTGCCTGCCTACGCTCCTCTTCCTCCTCTTCCTTCTGTTGTTGCTCGAGGTACTCTCGAAATTCCTTCTGTACTTCGTCCTCCTTCTGCTTCAAATCTTTCTTAGGTTTCGGCTGTACCCATTGAAACATTGATCTTATTATGCATTTTTTTATGTACTCCTCAAACTTGCCGAACTTGCTCCTTTCGAGACTATCAGCAAAATCGGACCAGGACTGTGCGTCACTTTCCGCTTCGTTGGCCCTTATTAGTTTCGTTTTTGCGCCTTTATTACTTTCGGCCTTAGCAGAATCTTCAAGATACTTCTTGGCGTCTTCCCTTAATTCTTCGGCTCTTTGCCTTGCGCGCTGGATTACAGCGTCGTAGCCCTCTGGGCCATCGATATCACACCTCTTTACCGCTCGGTCCGCCGCCCCCGACGCTTTCTCGGCGGCATCAGCCTCGGCGTGCGAGTGATAAAAATCGACGCCATCTATGGTGGCAACTGGCACCGGCGGAGGAGGCTGTGGCCCTTCGTCCGCTGCAGAAAGTGGGCTTGACGTGGCAAGTGCAAGGACAGACCAGAACGCAATGGTCGCCCAAAGGCGTCGTTTCAGAAGTAAGCGCAAGCAATTGGCTGCATCAACGCCTTGGCTCGACATGGCGGCCCCGCGCGGCTCTATGCAGCCGGATTTTGCTCCGAAATCAGAGCACCTCTGGCCGCTCTCAGACGCGAGCGTCGGAGAATCGGGCAGAGATGGCGAGGTAAGAATTGGATAGGTCTCTTGCGCGAGACGTAACATGGCCCTGACCTCCGAAGGGCCAGCTTCATCCGTCGAGAGTACCCTAGGGCTCAACGCTCTGCAATCGAGGACTGAAAACGATCAGTCCCAAGGGCATTGTCAGACAAAACTGAGCGGGCCTGCGAAGGGTGCTGGTCTGAGGCGTTCAGGCCGCCAGTTGACGCCACTCGACCAGGGCGGCAGAACGGTTCTGTTTGAAGATGTCGCGGCGGTTGAGGTGACGGTCGTGGTTGAAGTGATTGTGGATTGATGCGTGAGCGGCTGCAAATTTCTGTAGGGTCCTTACGGCCCTGAACCTCTGCATCGCTCGTTCTCGTCGTCGGAACGGCTGGTGGGAATTTTCAGCCCGGTTGTTGAGCCACCGGCCGCACTCCTGATCGGCCGCATTGCCGATTACTCTCATCGCTGCGCGGTATGACCGAAGCCTGTCCGTGACGATCGAAGCCGGCCGACCATAACGCTTCATCGCGCGCTTCAGAAACGTCAGTGCAGCTCTGCGATCCCGCCGTTTCGTTGCGAAGACCTCGAGCACTTCGCCTTCATGATCAACGGCACGCCACAGATAGTGCGTCTCCCCATTGATCCGCACGAACACTTCGTCCAGGTGCCAGCGCCAGTTCGAGTGCGAATGAAGATGAATCCGACGCTTCCGGATCTCCGCTGCAAACAGCGGACCAAACCGGTTCCACCAGAACCGTATTGTCTCGTGGCAGATGTCGATGCCACGTTCGGACAGCAGATCCTCGACCTGTCGCAGCGACAGGGGAAACCGGACATACATCATCACCGCAAGCCGGATGATCGCAGGCGAACTGTTGAAATAGCGGAAGGGATTTTGCATCGCTGCAAGCTATGGAATACCACATCCCGGCTCAAGCTGATTTGCTCTGACACTGCCAGGTGACGGCAAAGCAAGCACCCGGCGGCCGCCCTGCGCAACTGCTATGTTTGCAGATTGCCAGCCGGATTGCCGGTCCGGCCGAAGGCCTCGTCGATGATCCGTTGGAGGCAATGCATGGTCTCGCTGGGGACGAAGGGGAAGTCGCGTAATTCATAGACCCGCCCGAGGAAGCCGTATTTGCCCTCGCCATAGCGGTGATAGGGAAGCAGCTGATAGTCGATGACGTTCTTGTAAGGGCGAATGAACGCGAGCACGGCCCGCACATGGTCCTCGTTGTCGTTGATGCCGGGGATCACCGGCGTGCGGGCGATGAATGTCTTGTCCGGGAAGGCCTCATAGGCCTTGCGGAAATTGTCCAGGATGCGGGTGTTGTCGGTGCCCACCCACTTCTTGTGCATCTCGCGGTCGGTGGCCTTGTGATCGTGGAGCACCACATCGGCATGCTCGACGACCTGGCGGAACCATTCCCACCTTACGTTGCCGGCGGTCTCGATGGCGGTGTTGATGCCACGCCGGTGGGCCTCGGCGAGCAGCGCGGCGCTGAAGTCCGGCTGGGCCGTGCATTCGCCGCCCGATAGGGTAATGCCGCCGCCCGATTCGTCATAGAAGGACTGGTCACCCTGCACCTCGTCCAGCACCTCGGCAACCGTCATCGGCCGCCCGAACTCGTAGAGCGCTTCAGAAGGGCAGACGCTTACGCACTTGCCACAGTTGGTGCAGAGGTCCCAGTTGATGCGGACCTTGCCATCGCTCTCGACGACATAGATCGCCGACTCGGGGCATTCCGTCAGGCAGCGCCCGCACTCCTTGGTGCCGATGCACTTGCCGAGATTATAGGCCAGTTCCGGCTTGAACTTGATGCTCTCCGGGTTGCAGCACCACTTGCAGCGGTTCGAGCAGCCCTTGAGGAAGACGTTGGTGCGGATGCCCGGACCGTCATTGGTGCAGAAGTGCTGGATGTTGAGGACAATGCCCGTGAGCGGCTTGCCGTCGGCGCCTGAAGAAAGGGACATGGCTCTTACCTCCCGTCGCCGAATGCAATGCCGAGGTCGCGCGCCGCCTGCATCACCTCGCTGACAACCTGCACGGTGCGCACCTGGCGCAGCGTTTCCTGCAATGGCGTCATCCACATCTTCGGCGGGTCGAAGACGACCATCACGCCGTTCTCGCCCTCCTGCAGGGCGCGCACCGCCCGCGCCCCATAGGCGAGGCCCAGCTGCCGGTCGACACTGGTGGGCGCGCCTCCCCTCACCAGGTGCCCGAGCGAGAACGGCAACGTCTCTTCATTGGTGAGGCGCTGCAGTTCCGTGGCGACGGCGCTTGCCGCCGCACCGCTGCGGTCGATGATATGCTCGCCCTCCCCGAGGCTGAGGTCTGCATTGGGTGCGAGGCTCGCCCGCAATCCGCCCGGCTCCTCGTCCAGCGGCTGCAGCGGGGCGGCAGGCCTCGCCCCCTCCGCCACCACGACGAGCGCGGGCCTGTTCCCGGCTTTGGCCTGTACGGCCAGCTGACTTGCAACGCGGGCGAGATCATAGGGGATTTCGGGAATTAGGATTACGTTGGCGAGCGCCGCGAGGCCGGACTGAAGTGCCAGCCAGCCCGAATGCTGCCCGGGTACCTCCACCACAGCAATGCGCCCGATGTCGAGCGCGCCATTGCGGATCTGCTCCAGGGCTTGGGCCGTGTGGGAGAGGACACTGTTGTAGCCGAAGGCCTGCGGAACCGCCGCGATGTCGTTCTCGGCGGACTTCGGAATGCACACGGTGCGCAGACCGCGACGGTGAAGCTTGAAGGCAACGCTCAGCGCGTGGAGCCCGGTGACGGCGCTACCGCCGACCAGCGAGATGACCGCCTCGATACCGGCCCCCTTTAAAGCCTTCAGAACATCATCCGCGCGGTCCAGCTCTTCCACCTCGTTGTCGGCGCCGAGGCTGCGAACATGGAACGGATCGGTGCGCGCCGCCGTGCCGATCAGGCTGCCGCCATGGCCTGCCGCCTGCGCAATGTCCGGACGGAGTTGGACCAGCCCGCCCTTGGGGTATCGATCCGGATACAACAACCCGTCGTAACCGTCGCGAATGCCGAAGAGTTCGGTGCCGAGCTGATCGGCGGCCAGCGCTGCCCCGGCAACGACAAAGTCAAGACCCGGAACGTAGCCGCTGCCGATGTTAATGGCGATCCGCTTTGTGCTTGAGGTCATAACCGTTCTTGTCCTTCGTCAGTTGGCATCGAAGCCGCGGATGATCTTCTCCGCGGGTTCCATGACCCGATCGCAATAGGCCTCAAAGGAAATGCCCTCTCTCTAACGAACATAGGGGTTCAGTCCATTTGCGTGATTGGTGACATCGCGAACTTCCTGAATCTCCGGAACGCTTCTCCGGAGAGATGTCTCGATGCCATCCTTCAAGGTGGCGCCTGCCATGCTGCACCCCTGGCAACCGCCCCTCAGTTCAAGGAACACGATGCCGTCCTTGAAATCGATCAATGTGGCTCCACCGCCATGCGTGGCCAGTGATGGAATGACCTCCTCATCGAGAACCTGCTGGATCTTCGCGGCCATGCGGCCTTCGGGCGTGTCCAGCTTTCGCAACGGAGCGTCCACTTTGAACTCGCTGCCTATCAGACTGAACACGAAGTCGATGGTCGCGCCATCCAGATAGGGTGCAATGTCCGAAGCGATGTAGAGATCGATGCCATCGAAGGAATGGATGGAGTCGTTCGCGGATTCCGGTTCCTCCGCCGGCACAAATCTCATGGAAAAATCCGCCCGCAACGGTGAGCGCGGGTTTGCCCTCACCCTGAGTCCCTTGACCGGGAGTCCCAGTCCTTCCTTCGACTCGACAATCTTCTTAAGGGCTATCTCGGTGATGGTGATCGATGGAACGCTGGGGAACGATTTCCCGCTTTCTGGCTGTACCTCCATCTGCCCGCTGACGGTGGATTGGGAACGGGGAAGGGATTGATATGAAGCCTGCATCAGAAGGGTCCTTTGCGGACTGCTCATTTTCCAGGTCTTGTTCGAGCGCCCCCGGTTCTCCGAGGGCGCCCAGCGTGCTTCGACACAATGAGTCGAAGTTAGGAGATCATCGGAATGGCGCCATCGTACAATGGCTTCACCCTTTCGCTGGCCAACCGCATGTCCCTTGGCTGGCTCCAGAAATCCCAACGCGCGGTTGGCGTGAACGTGCCAGTGACCGCCGCAGCGATGATGGCCTCAGGGTTGCCGTAGATCCACGTTGTCCCTTCCGAGCCGAAGCCGGCGCCAAGCTTCACATACTTGAAGCTGCTCGTGGCGATCGACAGGTTCTTCGGGTAGTGGCGGAACGGGTTCATCGCCATGCAGGTCTGGTGATAGATCTTGCCGCCGGCGTCCTCGATGGTTTTGGTATCGCCGTAGTGTTGCGCCATGAAGTAGGTTGGCGTGTCGGTCTGCACCCAAAGCTGGACCCCCGGCTTGACCTTCTTGCCCTTGATCAGGCGCGCAACCTCGCGGACCTCGTCGAAGGTCGCGTGCGGACAGCCGACAATCACGATGTCCACGGGCTTTGCGCGATCCGGACCGGGCGCCGGCGCAAGGCTGTTGAGGTGGCGGTACATCTCGACCATGTCGTCCATCGTCACTTTGTACCGTTCCGGGTTCTTGGGCATGTTGCCCTTGAACGCGGCTTCCAGCGTCGGGGATTCCGGCGTAAAGCCCATCAGGTGCAGGATCGGGTCGTTCATGCCGGGCGAAGCGCAGGAGATCAGGTTCTTGGTCGCGCCCGCACTCATGTGCTTGGGCAGGTTTTCCACGGCCATGATCCGGTTGTCTGCCTTTCCAGCAATGCAGGCACCGACGGCGCCCCAATCCGCCATCCCCTTCAAATTGTCGCGGACCTCGTCATCCAGCGTGACAATACACTTGGCCGCGCGATTTTCGTCGAGGTGGCTGCCGTACTTGGGCAGGCAGCCGGTGTAGGCGCAGTAAATGGTGTTGACGGGGGATTCCCGATTGGTCCGTGCGCCGTAGATGGTGTTGATGTAGCACGCCGCGCTGGACTCAGAGCTGGCAGCATACTCGTTCATCTTGGGGATGTTGGTGTTCAAGTACGGGTTGCACGAGAGCCAGTTGAGCCAGCCATGCTCGACCAGTTTGTCGTGACCCGCCTTGAAATCCCGCGTCATCTCGGCGTCGAGCTTGAAGCTGCCCTTGCCCGGGATCTCGAAGTTCCACGGGTAGCCCTTTTCTTCGATCTTGTCGAACTGCACCAGGTAGGGGTCGTTCCCGCACACGGTGCCGGTCTCGTCGTCGACGTGCGCATCCTTCATCGCGAAGATCGGATCATAAAGCGCGCTGTGGCCCAGGTCGTAGGCGCTGAGTTTCGCCAGCGTCTCCGGCTTGCTGCGGTCCTTCGAAAAGATGGGACAGGCGTTCAGGACGAGGACGAGGTCCACCATCTCGGTCGCTTCGACTGCTTCGCCAAAGTCCGCCAGTTTTTCCATGCAGAACTGCTTGGCTTCGCCGAGCTTGCCGTCCAGCATGTCCTTCTGCTTCGTCGTGAGTTTCATAGCCATGTTTGCGTTCCTTGTTCTGAGCTGGCTCTATGCGGAGCCCCTGATTACTTGCGGGTGATCGTCACGGTTGCTTTTTGGCCCACTTTGGGAGCGTCGATCTCAAGCATGTCGCCATCCTTGATGGTCGTGATCGGGTCCTTGTCAAAGGTGTCTATTGCGGGGATTTCCGAGGCGATGGCACCGCTGATATCGAAGGGGAAGATACTGCGGCAAAGGATGGCCACCGGACCGTGTTTGGCCTGCTTGACCTTGTAGTACAGGCTGACGGCGCCGCTGGTCGATCCGGTCACGGTGGGATAGACCACGACTTTGCCCTCGACAGACTCGCCCAAGTGATCCCAGCCGGCGGTCAGAACTTTGCCGTCTTCGTTGCCGACGTGGTTGAACGCCCATCCAAAACGATGGCTGAACACCATTGCTTCGGCTTTAGCCTTGCCTTTCGACCGGGCGATGCCGGTCAGTACGATTTTCTCCGCCATTTTCCGCTCCTTCTCCGGTTTGATCTGGACTTCGATAACTACGTATCCGAAAGTGCCCTCGAGCAGCCAAGAACTCTCTCCGAGCGCGCTTAGTGCATCTGTTCTTCCGTTCTCGCGATGATCTCGGCCTGTTGCGAGGGTGACAGGTCCGTAAAGTAAGCGCAGTAACCAGCCACCCGGATCACCAAGTCGCGATATTTTTCCGGGTTCTTTTGGGCATCCAGAAGCGTGGCGCGGTTCAGGATGTTGAACTGAATGTGTACGTGTTTCTGGCTGGACCACGCGCGGATCAGCTGCATGAGCCGGCGCGTGCCTTCCTCGCCCGCGACGTGCGCGGGCGCCATCTTCATGTTGAGCAAGTCTTCGCGATGTTCCTTGTAGATGTGGCATGTAGCTCTAGCGATGGATTGCAGAGTCACAGTCGGCCCTTTGGTGTCGCAGCCGTGAGAGGGAGCGATCCCATCGGAGAGAAACTCTCCTGCCGGGCGACCGTTCGGCGTCGCCATAGTCACCTTGCCCATTGGCACGTGGAAGGTGATCGGAATGATACGCATGTTGAAGCTCTGGCCATGCGGCTTGGGATGCCTGTGCGCATACTCCATAACTGCGCGCTGTATCTCGTAGCCGATCGCGTCCACCCACTCGATGCCGTTGCCGTACTTGGGGGCATGAAGGCACATCTGGCGAATGGCTTCCTTGCCCTCCCAGTTCGCTTCCAGAGCCTCGAGAAGTTCGTCCCAGGTGAGCTTCTTCGTGTCGTAAATGAGGTGTTTGATGGCGGCCAGCGAATCGATGGATGTCGCGAACCCGCCGAGCCCGTCGATGCAGGAGGCATCCAGCGCGCCCGGAATATAATCGCCGTGGGTGTGGAGATCCCGGCCATTCTCCATGCATAGGTCGTGGAACAAGGAGGCCAGCGGAGCCGCGATGTACCTGGGCTTTAGGGCCATCGCCGTGTAGACTTGGATCATCGTATGCTTGACGATGTTCTCGATCTGCAATCGGTAGGCGTTCCACAAGTCGTCGTAGGTCTTGAAGGCCCTCGGATCGCCCGTCTTCACACCGAACTGTTCTTCGCCGTAGATCTTCATCTTGCCGTCCCGGAGAGTCATCTCCATGACAGCGCCGTGGTTGATACCTGCATTGCCGGTTTTGTGGGTCTCTCGGTTGGGTAGTCGCGATTCCGAGCATCCGGACATGGCGTAATCGAGGGCTTCCCGCTTCTCGATTCCATTGCTGAGGTACCAGGGCACAATGAACTCGTCGTTGATCAGTTTGGGCGAGCCCTTGCCGTCCTTGATGGTCTCAGCGACGGCATGCAGGAACTTGTCGGGCGTGCCGGCGTGAATCCGGACGCCCAGTTCGGGATAGCTGCTGCGAAGAGGGCGGGTGGATTCCAGGAGCACATAAGAGAGCTCGTTCGTTGCGTCCCGTCCATCCGAGGTTTGGCCGCCGATTGTCACCGTCTCGTGATGGGAAAATCCCTCGCGACCCTTGGCCATGGCAGGCGACATCTGAGACTCGATACTCTGCATGATGTTCATCCAGAGACACTGAAAGAGCTCCTGCGCCGCTTCCGGCGTGATCCGGCCTTCTTCGAGGTCCTTCTTGTACGTGGGATAGAGATACTGATCCATCCGGCCTGAGTTGATCTGCCCTCCGACCATCTCCTCAAAGCGCGAGAAAAGCTGGGTGAACCACTGCGCCTGCATCGCTTCCCGGAAGGTGCGCGCAGGATTCTCGGGAACCCATGCGCAGATGGCCGCGATCTCCTCCAGTTCCTTCTTCCGCTGGGCGTCTTTCGTCTTGGCTGCCATCTCAGCGGCCACTGCGGAGTAGCGCCTGGCGAAGAGGCTCAAGGCGTCGCAGGCGATGATGGCCGCTTCGTAGAAGGGCTTCTTGAAGACCAGATCGCGCGGGTGTTCCAGGGCTGTCAGCCGTGCCTGGGCTTCCTCACGCATGCCCTTGCATCCACGCGTTAGCATCTTCCCAAAGTCGATAACCCAGTTCTGCGAATGCCGCATGGTTGAAGTATTGAGCATCACGAAAGTCTGCTTGATGCCGACGTTGTCTGGGTCCGAACCGTAGGTAATGTGCCGGGATTCGGGAGGCAGAGCCTTGACGAAGTTGGGGGTGAAGTCCCTGCCGTTCCAATAAGGGAACAGCACCTCGTCGATGATTCTCTTGTCCTCGTCGGTGACAGATATCGCGTCCGGCGCGCCCTTGGCGGCAATGAAGGCCTCGGCCCCGTCCTTGATGATGGTGCCATCGAGCTCCGGGTAGACGAGGCTATACTTCCCCAGCCAAGTGTTTGGCCGACCGACAATCAGCTCATCATCGAAGATGGCGACGGGGATGTTTTCGGCGATGTGATGGAGCGCCTTGGCCCAGCGCCATACCAGAGGTTGCCCCTCGGTGGCCTTGAAGGACTCGGTGAAATACACGGCACGGTCCAGTGCAACGCGCGGGGGGCCATAGTTTCGGATGGCATCGAAGAGTCTCAGAACCCTGGCGGAAACGTCGCCATGCAGAGTCTTCGTACCACTCTGGATCGCCCGTTCCTGTGCCGAAAGAACGTCGCCTGTCACATTATTCACGTCAGCCTCGG
>Ga0307378_10008042_pt1 | contig 14099 bp, 11 predicted proteins | sample UN1MG_FD_202238 | JGI IMG/M metagenome (GOLD analysis project Ga0307378, IMG submission 202238) | Soil microbial communities from Risofladan, Vaasa, Finland - UN-1 | ecosystem: Environmental > Terrestrial > Soil > Coastal area > Acid sulfate soil | place: Finland: Risofladan, Vaasa | collected... | reverse complement strand
GATTCGGCTTCCGGGTTGACGTTGGCAGGCTGCGGATAGAACACGCTGGTGGCAATGTCCAGGGAGACACCTTAGTGAACGACGGTGGTTGGCACCACGTTGCGGTGACGATACAAGAGAACGCCACGATATCATATCCGGAGGTGATACTCTATCTCGATGGTACGGACGACTCCAGGCCCACTACAGGCGCCAATGCATTCAACCTCACCGCAGGGGAGGATGTCAGTATTGGCAGGCGGCCCGCAAACAACGATAGATTCTTCCTGGGTCAGATCGACGAAGTCCGTATTTACAACGGAACGTTGACACAAGAGGAGATTGCATGGTTGTCCGGCCGGACCATGCCATTTGATAAGCCGTTTTGACATAGCGCCAATATGATGGCTGCATTTTCCGTATGAGCGGGACGGTAAGCAGGATTCGCATCAGTTCGGGGCCTGTACTGATTGACTCGGTATAGGCCCCGTTTTGTTGAGGGCAATATGACCATTTATCCGAACTTCACGTTCGGAACTCTTTTAGAGTAAAGCGCAAGAATTAACTTGAATTGGTATAATATCAATCTCAGTTAATTAAAGCCGATTGTCCATTAATGTTATTCTGCGAAAGCAGGAATCCAAGACCTTTATCCTTTAGATTGGCAATTACAATATCGGTTCTTTCTTACTGAAATTATTATAACATGGGAAATGTCAGATAAAATAAAAAGGGCTGCGGGCGTGAAGCTCGCAGCCCCGATCGGGTAAAGTAAAAGGCAAATTGTTTTATGCCCTTCTTTTTCTCAACAAAGCCAACGAGCCGAGACCCAGCAGGGCAATCGTAGTGGGCTCGGGAATGGTCATAGCACCACTGAAGCCGTTGCCACCGGCGTAGCCGCCGGCCAGCATCTGGGTAAGGTTACGATAGTTTGTACCGCTTCCGCCCTGCAACGAGAGTTCAAAATCGAGTGTTGTCGTGCCCGAATTAGCAATGGCGCTGAGCACGGCAGAGCCAAGGGATTTTCCGGCAGGAGTTATATAGACGTCGGTAAGATCTGCCGTAAAAGAAGAATAAGCGGCTCCTATTGTTCCTACAGGTATCAGGTCACCTGAACTAAGAGTGGCCTTCATGTAGAGCGTTTTGTCTACTTCGTTTTTGATAGTGATGACCGAGCTACCCAATGGTGTCAGAGTGTAAGGGCCATCAGGAGTTCCGTTTACAGTCAATGTGGGGATATACACCACAGCATCGACCAGAGCATCGGCATTACTGCCCATCCCCCTGTCAACGGCGATAACCTGATTGAAACTAAGCGTGCCGGCCCCATCGTAATTCCAGCTACCTGCAGTATCGGTATCAGGACTGAATTCGATGCTCGGTGTTGCAAACGCCGGAGTACCTACACAAAACACCAAAGCAAAAATGATTACTAACTTTTTCATTTTCCCCTCCTGTTTATAAACTTTTGACTTTTTTGCTTCTATCTTTGAGCTGCGGACGGCCCGCAGCAACTTTATTAATCCTTTCGTTTTGAGCTATTACATACTCAATAACGACCTTGCTTCATTAATGTCCCCCTTTCTGCCGATCGCCGATCCGGTCGGCTTTTCTTATTCCCGTTTTGTTAATGAACGAACAATTATCTTCATCCCTTCCGAAAATTTCTTATTATTCGGCAAGAGCTGTGGAACCGGGCCGTGGCTGTAAAAAGCCTGTTCGGCACTCCTGCCGTATTCGCTTACGCAGCATTTCTTTTTCTGCGTACCATACTCAGTACACTACCGAGACCGAGCAGGGCTATCGTTGTCGGCTCCGGGACCTGTACAATGTAGTCCTGGCTTCCTTTGTAAGAAAAAACTCGCAGATCTGCCTTTGGGCCGGTGCCGTCCAGTGCGTGCAACCAGCTATTGGCAATATTTGTAGCATCATAATCACAACGAAAACCGAGATCACCGGGCGTGCTGTCGATTTTGGTATTCCACTTTAGCGGGGACGCCGGAAGGTCCTCGTAAACAATCTCCCATATAGCTGCGGCAAAGGCACCGGCTTCTCTATTTTGCTTCCAGTAAAATGGTCCGTTGTACGTCCAGCTTGGGTCGTAAAATCTGCCCCACAGTTCCCGGATATAATCGGCTTTTTCAGAACCCATTGCCCCTCCGAGAAAGCTTGTCGGAACCGGTCCACCTTCCAGCTCAATCACATTATATGACAATGTGCTGTCCGGCGCCAGTTCGCTGAGTTCGGTGCAGAAACCACCGATCGGTCCGTTGGACCAGAGTTTTCCCTCACCGGCGCCATAGGTCTTGTCGAGCGTATAGACACCGGCGTGCACATTTAATCCTTCCTGGCCGCCGCCCCAGACACTGATTATTTCATTTGCTCCATAGCCGGTATTCACTATATCCACAGTACTAACAGGGTAAGCTTGTGCTGTGTATGGCAGAGCCAGAATTAATCCGACAAAGAGAATTGCCGATATCTTGACCTTTATCATTTTCCTTCCCCCCAAATATCTCACAAACAACTTCCAACGTCTTCTTTGCTGTGGACTACCCAAAGCAAATGATTAGTTATCATGCCGCTATCCGGCTTAATTTGGGTGCCCAAAAGGTGAAAACTTGAGAACCCCCCATTCCGATTAACCGCCCCCGGAAACTACTTATAAAGATAAGTTTACCGCATTACTCCACAAAAGTCAAGAGTTTTTAGCGGCAATAACTGAGGGTCGCCGAAATTTTTTCGATATGTGTCCCTACCTGCTTAAAACAAAATAGTTTTAGGACTAAGACGGCGATTGGAATGATAATCAGCTCCGAATTTTTCTTCACGAAGATGGTCGAAAAACGTAAAAGCTTTGCAAAAAAAACGTAGTTGATGTGTTGAAAAAAATGATTCACAAAGCGGTCACTACAGGGGTTTTAAAGTTAATCATGACCGTATAGGGCCGGACAGCAGAGCTTGCTGAGGTTTGACTCGTTTTGCTTGCGATAACTCCGAATGTCCGGACTATTACGAAGTGCCGCGGAAATGTGTGATTTGGTTTTAAGAACGGCTGTGACCGCGCAAAAAAATTGAGGGCTGACCTCTTGATGACCAGCCCCCCATTGAAGAAAGGAGTATTATGATATCAACTGACGCCTGATCGCTTCAACTCGCTCTGTCTCTATCTGCTATATTCCAGGAACACACCGTCAAGAAGCACGAGCTAAAGATGGAAGAATCAGACTATGTTGAACTTATCCGCCCCTGATTTCCCCCAATTCCGTTTGTTCTATATATATTATAAGCGGTATTTTGCTGAATGCCAAATTTTATTTTTCAACAATGCCCGATTTTGTAAAAATTAATACCACTCAACTACTGCATAGACATAATCCACAGATGTTTTTCTCGTAGCGTTGGTGTCATTGTTATTGACCTGTAATAGTAAAGAATTTACCTTTTGAGGCGTATCTACAAAGCTTGTAACGTCCCATGAGTCTGTTGCCTCGTTACTTTCTCCCTGGCGCACCGGGGCAAATATTGATCCCCAAACATCCGGTTTTTCCGGCCAGCCCGTCCCCACACTCCATTGTAATTTTCTGTAGGTAAATTGCTGTTCCTCGAAGTGCTCCACATAAACAACGGCCGATATAATTGAAGCGCCCGGCGGAATAGATTCATCGCAAAATTCATAGCACGTGTACGAAAGAGATTCGGTTTCACACCGGTCGTTATCACTGCTCTGGACGACGGGGACCTTGTCTTTTGCCGATATTTTTACTTTACCTTTTTGACTGAAGGTATTTGCCACGGTCAAGGTGGTTTTCAAAGGCGAGGTCAGGGAAGTCACCGTGATAGTAAATGACTGGCTATCAAAGGCCCGGATCCTATAACTGTCTGCGACCTCAACCTGTACTTCATGAGTTCCCGCCTGACTGCTTGTTGGCCTCCACTCTATCAAACCTGTAGCCGGCCCTATGGACATGCCTTCCGGCTTCTTGGTCAGGGAGTAAGTCAGCCAATCTCCCACGTCCGCGTCTTTGGCATCAGCATCGTAGGTGTATGGTGCCCACACCCTGCCGGTTTCTACGGGTTTTGAAGTTATCGACGGCGCATCGTTGACTGCATTGATTGTAACTTTCACCGTAGCTGTATCAGTTCCGCCTTTGCCGTCGCTAATGGTGTAGTTGAACGTATCGGTTCCGCAGAAATTCCTGTTGGGGGCATAAGTCAGTGTGCTGTCGGTGTTAATAGTGACTGAACCATTGCTGCCCTGTGTAGCGTTAATCACTATCAGCCGGTCATTGTCAAAGTCAGTGTCGTTAGCCGGTACTTCAATCGTTACTATCGGCACATCTTCCTGTGCCGTGGCACTGTCATCGTTGGCTGTCGGCGGATCGTTAATCGGTGTTACTGTGATCGATACGGTTTTAATGGCGCTGTCGGACTTGCCGTCGTTAACCTTGAAAGAAAAGCTGTCCGTGCCGTTGTAATTCGTGTCGGGGCTATAGGTGAGGTTTGGCTCGGTCCCGCTGAGGCTACCGTGTGTCGGACCTGTTATCACTCCGTAGGTCAGCGGATCCCCGTCCCGATCGCGGCCCTCTATTGTAATCGAAATCGGCGTGTCCTCCTGTGTTGTTACACTGTTAGCTTCTGCTGTCGGTGGGTGGTTGACGTTGCTTATTATGATTGCTGCCAGTGCAATGATTAAGAGAATTGCCAGTACTGAAAAAAGAATGAGTCTTTTTTCCATGATACTCCTCCTTAAATAGTTCGAACACCTTCCTAATTGGATTTCGCGTTATCAAAGAAAAACCCGGTTCTGCCGGAAAATCTCTTCAGGGTGTTGAAAGCCATTGTAAACCCGAGTCAAAAACATATTATACTTCTATTCTCTCTTTTCTGCGAGCATATTTTTTCAATAAATTTTCGATACTCCATTCTCCGACATAATGTAAAATGTCGACGATTTGATTTTGAGCTTGCAGAATTGCCTCTGGGGCTTTATAATCCCTGGTTTGGCAAAATGATTGTAGCCCCATGCTCGTAAGAGCGGAAGCTCATTAATCGAGAGTCGAGGAATGTTTGAGTCATTGACGGAAAAATTTAACTCGGTCTTCAGGTCGCTGTCCGGCCGGGGAAGAATTACCGAGGCGAACATCTCGGACGCCATGCGAGAGGTCCGTAAGGCCCTTTTGGAGGCGGATGTTAACTACATCGTCGTAAAGCAATTCTGCAAGGACGTTACACAGGCCGCCCTCGGTGCTGAGGTTATCAAGAGTCTTCATCCCGGCCAGATGATGGTCAAAATCGTAAGCGATGAGCTCACAAAGCTGATGGGGCCGGTTGATACCCGAATCTATTATGTCTCGCCAGGGCCGACTGTGATTATGTTGGCCGGCCTGCAGGGCTGCGGCAAGACCACTACTGCGGCAAAACTCGGCAAATACATTCTCGCCAAAGGCAAAAAACCGCTCCTGGTCGCCGATGACCTGCAAAGGCCGGCTGCTATCGAGCAATTGATTATTCTGGGTCAGCAGACAAATATCGATGTTTACAGCGAAGAAAGCAAAAACTCGGTAAAAGTCGCCAAAAATGCCCTCAGGCACGCCCGGGAAAACGACTACGACGTGGTCGTGCTCGACACCGCTGGCCGACTTCATATCGATCAGGACATGATGGATGAAGTGGCCGACGTGGCAAAGGCGGTCACTCCACACCAGATTTACCTGGTCTGCGATGCGATGACCGGCCAGGATGCCGTGAATTCAGCCAAAGAGTTCAATAAACGCCTTGAGCTTGACGGCGTCATCCTTACGAAGTTAGATGGCGATGCCCGCGGCGGAGCGGCGCTGAGCGTAAAGGCCGTCACAGGAAAGCCTATCAAGTTCATAGGCATCGGGGAAAAGCTGGACAAGCTCGAAGAATTTCACCCCGACCGTATGGCCGGCAGAATCCTGGGAATGGGCGATGTCGTAACGCTGGTCGAGAAGGCCCAGGAGCACTTTGAGGCTGAAGAGGCCGTGAAGCTGCAAAAGAAAATGGCCAAAGGCAGTTTCGGATTCGACGATTTTCTAAAGCAGATGCAGACCGTCAAAAAAATGGGCGGTATTAAAGATATGCTCAAAATGATGCCCGGGATGGGAGGACAGCTCAAGGACATGGACCTCGACGGTGTAGAGCTGACGCAGATGGAAGCAATCGTGCATTCGATGACATTGCAGGAAAGACGCGATCCTGATATTATAGACTTGTCCAGACGAAGGCGGGTTGCTGCAGGGGCGGGCGTGGAAGTTCACGCTGTTTCCGGTCTGGTAAAGACATTCAAGCGCGGCCGTGATATGATGAAGGCGCTTAGCGGCGGAAGTTTCGGCGGACTTAAGAGCCTGCTCTCAGGCGGATTCAATATGGGCGCGCTGAACCAGATGATGGGGTCGGGCAAAAAAATAAAGCAGCGCTCAAAAAGAAAAAGAGTCATAAAACGAAGAGGAAAAATAAAACGACGATGAACATTGAATCACACGGAGTTCTGCACGTTGGCTGAGGAAATAGAAAGTAAGACCTTCTCAGCGTAAGGATCGGGCAAAGGAAAAGTAATTATGAAAAACATTCAGAATCGTCGGGATTTCTTGAAACTTTTCGGTGTAACCACAGCCGGGGCCTTGCTGTCCGGCTGCACGGGGACTTTGCGTTCTGGTATTGCAGCGGACGCAGGCAGAGTGGCTGATAAGCCGAACTTCATTATTATCTTCTGCGACGATATGGGCTATGGTGACCTCGGCTGCTTCGGCTCGAAAAAGCATCGCACTGCGAACATTGACCGGATGGCTGTTGAGGGGATGAAGTTTACGAGCTTTTATGTGACCAGCGGCGTATGCACACCGTCGCGGTCGAGTCTGATGACCGGCTGCTATCCACGCCGCGTTAATATGCACGAGAGCGGCCAGAAGGAATGGGTACTTTTCCCCGTTGCCGATAAGGGACTCAATCCGAATGAAATCACCATCGCCGAAGTGCTCAAACAGCAGGGCTACGCAACTGCGTGCGTCGGCAAGTGGCACTTAGGGGACCAGCCCGAGTTTCTGCCCACAAGACAGGGCTTCGATTACTACTACGGCATCCCTTACAGCAACGACATGGGATCCAGCCAGCGCAAGCAGAATCCGCCTCTGCCGTTGGTGCAAAACGAAGAGGTCATCGAAGCGCCGGCCGATCAGAATACGCTGACAAAACGCTATACGGAGCAGGTGATTGAGTTCATCACCTCCAATAAGGACAAACCGTTCTTTGTTTATCTGCCGCATACTATGGTGCACAATCCGGTGCATTCGAGTGAGAAGTTCCGCGGCAAAAGCGCCAACGGCGGCTATGGCGACGCGACAGAGGAGATCGATTGGTCAACCGGCGAAATCCTGGCGACGCTAAAGAAGCTGGGTATTGACGAGAAAACTTTGGTCGTGTTTACCTCCGACAACGGTGCAGCTAACCAATGGGGCGGCAGCAATGCCCCGCTTTCGGGCTTCAAAGGCAGTACGATGGAAGGCGGTATGCGTGAGCCGTGTATTATGCGATGGCCCGGCAGGATTCCGGCGGGCAAGACGTGCGACGAGCTGACTTCGACACTGGATTTGCTGCCCACTTTGGCAAAATTGGCCGGCACAAAGGCCCCGGATGATCGTATTATCGACGGCAGGGACATCTGGCCGCTTATGGCCGGTAAAAAAGGAGCAAAGTCGCCGCACGAGGCCTTCTATTATTACCGGATGGACCAGTTGCAGGCGGTGCGTTCCGGCAGGTGGAAACTCCATCTGCCGTACAAGCCGAAAAGACGCAACCAGCCAAAAGACACAACTAATGCACCGCTGAAACTCTATGATCTCGAAGCCGACATCGGTGAAACCAATAATATCGCGGCAGACCATCCCGACGTGGTCAGGCGTCTTCTCGGGTTGGCGGAACAAGCACGTCAGGACCTCGGCGACGTCGACCGCAAGGGCAACCAGCGACCAGCCGGTTGGGTCGTAACGCCGATGCCGTTAACGAAAAAATGAAAATCAATAAAAGGGCACTAATGAACAAAATTTCGATTGAGCAGTATCTGGACAAAGTTGCGAAGTTTTCCGACAACGAATACGGCAAACTGATTAGAGATCAGTTCAAGGACATTGAGGGCACCAGTGATCTGGCGATGTTGGCTGCCCCGAGCGCAGAGGAGCTGGAGCAATTGAAAAAAGCAGTGGCGATAATGACGCCGGATGAGAAAAAAAAGGCCCAATCTCTGACTGATGAACAGGTACAAATAATCGCAGAAGATGCCAATATCGACCCGGCAAACTTTGCGATTTTCATAAACGGTTATGCCTTATATTGCAAACGTGTTCCGTGATTTGCTCTGGGTGAGTCACGGGAATTTATAATAAATTAAAGAAAGGAAAGAATTATGGCAGTAAAGTTAAGAATGACAAGAATAGGCAGGCGGCATCGGCCGTTCTTTAGAATCAATGCGGTCGAGTCCCGCACGCCTCGTGATGGCCGAATACTTGAGAAACTCGGCCATTACGATCCGATTGAGAAGGACCCGGCCAAGCAGGTCGTGATCAACCGCGAGCGTACGGAGTATTGGCTCGGACAGGGAGCGATACCCTCCGATACTGTCTCGCAAATCCTGCTTCGTGTTGGAATAAAGCATAAATACTCCGAACAAAAGGCTGCCCGCCGGACAAAAGCCAAAGCCATAGCCGGCGCCAAGGGCAAGCTTTTCGACAATACTCAAAGAATAGCCGCTAAAAAAGAAGCTGACGCGGTAGAAGAAAAAGCCAAAGCTGAAACCGAAGCTAAGGCCAAGGCAGAGGCTGAAGCTAAGGCCAAGGTAGAGGCTGAAGCCAAGGCCAAGGCAGAAGCCGAAGCCAAGGCGGACGCAGAAGCCGCTGCCAGAGCAGATGCCGACGCCAAGGCCAGGGCAGAAGCAGAAGAAAAGGCCAAAGCACAAGCCGAAGAACAGGCTGAAGCACAAGTCGAACCAAAAACAGAGGCAGCTGTAGAAGAAAAACCTGAAACAGAAGCTGTAGAAGAAAAACCTGAAGCCGAAGCTGAGACAGAAACCAAGGCCGAAGTAGCTGAGGAAAAAACCGACGCCAAAGCTGAAACGGAAGAAGAAAAGCCTGAGGCCGAAGAAGCAGAAGCCAAGACCGAGCCTGAACCCGAAACGAAGGCTGAGACCGAGCCTGAGCCCAAAAAAACCGAAGCTGAGTCTGAAGAAGCTGAAGCTAAACCCGAGGCTGACGCTACCGAAGAGAAAGCCGAGGAAGAGACTAAATCCGAAACCAGGGAAGATTGACTATTAAAAAAGTCAGGAATCCGGACTCTGAAACAATAGAAAATAGCAAATGGCGAGCGATGAGAGTTGACATTTTGACGCTGTTTCCCCAGATGTTTGAATCGCCTTTGAGCTGCTCGATATTAAAGAGGGCTCAGGAAAATGGGCTGATTGAAATCGCTCTTATCGATATACGCGACTTTGCCGCGGACAATTACAGGAAGGTTGACGATAAACCCTATGGCGGCGGGCCGGGTATGGTAATGATGCCCAGCCCTGTTTTCGACTGCTTCGAGCACGTCCAAAAGCTCTCAGACGAGAAAGGCCGGGTAATCCTGCTGACGCCGCAGGGACAAAAGTTCGACCAGGCAAAAGCTGCCGAATTAAGCGCCGAAAAACGCCTGATTCTAATCGCCGGCAAATATGAAGGATTCGACGAGCGAATCCGTATCAGCCTCGGCGCCGAGCAAATCTCAATAGGCGATTATGTCTTAAACGGCGGGGAACTGGCGGCCATGGTAATCATCGATGCCGTTGTCAGATTATTACCTGGCGCCCTTGGCGACGAGGATTCAGCCCAGGATGATTCATTCAGCGAAGGCCTTTTGGAATACCCGCACTATACGAGGCCGGAAGTCTTTCGCGGGATGAAAGTTCCTGAAATTCTTTTAAGTGGCAACCATGCCAAAATCGCCGAGTGGCGACGCCGACAGGCCCTCGAACGAACGAAAAAATGGCGGCCCGATCTCTTGAAAGAGACCGAGAACAGGAGAAACCAGTCATGAAAGAAAAAGAGCCGTCCCTTCCCGGCAAGACGGGGCAGAAGCCCAGGACAACATCGGAAGCGACAAGGTCTCTGGGGCCGGTCCCCGACCTCGAAGAGCACGTGGACCCCGAGTGGTGGCGACAAATTTTCAACGCCACGTATTTAAAAACCGACGGTGATGTCGTCGATGATCCGCAACTGACCAGCAAAGAAGTGAATGTCTTTTGCGGAATTCTCAATATGGCCCCGGCAGACAGGATACTGGATCTGTGCTGCGGACAAGGACGGGTATCCCTTGAACTGGCCCGGCGGGGGTTCAGCAACGTCGAAGGAGTCGACAGGTCACATTACCTGATCCAAAGGGGTAAGACCCAGGCGAAGAAGGAAGGACTCAGCATAAAATTCAAAGAAGGCGACGCCCGAAAGCTGCGCTATGCGCCCGACACCTTCGACGTGGTCATGATTCTCGGCAACAGTTTCGGCTACTTCGAGACGGTCGAGGACGATATGCGAGTGATCAAGGAGGTCTTCCGGGTGCTCAAGCCCTGGGGAAAAATGCTCATCGATGTCACAGACGGGGAATACCTCAGGAGAAAGTTCCAGCCTCGGTCATGGGAATGGATAGACAAGAAGTTTTTCGTCTGCCGGGAAAGGTCTTTGTCTCTGGACAAGCAGCGCCTGATTTCTCGTGAAGTTGTCACGCACGTGGAAAAGGGCGTCGTAGCCGACCAGTTCTACGCCGAGCGGCTGTACACCAAAAAGAGCATCGCCGAGCTGCTTGAAAAGGCCGGCTTTGCCGATGTCACCATTCACGGCCAGATAACCAGTGACTCCCAGCGAAATCAGGACCTGGGAATGATGGAAAGACGAATAATCGTCACCAGCGTTGTGCGAAAAAACTGGGCCCCGAGAAAACGCAGAAAGGATTCGAAGAACATCACGGTCGTATTCGGCGATCCGCGCAAGCCGGACGCCTTAAAGCCGCTGTGCGTCTTCGACGACGACGACTTCTACACCATCGACCAGCTCAAAGACGCGCTGCGAGAGCTCGACGGCTACCGGTACACGTATCTTAACAATCACGATACACTCTTCAACGACCTGGTCAGATTCGGTACGAAAACGGATTTCATCCTGAACCTGTGCGATGAGGGATACAACAACGACCCCCGCAAGGAGCTGCACGTCCCGGCCCTGCTGGAAACGCTCAACATCCCGTATACCGGCGGCGGGCCACAGTGCCTGGCATTCTGCTACGACAAGTCCCTCGTGCGCGGAATTGCCAAGGAGATGGACATCCCTGTCCCGGAAGCCTTCTTTATCAAGCCTGAGGACAGCACATTCGATTTGCCGATCGGGTTCCCGGTCATCGTCAAACCCAACTTCGGCGATTCGAGCTTCGGAATCACCCAGCGAAGCGTTGCATACTCCGTCGAGCAGCTCGTCAATGCGATTTCCGAGATAAGAGAGAAGTTCGGATATGAAAAGCCGGTTTTGGTCGAAGAATTTCTAACCGGCGAAGACTTCACCGTGGGCATCATCGGCAATCCGCCCGAATCGTACACGGTGCTGCCCATCATTCAGGAAGATTATTCGGCCCTGCCGCCCGAACTGCCCAGACTATGCGGCTACGAAGCCAAGTGGATGCCCGATTCGCCCTACTGGCAGATCAAGTCGATCCCGGCGAACCTGCCGGACGACGTTGAGAAATTCGTCGTCGAGTGCTGCCTGAAGCTCTTCGAGAGACTCGAATGCAGGGATTACTCCCGATTCGACTGGAGAATCGACGCCCAGGGCAATCCCAAGATACTCGAGGTCAATCCCAATCCCGGCTGGTGCTGGGACGGGCACCTGGCAAAGATGTCAAAGATCGCCGGACTGTCCTATTCGCAGATGTTGGGAGAAATCCTACACGCCGCCGAGGAACGATTGAGTGCCCAGACGCCAACCGACAAAGACTCGGCGAACGAAACTCCCTGCAGAGCAATACAAAGCATCCTGGAGAAAAACAGGAAAGCTGAATCGAAGCAAAATTCCGTCTCCGGCAGCTGATAGTGCCGCGCCGCCGACTGCGGTAAAATCGCCGAACGCCAACGTTGGCAAGCCTTCGAACGAAAAAAAATGGCGCCCGGACCTGCTAAGAGACAGTAGCGATGATTGAGTAAATCAGCGTAGTCTCCGGTTCACGCCGGGCTCCAGAATAGTGCTCTGAGAAGTGGCAACGTTTATTGCAGCTAATACCAGACATAAGCTCCAGGTTCCAAAGGTAGTCTATATTTTCTATAGTGTCTGAAAGCCGAAGAAGATATTTTCATATCCTCCGGCCCTATCACCAAGCCCCATTCTGGTAAGGACCCACCCAAGATCACACTGACATTAGGATTACCATTCTCATCTTCCGAAAGAGCAGCTCCGACAGGATTCAGTACTTTCAGTGAATCCGGCCATTTATCGTAAGGTAGATAATCAGAATAATCCTCCTTGCTAACCGTTTTTAACCATTCACGTACTGCTTCTATATCAACTTCACTTCTTATACGTTCTCGAAAGCCGTGCGCGAAAGCATTCGAACCAAATGCCCAAAAGTCTGATTCGATTGGAATGAAGAAAGACGTTAACAATAGTATTATAAACATTATTGGAATTGCAGTTCCGGCTGCAAGTATATGTTTTCTCTTTCTGGTGCAGCTTCTCCAATTACGAAAGCATCTTACAATAACTGCAAAAAAACAGAAAATAATAAAACCACCTACCATCGGGTAAAGCATACAAGCAGAAAGAAATATTAAGTCAGGGTAGAATCTACCACATAGATAGAAGAGGCCTCCTAAAGGAAAAAGGATGGTGAATACAATGGGCAGAACGAAGAAAATCAGGTACGACTCTTTCCAGTTCCTGCCGGATATTCCTACTTTGGTATCTGTCCTCTCTATGTTCTTTTTTTCATTCATTCCTTGTTCATGTTCCATGCCAGCTATACCTTTCCGGGTATACTTCGCTTTCTCTCTTGATATCTCGGTTCTTTGCCCTTATATATATAGTAAACTTAAAACAAGTATCGAGGTCAATACCCTATATGTAGAAAAACATGGAGGTCAAAATGAAACGATTAAGTCGACGTGAATTTCTTAATCTGGTGGGCGGTGGTTCTGTGGCGGCGGGGATGTCTCTGGCCGGTTGCGAGGGCGGTTTCTTCGGACGCGGCGCTGCTGAGAAACCACCGAATATTATCTTTTTGCTGACCGATGACCAGCGATGGGACACGATGGGCTGCGCGGGTAATCCCATTATTCAAACGCCGAATATGGATGCGATGGCAAACGACGGCGTTCGTTTTACTAACGCTTTTGTCACCACCTCGATATGCGCCTCCAGCCGGGCCAGTATCTTCACCGGCCAGTGGACACGACGGCACGGCATCACCGGCTTCGACACGCATTTCTCCCCAGAAGCGCTGGCGCAAACTTATCCAATGCTTTTAAGTCAGGCCGGATATCGAATCGGCTTCATAGGAAAGTACGGCGTCGGGCCAAAGGAAGATTTGCCGATCGACAAATATGACTACTGGAAGGGCTTCCCGGGCCAGGGCCGATACGAAAATAAGGACGAAGACGGCAACTACAAACATCTGACTCAGATCATGGGCGAACAGTCGCTTGAATTTTTGCAGGGCTGCTCAAAGGACAGGCCCTTCTGCCTGTCGGTAAGTTTTAAGGCGCCTCACTGCCAGGATGGCGACCCGCGTCAGTTCATTTACGATCCGGCTTATAAGGACTTATACAAGGATACAACGATTCCAACGCCCGAAACGGCTGATCCTCGCTATTTCGATGCCCTGCCGGAATTCCTCCGGACTTCCGAGGCCCGCCGGCGATGGGATATACGCTTTTCGACCCCGGAAAAGTTCCAGGAATCCGTCAAGAGCTACTACCTCGCGATAGCCCATTTCTCATAAGGATTCGGTTTTAAGACGTGCGTTGAGAATGAGTTGCGGCATTTTGAAGCGTGTTGTTTCTGAGATAAGATGAAAATTTTGTCATTTCACCATATGGA
>Ga0307378_10008041_pt1 | contig 14100 bp, 8 predicted proteins | sample UN1MG_FD_202238 | JGI IMG/M metagenome (GOLD analysis project Ga0307378, IMG submission 202238) | Soil microbial communities from Risofladan, Vaasa, Finland - UN-1 | ecosystem: Environmental > Terrestrial > Soil > Coastal area > Acid sulfate soil | place: Finland: Risofladan, Vaasa | collected... | reverse complement strand
CTAATGATGTCAGGGTTATCACCGAAGATTCCCATGGCAGCCTGTGGATAGGGACGTATGATGGAGGAGCCAGCAAATTCGACGGTACGGACTGGACAACCTATACTAGCTCCGACGGTCTGGCACACAATAATGTCAGGGCCATAGCCGAAGACTCCCAAGGTAACCTGTGGTTCGGGACTCAAGATGGAGCCAGTAGATTAGATTTCAATTGGACAACCTATACTGCCTTAGATGGCCTGGCACATAATAATGTCTCAGATATCGCCGAAGACTCCCAGGGCAACCTCTGGTTCGGGACGTCTACAGGAGTCAGCAAATTCGACGGTACCAATTGGACAACTTATACCACCGCCGACGGTCTGGCATATAATGCAGTCAGGTCCATCACCGAAGACTCCCAAGGCAACTTATGGTTCGGGACGTCGGGAGGAGGAGTCAGCAAATTCGATGGTACCAATTGGACCACCTATACAACTGCCGATGGCCTGGTAAAAAATCTCGTCAGGAGGGGTGTGGAAGACTCCCAGGGCAACCTGTGGTTCTGTTTCGCGACTTATGCATTCGGAGTCAGCAAATTCAACGGAACTTCCTGGACAACTTATACTGCAATCGATGGAGTGGCACGTTATGTCTATGCCATTTTTGTGGACTCTCGGGGCGACCTCTGGTGCGGGACGTATGGAGGAGGAGTCAGCACAATGCACGGTACCAACTGGACAACAACCTATACTACCGCCGATGGCCTGGCATCTAATACTGTCTTTGCCATCGCCGAAGACTCCCAGGGCAACTTGTGGTTCGGGACGGATGCAGGAGTCAGCAAATTCGACGGTACGGACTGGACTACCTATACTGTCTCCGACGGTCTGGCTTCAAATTATGTCGGTGTAATAGCCGAAGACTCTCAAGGCAACCTGTGGTTCGGGACGGTTTCTTCGGGAAATATAGGTGCTAAAGGGATCAGCAAACTGGCCGCGCCACCGGTTACCCTGGCCTGCCAATCCATAAGCGCAGCTCCAGGCTCCACTGTCGGGATCCCTATCACCCTGGACAGCCCAATTGCAACCGCGGGCGGGGGTCAGTTTTTAATACATGCAACACCATCAAGTTATGCTACATTCAATAGTGCGTTTATGGCCGGCGGCCACTATTACTGGACTGTAAGCGACAACCCTTCAGGAAACGGCCAGTTGCTCCTTTTCTATTCAGGGTCGGGTAAAACCATAGCTGCAGGCAAGGGAGAGATACTGACCGTCTATTACGAGATAAGCCCGAGCGCTCCCGACGGCGCCAAAATTACCCTTTCTCTCTCCAGGGCCCGGATAGCGGACAAGCATGGGAAGTCTTTAAGAGTAACCGTGGTTAGCGGTAGGATTGCAATTTCCTCGAATATACTCCCCGGGGATGTCAATGCCGACGGTACCGTGGATATCCTTGACGTAGTGCTGATTGTGAAATTCGCCTTAGGGAAGCAGACCTATACCACTCAGCAAAAGGTAGGCGCAGATATCAATGCTGATGGCAGTATCAATATCCTGGACGTGATTGCTGCGGTTGATCTGGCTCTGGGTAAGGAAACGGTTCAGCTTGCCGCGACAGCAGATTATGACCAGTACAAGGTCAACCTCAGGCAGTTGAAAATGAACCTGGAGGCTTTAGGGGCAGATCCGGAATTGATCGATGATGTTGCAGGGCTTTATTTAAGGCAGTTCGCGGAGCCTTCTTTGCCCAAATCTTTCAGCCTGGCCCAGAACGCACCCAACCCGTTCAACCCGTCGACTACGATAAAATACGACATCCCTGAGGGTAACCCGGTGCAGGTGAGTTTGCTTATCTATAACCTGCGCGGGCAACTGGTCAAAGCACTGGTGGATGAAACCAGGGAGCCTGGTAGCTATAGCGTGTTCTGGGACGGCACGGATGAAACCGGCCGCAGGGTCTCGAGCGGAGTGTACCTTTACCGCATGAAGGCAGGTGAGTTCACACAGACGAGGAAAATGGTGATTCTGAAATAAACCTAAGGAATATCCGCGTATTTCTCTATATAAAAACATCTTTATAACCAGTACAGGCAGAGGAACAACTCAAGTGACGGCAACAGCTTGGAGTTATTCTCCCGCAGGGGCAGTAGACCCCTTCAGTGCGCCTTAGTCTGTAAACTCTACGAGTGGAGGATCTTTCATAAAGATTATCTGGAAATACCGCTTGTTTCACCTCGATTGCACAAGGCGCAAGTGAACCGCAGACCGTTAAGCAGATGTTCCGGGAAATTTTTCTATTATTTTAAACCCTCAGCAAACTATAAAAAGTCACTGGAGGGATAAAATCACAATCTTTTTCATTTAAGGAGGTATATTATGAAATCAAGCATTTCGTTTTTCACAATTTTTTTACTTGTTTTATTTGTTAGTGGTTCAGTAAACGCCCAACAGGAATGTTACATTTATTGTACAGACGATGTAGGGGTAGTAAAAGAGGAATTTCTACCAACAGATAGTGTTTATGGTATAGGTCAATTTTATTTATATACCTATAGTTGTAGCAGTGTTGGCGAGGTTTGCAGCGGCAATATAGATTTATATACTGTTCTTCGTGAAGGGTGGACAGGTGATGTAGGACAAATATTATTTGATGCAGGTGCTGGTATTGAGTCAGTTACAGTTTCAGGAACTTGTATAGATACAGACAATGGCCCTCAATGTAAAGTAGTTATGCCATTAACACTAATCTGGGAGGCTGAAACTGTTCCGGGAGAATATGTTTTTGTAATTGATATTGATCAGGATGGTTTACTAGATCAAGGAGATCTATTTGTAGAATTTTCTATACCAGAATATATTATTAAACCGTTTTTTACTGCTGGAGCAGGCTTATATGGTTCTACTCCTGCTATAGGTTCTGATGGCACGATTTATGTGGGATCCAACGACAGCTGCCTGTATGCTATCAATCCTGACGGTACTCTCAAATGGAAATACTATACAGGGGATAAGATCCATTATTCCTCCCCAGTAATTGGAGATGATGGAGTAATCTATATCGGCTCGTTTTCTAAAGGCCTGTTTGCGGTTAACCCTGACGGTACTTTGAATTTTAATTTCCTTTGTCCATATCCCTTTTCTTCTATGATTTTAGCAACACCGGCTGTGGATTGCAATAACGGCAAAGTATATTTTGGCACACTTGACAACTATGTGTATTCGGTAAATACCGATGGGAGTTTTAACTGGCAATATGAAACTGGTCGATATATCCATTCTGCACCAGCAATAGGAACCGATGGGACAGTATACATCGGTTCCACCGATGGGGTCTTCTATGCCCTAAATCCGGAGGATGGCAGTCTTAAATGGCAGTATGAGACAGGGGATCAGATAGAACACAGCTCGCCTGCTATCGATGCGGATGGAACTATTTATGTCGGGTCTCAGGATGGAGTACTCTATGCATTCAACCCGGACGGCACGGTTAAATGGAGTTATGAGACATCTCTCCAGATAGGTTCTCCACCTGTTATCGCTGAAGATGGCTCTATTTATTTTGCCGCATTATGGGAATATTATGCGCTCGATAATAATGGTGACTTGAAATGGAAAATCGATATTATCGAGGATCAATATTATCTTGTAGGGGAAACAGGGACCTTCACTATCGGATCTGACGGTACATTATATTGCGGTACTGGCAATATGGATGGTGGTAATAAATTTTTCGCTATCTCACAGGAAGGGGTCTTATTGTGGGAAGAGCCTGTAGGAGGCAGAATTTACTCGTCACCGGCGCTAAGTGATGATGGAATAGCTTATGTTGCCTCTACAAGCGGCTCATTATACGCTTTTGACACTGGAACAAATGCAGGACTGGCCAACAGTCCCTGGCCCAAATTCGCTCACGATGCCCGAAACACTGGATGTGCTCATGAGGTTGAGAACATTCGAGAGATCGTAGAGAATATCAAGGAATACATCGAGGAGATGGATCCCGCTAAATTTGACAATCCCGCTCATCAGAATGCGCTTATAAACCAATTGGAGGCTCTTGCCGCAGAAATAGAAGATCTCAACCCGACAGCAGCCTTGGCCAGGTTGAACAATATCAGGAATAGAGTTGAAAAATGGGTTGAAGATGAAGAGGATAAAGCAGCCATTTTGGAAATGATCGACAGGCTGATTGCCTATTTTGAATCTCAGGATGCGTCAGGTAAAGGTAATGGCAAAGGTAAAAAGGGCGCATCCTTAAGCGCTGCAAAACTCATAAGTAAAATGCAGCTATTACAGAACAATCCCAACCCGTTCAATCCTTCAACTACGATCAGCTATAGCGTTCCGGAGGGCGCTTCCGAGCGGATAACTCTTAAGGTCTACAACCTTCGCGGCCGCCTGGTGCGCACCCTGGTTCAGGATGTGCGGGAAGCCGGCAATTATACGGTGTTCTGGGATGGTACGGATGAAACCGGCCGCAGGGTCTCCAGCGGGGTTTACTTCTACCGCATACAGGCAGGTGAGTTCGTTCAGACCAGGAAGATGGTGCTTGTAAAATAGAATGTAGGAAAAGAAATAGACCTAAGTCAACATTGATGAAAAGGCCGTATCTCCAGTGCTATTGGGGTACGGCCTTTACTTTTAAATTCCTGTCTAAAGATGACCTGCCCCTCAGAAAACGAATCCAGTATTTTCAAGACAATATCAAGCAACTAAAAGGCCATCTATCTGCTCAAACATTTCCTGCACTAAATTTTCTATAGAAGTTTTAAAATAGTCCGGTCGGGCCCGCCATTAATACCAAGGGCTTGCTGGAAACGACAGCGCTTTTGTATTACTCAAGTATTTTTTTCCCATATACCGTACTAATCCTGCTTTTCACAATTCTTGATTCAAGCCAATAATAGAGTATAATTGTGCCAGGAAGTGAGAATGCTGTCTAAAAAAGCGCCTTGTCAGCTCTCAAATGGGGAATGTCGGATTGAATGTCAATTAACATCCTTCTTACAGGCAGACCGGGAATTGGCAAGACAACCATAATCAGGAAGTTTGTCCGGATATGTCCCGTATCAATGGGTGGCTTCTTCACCGGTGAAATCCGTGAACATGGCATGCGCGCAGGATTCACCATAGAGGCCATCCGTTCATGGGATCAGGGAGCACAGGATAATTCCGAAAAAAAATATCAGGCAGTCATGGCTCATGTCAACAGCCGAAGCCCTTATAAGGTAGGCCGATACGGTGTAAATATATCAGCTATAGATGAGGTTGGTGTTACCGCTCTCAGGGAAGGAATGAAGAGATCCAAAATAATTATTATTGATGAAATCGGACGAATGGAAATGTATTCTTCCCTGTTTCAAAAAGAGGTTGAAAATGTTCTTGACTGTTCCCTTCCAGTGCTTGGAGTCATTCAGATGAAGCGGAATCCCTTTTTAAACAGGATAAGGAAACGGGATGATGTTACTGTAATTCAGGTAACTCCGGATAACCGGGACGAATTACCGAAGCGACTCTTTGACATTTTCGGAATGGAAACAGGGAACCAGCGTTACCGCTAGTGTCCTGTCCCGGAAATAACATTCCATATTTTGCAGAGGGGCACCCCTGTGTGCGCCATTAGGATCAAAATATTTACTCAAGACCGGGCAGATCCAGGGGTTTGCCCCAGGTTTTGTGGTAATTTGTGAATAATCCGAGTTAAATACAATACCGTTCACTTAAAGCGACAACACTCTCTTTTTGTCACCCCCGCGAAAGCGGGGGTCCAGAAAATCGGCTTAAAAACCTGGATTCCCGCTTGCGCGGGAATGACATCGTTTGCCTTTCCCGCCTAAAGTGAACAACATTGGAGTTAAATAAGGAACAATGGGAATCTTTTAAAGGGGTTTACACCCAGGATGACAATCCGAAAGCCGGGAAGCTCTACAAGCCGGTGAGAAATCCGCTCTATAACTATTCCAACTATAAGACTACAGTGAGCCTGCCGGGCTGGAGCGAGCGAAAGGTAATAAAATTTTCTGATTAAACCACTCTTGATAATACACTACCTGTAATATATCCTTTAATACATAGAATATCGGTTAACGTTACACTAAGGAGAACTGATAATGAAACGAACGGCTTCGGTCTTTCTCGTCCTGTATTCCCTCATGGCAATGCTCAGTGCTGCCCGGGCGGATGAGATGCTTGCCTCGCATAAGGTTTATCGCGGCAGGGACGGCGGCATTCTTGCCTGGTACAAACCCGATGTCCCAGGCGCTGCGTATGCGCATGCAGCGAAACTGGCCGCTGGATTCATAAAGACTGTCTCGGTGGAACCGAATTCCGGACTCAAGCTTTACATGGTCCACGCTGATTTCAATGGTCCGAACCAGGACGAGAATTATTACAAGGGCACATCAGGCACGGACTGGATGCCTAACCCGGCATGTGTATTTGCCGGTTTCGTTCAGAGCCTGGCGCTGGATTACCGCGTCTTCTCCGGGGATAACGATTACCTGGGTATTGTCAGGGAATGCCTGGACCAGATGCTGGAGAACGGCACGACTCCCGCTGACTGGCCCTGGCCCAACTGTCCCTATGCAAGCGCGGACCCAAAGAGCCGCATTTATCAGGGGGCCACAAAGTGGGAGGATACTAGAAGGGGTGACGGGCTGCACTGTCTGGAACCGGACAAGGTCAGTGAACTGGGCATCGGTTATTTAAAATTTTACGAGATCACGGAAGAGAAAAAATATCTCCAGGCGGCGATCGACTGCGCAGATGCGCTGGCCCGAAATGTCCGGTATGTACTTCCGGATAAGGAAAAATTCACGACTAATTTTGATTCCCGGTCTCCCTGGCCTTTCAGGGTAAATGCGCGGACCGGGATAGTGGTTGACGAATATACTTCAAATGTCATCGAGCCTGTGCGGCTCTTCGATGAACTGATCAGGATACGCCAGAGGATCGAGCTGGATCCCGGGAAGGTTGAAAATTATACAAAAGCGCGAAATCTTGCCTGGGAGTGGCTGTTTGCTAAAAACGGGCCAATGAAGACCTACATCTGGAACGGTTATTTCGAGGATATCCCCAGCGACCTGAAACTCCAGAACAGGGTACAGATCACCCCCATGGAAACGGCGCGCTATATCCTCAAGCATCCCGAGTGCGATCCCAACTGGGAAACCGACATCCCGGCCTTAGTGCATTGGGTACGGAGCGTATTCGGCACGGATAAAATGGAGGCGATCAAGGAACAAACCTGGTGCTATTTCCCCATGGGCAGTCATACATCGCGCTATGCCTCTGTCTGTGCATTGTATTATGAAAAAACCGGTGACCGATGGTATAAGGACCAGGCATTCAGATTTTTCAATTATGCGTCTTACATGTGTGAAGAAGGCGGTTATGTATGGGTCGGCCCAGAGTGGGAAACTGCATGGTTCTCAGACGGCTGGGGCGACTACATAAAACATTTCATGGAAGGATTAGCCGCTGTGCCGGAATGGGCTCCCGGAGATGAAGATCATCTGCTGAAATCCACCTCTGTAGTGCAGACAATATCCTATGAGCAGCATAGGATAAGGTACAAGACTTTCGATGCCGGGGCCACCGAGGTTCTGCGCATGAGAAAAAAACCGAAAAGCATAACTGTCGGCAGCTTATTGCTCAAAGAGCGCATGAAACAGGACACTCCCGGGTGGACCTGGGAAAAACTGCAAAATGGCGGAGTTTTGCGAATCCGGCATGAAAGAGGAACAGAGGTGGTCATTGAAAAATAGCTGCATGCTTTTAGAGGGCCCGGTGGTTTGCGCGGGGCTTTCTCTCGCGCAGGCGAGCTTGGCGAAGCGGAGCCCTGTAATGGCGGACCCGTGTGTCCGCCTGTCGTTCAGTAATTTTTCTATGGTAATCGGGCGCACCCGCGTGTGCGCTCCTACAGAAAACGGGAACGGAAAATTTTTATGAATTTTACGGGTTATAACCTGGGCAGTAATTGCCATTTCCCGTTTAACTTTTTCAGGGAGGGAGAATAGATGCACTTCTTTTCATTCTCCAGCAGAAGGGATTTCTTAAGCCGCGTCTCCGGGTTATCGGCTCTGGCTGCAATCTTTCCGTTTAAGCATCTTTTTGCTTCAGAGTTTGAAAAAAACAAGTTCGGTGAGCGAATGATCGAGCGCTATCCTCCATTTAACGACGGGCGGAGCAAGAAAGTAATCTTTGTGGCCCACTGTATTATTAACCAGAACGCACGCTGTAATGCTTCTGCAGAAACGCCATCCGCCATTCCAAAGATACCTGAATGCCTGCTCAAGCGTCATATCGGGATCATCCAGCTTCCTTGTCCGGAGCTTGGATGTCTGGGTCTGGGCCGCGAGGGACTGATCTATGATCAGCTTTCGACTCCCGGGAACCGCAGATACCTTAAGTTTATCGCCCAGGATGTGGTTTATCAGACCAGACAATACATGAAACAAGGTTTCAAAGTGCTCGGGGTGCTGGGGATCAATTGCAGCCCGAGCTGCGGCGTGGACTGTCATGCATACGAAGGGGAGAAGCCAGGAAGCGGAGCCTTGATAGAGGAGCTTACGGAGATTTTGAAAAAGGCCGGACTGGAAATTCCGGTCATCGGAGTGATGGATGCAGAGCCTGATAAGGCTGTGGCCGCAATTGAGAAGCTCGACCCGTCATAAAAGCACTTTACTTGTTTTATTGGAGCGATAACTGAAAGAAAACCGGATTGAGTGGCTGAGCCGATGAGGCTTTTTTTAAAAATTTCTATCTAAAATTTAGTGCGGGGAATATTCGATCGAATAAGCCTGGTCTTATCCATCCAGGCCTTTCTCTTTTTTGAATGGCCCTTTCTTTATCAGCACCGTTCTTGGGGACGGATCACTATTATACGGTGCTCTTATCCATTTTACCTGGGAATGTCAGATTGGATTATTATGAGAATATCAGCCCTTTAGCGCCTCCCTTACCCGCTCCGGGGTCATGGGTAATTGAAATAATCTTGCGCCGGTTGCGTCGAAGATTGCATTGGCTATCAGGCCGCCCATATTTATGATAGCCGGCTCCCCGCCCCCTTGGGCAGGAGAGTCTTTTGCATCGATCAAGACTGTCTCTATTTCCGGGACCCATGAGAAACGTGGTAATTCGTATGTATCAAAATTCAGGTCAAGTATTTCTCCGCCCTTAAAGTGGACCTCTTCAGCAAGCGCATAACCCAGCCCCATAGTTATGCAGCCTTCCATCTGCAATTTTGCTCCTTCGGGATTGATCGCCAGTCCCATGTCCTGGGCACATGCGACCCGTTTGACCTGTACCTGTCCGCTTTTTCTATCTACAATAACTTCAGCCATCGCGGCGACATATGTCCCCGAATCAATTCCGCACGATATTCCGAAACCCCTTCCGCTCGGCGCCTTTGACTGAGTCCAGCCGAACTTTTCAGCCGCCGCTTTGAGAACTCCTATCATTCTCTCGTCTTTCAGGTTCATCAGACGGAACTCAAGGGGATCAATACCGGCTTTCGAGGCCATGATATCGATCTGCGATTCCCTGGCGAATGTATTGGTATTATTCGCCGGAGCCCGCCATGCTCCGGTGGCGAAGGGGTGAACGCCGGGGTTCCCCCAATCTCCGCAGGCAGCAGTTTGGTGATGAGGGATATCGTAAAATTGTTGAGAACCCCTTTCTCCGGCAAAATATACCTTATAATCCCAAAGCACGATGTTACCGGAATTGGAAAATCCTGATTTTATGATTACGACCGCTGCAGGACGGAAAGTATCATAGAAGAACTCTTCCGCACGGCTCCAGGCAACCTGAACGGGTTTACCGGCTATTTTCGCCAATTGAGCTGCCTCAACCGCTTGTCCGCATGGGTTCTTTCCCCCAAATCCTCCACCAACATACGGCGTGATAACGCGAACATTTTGACCAGGTAAGCCAATTGCCTCGGCGACCTGGTCTTTAATCCTGAAAGGCGCTTGTGTCGATACCCAGACAGTGGCTTTATCTTCCTTAATATTTGCCAGTGCTGTATGGGTTTCTATGGGAGCATGAGCGACATAGCTGTTTAAATATGTTTCCTCTATTACCTTGTCCGCGATTCCCTCGCCCTTTGCGATATCGCCTCCCTGGGCTACAATGTTCTTGTCCGGAGCGCTTTGAAGTAAGTGCTTGAAAATTGTCGTATCGTCCACTTGCGCTTCAGGCATATCGAATTGTGCCTTTATTTTTGACAGGGCCTTTTCCGCTTCATCGGGACTGGGATGGAGAACAGCGACCAGGTCCCCGTCCTGTATTAACTGAACACCCTTAATCTTTTCGGCCTCTGAAGTGTCAACGCTTTTTAATTTCGCGCCGTGAGCCGGGGGTCTTAAGATCCTCGCATAAAGCATATCCGGCAGCCGGATGTCCCCTGCAAACTCAGCCTTACCGGTGACTTTTTCCACAGCATCTCTGCGTAAAACGGGTTTACCAATAACAGTGAATTCCAGGGCAGTCTTTAAAGCAGCTTTTGCCGGTAAGTGCCGCTCGATTATTTTACCTTTTGCCAACTGGGCATATGAGATACTTTTTCCGCCCTGATTTTTATCATATACCATCCCATTTTTTGTTATCAGGCGTTCCTTGGGTATCTGTAGCTGTTCTGATGCCAACTCTAATAAAACAACCCTGGCTTCTGCGGCAGCTCCCCTGAGAGCAGGCCCGAAGAAACGGGTGGTCATGGAGCCGAAAGTGCCCATATCCCACGGACACTGGTCCGTATCTCCCATCACCATATCAATTGATTCCAGGGACACGTCAAGCTCCTCAGCCGCCATCTGGGCCAATGAGGTTATGACACCCTGTCCCAGCTCGACTTTCCCTGTCAGGCATGTCACTCTGCCGTCCGCTCCAATTCTCAAATAGGCATTGAAATCCGTGGGATACTCCCTTCGGCCTCTTTGAGCTTGCAGCGCTGTCGGATCACCGATAGTGAAAAAGATTATGATTCCACCGCCGGTAATTTTTAAGAACTCGCGGCGATTAAGCTTCGGGAAAGAGCTTAAAAAGCTGTTTTGTTCGTCAATATATTCATTTTCTATCATTTTTTACTCCGTTTTCTCAGCCGCAGTTTGGACAGCGAGGATAATTCGATTATGTGTCCCGCAGCGACAAAAGTTATCATCCATATTCTCAATGATTTCCTGCCTTGTAGGGTGCGGATTTTTTAACAGTAGACTATAAGCAGTCAGAATCATGCCAGGGGTGCAAAAACCACACTGGAGTGCATCGTGCTCTACAAAAGCTTTCTGCAGAGGATGGAGCTTTCCATTTCTGGATAACCCTTCAATAGTAATAACTTCTTTGCCATCAACGTCTTTAACAGGAACCTGACACGATCTGACAGCTTCTTTGTCCACAATAACAGTACATGCTCCGCAATAATTTTCTCCGCAGCCGAATTTAGTGCCTGTCAGACCCAGATCTGTCCGTAAGACCCACAAAAGCATACGCTCTCCATCCACGGTTAAGCTTGCGGGTTTACCATTTAGTTTAAACTTGACTGTTTGTATCATGTTCTTGCCCCGGACAAAGGATAAACATAATTATGCGAGATTTAATATTGTCAAATAATATATAATCCCCCGAAAGGGTCAATACAATTTTTAATTGAAATTCGTCAAGGAACTCCACTCTCGAGCCGGAATTTGCCTTAAATAAATGTATCATTATTTCAGCGGATAAGGCAAGGTCAGAGAACAGGCATTTTGACACAGACTTTAAGGTTGTATTATGGGTTATTAAAAACTCTGCAGCAGGTGAACATTAACCCCAATGGCCGTGCGGCAAGACCGGATTAAACGCCGGCCACTATCCTTTCGGCTGTTCAGCGCCAATCTCCTCTCTTTATGCCCTCTCGTCCCATGAAACCCTCTTTTGATAATCCCAATTCCAAAAGAAATTCAAACATCACCAGGTGGCTGTCCAGGATAGTTGCGTAATCGATAGGTTTGTGCGGCATGCCCACTATGCCCTGGGGCCCCTCGAAAAGAATCGATACCGCTCCTGTGGTGTGATACAATGCATCCGACAATTCAAAAGCATTACTGGATGTAGGTCTTGGAGGAGTAAAAGGCAATCCCTTTTCCTTCATTAACCCGGCATATCTTTTCTGAATCTCGGCAGTCCATTCCCGGAGTTTGGGGGGTACCAGATAGGTCTGAAGAAACTCGGCCGGCATTTCATGAGAGTGAAGACCCACTATCATGTCAGGGGCTTCGTCAATAGCCAGGTCGAATATGGCCCGGGTCTCGGGAGCCATGGGCCTAAAAAAGCAGTCAAGATAGATATTAACACCGCCATCGTTAAAATAGGCCCCCAGAAAACCCACATCGCCGACCATCGGATGGTTCCTGCTGACATATGGCCAATTATAAAGAGTCCCATCTTTCCGGGTACCCTGAGAATATTTATGCATTGTCTCATTAGTCTGGCCTACAAAACTATCGTAAGGAAGCCTCGCCCTGCCGTCCGGATTAGCCAAGGGGACAATCCCGATCCGCAGTTTATCAGCCCTGCTGGATATTCCAGGCCATTTCTGTCCCCGGAAATCGCTTCCTGTCTCTAGAATCTCGATTAAGTTGAGGCAGCTTACGATACCCTCAAGCTCTCCACCGTGGACCGGGCCAAGAATCAACAGTACCGGCTTAGCCTGCTTATCTCTTTCGCAGAACGCCTCCGGATGCCCTGAATAGATTGCAGAGGAAAAGTTGGCTGTTCTTGCATAAGGCTCCCGCTCGCCGTAAGAAACAAAGTATATCGGCCTGTGACCGTATGATTCTCCGAACTGCCTTACCTTACCCCGGCTGACCGATTTTAGAACTTCCTCTATATCACTGACTCTCGATTTCCAGAAAGAGGGTATTTGATTTTCACCTTTGGCAGAGCTTACAGCCAGGCACGAAACTGTTAAGACAGTGAAAAAAAATTTGAATGCTCGCATGCCAGTGTCCTCCCGACTGATTTAAATGTGGATCAATTGACCTGCCTCCAATAACTGTACCGCTAGCGCGTTTTCCAGCTAAAAATGTATTCCGGAATCATGGAGTGACGGTTCAATGTTGAATATGCTGAAGGCTGTGGACCATAGGCTATAGGCTACAGCCTGCAGCCTTATAAATAATAGTTTGGATAAAAAAGAATATACCATGCAGATCTAAATTGCAAGAGCGCTAGTTTTGCGAGAAGGTCGGGCCTGCCGAAACCGCTTTATTTCGGGCCTCGACAAGGTAATTAATAAATCAGAATGCGGATCGTCGAGGACCCGTCATATACTGCGAGCGGGATCGGCAGAGCAACAGGCGGAGCGCAGGACGCCGCCTCGTCGCCTTCGCCCGATTGGCCTCAGGCATACCTGCAGTACAGGTCCTGCCTCCTCCCGACATACCAGGGGTTCCTGCTGCGCGCTTTCAACGCCGCACCGGGGTCGACATCAGCGTAAATCACTCCCTCTCTGTCCCAGATTTCAGCCAGCAGGCTGCCGTCGTGGTCCGTGATATTGCTCCCCCCGCGGCAGATATCTCCCTGTTCATTTTTTCCACAGCAGCAGGAGGTCGCCATGATCATTGAGTTCGCCTCAGCGAGCCTCCTCACCTCTTCAGGCCCCCGGCTTCCCCGGTTGTTCATCCAGAACAGCATGCTGCAGCCCAGATTGGTGTAGGAGCGCGTCATCTCTGGAAAATCTCCGTCGTAGCAGATCATCACCCCGCTCTTGTGCCCTTTGACCGGGAAGGTGACAAGTTCGTTGCCAGGCTGGTAAAAGGAAGTCTCGCGGCGTAGTCCCTCGTCATTCCACCAAAGATGGGTCTTGCGGTAATTTGCGAGCACCCCCCCAGCGCCGACCAGAGTGGCCGCGATATAGAACTCGTTCCCCTTGCGCTCGGTCAAGCCCCAGAGCACCAGGGAACCGCTGCCCGACAGGAGCGACTGAAAAACCCGGCTGGTCGGCCCATCCGCTTCCTCGGCCAGCTCTTTCAGGTTTTCCACATAGCCTACCAACAGCTCCTCGTGGAAGAGAATGATATCAGCGCCGTTTTTCAAAGCTTCCCTGGCAAAAACGAGGGCCTTGGACCTATTATTC
>Ga0307378_10008038_pt1 | contig 14105 bp, 10 predicted proteins | sample UN1MG_FD_202238 | JGI IMG/M metagenome (GOLD analysis project Ga0307378, IMG submission 202238) | Soil microbial communities from Risofladan, Vaasa, Finland - UN-1 | ecosystem: Environmental > Terrestrial > Soil > Coastal area > Acid sulfate soil | place: Finland: Risofladan, Vaasa | collected... | reverse complement strand
TATGACATCAGGGAGTATAAGGTGAAACAAATCAAGGGAGATGTCGTGGGGGCGTATGGTGATGTGTATGTTTGGGACCGTGAGTCCGAGAAACTCATCTCCACCAAGGTGCCCGTTGAGGAGTATGTAGCGTTTCCTGAATGCCCTGAGTGCGGGCGGACATATCACCCAACTGAGGGTGCAGGGAAAGACGATTTGTGCGCCGAGTGCTATATCAGGGCGGAACAGCGAGGTGCGCTGGAGAGGGGTGTAGGTTTGCGTATGAAAACGCCTTATGGCGAGATGGAATGGAGTTTAGTAGAATTGCGTGCGAAACGGGAAAAAGAGCTATGTTAGATGCTGAACCTAATGAGGAAGGAGTAATACATGCAAACAACTGAGGAACTGAATAAAGAATACGAGTTGATATGTGCTGACCTAACGGAACAGCAGGTTCAATTTCTTAACTCGCGTAAAACAGTGTCCACAGATGCAGAAGCCGTCGAGCAAGTAGGGGTGACACGACAGGCTGTGTGGAAGTGGAAGAAGGATGCGCGATTCGCAGAAGCGTATGAGTTGGCAACGACAGTGGTTCCAGACCCAAGAGTACAGTTGGCAATACCGGAGGAGACCCGCCAGGACATTATCAAAGGGCAGATAGACTCGATTGCATACTATCTCCCCAAGGTGGTCGAAGAGAATATTCGGTTATCCCTCTACGCGGAGAGGGAGTCCGACAGGCTGACAGCAACTAAAATGCTGTATCAGGTATTGGGATTCAGTGCGGCGGATGCAATGCCAACAGCGGCGCAAAACAAGGTGTTCATAGCGATTATGAATCTGATGGGACCGCAGATTCAGGCGGAGGCGGACAAGCGAGGGGTAAATCTGAAGGATGTGATTGATGTGCCGTACACGGAGTTAGAAGGAGGTGATGATGAGGATGCGTAGGGTACTTCTGACTATTACGTTTATTGCGTTATTGGTTGGCGTGTCCATTATTCCTGTTTCAGCACAGGCTGGGAACCACCGGTTTACTATTACAGGGTATGTCTCGCGAGGGTGTGAACATACTACGCTGAACGGGGCAAGGTTCCAGGTGTTCAACAGGTACGGACAAAGGATTTTTGAGACGTATACTACTCCTCACTGGTATTGGCAATACATGAACTTGCAGGGCACATTTTATGCGCAGACAGGGGAGCGCCTGACATTTCGCCTGACGTACCCTGGCTGCCCCACACTTCAATGGTCAAAGGATGTAACGTGTGAGACAGACATCCGTTTGACGGGCGGGGTAACGGTTATTGCGAATATGGGTTATCAGTGTCCATTTTTGCAGCATAGATTTCTGTGTCTTAGATAGGGGGTAGGTAAGTGACAGTTTACGTTCGTGATTATAATAATCGTAGGGTCACAGTAGCCTGTCCGTTTTGTGGGGCGAGGATTCCCAGAGACCCATCGGCCTGGATTGAGCACATGAATGCAAGCCATAGTGCGGACGCGGACAGTTGGGAAGACACAGGAGACCGTGGCGGTCAAGAGGGGTTCGCAGAGGAATACCCTACTCTATATCGGTTTGGTTTCAGATGTTATGGCTGCGGTGCCACATTCGAGACAGCGGCGTTATTGAAGACGCATTTGGAGACAGACCATAGTGCTAGTGAATAAGGAGGGCAACATGCTTAATTTGCAAGCGAGACACGAGAAATGCCTTTACCCAGTAGTGCGAATCCGCACTCCCAAGGCCCTGGGTTCGGGTACAGTGCTGTTCGTAGAGAAGACCCCAGAGAGTGAAGGACAATACGACTGGTATGTACTCACGAATGAGCATGTGGTGGACAATCTCATCTCTGTAGAGAAGAGGTGGGACAGCCTTTTGCGGCGTGAGGTGAAGAAAGACATTTTGGGGCAGCCGACTGTTGAGGTGTTTACTTTCGCCTACATGTCCCGTACAGTCGGTTTCTCCGGTCTTCAGGCCGACATCGTAGCGTATGACAAGGAACAGGATTTGGCGTTGTTGAAGGTGCAGGCACCTTATGCGTATGCCTACACCGCCAGCGTCATTTCTAAGGAAGACGCCAAGCACCTGGTTTCGTTTCAGGGCGTGTGGAATGTGGGTTGCGGCCTAGGGGCCAAGCCAGTCATCACCTTTGGTTATCTGAGTGCATTCGGGTATGACATCGAGAATAAGGACTATATGCAGGTGTCTGCCCCCAGTATTTTTGGAAACTCAGGTGGGGCGACTTTTCTTGAGGAGACAGGGGAGTACATCGGGATTCCGGCGCGAATCAGTGTGGCGGGGTTTGGGGATGCCATCACGCACATTGGTTTCTCAATCACGCCTCAGAGAATCTACGAGTTCCTGGATGAACAGGTGTTTGACTTCATCTATAATCCTGAGCGGAACTCTGTAGAGTGTGCTGAGGACAGGAAGCACCGGCGCGATGCAGATATGCGGCGTAGGGATGTCGAGGACGAGGAAGAGACAAAGTAAAACAGCGGGATGCTTGGTGAGCGGCCTGGTTATATCTGTGGTCCGCCCCCGGTAATCACTCCGGGAAGTCGGGCAGGTTCCAGGATGAGGGGGTTGGCAAGGTAGTGGGGTCCCTTGCTTGAAAGGAGAACTATGGCACAAAAGTATTTTGTGGAACGAACCGAGAAGCGGTCAGATGGGTCAAGGGACCGTTCCCGTTCAGATGCCCTTCCCTCTCGGGAAGAGGCGGAATTGCTTGCTGAAATACAGCGTACAGCAGGTAAGCATGTAGAAACCAAGGTTTTACCTTGGGGCAGAAAGGTGCCGCGTTAATGCCATTTCGTAGTGTGGAGCAGCGTAGGTATATGTGGGCCAAGCACCCCAAATTGGCGCGCAAGTGGACGAAGAAGTATGGTAGCAAGATTGTCAAGAGTAAGAAACGGAGGTAAGTAAATGCGAAAGATTGTTGTTCTGTTCGTTCTGTTGGCCGTGTTGGTGATGGGCATCGGTGCTGCGCCTGTGAGCGCGTCTACATCGGGCGCGACTGCGTATATCCAGTTTAGGTCTGTGACCTGTAACTGGGGCTATCTCCCAGGCACCTATGTGGAGTTTCGTAATGAAATGGGTATCCTTCGTGCTTCTGGCTACGTGGAGGAACATGGGTACCTGTATCGCACCATTACGCTGTTTCCAGCGGAACAGTTGTATGTGTACGCTAAACCGTATGGTGGGCCTCAAGTGAGTGCCTATCTGGTTACAGGTTGTGCTTATGGCAGCTATGCCAATTACCAGGTGGGTATCGTCGGTATGTTTGGGTGGGAATGTGGAGAAAATCTGTCTGTTACTGTCAGTGGTTCGTGCAGACCCTCTCGTAATTGAGTTAACGGGTAGACGGCGTAGCAAGACCTGAATCAACCTCTCGGGTGCAAATGGTGCCGTCCCTCCTTCCGGCATGGGTGCCGTCTGAAGCGGGTGGGAAAAGCTAGGAAGGCGGGGTAGAAAAGAAAAGGGGCCTCTAACATGCTAGTTGCCGGACTGTCTACGCTATGCGTGGGCGGGAATGATGGCGGAGGCCCTTTTTAGAAAGGGAAAAACATGAAAGCTATCAGACTCTCTCTTAGATTCATATGGTGGGTTTTAATTTTGAGTATCATTTTGGGGGCAGTTTGGGAATTGGGCGGTCTGTATTTTGCTGAAGGTGGGAGTCGATATGGCACGTATTGGTTTTAGGAAAGAAGGGTAGTGCCGGGACGTGGGGGCCTACAGGGCCTTGGTCATATCCCGTATGAACGGGATGCCTATTATGAAGAATGTAGTCGGTATCTGGGATATGAACCTATCACTAAAGAGGAAATATACCAGAGACTCGGCTATATTCCCTTACCTACTGTGGAGAGGATGCATCGGTCTAGGGCGACACACAGAATCCTGGTTGGGGGCAACCGGAGTGGTAAGACCTATGGGGGAATGATGGAGGTCGTTCCCTACCTGTTCTGGATGAATACGTGCGGCTGGGTGGTAAGTGCCAACTATGATTTGGCGGAGGAGTTCCGGCGTAAGGTAGAGGACATCCTGATTGAACGTGCAGGGATGGAGTTAGCCACGCGGTCTACGGATTTGAAGCCGTGGCAGTTCAGTTACAGCGTTAAGACACACACGTTCGTTACAGGATTGGGTTCATGGTTTCAGTTGAAGTCGGCGGACTCCCCCGATTCGATGCACGCGATTCCTCTGGACTGGTGCATCATTGATGAGGCGGCGCTATTGCCTTTCATTCTTTACGACACCCGCATTGTCCCCCGGCTGGTGGACTATGGTGGTTGGGTGTTGTCTATAGGCACGTTTGAGTTGACGCAGGGGGAGTGGTTCGAGGAGTATTTTGAAATCGGACAGACTGAGAATCCTTTGGGTATTGCTTCATGGGAACACCCCACAGAAGACAACTATCACATTTATTTCGCCCACGGGGGGGAGACTCCCGAGGCTTTGGGGGAAGCCTACCACGTTAACTGGAGTAGGATTGTTAGGGACAACCCGGAGGCAGAGTGGCCTCTGCGTCCAGGGGAACAGGTGGTAGTTTGGAATATTGACCATGAGTGGCTTTTACAACAGAAGAACAGGACGCCGCCGGAAATCTTCGCGGCGCGGTACCAAGCGAAGCGGGCGGAAAGTCCATATATGGTGTTCCCGTCTTGGTCACTCACGAAGCATGTTGATGCAGCCCGTGCATCTTTTGACCCGACGCTGCCTGTTTATTTGGCTGTAGACCCCGGTGGGGTGTACGCTGTAGCAGCGGTACAGTTCAAGAAGTTTGAGGATGCTGGGCGGGATAATGAGTTAACCCACGGATATTCGCTGTGCGTTATCGACGAGGTATACTTTCAAACAACAGTAACAACACACGAAGTTTTCACCGCCTGTCAACAGAGGGAGTGGTGGGAGAATGTAGCCCGATGGCCTTGGCCTCATTGGGACCCTATGCAAGGGGCGATTGATGTGACTGCCAAGGAACAGGAGAGGGTTTGGCAGCATTTAGCCAGAGATGATGAGCACATTCGTGCTTTACATTTGATGGGACAAAAAGTTAATGTGCAGCCTGGCATCCAAACTCTGCAACATTTCCTGGATACAGGCAGTATATTTGTTCACCCACGTTGCACGTTTTGGAATCTGGAGATGCGAAGGTGGTCTTACCCACAGCCTAGTTTAGCAGGGTTGCAGACAGATGACCCGCGTAAATCGAATCCTAAAGATGCGTGGAACCACTTGACCAAAGCAGTCATCTATTTGGTGGTGAATAAGTTTGGGTATTATGGCCGAGGGAAACAACCTGCTGTAGTCTCTCGCAATGAAATACGACAAAAGCGACAGGAAGCCAGGGCAGGAGTGGCCAGGGCGGTGGTCAGTCGCTTTAGGAGAGGATGATGGCATTAGAGTCTATAGACGAACTGCAACGCCGACTGAAAGACTTGGAAACGTTTTACGCCCAGCGTAATACGAATATGTTGAGTTGGCGGGAACTATATTTCATGCGTCCTGAGCAGATTTGGAAGGACGCTAACGGACAGTTCATTGAGCCGGAACCCGATGAGGAGAGGCTGGTACTCCCCATTCCTCAGAATGTGGTAGAGGGGTACAGGGAACTTTTGTTGGCTAAGTCTCCTTCAATATCAGTCCCTACATCCACGTCGAAGGGTGTTGATTTGGTTCACGCCGAACATAATGAACGGGCGCTGTTGGCCATCTGGGATAGGGCTGGGATATATGAGAGGTTGCGAGATGCGACTTGGCATGGCCTGGTGGATGGTTGGGGAGTGCTTCAAATTGCCTGGGATAAGAACGCCGAAGAGGGGGAGTCTCCTATTGTAGTTACAAGTCAGGACCCCTACAATGTGTATGCTTTGCCCGGTTCTAGGCCAGGGGAATGGAAGTATGTGATTCACGCTTATCCTAGGTTGGTAGGGCAAGTTCGGGACGAGTGGTATCCAGACAGTTCGGCGGATGGGAGAACAAAGGAAGTTAGGCAGCGTAAGGCTGCTTTTGATGGGTTGAAAGATACAGATGAAGTAACGTTCATTGATTATTGGGACGAGAAGGTAAATGCGATTGCCTTGTCATACAAAACTCAAGGAGACGGTATAGGCAAAACGACGATTGATGAGGTGCGTTGGCTGAAGCCTCCTACTCCTCATGGGTATGGGTTTTTGCCTTGGCAGATTTTCATGCCGAACCGCCTGCCTTTCAATATGCCTGGTGAGCGGATGGGTGTAAGCATCCTCTATGTGATGGAGGAGTTGATTGGGTTTATGGACCGGATGGTGAGTGCTAAGGCCACCATGTTGTCCAGGTGGCAGGACCCTCCGCTGGTGACGGAGACTGAACTAGGCCCCGACTTTGAACCAGTGCGGATGGAAAGAGGAATGCACTTGCGGTTGCGGCCTGGAGAAAAGGCAAACTACTTGGTGCATCCTGGTCCGATGCCGCAAATTGATACGATGATTGCCCAAGCGTCTGAGTACATCGAGACTTCTGGGTTGCCTCGCGTCTTGCAGGGCCTTTATGTGGGTGCGGTTTCTGGTATTGCGATGTCGCTTCTGCGTAACCCTACATTGATGAAAATTGCTTTCCGGCAGAAGGAAATTGAAACTGCGTTGGAAGAGTTGAATCGCAAGATTCTAATGCTACTAGAAAAGAAACTGCGGAAGCCGTTGTATTTGTGGGGACGTGGTGTATCGGGTCAGGGATTTGATATTCAAATCACAGCGGAACAGATAAAGGGGTACTACCGAAATAAGGCGGAACTGTCGGCATCTCTGCCTACGGATGATGCAAATACTGTGAATATGCTGGGTACGCTAGTACAGCTTAACATTATCAGTCGTAGGACGGCGCGAGATGTTGCGCAACGGTCGCTGCATGATTTGGTCAGTCCGTCTTTGATTGATGAGGAAGAGTTGATTATTGCTGAGGGCATTATGAATGACCCAGGAATGATGCAGGCATTGGCGGCTGCTGCCGCGCAAGGCATTCAACTGCATTACCTGCCCAAGCAAGAGAATCCTAGAGGGGGTTATGGGGAGGAAGAGGTAGCGATGCCTGGGGGCACGCTGGCTACTCGAACACCTATGATGCCGGGCGGGAATACACAGCCGGGGATGCAACAGCGTCTAGCTGAGATGGCAGAGAATATCTCTCCTACAGGAGAAATCAATCGGTTGATTGAGGAGAAGGTAGAATAATGCCTATTGTAAATAGTGCGATTGCTCGCGCACAGAATACTATGAAGAACGCGCTAGGGCGGGTGTCTGGTCAAGTGGGGAGTGCAATGACTCCCGCCCAGCGTCGTAGGCTGTCGAGTCGGGAACAGCTTGACCGATTTCTGGCTATGAGTGAAGCGGATTTTGAGACACTATCCCAGGCGCGTGGCCCAGGTGAGGTGCAGCGGTTTACAGAGGCCATGATGCGATTGGCACGGAGGGGTGCGTAATGCCTTCGATGTTTGAATTGAGACAGGCAGAACAGAGGCAGGCGGACATCAACCCTTCGGGGGTGAATGCCTGGGAGTCTGTGTTGGACCCTAGGCCGTCGCCGCCTACTTCGGTGTCTCCGCCTTCAGCGCCAGCTTATGCGCCAGTAAGTAGACCTACGCCGACGCCTACACCGTCGCCGCCGTCTGCATCAAAGCCGCGAAAAGCTGGCACGCCGCCGCCTGTAGTTCCGACACGTACACCGACCCCGGAGCCACAAGCGTTACCACTAAGACTCAAAGAACCTACGCCGCCCCCGGCGTATGTGATGCCCAGTAGTTCACCGTATGCGATGCCGCCTACGGCATCTGAGGTTCAACCTTCTGAGAGGGTGCCTGTACCTGAACTTGAACCTTTGCCTTGGGGTCCTCAATATAGTGAGGCCCCAGCGACACCGCCATCGGGCCAGGTTGTTGTACCGGAGAGTCAGTGGAGGGACCCGCATGATTGGTGGTCCCCTCGACAGGACCCAACGGAAGCCCCAGGCACGCCGCCTGATGGGTATCAGTGGGTGCCTAGTGAGTCTCGTTACCCAACAGGGGAGGCGCACTTCTTCTGGTCATTGGAACCTGTACAGGGAGGTACCGGCCAGCCGCCTGCCGCCCAAGTTCCTCGTGAGACTGAAGGCACTACGGGTGGTGGTGGCGGAGGTGGCGGAGGTGGCGGAGGTGGCGGAGGTCCTACTACACCGCCAGTCGAGATGCTAGGCGAACTGGCCTGGTGGCCAAACGCAGATACGTTGCAGCCTTTGCTACGGGCATGGGGCGGTTGGTTGAGAGAGTTGGTTGAGGAGAACCGCCTGGTTCGGGCGGTGCCTAATCCGTTTATGTTCGACGCGGAAGCGGAGGCCGCTGCCGCTGCGGTAGGTGAGGGTGCGCAGTGGGCGCAGCGGGAAGACGCGGGGGATAGGCCGAAACAGGAAGCAAACTTGCCTCCTTTGCCGGGGTACCGAACAACAACGGATGTGATGAAACGAATCAAGGAACTGCTGGGTGTCGAGTTTGCTGCGGGAGAGACGCAAACTTCGCAATGGCAAAAGGTTATCAATGCGATTCCGCAGGCGGATTTTGAGGCGCAACAGCTACTCGCGTCTCTGCGGTTTAATCCAAGTACCGACCAGTGGTATACGGTTGATATTGGTCAGTTAGTGAACCCACGGTATACATAGAGGTAGTGAATGGCGATTCCTAAAGGAACAACAAAAGAAGAGGAGGTTACAGTTACTCCTCCGCGTGTGTCTACAGGTGGGGGGATGCCGCCTACGGCATCTGAACTTCAACCTTCTGAGAGAATAGGTCTTGTATCGCCACAAACTTCACCGAGACTGACTCCAGATGAAATCTGGAAGAAGTGGATGGACATCTGGGAAGATACCAGGGATATGGTGCAACCTGGGCCAGATGTATCGGAGTGGTGGGAGTATTCTGACGCATACCCTGAGACAGCCGAAAAGAATGTAGAAGCAAGACGGAAGTCTGATTTGCTGCTGGTTAGTCCTTTTGGCCCGGAAGCGGAAACCGGGCTGAGGTCAATAGACCAATTTGGGTTCATGTCTGGGGAAGAAGCAGCGGCAAAAGAGATTCAGAAAGGCGAGACGCCGGAAACTTTTTGGTCAGCCTTGGGGGGTTGGGCTGAGAAGAAACGGGAAGAGGCCGCTGATTTTGGTGTTGTGGCATTGGATGCGCTGAAGCGTAAGCCCGTAGCTTCGACCTGGACAGGGGCGAAGGTGTTGGGTAAAACTTACCTTGCCCCGCTTCTGTATGATGCTGAGGCGCTGCGGACGGCTGTTCTATTTGGTATTGAAATGGCAGAGGGTAAGGGCTATCCGAAAGGCCAAGCAGCCAGAGACGCGGAGATTGCTGCCCTGTCCCAGGGCAATTACGAACAACAGCTTCGGGAGTCCTTGGAGTCTGCGGGGCTTGACCCAAACCTGTATCAGGCTGAATTAAAACGGGCGGCTGAAGCACAGCAGCGATGGAACGACGAGATGGCGGACGTGCGTATGGCAGGACTGCCTGAAGAGACACGCAACAGGTTGGTGCTGGGGCACGTCTACAAAAACAAAAAGCTGTTTGAGGGGGAATCCACGGGGGAGAGTCCTATTCCCTGGTCACAGGATGCACGGGATGCTTGGGAAGCCGCCAAGGGTGGGCGTTGGTCCCATGTTGTTTTCAAGGAGAAGTCGGAAGAGTATTGGGACCTTATTGAAGCGGGGGTGGACCCAAAGACGGCGGGAGATGCGACGACTGTTTGGTGGGTAGAGTTGCCAGTTCTGATGGTAGGTTCCCCGTTAAACTGGACGGGTCTCGATACAGCCATATATGGCCCCGTGATAAAGGGGGGCAAGAAAATTGCTGGAGGTATTCTCAAGGGGGCGGGCAAGGTCGCGTCTAAGGTGCCTGTTCTCAAAAACGTTATTGGATGGATGGGGGAGTTGACAGCACGCACTCAGGCCAACTATGCCCTTCGTTATACAGATGATGTGTTGCGAGCAACCCAGAATTATGCTAGACAAACAGGGCGAGAGTTGACAGCGGATGTGACGGAACAGCTATTGAAGAATCCTCCAGAGGATTTCTTGCGAGGGATGACCTCCTATCAACGCCGCGCTTTGCGTGGGCTAGACGGGTATGTAGATGACACAGTATCTTCTATCAAACGGGTAGTAACCGATGAGAACATCGGTAAAGCGATGAAAGTGGTGCGGGAGGAAGTTGCTAGGGAAACGACAGAAGCTATACCAGAAACCGTTATCCGCCAGCGGGCGATGCGTAAAGTGTGGGATGAGGCGCTGGAAAAAGCGAATAATCTGAACTATCGTACCGCAATGAAAGGTGCGCTGGAAGAGTCGATTGAAAAGTATCCAGGTATCAATAAGATTGCCCAGAAAATAAGGCCGTTGGACCAGGCGGTGATGCAGCCTTTGCGTTCATCGGCTGTCAACCGCTGGTTGGGTGGCCGCCCTGCTTGGAATGTGTTCAATGCTGTGGACAATACCATCAAGTTGCTGTTGGATGGGATAAACCCAGCGAACAGCGTTCGCCATATGGCTGCACGTTATGTTGAGTATGCCCCAGAGTATACTCGTGCGGTTGAGGCGCTAGATGAGTTAGGGAAAATCAAGTTCTGGAATGCTTCGACAGATTCCCATTTGAGATTCCGAGACAATCTTCATGCGCTTGCGCCTAACCAGGCGCTTAGTACCTTTGGTGAGTCTGCGGCACCGGAGAGGATGGGGGGCATAGGTCGGAAACTGCCCATAGTAGGTAAGCCGATTGGTGCGGCTTTGGATTGGAACTTTTCTTTGTCAGGGCGGATTGAAGGTGCGGCGAACGCGAAAAGCTATTACCACAACTTCTTTGAACGCCTGGATGATGGTTGGGCAGCCTTGCGTAACCGTCCGATGGAGGCGGTTATTGAAGGGGTTCCGGTGTCTCTTTCGGATGAGGTGGCGGATGTGGTTCGAGCACGGCTGAACCAAATTAGAAACCCGACTGCCGCCAAGGTTCGTGCGGTTCTTCGTGAGTTTGTAGAAGAGACTCCGATGGCGATTGTCAAGCCGAATCTTGGAGATGAACTGATTGAGGGGATGGGTAACGTCCCTCAACAGGTACGAATAAATCTTCAAACGCGGCTGAATAGTTTGGTAGAGTTGGGTACAGACGGTCCGCAAGTCGTTTCTCGAAATACTATCACCAGGATTTTTCAAGATGCTGGTGAGGAACTTGATGCCTATTATGATGAGATGATAGAGGCTGGTCGCCGGGCATTTGTAGACTCGTTAGTTGATGTTCCGATGACGTCAGAGGGAATCTTGAGTGCCATTGTGCCTTCAGGGTTGGCGGATGCTTCAATGGAGGAGTTGTGGAAAGGAGTTGATGAACTGCCTCTGGTAGAGGAGGCATTCAAGGCGCAGGATGATGTGTTGCTGAAAGAACACTGGAACGAAGCCAAAGCGTTGATAAAAGCTAGGGGGCGGTCTCCTGAGTACGCCAAGTTGATGGATGATTTCTTTGGAACAACTCGGCCTCAACGATGGGCAGAGTTTCATCAAAACCAGCGCAAGACGGTTATCGCTATTGCGGATGAACTCGATGCGCGGTTGGTTTTGGCAGGGAGTGACCAAAGGGTTCCGCGAGAGGCTTTGAATAGGTACCTGGATGCCACAGAGTCTTTGAACAATTTGGCGGTAGAACGGGCGAAACATTGGGAGGCGGTGTTTCAGCAGAAAGGGGCGCTGAGCAAACGAGAGTTTGATGAGTTGTTTAGACTGACACGAAAGCAAATAGATGACACTTGGAGGCAGGCTAAGCCGGACTTGGATGACCAGGTACACCGTGCGTTAGAGGAGTTCACTACTTGGTTTAAGAAAACAGCACTGCATGAAGTACCTACATCGCAAGAGGTTATGACGACAGGCAAAGCGGCAGCGGATATGATAGCTGGGAGAATGGCCGATATTAAGGCTACTGCGAGTCGTGTCGTGGACCCTGCATCGGCTGAGTTGAGGGCGCTACAGAAGGAAGTGCTGTCTCGTCGGGTGGCCCCCTACACAACAGTTGGGATGTCAGAGTTAGATAGACAGGTTCTTGAGGCTGCACTGACAGATATGGGAGACAGTGTAGGCAGATTGATTTCTGACTCGCAGACGATGGCGATTGAACGGACTCGATGGCTGCTGTTTGACTACGAAACAACACAAAACTGGCAGATGCTTTTGGAAAAGCTGGTGCCTTTTGCCAAGTTCCCGCTTCGGAATATACCTTTGTGGATTGATTTGATGGGGAACCATCCACACTTTATGGCGTCGGTGATACGTATTCGACAAGCACAAGCGATTGCAAACGCGGATTTGCCGGAGAGACTTCGCTATACAATACCTATCCCGAATGTTTTGACCGACCCTTTCATGGAGGCTTTGGGTCTGAATAACACGCAGTTGAGAATCAACCCGTGGTCATTCTTCTCTTTCTTCCAACAGGTACCCGGTGCGACAGCGTATTCGCAACGGCAGATTGCAGGGGCGGTAGAGACTGCCGAAGACGGAGATGTACGGGATAGAATTGGGGCCTTTGCCATTGTAGCCAAGGAATTGGGCTTTGGCCCTTGGCCGTGGTTGGAATGGATTATGGGACAGTATGGGTTATTGGGGGACGACTGGTACCCCAGAGATGCTTACGGAACATGGACGCCAGTTGTAAACTGGATGGTACGAGAGATGACCGGATATGAGAAGGGGTATGATGTAGACAAGTTTATCCGGGAACACTCGTCTCAGGTATGGAATGCGGTGTTCGGAGATACCCCGCTTAGGTGGGACCAATTAACACCGGACATGATGGAAGAGTGGGCGCTAGGGCGCGAGATTGAAGCCGTCAATGATGCGATGCCGGACCCAGCAGTCGCCGCGTTGGTTGAGATGGACCCGCTGGAAGCGGAGCAGTTGCTACGAACGGTAGACCCGGCAACAATTGAAATGTTGCGGAAGAATATCCAGCCCATCTTTGAGATGTCACAGGCTGACCAGATTCGTCTCATCTCGGCGCTTACTCCTGTGGAACAGGCGGTATTCCTGGATGAAATGGAGATGGTTGCCACTCGTCGGATGGTGCGCAAGCAGTTATTCACCACAGTGATGGGTAACATGACGGGTCTTTATTTGGACCCCGTAAATGATGCGGAAATTGAAGCACACCGGATGCGTGTGGAGAGGAGAATCGAACAGCAATCCCGTGTTCCTGGGCCTGAACGCAGAGACTTTATGAAACAGTGGTATGTGGAACACCCCAAGTACATTTTCAATTCGACTTGGAGGTTTTCGCAACACCCTTGGGCTGAAACGGCTGCGGGTAGAGAGGCAGAACTTTGGGATACTCTTGTAGACGATTTCAAGGGTAGGTACTATGAGTATAATCGCGCTTGGAAAGTTGAGACTGAACAGGTAGTTAACGAAACATATAGGGAACACCCCGGCGACGTTCTCCGTCTTAAGGCAGTGCGCGCCGAAAGGTACGCAGCCAAAGATGCCTATGTGGAGGCGCTAAATCAGGAACTCGAAGACGAGTTGACGTTGCGAATTGAGGCGTACATCGACACGTACCCGAATGACAAAGAAGGTATCCGTTTGTTGAAAGAGGGATGGGAAACCACAGTGTACGTGCCTGTCACCTTGAATGATGAGGAACAGGCAGAGTTGCGGGCTTTTCGGGAAGCCCATCCTGATAACCCAGAATTGCAGCGTCAGGTGTTTCAGAAGCTATATGCACAGGCGTTGAAAAGACAGCCTACTGAGCAAACTAGGCGGGTGCCAGGACTGGAAGACGGGATTCGGATGGATTTGCGTTGGTCTCCAGTAGATGACCCAGACTATTCGGAAGAGGAAATTGAGGAGTTTTTGATTGGAGATTTGTTGCAGGAGTTGCATGATGCAGCCCCGGTGAAAGATGAGTTCACTTCTTCTAAAGAGTTCTGGGTAGCGTATAATACATATTTGGAGGAGTTGCCTGACGCGGCGTTAAAAACCAAGCAGGCACAGTATCAGATTGAACAAATGATGCGAACCCAACGCATGACTCGTGCTGAGGCTGAGAAGATTGTGGGTTCATGGTATACAGAGGAAGACC
>Ga0307378_10008037_pt1 | contig 14107 bp, 20 predicted proteins | sample UN1MG_FD_202238 | JGI IMG/M metagenome (GOLD analysis project Ga0307378, IMG submission 202238) | Soil microbial communities from Risofladan, Vaasa, Finland - UN-1 | ecosystem: Environmental > Terrestrial > Soil > Coastal area > Acid sulfate soil | place: Finland: Risofladan, Vaasa | collected... | reverse complement strand
CTCATCGTCATGATGGAAATACAACTTATCACCGTCATAGGCAGAAGCATCGGCCATCTCATAGTTAATACTCGATTCGAGTCCCAGTTCTGATGTGGATAGCGACCCACGTGATGACAGCCTCTTAGCAGGAGGGGAGAATGATAACTCCGTCTTCGGTGATGTAGAACCCTCGTAGTTAGGCTTGAAGAAGAATGGTAGTTTTTTCCATGGTGCTACAAGATGCCTGAGGAAGCATTTACGAGCCTGTATGTCATTCATGGACTGTATGCCTCCGAATGCTGCTAATGTACGACTGATGATCTCGTAACCAATACACTCGGCCTTATACGTGGCACCTTCCCTACGGTGCTTGGGGTAGTTGAAGCCGTAAAATAACCTTCTCCCGAAATCCACCCATGTATAGTTTCCTTTCTCGTCTTTTACCGCAAACCCTTCATCATTGACCCGTGGTGCCTGTGTATCGGTGTATATGTGACGTGCGAATAAGAAGAACCGTCTGTCCCTGTCCCTGTAATCCGGTAGTCCGGTATCAATCTTCCACCACCCAATATAGAAATAATGCCATCCGTCAATATACGTTGGAACACCATTATTCCAGAACCAATAGCCATACAACCTTCGCTCCCATTGTAAGCGAATAAACTCTATCTCTTCAGGGTATATGTCCTTGTGATCTTCAAGCTCATCCCAGATGTCATCAAGTGTCTCGAGTTTGTTCTGCAGGTCTTTTAACCGCTTCGGTAGTTCTGGCGGGTGCCATAGCTGTTCTCTTGCAGGTAATCCCCAGTTGTCAATCAGGTGTGGCTCGGGTGGTTCTGGTAACTGTATCTCGATTGGTATAAGGTCTTTATCATCCGTGTTCACCCACACGCTCTTTGGTGACTCCTGATACTGTGCTAGTATCTGTGGATCAACCTCTTTGTAATAGCGTTTGAGTAGTGCGAGATGATTCATTGTTTTTGTTGAATAGTGTTAATAACCCTTAATATTCCCGTCATCAAATCAACCTTTGGGGTAAAATGAAGTATTTTTTGCTGATTATCCAAGCATGGTATCTTTTCGAGAGACATCTGTCCGGGTAAGTCTATCTCCTTAATGAGCTTACTGGGATTTGCATCTACTATCTGACACATTATATTAGCCACAGCTATGACATCATATACCTCTGGATGTCCAATATTGAATATTTTGAAATCATCTACATTGCATAGTCTTTCAAACACATCAACAACATCAGACATATACATCCATGATCGCTTCGCTCCCTTAAATACAGTGATCTCTTGGTTATGTGTCAGCTTTTCAGCAAACTGCATTATTGTCGAACAATGATTACTTGTGACTTCTTTCTCATCGTAAAACAGAAATGGCCGAATAATTAGGGCTTTGAGTCCATTGTTCTCAACTTCATATTCAATAAGTTTCTCACCAAGATATTTTGAAAGGCCATAACGGTTAATCTGCTTAACACAAAGCGAAGTCTCTGGTAAGATACCTTTTGTGTTTCCATATACCTCAGATGTTGAAAAATATATCAACTTTGAATTAAATTCCTTACATGCCTGAATGATATTGTTTGTGCCACTGATATTTACATTTACTGAGTTAGTATGTATATCCTCACAGGATGCTCTGCCAACTACTGCTGCGAGATGATAAACAACCTCTGGATTGAACTTATTAAATGCCTTCCATATTCCTATACAGGAATTTATATCAACTATCAAAAAATCATCTTCTCGTACCTGAAAAATATCACACCTGCAGACATTATGCCCCTTCGCTTTAAGGTAAGGAACGAGTCTTCTGCCTATATTACCCTCACTGCCAGTAACTAATATTCTCATAATAGCCCTTCCTTTTTTAATACAGATGTCATACTACAATTGGTATTAAGACCATCGTTGTTTAAATAGTTTTTACTTAACTGATGCCCATTAAACCAATGGATGCACATCACGTTCTTGCTGTTAAGAGGGGATAGGTCATTCTCTAAATACAGTTGTTCCAGTTTAAAGATGCTGTATGGATAAAATGTCTCGTATTTTATTGCAAGTACACGTGGGAATATGCTCGTTATCGAAGCAAGATCAGGATATTTATCGTTTAACATCTGTGTCCCAAATGACTGATGATCATACGGTGGCGTTATGTTCTTTTGATATTCTATAAGAGAATAGATGTATGGACTTCCTTTCTCTGATATGAGATTTGATACATTATGATGTCCCTGCGTATATCTGAAAAATGAGACAACGCTCTCAAAGTCCATTGGATCGCCAATACAGTCAATATTAGAAAATTCCGACATTGGCTTTAGCCAGATAACATCAAAGTCTGAATACACACCACCAAACTCATACATCAATTTTCTCTTGATTATATCAGATGCCACAATAGCGTTTATCCCGAGACTGACACCTGATTCAATAAGATTATGTTCGATAATCTCCACATAATCTAAATTTTTTACCATGTAGAAATAGTCCTTACCCATATATTCCGGTACATAGATATTACTGCCAAGTTCTTTCTCTGTCTGTTTTGACAAGTAAACTATAATCTTCCAATCAGGGTTGTACTTATGGAATGAGACCACAGTAAATACTTGTAGTAAAGCCATAGGTGCTTCACTTGTCCACATCAGATAACATACTTTAGGAATTGTCTTCATAAGTTTATCAGCCAATTTTATTTATATTTTTTAGGGTAATCAGTACATATCCCTATTGCATTGCTTATATTCCAATTTTCGGACATCTCTGGCATTACTGCAATAGATTTATTAGTGAGTTGTAATCCTGGTGCCGTCCATAAATATCCATTAAGAGTTATTATGATGCCTTCTTCGTGTGCGAAAAAATTTAATAGTGTTGTCCCTACCAGAAGTTCCATGACTTCAATATTCTTACAATGAACCCATAAATTTGCATTGAATAAAAAAGAAAAATCTATTTCAAATTGCGGGTTATCGTGACCTAAATACAATTTGCCAGAGACATAGTGTATATCTATCTCGGCATGGTATCCAAGACTTAATGCCTTCCGTACATAATCAGGATGATTTTCCCTTTCAGCTATTCTTCCGTCAATGTTTCCCCTATGTGCTATTAAGATTTTTTCTTCCATGATTTCCAGTAGTTATAACACATGATCGCATCTTCTTCATTCTTAACCTGTCCCTCTTTTAATATGGTTTGCCATGCCTCGAAATTTCTAATCTCATTTGGTGTCCCAAAGGCCAATACAAGGTCATTCAGATAAGAATAAACCGACAATCCATCTCTTATCAGTAAGTTAAAAACAAGTGTGACATAATATTCCCCATTATAACTAATGTTCTCATCAACTGCTTGCTTGAAATATTTTTTAATATATGATCCGTGTCGGAAATAATATACTCCTGATGATGCGTGTTCCATAAAACGATTAGTAGTATAACAGGCTTTTTCTTTGACATCATAAACCTTATTAGCTGAATCTGTCTTGCAATAGGCAAACATCGTAGCACTAAGGGTGTGAGGATGGAACCCACTATGGCTTATAAGGCATCCATCAATATCCTTGACATAATCCTTGAAATGATTGTAATCCCACGTGACAGGATTATCACAATAAGATACTATGACGGGGTTATTGTCTCTTATGTATTCTTCTGCAAACAGAACGGTGTGAACTGGCCCTAGCTTGTGTTGTGGCATAGATATTACAATAGAATTATTAACTAATCCCATTAAAATATTTCGGATATCCGTCATTCTTAAATGATTCTCATTGCAGATAAAAATAAAATTATCATTATCCCTATCATACATGTCGCAAACATATTCTATGATGCTTTTACCTCCTACTTTGATTAGTGGTTTAGGCTCTGAATATCCTTCTGATATAAACCTATTACCACTCCCTGCCATTGGAATAATTATATCCATCACATAATAAATTGAATGTGCTTATTAATACTTAAAAGTTGTGATTTGATCTCGTCCGTATATGAACCGGCCTTCAAAATAACCAAACTGTTTAAATCTAAAGTAACTTCGTCAGGAAATTTAATTACTAAGTCCGTGCCATATAACCGTTTGCTATTCTTTAACTCAGAGTTATCTAAGATACACTTGATCCTTGATATGTCTAATCCGAGAGCAATCAGATATTGAGAGAAGATATGACCTCCAAATAAATATACTGTTTTGTCGGTATTACTTAATTTCTTATTTAAGTCGGTTACAAAATGTTTATAATAATTAAAAAAAGACAAGTACATATCCTTGTATGTCTTATATCTTCTTGGCAAATTTGGTGATGTTACTTTCTGTTTTTTTGTGACATAAAATATACTATGTTCGTCATAATAAACTTTTTCCTCAATATTAAAACCAAAGATAGATAACAGATAATCAACTATTTCCTCTGTTAATAACAACGTATGTTCAAAAGTTAAGGCGTTTATAAACTTATGTTCCAGATAAGAATATAAGTTAGGAACTGAAAAAATATGATAGTCTCCTTCCTTTAAACTGCGGTATATTGTGGATAGAAATAATTTTGGGTCATATATGTGTTCTAATACATGCGAGTGTACTATCATGTTAAAATCACATTTATTTACTGTCTCTTCAGTAAAGAAATCTCTTATGTACTTAACATCTGATAATGTCGAATCAGATTTAATATTTGGGTCAATAATTGTCCATCTCTTATTAATAAAGTTGGATGCCAGCCTTGAATCAGAGCCACCTATCTCTAATACGGAATGGTTGCCAATATATTTATGTATCAACTTTGCAAATAAATTATGATGCTCTCCCCACACCTTACCCAGTGCTTCTGAGTGAAAATTAGAATAGAGAATCGCTGGATCTATTAAATTTCTTAATTGGATGATACCTGATTCCTTACAGATGTCAAATGTTAAGTCCTGAAAGATATCCTTTGATGCCTCAGTAGTTGTGGCATTGACAAATATCGGAAAATGCTCAATCGTAGATAGGTGTTCAACATCACCGTTGGTTAATATGCTATTCTCCCTTGTCATTTAATATCTTATTTCTCCAATATTCAAAGGTAAGCATTTCTATGTTCCATGAACTGTTTTTTATCCTCTCATATTCATCATTTAGGAAACTCTCTGTTATTTCCTCCCAATCATTTACAAAGAGTATTGGTAATCCTATCAGTGATTTATTGCTGACATGACGTTTTTTAATAGGGATGGAACCCATATATAGTGCTTCCCATAGACGATGTGTAGTCAGTCCATTACCCCTTGGGCATATAACAAACTTATGATTATAGACATTATCAATGTATGCGTCAAAGAGGACAGACTTATTTCTGACGGTACTAACCCATGGCTTGCCTTCAAATAGCTGATATGGTTTTAATCTTTCTGCCGGATTCAGGTCAATATTATAATCTATATACAAGATATTCCTGATGTTCCTTGTCCCTTGTAGTTTTATGAGCATCTTCTCTTTCTTCATTACACCGAAGTCCCTAATATCATTCTCAACACCTATTGGTAGCGGTTCTATGCGTGGATCATCTACATTCACGTTTTGTGCATACCATCTTATCACATTTGGTGGTAGTGCAAATGAACTATTTACATCATTATCACAGTTATGAGATATCAAGATGACTTTTTTGCTATCTCTGATAACTTCTAATAACTGTCTTTTATAATGGTGAAATCCCTGAGTGTAAATGATATCTCCATCTTTTAATAACCCCATATCAAGAGTATTTGGGAACATAGCATAATCACATGGAGCTTTATTAGGTGGCGAATATGTAAAGTTCGCCATCGACTGAAATTTATTACCTTGTATCCAATCAATCATAAGTCAGGTGTTATTATATGTTTAGCTCTGTAATTACCTTCCTTGCATAACTCTCTAAATAACCCCTCATTTTGATGAAATGAACTAGCTTCATCTACTGGATACTTAGTATGTTCGTGCCATTGATGTATCACAAATGGGTCTGCTGTTATCTGCACATGTAATCCCAAGCATCTTATCTGATGTAGTAGATAGTCATCATCGAATCCTACGCCCATACATAGACGTTCATCAAAGCCATTTATCTTTTTCATGTTGGCCGAAGATATAGCTGCACAGAAATGGTAAGCTACTGGCCTGAACTCTGGATGATTATACCATGCACTCTCCCCATCAAAGGAAGCTCCTTTTGGGTTAATTACCGAGCCTATCTCCTCTCCTTTGGCTTGTGAATAACATCCAAATGAAATATAATTTGCCTCTGTTACATGTGCTTTGGCGTAACCCAAGATATCTCCATTATGGTAACACTCAGCGTTCTGAATAATGATGATATCGGGGTTATTAAGTAAGGCATGGTGTAATCCTCTGTTCCATGCTGGATCACCCATCACCCATGTCTTGTCATACATTTTCAACGGTGTGACTTCAAAGGGTAATTGGGGTAATATAATTTCTTCACGACTGCAATCATCGACGATAATTACACAAAAATCATCGGGGTTATACTGATTAAGCGATTCAAGAGTTTTATTCAGTTGCTCCTGTCTATTCAGATGCGTCATCACAATGGCCATCATAGCTTTTGACTTCCTATTACGTTTGAATGATTACCTATTTCGGGTAACTGTGTTTTATAGTAATACTGCTCATCTTCCGTAAGGTCTTTTATATCGTGATAGTACCACGGGATATGCTTTGCCGTGTACGGCCTATTAGTTCGTATTGCTGAAAATGACGGATATCTTATCTGCTTTGAAATTTGGTATAATGCGAATGTAGTGTCAATATCTGCATGAAAGTATTGTGGATCAAGTGGTGTTTGCCAGAAGCGTGTCTCCCACCACACAGTTCCCTTGTCTGGGATATCATTAATCTCCAAAGATAATCCGCACTTATCATACTGAGGATACCGTTTTAATCCTTCATATAAGACTGTAATAAAATCATCAGGGATACCTGTAAGATCAAGATCGGGGTCTGTTACTATGTAATCCTCATTTATTCCAAGTTTCGCTATCACTCCCTGTCTCCAAACCACTTCATGTCCGTAGTTCTTATCCATCCTTAGTACCTGAAATGGACATGCTTGGTAATATGCGAGTAAGGGCGAGTAGTCTGAGTTGTTATCAACAAATATCGGTTCAAGTCCTCTATCAGCAACCCACCGTGCTAACTTTATCGGTAACTCCATTCGATTATATGTGATAATAAGACATTTCATCAGAAATCCTCTATTTTACGAAAATGGCAAACATAATACTCTGGTGTGGCTATCTTCGTGTGTCTCAAAGGTAGGAGATATTTTTCAATCATTTTAAAATCATGGCCATATCCAGTACCCCACTTGACCTCTATGTCCCTACGATGAGCAATAGCACTGGTGCCAATGGAGCAGAACACGGGATTTACTATGCGGTGTTCTTTATTGGCAATAACGGTGTCCACCAGATAGTCGTCATAGTACACCCAGTCATACTCTGCCGTGTCGAAATGCTTATCTATGATGGCAAGGTGTTTGTGACCAAACACATCATCATGGTCAAGGTAACAGATGATCTCTCCCCGTGCCATTACCAGTCCGGTGTTTCTTACCTCACCACTGTAATCTTCTTGCTTTGGTATCTTTTTAAACCTTATTCTGGGATGTGAAGAGAACCATTCCTTGTACTGTGATTCAGAAATATCACACCCGTCAGAGATGATTATAAGTTCATTTCCTGAAAGGGACTGGTGTATAAAGGATAATACAGCCTGTCTGAACCGAAACTCCCCATTGTCGGGGTTGTGTGTGACATCACACTTATACGAGCCCAGATTGACAGGCATTATAACTGATATTCTCATTTGTATTGGATTTTAAAAATTGCATCTCCCGGTTCTGTATGTGGTATTGAGTAGAAATTAGGCTTGCCCATGCATATCCACTGTTCAGCATGGAAGCGGTTCTTATGATTGAGGCTTATTATTGGTGGGCATCTGCTTATGTATGACCTGTTGAACCACCAGAAGTTGCCTGAGAAATGATTCGGTTGCGGTAGATAACCCAATGATGACACGTCATAGTCATTATCTACCCTGTCCCTGTGCTCCTGCCATCTGTTGAGTATCATTTCATTCATGTATGCTCTCCAATGCTGTACGACTGTCTCAAAGGGTCTTGATGTGCCCTTGGTGTGGAAGTAAAAGCCTACATAGTGTGAGTCATCGGCCTCGATAAGACTAAGCGTGGGGAACTCAAACTCCTCCGCTACCTCTGAGTGATACTTGAATTTCAACTTCGGATAATTGGCGTTTATGAAGTACATCTCAAACAGATGCCTCTCTGCCGGACTACCAATACACCCGATGCTTATCTCCTCACACGCATCATAGAGTCCTGATGTTAGCAAAATTCTCAACTGATCTGTTATTACTGAGTAGTAATTATTTACCATAAAAATGTGCCAGAAGCCTTTAATTATCATTTTTTTATCTCTATTGGTTTCTCTCCGTTCTGTGATTTTTTTGCGATGTCCTCGGGGCGTAACTCCAATCTCTCATCTTCCATGTACCGCAATACCTCGTCTTTTAAGAAGGGGTTATTATCTGCGTTCAGAAGTTCCAGAAGACTCTCCTCAAGGTCATCCCTTAGGTCTTTTGCTTTGATGATATTCTTGGTGTCACCACCGATTATCTCCAACATCAGATTGTAGTACGCACTCTCAATAGATACGAGATAGGTGTACTTGAAGCTCCGGTGCATCCTCACAAACTGCACGATCTTACGGTTGACGATGTTATTCTTGCCTCTGAGCAAGTCTTCAATGGGACTCTCAAATGTACCATCCTCTATGGTGGTAAATTCCAGATCGTGTGCCACCTCGACCTTCCTCTTGAGTATGTCGTGGTACTTTGCCCTGTAGGGTGACTTCTGATCATACATCAACAGCACAAAGCGATTGACCTTATCATTGTCAATGCCCTCGCCTGCACTGTTTCGGAACTCCCTGATCTTACCCAGTTCTTTGTAGTACTGTGTCACACTCGTACCCTCGGGTACCTTCTCCACGTTGTAACGCATGTTCTGAAACTCTCGACTATGGAATTGTAAATTCATGTCTTGGCAAATATATTTCTACGTTGAACCCTCAGATACGGTTTACCACCATCTATTTTTGCATGGAGATTATACTGCAAGGGGATGTCATTGGTGCGCCTGATCACCACAACGTCATCCACGGCAATATCCACATCCGCATCACTGTGGTTCTCATCGACATACTCACGGTTTGGCACACCCAAGTACTTAACCCTGCCATACGTCACGTGTGTTGCTGTGCGTCTCTCCGTCACCACTGATGCCAAGCCTATCTTCTTCAGCCTCTCCCTCTCCTCAACAAGAGCAGGGTCTTCTGTGGGTTCAATAAGGCAATAGCCATTGATGGGTATGATCTTATCATCACGTATAACCGCAAATATGAACTCGTAGCTGACGAACACGTAACGGTCTTCACCCTCCAATAAATAGCGTTTGTGTTGGGGTTTCAAGGCATTAATTATTGACAAGTAATAGACAATACATTTATCCCCGAGTTGTGCTTCCATTGATGTCAGCCATGGCATATTCTTATTTGGTTTACTACAGTAGGATAGGTGTGATGGTAATCCCCATATAGTGCCCGTTACCGTAGCGTTGCGTTCTGGCTCAAAACTTAAATCAATATATAATTCTGTACCATTTTTTAGCTTTAATGAATCATACTCTGCATCGAGCCTGATCATAACCATGTTGTTAAGAGTTTTTTTATGCTCCATAGTTCTTATTCTTAATGCAAATCAATTGTCCGTCAATCTCTTCCCATCGGATGAGTCCTTTTTTTTCCATGTGTTCAAACTTATCTTTCATGGCACGTTTATCTTTTCTCGAACTCGCCTTCCAAAAGGGATATTCTATTTTGAGCATATTGATTCGTTGTCCATGATAAGTAATAATCATAAACTCTTTAGACATCTCAATGACTTCCTTTAGCCTGTTATTTTCTTTGGTGTCAACCTTTGTAGGCTTATCCCATAACCACAACTTAATCCACGCTAGTATCTTTTTCATGAGTCAAATTTATGATTTAATTACTACAGATGCAAACAGGGGCAACACAGTACCCCCGTCCTTGCTATGACAAGATTTGCAGAATGGTTGTCGGCAACAACCGAAGTCAAAGATAGATAATATTTCGCTTTCGTTGCCATTATTTAAATTCTTCTGGTGGTTCTGGTTCTTTGTACTCGAAATCTCCGTTTAAAAGTTTTTGATTAAAAGCATCAGTAGTCTCTTGCCATAACCTGTCTCTTTCTTTTTTTGCCTCTATCTCCTCTGATGTGGGTTCGGATTTCTCTGGGATGTAATCTTCCCTGTACTTCTGAATGAACCCAATAAATTCGGAAATAAATGGCGTAGGATATTTACAGGTATCTCTGACGTACTTAACAGCAAGTGTTAATTCCTTATCCGTAACATTATTATCCTTTAGGCTCTCAAAAAAATTCTCATAAAATCCCAGAGATAATGAGTTCCATAGTCCATTAATCCTTTTGAGGTTTTCCTCCATGTTCTTTATAGTCAGTAGCGAAGTTTTTTGCAAAAGCATCTGCGATTTGTTCGCTAGTAACTCCTGTTTTTCTGTTGATTGATTTTCCATGATCTTCATTATTTTTTAATTTAAAAAAACCCTTCCACCCATTTGCTATGGATTGGTCTATTATCTTTATTGCTATCTCAGCATTATTTCCAGATAGGTTTAGTAATTCATTTTTAGCTGCCTGTTCTGATACTTCACTTTTATAATTAAACTTAAATTCATCTTTTTTGTAATTTTTCCATTTTTCCCAATAATCTTCAATTTCACCTTCAATTACAATATCAGATACATGTTCATTTTCATTTTCAATTTCATCTTCAGTGTTTGCTTGAATTTTTGCTTTAGCACTTGCTTTAGGTTTTGCTTTAGCAAATTGAGTCTTTAATCCTCCTTTTTTACCTGCATCTGATCTTATAATACTTATAGCATTATCCTTAATCATGCGCTTTTGCGATAATTTATCATCATTTATTTGTAAAACATCTTCTGAAATTAATTCAGTAATGCCATTTTCTATCTCCTCTAAAGTGTAAGGCAAAAACTTAGCAAGTTTGTAAGCAAAATTTTTTATTGGCTTGACACTTTGCTTGTCTTTTTGCTTTAGCAAAATTGTTCCATATTCATCAGACTTGTGCATAATACACATTATCCTAATATAAATTCCTGTTGATGATGCTGAACACTCCATTAATTTTTCATCAGTAAGAAAGTCCTGAACGTATAATGGAATGTATGGTTGATCTCTTAGTGCCATATTACACTTTTGTAAAATTGTAAATAAATAAAAAACTACCCAATATCAAGTAGTCGCTTCAAATTAATTATTTCTCCAATGCTCCATGAATTATCATTCAGCCTATCATAAAGGGCAACCCTTGTTATTCCGAGTTCCTTTGCAAGCCATGTGTATTTACGTCCTTCCCTTTGCATCGCAGCTTTTACCTTTACACTTGTGGTCGCTCTGTTTGGTTCTTCTGACATTTCTGTATCTTTTAAGGTCAAAAAACACCCCATATTAAATGAGGTGCTACAAATATATGAATACTTTTTACAATATCAAATATTATTTTTCTTACAGAACCGATCAACACGCTCAAATAGCTTCTTATCTTCATCGTACAGGCGCATACGCACACGGGTCATCATTATCTTATCATTCTTTGTCGTGCCCCATAGGTGGGTGTACTTCAACTTTTTTGCTATCTTCATCGCATCCTTATGCAGAATTTTAACCTGTTTACGCAGGTCGTGCTTTTGTATCAGACACGCAGCGAAGTACTGCTCATGGAAGAGGTTCTGGTGTATGATCATATCACCAAAGGTCTTAAAGAACCCTTTCTGATTCTCTGGTGCGAAGATATACTCAGCACTGGTGGCTATCCACTCCCGGAAGAACTCTATGTCGTGCCCACCACAGATGCCACAGTTATAGGCAAAGTCCGTCACGGGGTTATCGACAATGACCTGTGGCTTAACGGGTGCCTTGTTAAAACACGGTCTGAGTAAGTCATAGTACTTGTATCCGTCTTTTGCCATGGGCTCATGTGATTGAAAGCACAGCCGGGCTTTAAGCACCCGAGCCGGTAGCGGATCCCAGAGGAACACGTCATTATCAATATGAACGAATGGTACGGTCTGCTCATTATATGCGAGTAGCTTACCGTATGCCCAAAAGTACCTAGACACCTTCTTCATCTCATTGAGCTTATTAGAGTAGCTTGTGACTGGCATCTTCAGATTTTGAATGATGTTATTACCCCAGTCAGAAGAAATAAACTGCACCTCCTCGAAATGACGGGAGGCGCAGAGTATTGAGAGTGCTGTAGTGAATAAAAAATCACTGTATCTCCCGAATCCACATCTGTTGCCGAAACTTTCATCGGGATTGAAATATGAGAATACTGCTTTCTTTATCATAGTCGGATGGCTCTATTAAATCCACCCACTCCCGATCGCATCACCATAACTGGTGTAATCGGTTGAGCCACCACAGAGAATGTCAATGGCTGCTGCATATCGCCAGTCCCATTCACTCTTACTACATGTCGTGACACAATGATGCATTTGATGCCATTGTGCTCCTTCTTTTGGTCCACTTGTGTCATTCAACACACAGACACGGGTTTTCAGGAAAATCCTTGCTTTGACATTGGTTGCCATGATTAAAAAATTTAAGTTTTGAAACTATGTTAAATAAAAATTATTTACTCTCCGGGCCATCCCCCATCTTCGGGGTCTGCATCGGGTCCTTCCCACCACCACTCATCCTCATCCGTCACCGCCATCCAGTCATCCCAGTCCAATCCGTACTTGAGGATCATATAAGCAAAGAACCGTCGCATCCACCAGTCATCGTTATTAATAACCTGCGTCTTTAACGTATGGGTTATGACTCGCTGTGCCAGTTCTTTTCTGGGCTTATCAGGATCAACACCTGCTACCCTGCACTTTATTTCAACCGCTGCGGTTAAGTAGTCCATGGCGATACATTATACTGCCAGGGTTTTAAATGACCGCATACGACCATACCTCGTTACTGTGGAGGCAATCTTACACCATGAACGGAAATAATACCTTGTATTGGGTGTTAATTCAGCAAGGGTATCGGTTATTGCCACGGGTGTCTCTGATGCTGCAGCGATGATACTCTGATCTGCATCAGTGGTGTTATCCAGTTCCTTTGTAGTGCCATGGAGAAACCCGCACGATGTATTGGTATTGGGTATAACACGTCCATGTAACACGGCTGATACGGCAGTTACGCCTGTTGCAGCTTCGGTCTGACACGATGCAGGGGTAGTACCTTCGAGTTCATATCCTTCATTGATGACATCGGCTATGTCTGATGCACGTCTTACGAGTTCATCATAGTCTATTATCACAAGAGGGATGGTTATCTTGCGTATTTCCGTACCACCACGTTTTCCACCACGTCCTACGGGATTATCAGGGTCAGTGACCTCTGTTAGCAGAAGTTCGATTCTGCACTTTACTTCAACATCACGATTGATTGCCATTTTACTTACGTTTTAAATTAGACATACAATTTATACAGCACCAAAGTTATTCTTTTTTTCTTATCAGTGCAAACACATTGGAGTTTTTATCATCATCAATAGGCAATCGGGCAATTCTGAACACCCAGCTACGGGGCTTGACTGCTCCTACGGGATGGCTACGACACCGCTCCCATGTCTGATCAATGACGTGCCTGGCCAAGCCAACACAGTTGAACACCCCTCCTCCGGCAGTTGCACTACGCAGTCGCCAACCATTGTCATCATCACGCACTACGGAGAAGTCCGATGGGCATTTATTGTCACGGCATATACTCACACCGTAATACCCGCTTCTGTCACATAGCTTGAGGTGTTTAACAGCGGCACGGTTAAAGAACACCACACCCTTATCCGTGAATCTTACCGTGGGCTGTCCACGCATGACATCCACAAAGTCATCCTTACATAGCTTTTCTATTGC
>Ga0307378_10008034_pt1 | contig 14109 bp, 19 predicted proteins | sample UN1MG_FD_202238 | JGI IMG/M metagenome (GOLD analysis project Ga0307378, IMG submission 202238) | Soil microbial communities from Risofladan, Vaasa, Finland - UN-1 | ecosystem: Environmental > Terrestrial > Soil > Coastal area > Acid sulfate soil | place: Finland: Risofladan, Vaasa | collected... | reverse complement strand
GATGAAGCATATGGCGTGAGACAGACTCCCGACGGCGGCTACATTCTGGCCGGAGGTTCGGGCGATGAATACGACCCATATAGTGGATCCGGACATCCTGCCGGCACATCAGATGAATGGAAGGTCTATCTGGTGAGGACGGATGGCGAAGGGAATCTGCTCTGGGAAGGGATCTACCCGGCCGCTAGCGGCCTCGGCAACAATGCCGCGGAGTACATGGGTCTCACGAGCGATGGCGGGTACATCGTGTTTGTCGACACCGATACTCAGAGCCCACCAGAACGCGAGAACTACGGCTTCCTGAAGATAGCACCTGACCTGGTACACACGTCGACTCATGATGAAGCGCAAACCGTAAGACCGAGCTTAGGCGTGTCTGACTGAACACTCTGTCGGTCTCACCTCGGACGTAATGTGACGCCCTCATGTCTCACGAGAAGGGCGCTTCGGGCCATACCTCGGATATCTCGACGGCGGCTTCTCCGCGGCTCGCCGCCCGTGTCGAGCGCCAATAGGACCGCCCTGAGAGCGCTGTGGGCTTGTCCAGACTGACTCCGTGGAATATGATGTGGGACCGGTGTATGTCGTCAGCAAGAGTGAGACACGCAGTGAGCTGCAGTTGGGACTGATGTGAAGGGGCGTCCCTGCTCCTGGAATAGGTGCTCAGGAGAGCACGAAAGGAGCAGGAGACGATGGACGAGCAGACGGTGGTGAGCGAGACGGAGTCGTCCGGGGAGCGGACCGCAACGGCGAAGCCAGTCTTCTCCGTCCTGGGCACCTCTCAGCGCAGCGGTATGCACGAGAGGGGAGAATACCACGAGAGACCCTGTAGAAGCATCCTGGCGGTCAGATGAGTTTCTGGACAGCGCGCCGGCACAGGCGGTTCCACGGCGGAATGACTGGCAAAAGGCAACGACCTCCTTCAGCGAGCGGGAGGTCGATAGACCTTGAGCTCCAGTTCCTCGACAGCCTTGTAGTGCTTGCGGTTTGCCGTGCACAGGGGCAGGTGGTGCTCCACCGCGGTGGCCGCAATGAGCGCATCCGCGAGCCGGAGGCCAGCCCGAAGCGCGTATTCCTCCATATAGATGGAGGCGCGGTGACCGATGTTCTCGGTGAGGGGGAGGAGGTCGAAGGAAAGCTCCACGATGAAGTCCTTGATGGACTTCATCTCCTCCCGATCCCGCGCGCCCTGCAGCAATTCCATGTAGGTGACTACTGAAACCGCACGCCTGTCCGCGCGCTCTACGTGGCGGGCCGCGGACGCCTGACCGCGGAATAGCCAGATCAGCACATCGGTGTCAAACAGCATCAGTGCGCCCCTGTCGCAGGCGGTCCACGGCGCCCGAGACGTCCTTCAGATCCTCCCGATCAGCCCACATGCCAAAGACGGGGTGCTCGGTCACCTGCACGCGGCGGCGCGATCCTTCTTGCATTGGGTGAAGCACTCCCTTGGGCTTCCCGCGGTACAGAATCGTGACGGTTTCGTTCTGATCCAGGGCCCGGAGTACGTCACGCATGCGTCGACGCAGGTCTAGGATGGATGCTTTCATCGGCTCTGCCTCTAGTGAAAGTGTACACCTAGAGTGTACAGAAGGATCTTTCGTTCGTCAAGTCGCTGAGTCGCTGAACTCGTTACTCCCTCCTCCCGCAGGTGGGCCGATAGGCGCCGTTCTCGGTCCACGCCGCCGGCCCTGCTGGTGCCGAATGTATGCACGCGCTACCACGACAAAGCGATCGCCGCATGTGGTCCAGCCGCAGCGATCTGGTATTGAACCGACCGCCCGCCAGAGCCGCTGGCACCTCGCGCGGCCCCGCTGGAAGCCGCCGCCGTCTACGGCCCCCTCGTTATGTTCAAGGCGTGGATCTGGGTTCCGCGGGGACTGTTGGGAGCGCCGTTCCGGATCCGAACGTACACCGCGCCCGAGTCAAGCGTCGCCTTGATGATGTCGATCGCCACGGCTGACACACCAATGTGCTCCTCGATCGTGCGCTGATCGTATCTGTCCCGCGCGCGCAGCGCGTCGATGAACTCGCCGGGTCTGCCACGTTCATCGGCGGCGTAGCTCACCAGGAAGTCGCCGAGCACCCACACCTGGAGCCGGGATCCGCTGTACTCGGGCTTCAAGGCGATGCGGTAGATAACCTCAGCGGCCCCGTTCACCACCCGACCACAGGGCTGCATTTCGGATCCACGATCCTGGTATAGGTAGGGCGCGTCGGCATCCGTGCTGTTCGTCCGGAGGTGTAGCAGGCAGCGGGCGCGCTCCTCCTTCATCCGGTAATCTGCCTCTCGCCGGATACGCGTCATCCGCTTCTCCTCATCGGCGTCAAGCGTGGCGACCTGAACCTGGCCCCAGAGCGCAGCTCCCCAACCCGTGGTCTGGTCGGCCGCGTAGATGGCGACGTAGATGGTGCGCGCCGGATTGTCCTCGAGGTACGGGGTCAGGTCCAGCGCATACTTCCCCCGGGTCCGTCCTTCATAGTCTATCCGCCCCAACAACGTAAGTGCGTTCAGCTCCTCTTGGAACTCCCCCGGCTCGTCTCCCGCGTCGCGGGCGACCGCCAGGACAAAGGAGCCCCAGGCATCCACGATAAGGTCGGCTCCGGTCACTTCCGGCGGAATCGGGAAGCTGTAGATCATCCTGTGGGCGAGGTAGGCCATCCGTGCCTGGTTGTCGTTGACCAAGGCGGTGCCGAGGTCCAGGAAGGTGGACTGCTCTTCGGCGGGCGTCCCGGGGATGAAGGAGAAGAGCACGCGGCGCTGCCCGACAGACAGCGAGGGAGTGGGCATCGACGACGTGGCGGCGTCAGCCAGCTCATCCAGACGGCGCGACACCGCAACTTGTGCAGCCATTATGTCGCGTAGCAAGGACTCGACCGGCTGAGACGTGGCCTCAAGGGACTGGAGGTCACCTGCTATAGACAACGGAGTCCGAACAGACGCGGATTCGGCCTCGGCGATCCTCATCTGCTTGACGAGCCGCTCTCGTACCTGGACCGCGCTACTCCAGTCGTCATACTCGTAGAAGATCGTGTCGAGGCCGACGACATCGAACGGCATCTGCTCGCCTCGCTGCATTATCTGCACAAACGGCTTCCTCGTAGAATGACGAACGGCGAGCTCGTAGAACACGTTTGCATTCTGATCTGTGAGATCGGCTACCACCATCGGCGCATCGAGGAGGCGACGGATTATCCTCTCAGTGATCCATCCTGGACGAGCCCCCTCGATTGCTCGCTCCGCACCGTATCCGAGTTCAGCGGCAGCGGGCCGGATCACGAGGTTGAAGACGTCGTCGGATCGCTTGCGGACGGCCGTACCCTCATCGTCAATCGGGCAGATGACGAAGCAGATCCCCCTATCCGGTTCTCCGATGGCGCTCGCCTCCGTCCGTCTCGGCTCTTCGCTCATCCCCGTCGCTCCCTGGCGCCGCCCGCTCCGCGCCGGCCGCAGCATACTCCAGCACCTCTCGCCGGTCAATGACTTGGCAGGATCAGATCCCCCGCCGTAGGCCCTGACCGGCGCCCTCCATCAGTTGCCTCTGCCGCCCCCGGCATAGGTGCCTCGGCGATCATAAGCTCGGCAGGCAGATGGCCCTCGTCAACACGCCACTGATCACCAGTCGACATCATGCAAGCACTGCTGTGGTATGGCATGCCCTCAGCATCTTGGCAGGTGGCCGCAACACGAGTTCCCTGCCGAGGCGCAAGCGCGCGTACACAAGCATGGAAGGCGCCAAGCAGTCGACTGTGCTGACAGGTAGATCTCCCGCCGACTCGTACTGAGGCCGCGTGTGCCAGCTCGGGGCCAGTGGGAACGACCCGAACCCGCCCGCCATCAGTGGCAGCCGTTCCAGGGGGCGCGTACGTGTCTTTCTGGGCCGAACGGTTGCGCCTTGGTCAGCGCTTCCGGCGGTCCCGTCTGGCCGCTATGAGATCCAGCGCCAGGAAGACCTAAGCCAGAAATCGCGCGATGCAAGCGATGGCAGCATGCACCGGCTCGATGCCGCGTGGGTTTTCTCCCCAGCCGTTGAGCCACAGGGCGAAGCAAAAGTCTACGGTCCCAACCACGGACACACTCAGCGCGAGCGCGGGGAACCAGGCACCTCTCCGCAGGCAGGCCTGCACGGAGGGAGGCCAGTTGCCACCAGGAGGCGTGGTCTTTTTCCTCCGAAGAGCGCGCATCATGACGGCAGTTACGAGGCGCTGGCAGCCTTGCTTTGCGTGCTGGGGCTAGGCGAGGCGCAGATCACCAGCAGAGGGGGGAACAGGACTGCTGAAGGGGTTCTCTCCTTCGGGATCGCGGCCTGCAGGAGGGGCAGGCTAGCCGAGTTGCCAAGGCGAAGAGAAGAGCTAAGTTACGGCCTCAGCACAGAGCGACGCGATAAGGAGCGAAGGAAGTGGGCGAGGGCAACTGGGCCGCTATCATGAAGGTGGCAGTACCCGCGGCCGTTGTCGTAGTGACATGGTTCTTCAGCTCGCGCGCGTCAAAGGGACGACACCTAACGAGCATCAAGCCTTCCCTCAGCATTGTGACGGAGCGTAGGGATGAACCGCCCATCGGGAGCTACCTCTACGTGTACGTCTACAATGGCGGGCCAGGCGTTGCGCGGAAGCTGGAGTATGGCCTGCATATCGAGTGGGGAGGGAAGAGCATGGGAGGGAAGCGCGATGAGAAGGGGACAGCCGGCAGCCTGGGGGTGGGGGATCGCGTCCAGGTGAGACGGATACACGGCACGGCAGGTGCTCTTGTGTGGGGCACCATGGCCGATTATGTCCCGCCCGTAGTGTAAGGTTGGGCGGACTCTCTCGCGTATGTTAGGCCGCGAGGCGGCCGTTGTCAACAGGATTCTGCGATTTGTCGCTAATCAAGAGATCCTCGTCCAGCACTGCCGTCAGCATCCATAGGTCCTCGTGCCCGATGATCTTGCGGAAGTTCCTCTCGGTCTCCAGTGCGGCGGCCGCCGCCCAGCGCAGGGCCATCTCTCCCGAGCGCCATGTAGTCCGCAATAACTCGTCGGCGCCGCTGACGGGCTTCAGTGGGCAAACTCGGCTCTGCCCGGGTTCAGTCTGGCTACAGGTTCCGAGCGGCCAGAATCAGCTTGAGTGGGCCTCGACCGCTCCTTCAGGGCCGACCAAGGACCGCCAGGAATGCCCGGATAGAGTTTCTAGTGAGCACACGCGGACGAAAGGCGTCTGCGTCTATCTGCTCTCCGGCAGGTTCTTCAACGCATCCTTTGCAGCCGACCTCACCCTGGAATCTCGGTCTCTTCTCGAAAGCCTCTCCACCACTTGCCGCGCCTCTCTACACTTCCCCACGCCGAGAAGCTCCACTGCCGCGCGCCTCTCCCGTGCATTTCTGGACTCCACAAGCTCCATCAGGGCGGATACCGCCGACGCGCCCTGTGCTTTGATGCGCTTCGCAAGCAGCACATCAATCCACCGTGTCTTCTCGGAGCTGTATAGGCGGGCGATGTCGGACCCGTCGCGCCGCGCGGGAAGATGCCCGCTGATGATAACGTTGCCAGCGCAGAGCGCTCGCGCCTCGGCGATATAGAGCCGTGTTGTGTCATTATCCTCCGGCCCACGTGCGGCCCCCAGTGTTTCAAGGCACTGCTCGTCCCCGATCAGCCCTAGCCCCTCTGCCGCGCCCCGCCGCACGCTTGCATCCGGATCGCCGGTCAGGAGGGCCGAGAGGCCCGGCACTACTCGCTCACGGTCAACTTCACTGGTCAGCCGGCCTAGGTCTCGCGCCGCTCCTTCTCGCAAGATCGGATCTTCTGACGACAGCAGTCCCAGACACGAATCCACTGTACGCTTGTCCCCCAGCGAGATAGCCTGCCTCCTGTTTGCGAGCTTGACCGTGCCCACGCCGCACAGATATGCCCAGCCTTCGTTGGCCTTCTTGAAGCACAACTGCGATTCTGGGGCCGCGACGACTCTCACATCCCCCCATGCGACGGATCCGGCAAACCGCACCTCGCTGCCTCTGCCCGACCAAACTTCGGTCCTGCTCGGCCCATGTATCGTGAGCAGCGGTTTCCCGAGATTCGAGCTCCCCCCCACCGGGATAAGGCTGTCTGAGGGCCGTTCCGGGATGCTGGCGACGCGACCATCCCCCATCGCCATCATGCTGAAGGATCCGGTGCCCCTGCGCGTCTCCGTGAACGCAAGGGGCACGATGACGCGCTCTTCGACCGGCGCGCTGAGCGAGGTGTTCTCGGCACTGGCGACGTTCACTTTGGGAGTCGGATTCTGTTCTGCCGCCAGGGCGCACCTGCATACGGCCGGCAGGATTACGATCGCCGCGGCAAGGGCAAGGAGCAGCCCCTGCCCGCCGAAAACGCCAAGCCGAGGTCGCTCCTCTCGACGATGCCGAGCAGCGCAGCGCGAGATGTGTAACCGCCAATGTGCGCTGCTGGACCGCTGTGCGCTGCTGGGGGAAACAGTTTCACCATTAGCTCCGGGGATCACCATCTGTGAAGGCGTCATGCGTGTCAACCTCCTATTGGCCGCCGGGGCCGGTTTCTCCACCGCGACAACTTGCAGCGGGAAGCCCGTCCGCCAGGGCGGAGCGCACTTCCTACTGCCATACCCAAAGGTACGGCTTCTGCATTGACCCCACCTGCTCTTCACCAGAACCGCTGCCGACTCTACTCTTCCGAGGACCAGACAGCCCTCCACACGGGCCGGCCCTTCCGGACCCCGAGGGGTCCCTTCAGGGTGTCCCCCCGAAAAACACTATGGGCATATGCACTTGACTCAAGTTGAGATGGCTGCAATAGTGGCAGCTGATGGAGGACTACCCGAGGACGCTGTTGGAATTCGAGGAGCGATTTGCCACCGAGGAGGCATGCCTCGAGTACGTCGCCGGGATTCGGTGGCCTGAAGGGTTTGAGTGCCCTACTTGCGGCGGCACCCAGGCGTGGATCACGAGTCGCGGCCTGTATCACTGCGCGCAGTGTGGCCACCAGACGTCCGTGCTCGCGGGAACGATATTTCAGGACACGAAAAAGCCTCTGAGGCTTTGGTTTCGAGCGATCTGGCATTTGACGAGCCAGAAGTATGGTGCGAACGCCCTGGGATTGCAGCGAATCTTGGGGCTGGGTAGCTATCGAACAGCGTGGACGTGGTTGCACAAGTTGCGAGTCGCCATGGTTCGCCCAGGACGCGAGAGGCTTTCTGGATTGGTCGAGGCCGATGAGACGTACATCGGGGGGGCAAAACCAGGGAAGCGAGGGCGCGGAGCTTCTGGGAAGGTATTGGTGCTCATCATGGTGGAGGTGAAAGGGTCGAAGATGGGGCGTGTTCGCCTCAAACGAGTGCAAGATGGATCGGCAGAGAGCCTTCATCCCGCGATCGAGGAAAGCGTGGCACCTGGCAGCACCATATCTACCGATGACTGGAATGGCTATTGCGGAGTCGAGAAGCTCGGCTATGTTCGCGAAATCATCCGACAGGGGACTATCGTGGGAGAGAACTTGCTGCCCAGGGCCAACCGTGTTGCGGCTCTCCTGAAGCGCTGGTTGCTCGGAACCTATCAGGGGCGAGTGGAGGCTTCCCATTCGGACTACTACCTCGACGAGTTCACTTTTCGATTCAACCGAAGAACATCCAGATCCCGAGGGAAGCTCTTCTACCGTCTGGTGCAACAAGCTGTTGCTGTCGGTCCTGTCCTCGGAAGCGAGATCCAGGGCGGTAGATCCTGATCTAGTACTTGACGTCGGAAGTCCGAGCGCATGAGCTTCGGGCATCTGAGGCCCGTAGCGCCGCTCTGACGCCGTTTGGGCGTGTTCAATACGTGCAGGGGCTTTCGTCACGTGGTACTAGTTGACTTGAGTCAAGTGCATATGCCTAAAACACTATCTGCCCTTGTTACGTCGCGATGAGACACCCGCGGGAGAAGCCAGACGTGCACCGCAGATCACACAGCTGTTTGTGGATTCGAAACACCCGTTATGGGTCCAAGACACCAGTTCCTCGGCACAGTCGCGAGGGTCTCACGTCCGCCGACACGTGCAGAACGTGCAATGGCGGCCGCCGGCAGCCACTCACTCTGAGGAGGATGAGCAGAGGGATAGGCGAAGATGCTCGGAGACCGTATCGGGGGCCGAGTGGCGGTGTATAGCCAGGACAGCGGTTGAGGGCCGCCTGAGGGGAGCGATCATGTTCGACGTACTAAGGAAGCTGTTTGCTCGTCGACCGCCGGCCCGGCCCGCTCCACCCACGAGCGACAGCCTGTCCTCAAGCAGTGTAGAACCTGACAGCCCGCCGCAGTCCGTGGCCCAGCTACGGCGAACGCTCCGCGACATAGGTCACCCGGAGTTCCCTTTCCTGGATAGGGACCATTCACCGGCATCGCGCGTGCCGTGCACGGACTTCACACCATTCATCATAGACCGCCTGCAGTCTGGCGACTTGAGCTCCATATCCGAGCTCATGCGCGGGATACTGGCCGGCAATCCTGGCCTCGGCGTGGGTCCCGAGTGGATAGACTCGATAATCACCGAGGTGGCGCGCGCAGACTTCGGCGGGTACGTCACCTTCGGCACGCCACGGGGCGAGGTAGAGCTGAAAGCGCTGTTCATACTTGCGGGCAAAGATGGCGGCGGCAGAGAGTTCTGGATCGCCGAGAGCGGTAAGCCCCATTTGTTCTCCTTGGCTCTATCCTGTCAACGCCCAGTCTGGCAAGCATCGATGGAGGCGCTCCAGAGGAAAGCAAACACCTTCATCCGTCAGATGCGCAGGGAGGCCCCGTTCTGGGAGGAGTACCCGTTGTTCAGCCCACGGTGCTTCGCAGTGGAGCCCCTGCCAGAGTTGCCAGCTATCGACGTCATCCGCGGGCTCAGCCTTGCCAGCAGAATGCATCTTCTCCATTTCGCTGGATCGCGCGTGAGCGGGAGTTTGCTGAGGACAGCAACCTACCGCATGCGCAACCTGGGGGTCAATCCCGAACGGACAGTCTCTGAACTCGGCCGTGAAGGGCTCTTTGTTCCCAGCGATAGTGATGAAGGTCTGCTAGACGTGTGGAGCAAGGACGACTTGATGCAGGCTTGCGCGAAGGTCGGCGCGGAGTACCGCAAGTCGTGGAGAAAGGACAAGCTTCTTGCTGCCTTGCGGGAGAAGGCCCCGGAGTTCGTTCTGGAGGCGCGGGAGCGCGAAGGGCTTGTTACGCTCAGCCTCCAGGCCGGACCAGAGTTGCGTGCCGTGGCAGACTACTCAACACGACTCGAGGATGCATTCAAGCTGCTCTGCTTTGTCTGAGTCAAGGGACGCCCTGTGTTTGTCCAGTCCAATCCAGATCATCTTCGGTCTCCTTCTTTGCCGTGTATGTGCTTCGAGCACCAACTTACCCTAGCAGGAGGAGGCCGCCTTATGATAGTCAAATGGCGATGGGACATCTCTGAGCGGCCCCGGCACAACACGCCAACGCTATGGGAGAGCGCGAGTCAGCGCATCACACCGCTGTTTATGGAGACGAAACGCTCCTTCTGGACCGAACCAGGACCTGCAGGAATGCCCGGATGGAGTCTCCAGTGAGCACAGGAGAGACAATAGAAGCAGAGTCAAGTGCCAGAACATGCTGGCAGGATGCCAAAGGGACGGCCGGAAGTCAATCCCTGGGGAAAGCGCCGAAACACTAGGGAATCCCTGGGTATATCGAGGCCGGGATGAGTTCTGGTACAGTACGGGTAGTCGTTCAAGGGAAATATGCCTACTGCGCCGCGTTGGGTGGCCTCAGTGTCGTGGACATCTCCGATCCTGCCAACCCGCAACTGGCCGGTGCCTGTGACAGCCCGCGCGAGGCATGGGACGTCGCCATCTCCGGTCATTACGCTTGTGTCGCCAACTGTGCCCGTCAAGGCCCCATGACACCGGCCTGAGCCTAGGCGGCCAGCCGGAATGCCGTGACTCTGACATCTGGGAAGGACCGTTGCTCGACGGGGCCGGAGACGGTCTTCGCTGCGCGATCTGGTCGCTCCCAGACAGCCCCACGGTGAATCACCGATGGTACAGCTCCACCGATCGTGCTGTGCCCGCGCCACTCGTTGTAGTACTCGGAGAAGTCCTCCACTAGCTGGCTCAGGTGATCCAGGCCCCGGATGACCGGGACGCGTCGAAGCCATTCTTGCTTCAAGGTCAGGATGGCCCGTTCGGTGACCCCGATGGAGCCATGCTTGCCGACCGCGCCGAAGCGCTGCTTGATGTTCCAGTCCCCGAGCAACACCGCGAACGCCGCGCTCGTGAAGACGCCTTCCTGGTCGGTGATCACGTGCCTGGGCGGCCCGTGCCGCAGGAAGGCCTCCTCCAGTGCCCCAACGACCCAGCTCGCGTTGGATCCTTCCAGGGGGACGACGGCCGTCACTGCGCGGGAGAAGTGATCGACCGCGACCAGCACCCAGGTGGGCCAGATTCCCCAGCGCCACACGCGGGTCCGATCGACGCTCCAGACGTGGTTCGGGTAGCGGGCCATGATCTGGCGGGGGCTAGCCTTGAGCCCCTCAGCTGCCGCGACCTCCGGTGACGACCTTCTGGGCCTGGGACGGAGCAGGATGTTGCGCACGGTCGAGGCCGCTATGAAGACCCCCAACCCCCACAGGGTCATGGCAATCCGCTCTTTGCCCCACATCGGGTTCTGCTGGAAGATCCCCCAGATCAGCTCGGCGATCTCCCTCGGCGTCTTGTTCACCGGCTCCTTCGGCTCGTTCCGCTTGCCCAATCCGCCCTGAGCGAATCCCTTCAGCCAGCGCCGAACACTGGAGCGGGAGACACCAAGGGTGTTCTCGAGGCGTCGCTGGGGGATCTGGAAGTGAGGTAGGCGTGCGGCGCACTTTCGCAATATGCGACGTGTTTCCGCACGCCCCCTCCCGAACCGTACGTGACAGTTTCCCGTCATACGGCTCTCCGCTCGGGATTGACCAGGTTGGCTGTCCAGCACTGACCAGCCTTCCCGGCGAGGCTCGTCTGTCTCCTCGCGGTAATCACCATACAAGTCTCTTGGCATTCCGCTGAGACAGGCTGAGTCTCTGTCCCGAACTGTGGCCCTTCGGCTCAACGCCTACTACGGCCACTCCGCCCCGCCACCTCCACTTCAGCCGCAGGTGGCCCAGTCCTGATCGGACCGAAGATGACGGTTCCCACGTTCATGCGCTGCTCCTCTACGACCGGGTTAGGCCTCCCCTAATGCCCGTACGGTTGACTCACAACCGCCGACGAAGTCCCGTGGCTTATTCCCCACAAACCAGAGGGGTTCACCCGCACGTCTGGGCTTTTGGCGCTGCGAGTACTTGCTCGCGCTACACTCCGTCTCCGACCATTCCCATCAGTTAGCGGTCGGCCGCTGATAAGGACATGTCACCGGAGATTCCTGCACGTAGCCATACCGGTCTCAGGCCGGAGGACGCTTGGGAGTCAATGGGATCGACTCCAGGCTCCCCTTATCCCCCTGGGCTTCAGACGGCTTCTTCCTCCTTGTCCGCCGCCTGCCAGGTTGGCCTCAGGCGATGTGGGGGCATCGCCTGCTCTTACTGCGTGACCAACGCGTTCAGAGATTCGCAACGCACGCCTCGTGGCGCACGTACTCCATCAGCCAGATGATGCGGATCCGCTCCATGAGCGGGTACGGTTTCCGGGGACGCTTGCCCCCCAGCCGTGACTCCAGCACCTCGATGTGCGCATCTCGCAGCTCGAGTGTGTCCTCCAGCGTCGCTACTCGAGCCTCCAGCTTGGCGACGCGGCTTCTCTCCGCCGCAGCCGTCATCTCCTCAAGCGTGGACTGTCTGCTTCGTCCCGCCCAGCGGGCGCTCACGACCAGGGCTCGGATGATGAGAGCAACAGATGCAGGAAAGACCTCCATGTCAGTTCCACTCCTCAACGCGAAAGCGGCGCCCGAAGGCGCCGCACTCTGGCTTCAGATGATACAGGAGCAGGACCGGAGGCACAATCCTGGACTCCCCTCAGGCCGGTATCACAGGCCCTTGACGGGCACAGGCGGCAGCATCTTGGCTGACTTCTCAGGCTTGGTCCACTGCTCACCGCGATGAATCACTGATGGAACCGCGCCGCCCAGCCTGGTGTGCCCGCGGTACTCGTTGTAGTAGATGGCGAAGTCCCGCAGCAGTTGGCTCAGATGATCGAGGCCGCGGATCACCGGCGCACGCTTCAGCCACTCGTACTTCAAGGTGAGGATGACCCGTTCGGTGACCGCGATAGAACCATGCTTGCCCACCGCACCGAAGCGGTGCTTCACATCCCACAGGATGAGCACATCACGGAAGGCATCGGAGATGAAGACTCTCTCCTGGTCGCTGATCAGGTGCCGGGGAGCCCCGTGCTGGGCGAAGGCCTCTTCCATCGCGCCGACTACCCAACCAGCGTTGGGCCCTTCCAAGGGGACGACGGCCATCGTTGCGCGGGAGAAGTGATCGATCGCCACCAGTGAGGTAGGCGTGCGGCGCACCTTTCGCGATACGCGACGTGTTTCCGCACGCCCCCTCCCGAACCGTACGTGACAGTTTCCTGTCATACGGCTCTCCGCTCGGGATTGACCAGGTTGGCTGTCCAGCACTGACCAGCCTTCCCGGCGAGGCCCGTCTGTCTCCTCGCGGTAATCACCATACAAGTCTCGTGGCATTCCGCTGAGACAGGCCGAGTCTCTGTCCCGAACTGTGGCCCTTCGGCTCCGCGCCTACTACGGCCACTCCGCCCCGCTGCCCCCACCTCAGCCGCAGGTGGCCCAGTCCTCTCGGACCGAGGGCAGCGGTTCCCACGTTCATGCGTTGCGCCTTTACGACCGGGTTAGGCCTCCCCTAATGCCCACACGGCTGACTCACAGCCGCCGACGAAGTCCCATGGCTCATTCCCCTGAAGCCAGAGGGGTTCACCCATACATCTGGGCTTTTGGCGCTACGGGTGCTTGCTCGCGCTACACTCCGTCTCCGACCATTCCCATCATTTGCGGTCGGTTGCCACTAAGGACATGTCACCGGGGATTCCTGCACGTAGCCATACCGATCTCAGGCCGGAGGACGCTTGGCATCAATGGGATGAACGCCAAGCTCCCCTTGTCCCCCTGGGCTTCAGACGGCCTCTTCCTCCTTGTCCGCCGCCTGCCAGGTTGGCCTCAGGCGATGTGGGGGCACCGCCTGCTCTTACTACGTGACCAACGCGTTCAGAGATTCGCAACGCATGCCTCGTGGCGCACGCAGGTGGGCCACAGACCCCAGCCCAACACCCGCGTGCGGTCCACGCTCCAGACGTGGTTGGGGTAGCGGGCCACAATCTCTCGGGGCTTCGCGGGAGCCTCCTGGGCCTTCGCCGCGGCCGGTGCGTTCTTCGGCTTGGGCTGCAGCAGGATGTTCCTTACGGTTGAGGCGGCCACGAACACGCCCAGCAACCAGAGGATGCTGGCGATGCGGTGCCGTCCGACGTACGGGTTCGCCTCGAAGATGTCCCAGATCATGCGGGCGAGTTCCGCAGGCGTCTTCCTCGGGCTCTCCGTTGGTGCCTTCTTCTCGCCCAAGTCACCCCGCTCGGCCGCGTGTAACCAGCGATAGAAAGTGGACTTGGCGATCAGGAAGTGCTCGGTCACCTTGCTTCGAGGGATACCATAGTAGGTCATGTGCCAGAGCACGCGGAGCCGCTGCATCGGGGTGTAGCGCTTCCGAACAGGAGCTTCCCCGAACCGGTCTTTGAGTAGCCGCAGCTCCGAGTTCAGCCGACGGTTCTCGTCGCGCAGCCGCGCCAGCTCTCCCGCCTCCTCCCCGGCGGCGACCGCGCGTTGTAGCAGAGAGAGCCGCTGCTGACCGGCAGACTGGGCACTCAACACCATAGATCGGACCATCAGGGCCGCGGCTGTTCGAATCACCTCCACAGGGGCACCCTCCACAAGAAGAGACGGCACCCGAAGATGCCGCCTAAAGGTCCCATATGGTAGAATGTCTGGGACTCGCAGGCAAGCCTACAGGGCTGTCAGAGGTGTCCCATCGCCATTTAACATGGGCACATAGTCCTGGCGGGCGGGCGTGCCGGGCGTCGGAGGTGAGGAGCCGCGGGGCGTGGCGTGGAGAGTCTTGGAGCGCTCATCCACGCAGACGACGGGGCGGAGCG
>Ga0307378_10008033_pt1 | contig 14110 bp, 8 predicted proteins | sample UN1MG_FD_202238 | JGI IMG/M metagenome (GOLD analysis project Ga0307378, IMG submission 202238) | Soil microbial communities from Risofladan, Vaasa, Finland - UN-1 | ecosystem: Environmental > Terrestrial > Soil > Coastal area > Acid sulfate soil | place: Finland: Risofladan, Vaasa | collected... | reverse complement strand
CACATATCTAATACGATAATGAAGAAGTAGATAAACATATATTTAAGTACAATGTTTTAGCCTCTGTTTTTGTTAATTTATATGTTTATTCTTTTATATTTAATTACCTCCTTTTTAAATATTTTCATATTTTATATTTAGCCAACTACCTTTATATTATTTATTTCACAATATTATTATTATACTTTTTTAATTTATTATTTCAACATAATTTTTTCCATCCGCCCCACCCTGTCATTCCTGCTTCCTCTCTGTCAATGCGAGCTTTCGAAGAAAGCGCGGCATTCTCAAAGGTAGGGGTCTGATTCATCAGACCCGTCTTTCTTTTTCTAAAAACTAAAAACTTTCACAAAAAAGCAGGATTTTCAAAACATTTGTAGAATATTAACTATGGAAATTCAAAACATTCTTTTTTACTAAAATTTCTGCTATAATGTAGCTAATCTTGGGTGGTATGATTACAAAAGCTCTTTTTTCAGTAGAATAGATTTTCAACGGCATGTTCTATTAAAAATAATTAAAAAGAAAAATTTAATAATGCCACAAAATAAAAGACAAATTAAACTAACTATCATTCTTTTGCTAACCACAATTCTTATCTCCCAATTTTTTCTTATCTCACTTGCCAAAACCGAAGTTTATTTCTCCCTCTCGGACAATCCTCAAAAAGAAATCATTAAAAACATCAATCAGGCCCAGGCCTTCATCAATATAGCTATGTACGTATTCACCGATAAGGAAATAGCCCTCCCTCTCATAGATGCTCAAAACCGAGGGGTAAAGGTAAGGGTCTATCTGGATAAATCTCAGATTGAATCTACCTACAGTGTCTCCCGTCTTCTGGTGCAGAAGGGGATAAAAGTAAGAATCAGCACTAACAATTATATTATGCACCATAAATTTGCCATCATCGACAACCGCCTACTACTCACCGGCTCTTACAACTGGACCTTTTCTGCCAATAACCGAAATGACGAAAATCTAATGGTCATCGACGACCCGGAAATAATTGCCCGATACCAAAACCAATTCGGGAAACTCTGGTTCGATAAATACAATTTGAAGAGAACCCGGCAGTTATATCAAAAAGAAAATATTAATTTTTCACTTACACTCTTGAATTCATCAGATTTGGAAAACAAAACCATAAATATCAACACCTCATCTCAGGTTGAACTTATAAAAATATTAAAAATAAGCGAACCACTTGCCCAAAAAATAATCAACTTAAGAGAAAGTCAAAGCGGAGGGTTCAAAGAACCAAAAGACCTCCTCCAGCTACCGGAACTAACTACTCTTGATTGGAGGGAATGGGAAGTAGAAGGGATAAAAATTACTATTAACTAATTATTTTAATTAGAGAAATTTTATTTAAACCTAATTACGACTAATAATTAAAAATTACTTGCTTTTATGAAAATGAAGATTAAATATAAAAAAATTAAAAATTTATAGATGCTCAAATGATTTACTTTTCAGTCTAAATTGTCAAGAAAGGTAGGATTATGGAGAATTTTGAGAAAAGCATATTAAATTACTTTGCTGCTTTTACCGAGACACGATTTAATTTTCAGAAAAAAACAGATTATCAGTGGACAGACAATACTTTAACTGTAGATTTTTCTGTATTTCCAGAATTTCAAAACAAAATATTAACTTCCATCAAAGATGGCAATCAATTGAGTTTTGAGATTAAAAAGGGCGAGTATGCCATCGTTTTAGAGGAAAATATTTTTAAGCAGGTAATTACCAATCATCTCGAAACTAGCTATAACCTAGAATATCTGAAGAATTGTCTTCAGCAATCCCAAGATGATTTTCAAAAAAAATATGCCGATAGAATCATCTTATCAGGTAAAGATGGTAATCAAATAGGTAGTGACATATTAGAACAAGAAAACATCCAAAGAGAAATATTTTTAGACGGGACCAGAAAATTTAATTTATCATTTAGAAAATGTATCAAAGATACGCTTGTAAAATTACAAAAAGATAAACTAGAAAAACTTAAAGCTGAATTAAGATTTAAACACCAACCCATGTCTTCTCTGAACCCCCTGAGTATTGAGCAAAAAATCTTTGATTTATTACAAGAACTTGCCCAAAAAGAAAGCAAAAACAATGTAGAAAAATATTTTTCACAAATCAAAGAAAAAATTCTCCAAACTTCTTTTGATCTCACCATCTTCGATTTATATTCCGTTATCAGAAAATTTACGCCCTTTACTTTCTCTGGAAATATTTATATTTTTTTTCATGAAATGTTTTTAAACCCCAATGATGAAGAAGCAGCCGGAGCCGATAAAAAAAATCAAAAAGCGGCTGATAAATATCCTCTTTTTCTGATAGAAATTGAAATTGATGAATTAGCCGATAAAATAATACTGAAAAGCAATCGCGATATCGTCATTATCAATACCCCGGCCATTAACTCATTCGAATTTGAAAATATTTTAACGACACCTCGTGCATCCAGATTTACAGATGCCCGTTATTATTTGGGAGGCGTAGAAAAGCATCTGCAAAATACTTACAGTATATTTGATGAGTTTTTATTAGAGCCAGGGTTTAGTTCATTGTCTTTGGAAAATAAACCCACGATCCATTATCGCATTGGTTTACAATTGGTACAAAAAGAAAACAGAAAATTATTAGATTATTCCGAACTTATCACCCATATAGAAGCAGGGCAAGGAGATAAATTTATTAAATTAATAAAAGATTATATTTTGGGAAATGTGAAAAATACTACCGATGAAGTGGATGTTGAATATAATACCCGTTACCCCAAAAAATCCGTAAATAATCTAATATCCACTATTCCTATTTCATTAAATAGATCCCAAAAAAGAATTCTCACTGCTTTAGAAAATGATAAAAACAAAATAATTGTAGTAGATGGCCCTCCCGGAACCGGGAAATCTTATACTATTATGGCCATTAGTTATTGGGCTACTCAAAAGAATAAATCAATTATAGTTACTTCTCACAAAAAAGCAGCACTTGATGTAGTTGAAAATATGATGACCGACAGATTTAAAGATCTACATCCTGATTGCAAACCTTCAATGATGAGAATTTCTAAAGATGATATCAGTATTAATAATTATCAATATACACTTTCTGATCCGGTTATTTCTGCCTCTAGTAATAGGGTTAATGGTTTTAATGAAGAAGCAATAAATAAAGATCAGAATTACTGGTATAGAGAAATTGAAAAGCAGAATAACAATTTTTGGGATAATGCGGAAAATTACCCAGAATATATTTCAAAATTACTGGAATTAGAAAAAATAGAAAAAGAATTGAAAGAAAATTCCGTAATACCAGATGACTGGAATCTCTTTAAATTTAAAGAAAACGAAGATATTAATTTAGAGCTTATCCAAAAAACAGCAGAAAAGATAAAGCTTCTTAAACTAAGCGATTTCAGCTTAGAGCAATTAGATTTTCTCTATCAAAATTCTAATTTAATTCCCGAATGGATTATTGCCTGTCAGAACATAAATAATCTATCCGTAAAAGAAGAGGATGTGAATAAATTAAAAAATAGCGATTTTGAAAACCTAGACCAATTTACCAATTTGTTTTCCAAAATTGCTATTCATTTAAAATCCGATTCCCTAGTTTTTGCTGATACAGATATTTTAAAATATAAATCTTTCATAACAAAACATAAAATGAAGAACAATCAGCAATTCGAAGAAGATATCAAGTCTTTGGGAAATTTGGAGTACGACCATCTATTAATCAATATTTTTAATTTATTTTCAAAAGACAAATCTACCCTAACTGTTGCCGAAATTAAATCAGGAATTTCCAAACTAAAAGATATCAATATTTATAATAATAATCTTGATTTATTATTAACGGTTTTTAATAACCTAAATCTTAACGAAAGTAATATTAAACAACTTTTCCATTTATTAAACAAAATTAAAGATCTGCTCGATTATATAGACCCTATCACCCTTTCATCTCTATATCATTTAAAAAATTATTTTAACCCGATCCTTGAGCAAATAGGGGTAGATTTTAATAATTTATTGAGCTTAGCCGAATTATTCTCCTCCCAAGAAAAATCTTCGCAGATATTAAAATACATTCAATTATTTATAGAGTTAAATCAAAAAATCATCTCTAATCTACCCGATCGGGGGGATATCAATGAATATTTCCAAGCATCTCAAAAGCAATTGGAAAATATCAATGATAAGAGAATAAAAAATCTTAATCATTACGCTAATGAAAAAGAAAGAATCATCGTCAGTATGAAAGCAGGTAAAAGATTAACGGCTAAAGAGGCAAAAATTTTATTGGAGAATATACCCTGCATCATCGCCGAACCCGACCTGATTTCCAGATATTTTCCCATGGAAGAGGATTCTATTGATCTATTAGTCATTGACGAAGCCTCCCAGGTCTCTATCGCTGAATCCATCTCCCTCCTATTAAGAGCAAAGCAGGTAGTAGTCTTTGGTGATGAATACCAATACGGTGCAGTGGGAGCATTTAATGTTAACAAAAAATATTCAGACCAGTATTTTAAAGAAATACTGGATGCTTATGCCCAGGATTACCAGATAGCTTTTGATGAGAAAGAGAAAGAAAAGATAGCCAATGATATATCTGAAGACATAGACCCAGAAGAACAAGAAGTAGGGGAAATATATAAACCAGAAGAAGGAACTAAAGAGTGGTTAAAGACCTTTAGTGTAAGGACCTCTACTCTTAATTTTGCCAAAGCCTTAAAAAATTATAACACTTCTTTAGATGTTCATTTCCGCAGTTTTCCAGAAATTATTGAGTATTCTAATGAGATTTTCTATGCCCCCAGCCAAATTCAACTAATCATTAACCGAATCAGAACCAAACCGATTAAGGAAGTTTTACGTTTTATGAAAATTGATACCCAAGGTAATTCAGGGAATAATGTCAATTTAGATGAAATAGAAGCCATTAAAAATGATATAGAACAGTTGATTAGCAATGGGTTTAAGGGAAGTATCGGAGTTATTACTTCTTTTAGAGAACAAAGAGATCGAATGGAAGAAATTTTACGTAAAGAATTGTCTAATTATTATCATTTATCCAAGAAGCACCAGTTAGCTATCTGGTTTGTAGGAGATGTACAAGGGGAAGAAAGAGACATCATTTATTATTCTTTGGTAGAAGATAAAAAAATTAGCAATGCCGACCTTCGCACTATCTTCCCGGTCATTGGTGGGCGGGCGGATGATATTCATAAGTTAAAGATGCAGAGATTAAATGTTGGATTTAGCCGCGCAAAAGACACAATAGTTATCGTACATAGTATGCCCTTAGAAGATTACTCAAATACTCGCTTGGGCGATGCTTTAAAGATTTATCATGAAATAAAAGAAAAGGCAATTGATAACTATATTGCCGATGAATCAATATTCGGGTCAGAAGCAGAGAAAGATTTATATCGCCTGATAACTCAAACTGATTTTTATAAAGTAAATCGGGACAAAATAAGAATAATTGCTCAATTCCCCATCGGAGAATATATCCAAAGGGATTTTAATAAATATATTCCAAAGTATCGGGTAGATTTTTTAATGATTTTATCTGATAAAGGGAAAGAAAAAACCTTAATCCTGGAATATGACGGGGTAGAATATCATACTAAAAATCCTTCTTTAGTAAATAAACACAATTTTTCTCAAGAATACTTAGACTATGATATCCAGCGCCAGTTAGAATTAGAAGACTATGGATATAGTTTCCTGCGGATTAATAAATTTACTCTTCTATCTCAGGAAAAAGAGCAGACCAAGATAGATGTACTGAATGGTTTATTAACCGAAAGATTAAATTTTAAAGAAGAATAAATAAGATATAAAAGAGGTAACCTTATGACAAAAATAAATCTTAATCAAGATGACATGGAAAAACTTACCGAGTGTATAAATAACCAGACAGAAATTCCTCAAGATTTACTAATAAAACTATCTCCCAGTTTTTTTGATAAGATTTACCAAGAAGGTAAATTTGATTTTCAAAAATTAGATCAATACAAAATACCGACTATTGAATATGCCGGCAAGAGGCCGGAATCAGCCATTCTGGCGCAAGCCGTACTGGTGGGAGAGGCCGCTCCCTTACAGGTGGTGAGGGCTTTTGAAAATGGACATAGTGACTCCTGGTGGAATATGATTGTACAGGGAGACAACCTGCAATTTTTAAAAACCTGCTACCTAAACCAAGACCCTTTAATTAAAGATAAAGTAAAGGGGAAAGTTAAGTTAATCTATATTGATCCTCCGTTTGGGACAGGCGATGAGTATGGCGGAAGTGATGGAGAAATGAGTTATAGCGCAAAATTAATGGGTGCTGAATATATTGAAAGTTTAAGAGAGAGATTAGTTTATTTAAGAGAATTACTCTCAGAAGTTGGATGCATCTTCGTTCGATTAGATTATCACTTTGGTCACTATATAAAAGTTATTTTAGATGAGATATTTGACCAAAATTTTGAAAACGAAATGATAGTTAATAGAATATATAAAAATGTATTTGGAGAAAGTAAATTTATACCCGTTTCAACTGATTCGTTATTTGTGTATTCAAAAAATAAGAATTTCAATTATAAATATGTAAAAAAAGATATGATTCAAAAAAGAGAGGCATTCTGGAGACACATGGATGATTCAGCAGGAATTCGGAGACCGATGGAAAGAAAAGTGTTTAATAAAATAATATTTCCACCAGCGAATAAACATTTTAAATACAATCAAAAAGCAATAGATAGAATGATAACTCAAAAAAGCATAAGATTTAAATGCAAAGATTGTGGTTTTATTCATGATGATCCAGCTGAAGAATGGATTGGTTGTCCAAAATGCGGTAAAGATAATCCTAAGTTACAATATCTTGTTCAAGAAAAAATACTCGAAAATTTACAATCGAATTGGACAGATATACCTGGGTATAGCTCAAGTACTGGATATCCTACAGAGAATTCTGAAGTTTTGCTCGAAAGAATTATATCAGTTGCAACAAATGAAAATGATTTGGTTTTGGATTGTTTCGCTGGTTCTGGCACTACAGCCGCAGTGGCTGAAAAATTAGGCCGTCGCTGGATCATGTGTGATTTTGGCAAACACGCTATTTATACTATGCAAAAAAGAATCTGGAATATCGCTGCTTCCAAAAAATTAGGTCAGGATGCCAAGAGTAATGAAAAGTATAACAAACCCCCTAAACCTTTTTCCATAGTTTCTGCCGGAGTATATGATTTCTCTCGGATTATGAATTTAAGAAAAAACAAAGAAGCCTATATTAATTTTGTATTGGGATTATTTAGCATTATGCGAGAAGAAAAAGATTATATTTCCAAATACAAACTTTCTAATATCTATGCTGAAAAAGACAATAACCCGGTAGAAGTGTATCCCATCTGGGATGATGAATATCTTAAAGAAGTTAGAATAGATGAAGACTATTTAAAAGAGATAGTTAGAGCTACGGGCGGAAGATTAAAAGGAGATTATTATATAGTGACTCCGGAATCCTGTACAATCATAACTAACACCACTTTGAAAAATGGCAATAATGAAGATATTAATTTTAGATTATTAAAATTCCCTTATAAGGTATTAGAAGATGTTTCTCGCCATTTTCAGATTAAAGACCAACCAGCATCAGTAGAAGATATTAATAAACTTATCTCTTCAGTCGGGTTTTATTTTAACGAAGAAATAGAAATAGCAACAGAAGAAATACCGGAAGGATTTAAAATAAACCATTTTTCTTCTGGAATATTAGATCAAAACAAAGAAAGATATGAAGGATTAGAAGGGCTGTCTATGATACTAATTGATAAAAACTATGATGGTCAAGTATTTAATCTCGACCAAGCAATTTATAATAATGAAATTACTGATGAGGGGATAATAAAAATAGAAGGATTAACCAAAGATAGCCATTTAATTGCTATTGATAAACACAGCAATGAAAGTAAAGTTATCAAAATATAAGAAAAGGTGGGTAGCAATATGTCTAAAGTTGAAAAACTATATTTATCCAACCATACTTTGGATATTGATATTCATAAATTTGATTATAATCAATTTGATTTTTCTGAAGTGGAAGATTTTGTTAGAGAATTAGTGGGAACCCGGGAATACCAGTACAAAGCCATAAAAGAAGTAATGATTTATCTCTGGGGCGGGGGATATAAAGACATTTCTCAATTAGCTCTAGAGAATTATTTAAAAAAAGAAGCTATTCGACAACGATTTCAAAGTAAAGAGAATTTTCTAAGGCAATTACCTTTACCAGACCGTCTATCCGGCGTGGTTCATTTAGCTACAGGAACAGGAAAGTCCTACGTAATATTTGCATTAGCTTATCTTTCCATTATTTTAGGTAAAACAAAAAGGGTATTGGTGCTTGGTCCCTCTTCTACGGTAATCGAAAGTGGATTAAGGGGAAAATTTAAAGAATATTTATACGGAAAAACTGCTCATAGATTACAACAAAAACTTCCTGCAAAATACCACAATACACCCATTAATCTTTTAGATGAAAATCAACCCATTGTAGATAATTCGATTGTGATAGAAAATATAAATTCTATCTATAATAAAGATAGAAATTCAATTGGAGATACCCTATTTTCTCAGACCGATGAAGTCTTGGTTTTAAGCGATGAAGTACATCATGCTTATTCACATTTATCTTTTAGTGGAAATGCTTATATTATTAAAGAGAGTGGGAGAGGGGAAGACCTTGATGAACGTTTATGGATGAAATTTCTTCGAGAAGAACCAAAAATTAAAAAACATATCGGTTTTACCGGAACTCCTTATAACCAGGATGAGTATTTTGCTGATGTAATTTGTAATTATTCCATAAAAGATGCAACAGAAGAAAAAATTATTAAAAAAATTAATCCCATTATCCATACCAAAATTGAAGGAGAAAAGGAAACTATTTCTCTCCCTCAAAAATATGAACAGATATTAATTACCCATAATGAAAACAAAGAAAAATATTCTTACCGAGATAATAAAGGCAGGTCATATTTAAAACCGATTACTATTTTTATTAATCCTACCCAAGTACGCGCTCAAAAAAATACTGAGGAATTTATTAAAAATCTAAGTGAATATTTAAAAAATATCCACCCTGAATACCAAAATCTTTCTATTTCTGAGCTGGACTCTTTAGCCAGAGAGAAGGTAATTTGCGTAATCAGTAAACCCACTGATGATGATTATCAGGAAAAATTAGAACAGATAGAAGAACTTAATCCTGAAAAACCAGGAGGTAAAGTAGAATTTATCTTTGCAGTAAATAAACTATCAGAAGGGTGGGATGTAGATAATGTGTATCAAATTGTGCCTATGGAAGAAAGAGTATTCAAATCCAAGCTCCTTATCTCTCAAGTATTAGGAAGGGGCCTAAGATTACCTCGCAAAGTACCCAATAGTATAATCCAAGGTAATTATCCTGTAGTTACTATAACCAATCATGAAAGATTTGCAGCGCATATAGAGGAATTAATGTTTGCAGTTACGGATTGTGAAGCTCGTTTTACCTCTCGAATATTAGAAAATGGAATGCGGATTAAACACTACTTTCACCTTTTTAATTTAGAATATCAGCCCGGAATGGAGACCGAAGAATCAATTTCCCAAAAACACATCCCTCAAAATAGAACCTTAATCTTAACTTGTTCTTCCGAAAAATTACATTTAAAAGTAGATTATCTGTTAGGTCAAAAAAGATTTGATCTAACTAAAGAATTTTATACAGTTGATGAAGTAACTACAGAGATTGTTGATAGATTTAAATGTCATCAATTTGAAAATGAACACTTTGATTTTGGAATTAAAATTGAGGTGGGTAAATTAGCTGATTTTGATTATATTAAAGGCATGATTAAAAATTCGATGCAAAATGCGAGCTTTATAGATAGTAAATTATCAAAGAATAATCGCCAACAAATAAATATCTTTTTTAATCAATTTCTTTCGCAAGGAACAAAAAAACCAAAAAGGATAAATATAGATGGAAAACTGCTCGAGATTAAAACAGAAAACATGGATGCCTCCAGTATCCGCTCTGGAGAGCTGGATAAATACAACAGTGTTTTTATTTCCGAAGATTATCAACAAGAATTAGAAGAAGAAAATAAATTTGTTATTGATTACTTAGTAAAAAGATTTAAAGAAAAGTCTACTGATCAGCTAACCCTAGATTATTTTATGCCTCAAGAGAAATCAGATTATTTCCGACAATTAGTAAAAGATAAACCTCTTTTCGCGGTTAATACTTCTTTATTCAAAACTCCTCAAAATTTAGTTATTCTTTCTCATGAGCCGGAAAAAGCTTTTGTCTTTAACTTAATCAAATATGCAAAATATTTAGATTCTTGGATTAAATCTCGAGATATGAGCTTTTATAGCCTTGATTATGAATTTTTTAAAAAAGGAAAAGACCGTACCCGCCGGAGTTTTAATCCTGATTTCTTTGTCAAAATAAATTTGGAAAATTATATAAAAAGATTAACTTCTGATAACTCCGGAATAAATATAACTGACTTACAGAAATTACAAAATGATGGCATAGAAAATATTATTCGAGCAGTGGAAATTAAATCTGATGAAGATCAGGAAGAAGTGACTCGTGCCAAAGAAAAGTGGAGCAAAGACCATTTTAAAAGATTGAATAAAAAACTAAGGTCAGCAAATCCTATCGATTTCTCCGATGAATTTCATAGTGACATCCGCAGCATCTACTACTTTGAACTCTTAAGACCCATGGACTACGACCTCTGGTTCAGCAATTTGCAAAAAGGCGTCATTTGGGTGAAGTAATTAGAAATAAATTTTAATAAAAAAGAAGGGTTTATGAAAGCGATCAAAGATAATATTTTTGTATTCTTAGTTTTATTAATTATATTAACTTATGGGGCAATAGAATATTTTTATCATGTAAGTTTTGCTACCTTTGTTAACATCGTTGGATGGTTAATAGCATTATTAATTGCAATAAATTATTTACAAAAAAATAGAAGAGATAACCAGAATGCTAAAAAAGAAGAGTTTAAAAAATTTTTAGAAATAGATACATTTCGAGAAATAAATAAATCCGTTACTACATTTTCTGAAGCAATATCAGATATATCGGCTTTTTTTAGAACTTTGTATTCTATTAATTTATTTTTATATAAAATTAACCCTACAATTAGTAAATTTAATAAGATGGAAATAATTTTAGAATTACGGAAAAAACATGAAAATTTAATACAAGGATTAACGAGATTCCTAGTAGCTATTGAGTCAAATGAAATAGTTGTAATTCAATTTGATCATTTAAGGAAATATATTCAATTTCAAATTGACGACATTAATGATAAAATTGATAATTTTGAACAATATTTTAATAAAACAGAAAAAGTAAAACTGGTTTCCGAAGAAGGATATTCTGAATTTAAAGAAAATTGTGATGAAATAATTGAATATTTTGTTAATATTCAATCCTATTTATTTGATTATCGAATTCAATTAATGAATTCACTTTTAGGAGATATATTTGATATCAAAGTTCCTATGCGTAAACCAAGAGACCCAAAATATAAACTTCTGACCGAAGTTGCCATTAAAGAAGAAGTTGAAAAGGAAGCAAAGGAAAGAGAAAATAGATATTTAAATAAAAATAAATAAATAATTTCCAACAACAATAGTGAAGGTGGAAAAAAATGTATATTGCCTATTATGATGAATCAGGAGATGATGGATATCCGAAATATTCTTCACCATTATTTGTTCTATCGGCCATTTACTTACATTATTCAAATTGGAAGAATATTTTAAATAATATTAGTGAATTTAGAAAACAGTTAAAAATAAATTTTAATTTACCTATAAAAATGGAATTTCATACTAAATATTTTATTTTAAATAAGAATCCATATAGAAAATTACAGATTAGTGATGACGATAAATTGCTAATTATTAAATTATTTTGCGAATTAATTTCTAATCTCGATATAAGCATAATAAATATAGTTATTAATAAGGAAAATATATCACCTAATACTTCTTACAATGTACTTGATAACGCTTTAAAATATTCTATACAAAGAATAGAAAATGATTTAAACAAAATAGATCCAATAAAAAAATTTATGATAATTACGGATCAAGGTAGAATTGGAAAAATGAGAATGACAGCAAGAAAAATACAGAGAATAAATTTTATTCCGTCAAAATATAATGCTAAGCCATTTAGAAAAGAGATTAAATCTCTTATTGAAGATCCTTTACAAAAAGATTCTAAAGAATCATATTTTATTCAACTTGCGGATTTGGTTTCTTTTATTATTTATATATATTCTATATATAAATTAGGTATTAATAAAATTTCTAATAGAATGCCAAAAAATATAGATAAACGGGTCATAATTAATTTAATGGAAAAACTAAAGGGTAGTTTAAATTTAAATGCTACAAAGTCAGATTTATATGGAGTAGTATATTATCCAAAACAAAAATAAAAACACCACCTACGGCGCATTCGCGCTTTCAGTGGTTCACCTATATATTATTATAAAAATATAAAAATGTCAAATTTTCCAATAATATTTTATAAGGAATTACAAAATGTATAAAATTTCTATTGTTCCAGATAATTCCGTATTAGGTGATTTAGTTGATCCAAATTTACCAGATAATAAAAAGAAAGATAATAACGCATTTCTTCAGATAATTGAATTAGACCATGAAGGTATTTTTGAGATTGGTATTCCAAATTCTACTACTATGATTGAATGGGCATGGTCAGGTAATATTAAAAGAGAAGCAGTAATAAAAAAGATGGGATCTGCATGGAGACTATGGCCGAATTTGGTAACGAAAGAACATAATAAAATATTAGACAAACAAATAGATTGTCTTGTAAAAATAATGCAAGATAAGGGCGGTATTGATTCTAGAAATTTTATTGTTTCAACAATTTATACGAATTATTACTTGACAACTGATTATAAATATTTACGCCAATTTAGAGCTCAATTTAAAAAAATAAGAGAAGAATGTGGAATAACAAAGGAAATATTTACACCTTCTGAATTTCTTGAAAAATATAATAAAAAGGAAATTAAGGTTTTTCCTTGAATAAATTATTTTAATAGGGGTGAATAAAAAATGGCAAAGAATAATAGTTCAGATTTCGATGCATTAGAAAAAAATTTGGATAATATTATAAAATCTATTGAACTTTGTTTAAATGCAAAATTACAAATTTCGAGTTTGATATTATTGTATTCTGGAATTGACATAGTAGCTTGGTTGAATCGGTCAGTTTCAAAAGGACAAGCCAGCAGAAAAGATTTTATTAGATGGGTAGATGATTATCTTTTACCAAATCCTAATATTAAATGTAAGGCAATTGATCTATATGCTGCAAGATGTGCAATAATTCATTCGTATTCGTTTTCTTCTGAATTAAGCAAAAAGGGAGAGGCGAAAGAGATATGTTATTCATGGGGGAAGGCTAATGTTGAATTATTGCAGAATGATTTGGATAGAAGATATAAAAATCCTGCAATTGCAATTCATGTTAATGATTTTTTAGAAGCATTTAAAGAAGGAGTAGAGAAATTTAAGCTGTCCATAAAAAGTGATAAAGAAAAAGAAAAGATTATTTGTAATAGAGCTGGAAAGTATTTTTTTGTTAACATGCCCTCCGATATCTATAGAAAATTAAGCTTAAAGTAGATTTTTTGATACAAAAATTTTTTCAAGAAAGATAAAAGTAAAAGAAAAAATGGGTCATTATTATTGATAAATAATGACTTGAAACAGAAATAGTCTTAGAAAAAAAGGGAGGTGCTATTATGTTTGCGAATGCCTTGAAATCCGTATCTGTTTATACATACCCCGTAATAATTTCACAGAGGTTTTATGGTGGTAAAGTTAAATGTGCTTGTGCAACATTTATAATCTTAATGGAAATGGTAAACTAAAATGCACCTCAGGTGGAAAATAAAAATGCACCTTTTAAAAGAAACAGTTCTTTACTATAGTATGAATAATAATCAATACTATAAGGAAAGGACTGATCTATGGTTAAC
>Ga0307378_10008032_pt1 | contig 14111 bp, 7 predicted proteins | sample UN1MG_FD_202238 | JGI IMG/M metagenome (GOLD analysis project Ga0307378, IMG submission 202238) | Soil microbial communities from Risofladan, Vaasa, Finland - UN-1 | ecosystem: Environmental > Terrestrial > Soil > Coastal area > Acid sulfate soil | place: Finland: Risofladan, Vaasa | collected... | reverse complement strand
GAGTAGGCCACGTTCACCAGGCTGCCTGCCGGACGGCCCGCCGGCAGGCCCGCCACCTCCAACTGCCCGATCACGATCGCCGCCGACGGGTCCGGCGCGTCCCCCTGCACCACCTGAAGGAGGATTCTCGTCTGCCCGTCCTGGCTCGTCTGGTAGGTCTTCGTCACGCTCGCCGGCAGCCGCGAATTCTTCGCAATCAGCACGTCGTTGCGGTACTTCAGCGTCCGCACGTCCTTGATGATGAGGCCCAGCGCGTGGGCCGCCACGTCCACCGTCCGGATCTTCCCCAGGCGCTGAGCCGCCTCCGCCGACAGTTCCCGCACCCGCCCGTCGCCCGCCAGCGCGCAGATGGCCGCGTGGATCGCCGCTCCCGCCGCCACCGCCTCGTCCACCGGAACCTCCGCCCGCACCGCCTTCGCGCTCATCCGCTCCAGCAGACGCTGCACCATCGGCATCCGCGTCGAGCCCCCCGTCGGGATGATCCGGTTCACCCCCGCCCACGTGATTCCCGCCTCCTCCAGCACCATCTCCGTCGTCAACTGCGTCACCGCCAGCAGGTCTTCCGTGATCGCCTCGAACTCCTCGCGCGTCACCTCGTAATTGCCCCAGTGGCCCTTGTAACTGACGGGCACCTTCGTCGCCTCCCGCCGGCTGAGCGTCTTTTTCCCCTCCTCCGCGCTTATATACAGATAACTCAACGCCTGCGCGTTCTCGCGCAGGTCATCCCCGAACTCCCCCTTGAACCGCTCCGCCAGATGGTCCACCAGCCGCTCGTCCCAGTCCTTCCCGCCCAATTGCACGTCGCCGTCCGTCGCCAGCGTGATGAACTCGTTCCCATTCTTGTCGATCACCGTCACGTCGAACGTCCCGCCCCCGAGGTCGTACACCAGGAACACGCCGTCCTCCGCCGTCTCCCCCAGCCCGTAGGCCAGGGCCCCGGCCGTCGGCTCGTTCACGATGTCGATCACTTCCAGGCCCGCGATCGCTCCGGCGTCCTCGGTGGCCTTCCGCCGCACGTCGTCGAAATACGCCGGCACCGTGATCACCGCCCGCTCGACCGGCCCGATGTGCAACTCCGCGTCCTGCTTCAACTTCTTCAGAATCAGCGCCGAGATGCTTTCCGGCGTGTACGTCTCGCCGTCCACCTTGAATCGCCACTGGGGATTGCCCATCTCGCGCTTGATGTGCAGCACCGCACGCGACGGGTCCGCCAAAGCCTCCCGCCGCGCGTCGCGTCCCACCAGGATCGCGTCCTTCGTGAACGCCACGACCGACGGCGTCAGGAGTTCCCCTTCCGCGTTCGGGACGATGACGGGGTTCCCCGCCGCGTTCACGTACGCCAGGCTCGAAAACGTCGTCCCCAGGTCGATCCCGACCGCGTGCGCCTGGGCGCTTTCGTTCGTCTTCGCCATGCGGAACGCCTCGCCTTCCGACTGCCGCCGCCCATTCTAGACCCCCGCGCCGTCCTGTCAAGCACGCGAACCGCCCTGCCTCCCCCCGCGTTGTCATCCTGAGCGCAGCGAAGGATCTCGCCGTGCAGACAGTGCCGTTGCCTTCCGCCGTTCCTTTGAACCCCGGCGCGCCGGAAAACCAGTTGACGTCTTCACCGGACCGCTGTATTTTTAGATGGAAGTCCCGCCTCCAGTGAAGAAAGGATCGCCCATGTTCCGTTCGCTTCTCAGCCTTTTGATTCTGGCCGCCGTCGCGCTGCCCGTTGCTGCGCCCCGTCCCGTCCGCGCCGAAGAGGCCGCCGACCCCAATCCGTACGCCCACGAGACCAAGGAGCAGAAAGACGCCCGCATGAAGTGGTGGCGCGAGGCCCGGTTCGGCATGTTCATCCACTGGGGCGTGTACTCCGTGCCCGCCGGCACCTACCGGGGCAAACAGATCGGCGGCATCGGCGAATGGATCATGAACTGGGGCAAGATTCCGGTCGCCGAGTACAAGGCCTTCGCCAAGCAGTTCAACCCCGTCAAGTACAAACCCGAGGAATGGGTCCTCCTGGCCAAAGAAGCCGGCATGAAGTACATAGTCATCACCTCGAAACATCACGACGGCTTCGCCCTGTTCGACTCCAAGGTCACCGACTGGGACATCGTCGACGCCACGCCCTACGGCAAGGACCTTCTTAAGCCGCTGGCCGAGGCCTGCGCCAAGCACGGCATGAAACTCGGCTTCTACCACTCCCAGGCCCAGGACTGGAACCATCCCGGCGGCGCCGCTGCCGGCGGACATTGGGACAAGGCCCAGGACGGCGACATGGACCAGTACATCCGCACCATCGCCGTGCCCCAGGTCAAGGAAATCCTCAGCAACTACGGCCCCGTGGCCGTCCTCTGGTGGGACACGCCCACGGGCATGAACCGCGCCCGGGCCGAGATGCTTCTGCCCCTCATCCGCCTCCAGCCCGGCATCATCACCAACAACCGCCTCGGCGGCGGATACCCCGGCGACACCGAAACCCCCGAGCAGCACATTCCCGCCACGGGCTTCAAGGACCGCGACTGGGAAACCTGCATGACCATGAACGACACCTGGGGCTACAAGAGTTACGATCACAATTGGAAGAGCGTCGAAACCCTCCTCCGCAACCTCGTCGACATCGCCTCCAAGGGCGGAAACTTCCTCCTCAACGTCGGACCTACCTCCGAGGGACTCATCCCCGAACCCTCCGTCGAACGACTCAAGGCCGTCGGACAATGGATGAAGGTCAACGGCGACTCTATCCACGGCACCACCCACAACCCCTTCAAACGCCTCCCCTTCGACGGACGCGCCACCGTCAAGGGCAACACCCTCTACCTTCACGTCTTCCAATGGCCCGAAGGCGGCCTGAAGATCGCCGGCCTCCAGGGCGAGATCGCCTCCGTCAAAGCCCTCGACCCCTCCATCCGCCTCGGCAAGCCCGAGTGCACCCGGGAGGACGACCAGACGATCCTCACCATCCCCACGCCCGAAAAGCCCGACCCGGTCGACACGGTCATCGCGGTCACCTTCACCGGGCCCGTCCCCCTCGACCTCGCCCCCGTGACGATCCGCCAGGCCGATGACGGCTCGGTCGCCCTCAAGGCCTCCGACGCCACGCCCCAGGGCAGCCAGCTCCGATACGAGTCCGACAAGGACTGCCTCGGCTTCTGGGGGGACCAGAACGACTGGGCCTCGTGGAACTTCAGGGTCGCGAAGCCCGGCACGTTCGACGTGGAGATCACCCTGGCGTGTGATAGAGGCGTGGGCGGCAGCGAGTTCGTCGTCGCCGTCGCCGATCAGCAACTCAAGGGCAAAGTCGAGGACACCGGATCCTGGACCGCATTCAAGACCGAGAACCTCGGGACCCTCTCCATCGACAAGGCCGGCAAGTACACTCTCTCGATCAAGGCCGTGAGCAAGCCGGGCATGGCGGTCATGAACCTAAGGAGCATCGTCCTGAAACCCAAGCCGTGAGCCCCCCCGCGCGCCGGAGGAGCACGTGCCGTTGCCGCGCGCCGTTCACGCTTAGCCGCGAGCCAACGGCGAGCGCGTGTTTTTCGAGCCCGCCGGGCGCCAAAAATACAACTTTGGCAGGTAACAGCCGTGCGGGGCCTTTTCATCGTTCGCGGCATCGAGGGCGCCGGGCCGCCGGCCTCCCTGGCTGCCCGCGAGGGCGAAAAAGAGTATCCCCGGAAATCTCCCCGACTTGGTGGCATTGGCCGGTCGAATCCGCCAACCAAACCGAAAGGCCTCTGAAATGAAAAATGTGCTCCCGGGGGTTCTCGTGCTCGCGTCGCTGTGTGGGCTGGCCGGATTGTCCGCGGCCTCCTGCGGGCCTCCACCCGCAGCAACCGGCCGACGCATGGCGGCAACTTCGGACGGCGGACCGTACGGGAAGGAACAACTTGAAACGGACAAGTCGAAGCAAATCGTTTCCCGATATAGCGCGGTCTTTGACCGCCCTCCCCGCCGGGTCCCCTCCTTCAAGTTTGTGGACGGCCCCATCACCGGAAACGGGGACATCGGCCTGACCGTCAGCGGACCGCCGGAGCACCAGCGCTACTGGATCTCGAAGAATGATTTCTGGAAATCCGGCCCGGACTTCAAGCAATGCGGCCCGAGCCTGATCGGCGGAATCGATATCCGTATCGCCGACCTCCAGAACGCTTCGTATCACGTGGAGCAGATGTTGTATGAGCCGGTGATCTCCGCGAAGTTCGCCCTGAAAAATAACACCGTAAACATAGACGCCCGGGTGGCGGCCACGGACAACGTCATCCTTCTGACACTCACCGCCGGCAATGCCCCCGTCACGGTGAATCTGGACCTGTGGGCCAAGGAGGGATATGGATCGCAGACCGCCGGCGGACAGGAGGGAGACGTTCGTTGGGTCACACGCAAGTTCCATTCAGCCGATCTTCTCTACCCCACGGAAGCCGCCATCGCCGTCCGCTCCCTGGACTCCCCTCCCACCTCTTTCCTGCTGGCCCCGGGCAAACCTGTGACGATCGTCGCATCCGTAATCACCAATCATGAGTCAGAGGCTTACGATGCGGATGCCCGGAAAAAAGTGGGCCGGCTCGATCGGGAGGAAGTCGATCGGCTGAATGAAGCACACCGGAAATGGTGGCAGGCGTTCTGGGCGCAGTCATTCATCGAAATGGAAGACAAGCTGCTGGAGAAGTTCTACTATGCGTCTCATTACATCATGGCGTGCTGCAGCCGAAACGTGAACTTTCCCCCCGGCCTGTACGGCAACTGGATTACCGGAGACCGGACGGCCTGGGCGGGGGATTTGCACCTGAATTACAATTACGAGGCTCCGTTCTGGGCGCTCTATTCGTCCAACCACGTGGACCTGACCGGCCCGTACGACGCCCCCCTGCTCGAACACCTGCCCATTTTCCGGGAAAACGCACGAAAGTACCTGAACCAAAACGGCGCTTATGCGAGCGTGGGGATCGGCCCCAAAGGACTGACCTCCCGATTCTTTGACAAAAAAGGAATGGACGCGAACTACGGAAAGATCTTCGGAAGCGACTCGTATGAGGACCTTGCGGGCCGGCCGATGTTTCTGGGCCAGAAAAGCAATGCGGTGTTCGCAAGCATGAACATGATCCTTCGCTATTATTATACCTATGACGAGCAATACATCCGGAAGGTCTACCCGTATCTGTCCGCCGTTGCGGAATTCTGGGAAGACTATCTGAAGTTCGAGGACGGACGCTATGTCATCCACGACGACAATTACGGAGAAGTCGGCCCGTGGCAGGGAAAGGGGTGGCAGGAGGGGTACGGAGATTTCAACCCGATAACTTCCCTGGGCTTCCTCCATGTGTTCTTCAAAGCCATGGTGGAAATCAGTGATGAGTTGAATTTGGATCGCGACAAACAGGCCGCCTGGAAACACATCCTCGCCCACTTGAGCGATTTCCCGGTTTGCGAGGACAAGGGGCGACGGCGGTTTCGGGCATGCGAAGGCGGCGACGGCTCCGCCCGGAACCGGACCGGACTGAGTTGGATCATGATGCACGCTCTGGTGTTTCCCGCGACCAATATCGGCCTCGGCTCGCCCCCCGAACTTCTCAAAATGATCCGGGAGGACATTGCCGGCTGGACCGACAGGGTCTGGCTGGAACACGGAAATGCCTTCCAGACCGTATGCATCGGGGCCGCACGCGTAGGCTATGATCCCGATGTCCTGATGTCGAAAGCCAGGGAAAAAATCAGGAAACACGCGTATCCCAATCTCATGATCCCCGCGGAAGGCGGCGGCATAGAGACCTGCAGCGGAATTCCCGGAATGATCAACGAGATGATGCTGCAGACTCACAACGGCCTTATCAGGGTCTTTCCCGTTTTCCCCGCCGACCAGAAGGCGTCATTCCATCGGCTCAGAACTTTCGGGGCGTTCCTCGTTTCAAGCGCCATCCAGAACGGCCGGATTCAATATGTTCTGGTCGAAAGTGAAAAAGGACGCGAGTGCCGCATCCGGAATCCCTGGCCCGGCAAACAGGTGGTAGTCTCTCAACCTGACGGAGAGGCGCGAAGGATGACCGGCGAGGAACTCGTGCTCGAAACCCGGCCGGGCGAGCAATGGATATTGGCCCCCGAAGGCGCGGAGGTAAAAGAGATAGCGGATCTCAAACGAAACTGACCGGAATTCGGGAGACACAATACGGATTTCGGCTTTCCGATTTCTCCCTGTTTGACGTTGGACCCCTTTGGGGTCCCTGTTCGCCGTTGGAGCCCTCCGGGCCGGCTGAAGAATAGTCCAAAGTCTAAGGCCTGCCCGCCGAAGCCTCCGGCGAAGGCGGGTCCAAAGTCAACGGCACGCCGGGTTGCCGTCCGCCTTTAAATCCGCAATCCGAAATCCGCAATCCGCAATCACTCTCTCCCCTGCCGCGCAAGACCACGCGCCGTTACTTCAGCGGCGCGACCTTGATGTTCCGGAACGCCACCGGGCCGTGGTCGCCCTGGAACAGGAGCGGACCCTTGGCCTTCTCCTTGCCGTCCAGGCTGCCGCCGGTCACGCCTTTCATCTCGACGTTTTCCTGAATGGTCACCCCGTTGAGGATGACCTTGATGAACTTCGCTGGGGCGGTCTTGGCGCCGCTGGCGTCGAACCGGGGGGCCTGGAAGTGAATCTCGAAGGTCTGCCACTCCCCGGGGGCCTTGTACTTGGGGTTCTTGGGCGCCGCCGCGCCGTAGATGCCGCCCATGTCCCCGGGACCGGGGTTGGCCTCCTTGCCGAAACTGTCGAAAACCTGGACCTCGTAGTTGCCTTGGAGATAGATGCCGGAGTTGGACCCCTTGGGCACCATGACGTCCATCGTCACGATGCAATCACCGTAGGTGGCCTCGCTGTAGAGGTCGACGCCCTTGCCCTGGGCGTTGATGAGTTCGCCGCCCTCTTTCGAGACGGCCAGGGCGGCCGGGTTCTTCTCGTCGAGTTTGGCGGAGCCGGCAACCCAGTGGCTGGTGTTCCTGGCAGGGGTCTTGGTCTTCCAGCCGGCCAGGTCTTTGCCGTTGAAGGGCGATTCGATCCACTTGGCCTCCTCGGCCACAACCACCCATCCTGCCACCAAGACAAAAACCGCGATCATGCAGAACAGTCCAATGCCTCTCATCGCAGGACCTCCTTGGGGTCGCGTCACGCAAGGGGGTGAAAACCCGCCTGAGTCGGGCAGGTTGGGGGTTCGGCAGCGACCCGTATCCGAAACCCTATCCGGTGCTACTCTGCGAAGTAGCGACCCTGCTCTGCGTAGCCCGCTACGCAGGGCGGAGAAGACAGGGCTACTTCGCTACGAAGCACAAGCCCGACGTCCAACCGGGCCGCAGCCCATGCTACGCTGCTTCCCTGTACCCGTCAAGGACCGACACGTCAGGGGGTGTGTCAAGTGTTGGGAATTCGGGACAATTCGGGGAACACCACACTGCTTTCGCTTTTCCGCCCTTCGAGAACCTCAGGGCGGCCCGAGCTTGGTCGAGGGGCCGATTTCCGGCGACACCCTTTCCGCCTCCCCTCCCGCTTGTCCTGCTTGTCCTGAGCGAGTCCCGGCGCGCCGGGATCGAAGCTTGCCCGCCTGTGGCGGGGAGGGCCGCAATCGAAAATAGCCTCCCCGCTATCTCGTCTGCCATTTGTCATTCCTAGCCCGCATTTATGTACCTTCGGCGGGCCGTGCCCGATATACTGTACGGGAAGCCATCTGGAAGTGTTGGGTCAGGTGGGGCATGGCGAAACGCTCGATTCTTATCCTTGGCCTGGCGATTCTGGCCGGTCTGGGGGTCGCGGCGTGGTGGGCCGTCAGGGACGCACTGATTGAGGACGAGGCCGCCCATTATCCGGCTAACCTGTTCTTCATCGCGCGGGCTCTAGACGCATACGCAAAGCAGCATGGCGCCTATCCATACATCGAGGGCGGCACCCAGGCGCAATTGTTCCGTGTCCTGGAGGACGAGGCAAACCTCGACCCGTCATTCCGGCGCGAGGCCGAGGAAGGGTGGCGCCGCGGATACCCGCTCTTTGAGATCGCGCACCGGCCTCCGGAAGCCTGGCAGCGGCTGAAGCGATGCGGTGCGGGCGAACTCCGTCCTGGCGTCGTCGGTTGCTGGCCGCTCGTCTGGTGTCGGATTCGCCCGGATTGGCCGGAGGTACAGGTTCGGGCGCGCTGGCTGTTATCCTTTCCTAGGGAGCGGTTTGAGCGCGTCAACGCCTGCGCCGACGCTATCAGTTACGCTGAGGGGCCGGTTCCCGACCTGGAATCGGCGCATTTCTTCGAGTGGGGTTTCCAGGCGCGCTTCGCAGCGACCATTCGGCAGGGCCTTGGAAAACTCCGCTCCGCCAGGCGCAACTCCCTGGGCATGCGCATGGTCCCGATTCCCGGCGGACGGTTCCAGATGGGCCTCACGCCGGAACAGGTGCGCCTGCTGCAGTCCTGGGCGACGCCGGACGTGCCGGAGGAGCGCTGGACCGCCTGCGTGCCCCGGCACGAGGTTGAGGTCGATCCCTTCTGGGCCTCCTTCGAGTTGGTCTCGAAGGATTCCTGGCATGCCTTCCTCGATGCCACCGGCCGGGAGCGAGGACCGCTTCGCAGTTCCTGGGGCCTGGCGACGGCCTTCTGCGGGTGGTTGACCGAGCGGGAGCGCCAGGCCCGTCGCATCGGCCCGGACGAGGCCTACCGCCTGCCCACCGAAGCGGAGTGGGAGTGGATGGTGCTGGCCGGCGGACCAGGTCCGTATCCCTGGGGCGAGGAGTTCCCGCGCGACAGCGACTGGGGCGTCTATCCCTATTCACTCATCAACCGATTCGGCATCCTGGTGTGGTCGTACCAATACGAGTTGTGCCTCGACTGGTTCGATCCCGACTTCTACGCCCGATCGCCCCGCCGGAATCCTCTCTGCCGCGAACCCCCGGATGGCGCTGCCGATCCCGAGCGCGTCATGCGCGGCGGACAGTTTGGCTCGGTTTGGTACACAAGCCAACGGCCACCACTCTGCAGTCAGCGGAATAGCCTCGAAGAAGTGTCCGGCGTCGCGAATGTGGCGTTCCGGCTGGTGCTTTCCCCTCTTCACCTCGGCCGGTAGGTTGACCGGCCGGAGGTGGAACCAGCCGAGTGACCAGAGGAAGCCCGGATTTCCGGGGGCGCTCAGCACCGGACCCGCCACGGGCGGGTAAATTTCGTCATTTCCCCCAGTTGCCTCTGCTGTTTCTTTGTCAAATGCGAGATTTTTCCGCCCAAAACGACTTACGTGCGTCCGGGGGAAGTTATGCACATAAAGGTATGCACATGACATGGATGGCAAAAGCCCGAAATCGGGCCCAAAAACCGGTAAAAACCGCCCCAAAAACGCGAAAAAATGCGAAAAAACCCAAAATCCGCGCTAGCCCATCTTACCAAAAGCACCCCGTCCGCCGAAAAATCCCCCCGGACGCCGGCGCCAGGGCCGGTGGCCTCCCCAAAATCGCCCGAAAATCCCCCCCCAAACTCGCGCCAAAAAGTTATCCACAATCGCCGGTCGCCATAAGTCGAGGCGTGTCTTAACCGCAAAGCATGCCCTGAGCGCAGCGGTTAAAAAGGGTCCTTGACACGCCGCCGAACCGGTGTATAGTGGGGAGGACAACTGAATACGGAACCGGGAATGGGAAGGCGGTGAAAAGCCGCCGCGGTCCCGCCGCTGTAAGCGAGGACGAAAGGCCCAGACCGAGCCACTGCCCCGAGGAATCGGGACGGGAAGGCCGGGCCGAGTAGGACGAATCGCAAGCCAGAAGACCGGACCCAGGTTCCAGCAGGCCAGGCATTCCTCGCGGAAAGGGAATGGCCGGCCGACGGGTTATCCACCGACCTTCGGCCTCCCACGCGGGGCCGAAGGTTTTTTTCGGCCCCGGCGGAGGCGAAGTCGCGCGGAAACCCAAGAACGGGGAAGCACCCGGGGGAGTTCATCCAACGAACCGATGGGCGAATCTGCGCCCGCGCGGGGCAAACGCATCCGGTCGTGCCGCGGCGACCGGGCCGGTCGGCCTCGATCACAAGGGAGGGCATGACGATGCGCGCGACACAATGGATGGCGATGGCGGTGGGGGCCTGGCTGGCGGTCTCGGGCGGTGCGACGGCGGAGAACGTCGCCAACTTCGATGACCTGCCGCTTGGCCCCGACGACTACTGGAACGGCAGCGCCGACCCGGCCGCGGGGGGGTTCGCAACCGGCGCGGCGTTCTTCAACAACATCTATGTCATCGACCCCTTCTCCGGCTGGGCATTCTGGGGCGGGTGGTCCTATTCCAACATGACCGACACGACGACCCCCGGCTACCAAAATCAGTTCAGCGCCATTACGGGCGGGGCCCACAGCGGGGCCAACTACGCCGTCGCCTATCCGGACACGTGGTACGGCGTCACGCCGACCGTCACCTGGCCGCAGGCCGCGGTCCTTGGCGCGGCCTACTTCACGAACACGACGTACGCGTATTTGGACATGCTCAACGGCAGCCCGTACTCAAAGAAGTTCGGCGGCTCGACCGGAAGCGACACCGACTGGTTCCTGCTGACCATCCTGGGCAAGGACGGGCAAGGCAACCCGACCGGCGCGGTCGAGTTTTACCTGGCGGACTTCCGATTTGAAGACCCCGCCGAGGACTATATTGTTGACCAGTGGACGCGGGTCGACCTGTCGCCGCTCGGCGAGGTCTGGTCGGTCGAGTTCGCGCTGTCGAGTTCCGACTTGGACCTCTGGGACAGAATGAACACGCCGGCGTACTTCGCGATGGACTCGTTTGTGATGCCCGAGCCGGCCACCCTCGGCCTCCTGGCGGCTGGCGTGGCGGGCCTTTGGATGCGGCGGCGCAGACGATAGGCTACGGCAGGACGAGGCCCCAAGAGGGGGCACGCATGGACAGGCTGACGCACAGAATCCGCCAAGGTTTCACGCTGGTGGAACTGCTCGTCGTCTTGGCCATCATCGGGCTGCTGATGGGCCTGCTTGTGCCGGCTGTCTTCGCGGTCTTCGAGGTGGCGAATCGGACGGCCTGCGCGTCGAACCTGCGGCAGATCGGCATTGCCACGAGCCTATACCTCAAGGACAACGACGGCTGGTTTTTCCCACTCTACACGCCGCCGTCGGCTGACGCATCGGGCCGTTATTGGTACTTCGGCTTCGAGCCCAACGGATCGCCGGCGCTCGGAGAAGGCAACCGCATCCTGGACCGCACTCGCGGAAAACTCTATCCCTACCTTCAGGCGCCCGAGGGGGTCGAGGTGTGCCCGGCCGTCCCGTTCAGCGGACCCTACAAGCCCAAGTACAAGGGCAAGCCATGGACGTACGGGATCAACCGCTACTTTTCCACCCATCCGGACAACACCCGCGGCAACGTCAATGGAAACGGCAACGGGAACTATTTCTGGATCCGGCCGCAGGACGCCGCGCGAACGGTGATCTTCGCCGATTCTGCCCAGATCGTAACGCACCTGCCGCCGGCATCCGAGCAGTACCCGATGATCGAAGACTTTCCCTATATCGAGCCGCTCAAAAAATACGTGCAGTTCCGCCACGCCGGGCGGGCGAACGTGCTCTTTGCGGACTGGCACGTCGAGGCGGTGGGGCCGGCCGAGGGGAGTTTCGATTCGCGCCTGCCGGAGGCCCGCATCGGGTATTTCGACCCGGCGGAGGTTCTTTTCGCGCCCGGCGGATCCCCCTAACGCTACTTTGTCAACTCCGCGCCCCCGAGAGAGGGGATAGCGCGGCGGCCAAGAATGGCCACCGCGCCTCCGCTTACCTGTCGAGGGGCGGAGTTGACAAAGTAGTGTTAGAGGGTCGCACACCCCCCTTTCCTGAGTCCATACCCCAGCGGACAGCCCACCGAGCAGAGGGTCTGAAGTCCTGAAACCCTGCTTGCCGATAGTAAGAGGTGTGGGCGAACCGCGCCCGTGATGCCGCGACAACCCGGACGAGCCCAACAGGGAGTTGGTGCCGGAATCTCTCCCTGTGTAGGCGAACCGACAAATGCAGGCTCCGAAAGTGACCATGACCATTTCGGACAGATCCCCGCGAAGCCCGCTGCTCCTCGTCCTGGCCGCGGCGGCAATCACCATGGGGCTGGTGGTCTGGCACTCGTGGGCCGACTACGATGATATGGTTACGCATTCCGCCGAGGTCACTCAAGCCACGAAAACATCCGCTTGCACCGCACGCATCCTCCACCTGGATGAAGTGCTGACCATGTCGGCCCGGATGGCTGCCGCCACGGGCGACAAGGCTTGGATTGATCGCTACCGGCAATTCGAGCCGGAGTTGGACAATCTCATCAAGGAAGCAAAGTCCCTGACGCCCACTGCGGAAGATCTTGGCGGCGCTTCCACAACGGATAAGGCAAACGAAGAACTGGTCCGAATGGAAAAGGCGTCGTTCGAGTTGGTCCTTCAAGGGAAACAGGACGAGGCGTGGGCGCTGCTGACCGGCCCGGAGTACATGCGCCAAAAGCATATCTACGCCGCGGGGATGGATGCCTTTGTCAAGGAGATCGAAAGCCGGCGTCAGAACGCGTCCGCCAACCGGCAACGACACCTCCTGCTTTTCCAAATCGCTCAATGCACAATCGCCATTGTCGTCCTGGGGCTATGGTATTTCATTCTGCGGAAGGTCGCATCGGCGTGGCGTGGCAAGGCCGATCAACACAGGGCCTTGGCCGACTCCCTGCGGGTGAGCGAAAAACGCTATCGCATCCTTTTCGAGTCCTCTCGGGACGCCCTTATGACTCTGGCGCCGCCCTCGTGGAAGTTCACATCCGGCAACCCGGCGACCGTGAAATTGTTCGGCACGAAGGACGCGGCGGAGTTTACCGCGCTCGGTCCTTGGGATCTATCTCCCGAACGGCAGCCGGACGGTCGCCCCTCGGCGGAGAAGGCCAAGGAGATGATCGAGACGGCCATGCGCGAGGGCTCCCACCTGTTCGAGTGGACCCACAAGCGGCTGGGCGGCGAGGATTTCCCGGCCACGGTCTTGCTTACCCGGATGGAACTGGCCGGGCAGACGTTACTCCAGGCCACGGTCCGCGACATCACCGCGCAGAAGCAGGCGGAAGACGCGGCGGCGAAGGAGAACGCCAAGTTGTCGGCGATGATTTCCGGCATGGACGAGGGCGTCGTCTTCGCCAACGCCGACAACGTCGTCGTCGAGGTCAACGACTATTTCTGCCGGTTCGTCGGTAAGCCGCGCGAGGCCATTCTCGGAAGCCGGATCGAGGATATCCACAGCAGCCCGGTCCTGGAGCGCGTTCTGGGCCTGATCCATAAGTTCCGCAGCAACCCCAAGTCGGAACCTTTCATCGTGCAGCGTCCGGTAGGCAAGGCGGAAGTGATGCTGCGCGTGCAACCGATCTACCGCGCCGGCCGGTACGACGGCGCGCTGCTGAACGTCGTGAACGTGACGGAACTGGTGCGCGCACGGCAAGCGGTCGAAGACGCCAACCGGCGCCTCGAGGAACTGGCGACGACGGACGACCTGACGGGCCTGGCGAATCGGCGGCGGTTCATGGAAGTGCTGGAGGCGGAGTTCCAGCGTTCCCGGCGGTACGGGGGCCAGCTGGCGCTGGCGATGGTGGATGTGGACCGGTTCAAGTCGTTCAACGACGCGCACGGTCACGCGTTCGGCGACCGCGTGCTCGTGGAGGTGGCGAAGCGTCTTGTGGCCGAAGCGCGGCAGACGGACGTGGTGGCGCGGCTGGGGGGCGACGAATTCGTGATCCTGATGCCGGAGACATCGGCCGACGAGGCGGTGCAGGCGGCGGAGCGCATTCGGAAGGCCGTCTCGAAGGATCCGCTCTCGGACGGCGAGCGAAGCGTGCCGGCGACGATCAGCGTGGGCATCGGGACCGTGGAGAACGCCAAGGCAGGTACGCCGGAGAGCCTCCTGAAGCAGGCGGACGATGCGATGTACGCGGCGAAGGAATCCGGCCGCAACCGTGTTTGCCTGGTGCCGTCGGAAAAGGCCGTCTCCCCCGCCCCGTGATGCCGGCCCGGGCCCCGCCCGCCGCGGCGGGCCCCCGCGAAACCGCCTTTCAGATTGCCCGCACTTTTCGTTGACACGTCCCCGCGGAAACGCTATACCTCGGCGCGACTTCGGAAACGGTTCCGAGGCATCCAGAGGTG
>Ga0307378_10008031_pt1 | contig 14111 bp, 13 predicted proteins | sample UN1MG_FD_202238 | JGI IMG/M metagenome (GOLD analysis project Ga0307378, IMG submission 202238) | Soil microbial communities from Risofladan, Vaasa, Finland - UN-1 | ecosystem: Environmental > Terrestrial > Soil > Coastal area > Acid sulfate soil | place: Finland: Risofladan, Vaasa | collected... | reverse complement strand
CCTTCTATCTATTACAGCGTTTCTCGATACCGAATTGTTGATAGTAAAATTTCAAAAAGATGAAAATATTTTAAGAAAGACGTAAAATTGGCGATATTGCATTAAAAACGGCTTTTTGTGAGTAAGGTTTTTCAAATTAATTGATAGATTCTCGATTTTCTATACCAGATGCGACATACGACCTTTGATTCCACTCAGGATATGTCTGGTGAATCGTATATCGAAAGGTGATTTCAGTGTTTCTTAGTGTTCGTTCGTGGTTATTTAACTATTATTTTCAAACTTTTATCCGCGTAATCAGCGAAATCCGCGGTTAAAGAAATTGATTATTGCTTTATTTCTCTGTGTCCTCGGTGTCCTCTGTGGCCCTTTTAATTTACTATTTTCGATTGACTATTGACTATTGCTTTATTTCTCTGAGTCCTCTATGTGCTCTATGGCAAGAAATATCTGCGTAATCAGCGTTAATCCGTGTCTAAATCTAAAACCGTGTCCGTTCGTGTTCATTCGTGGTTAATTAACTATTTTTAAGTTTTTTCCGCGTAATCCGCGAAATCTGCGGTTTAATTTGAAATAAAGACAATTTGTCAAAGGTTGCAAAAGCCATTGGCAGGGCAGAGAGTTTTTTGTTGCAGGAGATTCACCATGCCGGTATGATATTTATGATTTAGCTTTGTTGGTTTTAGATAGGCGGGAATCTGATATGATTTCATCAAATCTTATTGAAACTGTAAGAGCCTGTGCTGAGGACTTCGGCGTAAAGTCTGTCTGGCTGTTCGGTTCGGCTTTGGAAGACGAAAGTAAGGCAATGGACATCGACCTGGCCGTTGAAGGTCTGGTACCGGAGAAGTTCTTCGATTTTTATGGTCGTCTTTTTTTTGAGCTGCCAAAGCCGGTCGACCTTGTCGATCTCGAACAGGAACCGCCGATTGCCGCCGTAATACGTACAACGGGAGTTCGTATCTATGAGCGCTGAGTCAGATTACATCCGCGCTGAATGTGATAATGTTCTGCGAACGACGGAAATGATTGAGGATTTGCTTGGAAAGAAGGATTTATCAGGTTATGAGACAATCGCATTAGGGAAGCTCCTGCAGGATGTATACACGGGAATAGAACGTATACTGCGCAGCAGATTACAGCAGCAGGGCATTAAAATCCCAAAAACCGAAAGCTGGCACAAGGAAACTCTTATTAACGCACAACAGAAATCCTTAATATCTCAACAATAGTTTGAAGCCTTTCGCAAACTGCTTTTATTCCGTCATCTACAAATCCACGGGTATGGGTATATGCTTGATGAAGAAAGGCTTCGAGAGTTGGCTGGGCCGGTTCCTGCCGTTTGCAGGGATTTTCTAAGCGCAGTATGAGTACAAGGCAAGTGAAAAAGAGCGCACGGCATAAGCGCCCAAAACTAAGCCCTAACGACTAAATACCAACGACTAAATAAGCCAATATTGAAGATCCGGCCTGCCTTGGACGGCGTCAATCGTAAATAATAAATCATACGTAAGACTATATTTATACAGGCCTTTTTTTATTGAACAGCATTTCTCAAAAAGGTATCATCGTGATATGGTAGCAACAAGACAGCAAGCGTTGGAAATAGCGGCAAAGGTTCGAAGCGAGCTTGAGAAGTTATACGGGCAAAGGCTTTGTGGAGTATATCTTTACGGCTCGGCCGCACGCGACCAGCTCACGCCGGACAGCGATATAGATATTGCCATCGTTCTCGACGAGATACCGAGCCGTTTTGAAGAGCACGAGAGAACGAGCCAATTAGGCTCCGACATCAGCCTCGATAACAACACGGTCGTGACTTTCTTTTTCATAGCGGAAACTGATTTCAAGGAAGGTTTGTTTACAATACACAGAGTAATCAAACGGGAAGGGGTCGCTGTATGAGAAAGGATGTTCAGAAGCACCTTCAAAGCGCAGAGATGTTCCTTAAAGAAAGCGAACATCTTTTCTCAGGCGGCTTCCACAATGGAACCGTAGGCCGGGCTTATTATGCCATGTTCCATGCCGCCACTGCGGCACTTCTCGTAAAAGAGATCGAGAGGACCTCACATCACGCAATAATTTCAGCGTTTGGTGAATTTATTGTCAAACCGGGTCTTGTGGACGGAAAGTTCCACAAATATATCGTCGAAGCATTTACGCTTCGAAACGATTGTGATTACCTTGCCCCGTTCGAGGCAGACGAATCTCAGGCGGCAACAACTCTCCGGAGAGCAAAGGAATTCGTCGACGCGTGCAGGAAACTCGCCGGATAACTTCTGTCTTCTGAATTCTCGCCTTATGTGCCTTTTACCTTTTTACTTTTTGACTTTTTTCTTCATCCTGAGCGCAGTCGAAGGGCTGTCTTTCTTTATCCTGAATTAGCCTTTAGCCCTGAGTGCATCCGAAGGGGCAGTCGAAGGGCTGCATTTTACCCTGTTTTTGTGCATTGCCATCAGCCATTAATAGGTGGCTGTCTAGTTTTTCCGGCAAGTCAAGTCAAGGGCATATGGGTGTGGCTAATTTTTCTGGCACTACATAAGCTTGTCTTGTGTAAAGGATTGTGTTCTTTGTCATTGCGAGCGAAGCGAAGCAATCTCGACCGTTCGCAGGATAGAGATTGCCACGGCCACATGCTGTGGCCTCGCAATGACGACAGGGGAAATTTCCAGCTTTGAGAGCAAGCATTTAAGAACGAAAAATCGCCTGCCAGAATATCTGGTCGCACCCGGGCATATTTTTCGCAAAAGTTGATTGCATTCCCTGTGCTTTACGCATAGAATTCACGGCTATTTATTTCATAGACAAGCTTAATAATACAGAAGTAGTAAAAGGATATTTTTATGGGAAGACGCAGAGACAGACTCAATAAAAGACGGGAAAAACAAAAAGAAACGCGTAGCGCCAATGCCCCGCGTAAAACCAAAGAACGTGCACGCAAAGCCGCTCAAGCCGCGGCCGGAGCCAGTTAACACCTGTGAAGAAAATGATTGGCCTCGGGCGAAGCCGCGAGGTCGAAAATGATATCAGTCGGCAGATCGAAAAGAACCGGTTCGATCAAATACTGTTTGGACACCCGGCGTGCAAGATCGATGTATATGCAGACCAGGCTATACGTGCTGATCGCTGCCCCCAGACATTAATAAGTTTTTCACCCAGTGAAAGGGAGAAATAAGTAAGGTGTCCCCGGATTTCCGAGCTGGCTGTCCCTAGTTTTCTCCCCTTTAATTGTTCCCACCAAACAAGGATTCCTTGAGGATGGCGCCTTCCGGTAGAGCAAACTTGAAATCATTCTTATTCAATTCAGGGGATGAGACGTTTGCGTGAAGTTCCGTGGAGGAACCTTTAATCTTCACGGTTTTGAGCATCGTTCTTGTGCTCTCCATCGTCTCTCTCAAGTTCTTCTTGCTCTCTTCCGTCACTTCTTGTCCCATACCTTTGATGGCTTCGGCGACTTGTTCATCAGTAATTTTAGGTATCGCTATGCCTCCTTCAGGAGGCTCAAGGGATCGATAAGACTTCTTGATCAAATAGCTTTTCTTTGAGATCCAAAAGGTCTCTTTTTTCGAAACAGACGACGATCCACTTATGACATAACAGTCCTCTTCTCCGACCTTCTCTGTCGTTTCTATCTGTGGGTCTTTTAGCCTGGAAATCGGAGAAGGCTGCTCTTTGAATACTGATAAGAAAAGTGACGGTATAGTAAAAGCTGCTCCGCCGGAAATTCCTGTTGCACCACCCAATGCAAGTTCGTCACTCCCCATCCTGGAATATGAATTCATCCCTCCCATGTAGAGATATGGTTGAGCGCCATCACTCCATACTGCTCCGGACTGAGACATGCCCGGCATCGCCATGTTCTTTTGAGTCCAGGAAATGAGATAAAGATTAGGTTTCTTCAGAATTATCGAGAACGAAGTTTCTGCGTTCACATTCATTTCACCGGTATCAATATTTGAAATGATGGTTCCTTGTGCTTTGTAAGTATTCATCGACTTATAAGCAGTCTTAACCTTTTCGAATATCTTCTCTGGAGTAATGTCCTCCGCACAGCCATGCGCGATTAGCATCATTAGGAAGGCAAACGCAAAGAGTTTTTTCCTTGTCATGATTCTCTCCGTTCTCAATTTCTAACTATGTATATATGGTTTCCGTATAAGACTCCTAAACTCTCTGAGTGTCTAATTCATGGGCCACCATACTTAATTCCAGCCGATATATGCGTCCCAAACTCACGAATAATTAAGTACGGCTGGCGGATTATCTCGTACTGCGTATTGCCCTTCGACTGCGCTCAGGACAGGCTAAAAAACGTATCTCGAATGTTGTGGCTGAGCGTCGATTATTTACCCATCGTACCAGAGTCCCTCTATTAAAATCAATTGTGGTAACTACGTAATTTACTTAAGACATTGCTGCTTAGGCGACGGCTATCGACTACTCAAATGTAAGCGCAGCGGTGTGCAGTGCACACCCTACCGAAGCCTATCGAAGCCTATCGACTATTCAAATGTAAGCGCAGCGGTGTGCAGTGCACACCCTACCGAAGCCTATCGAAGCCTATCGACTATTCAAATGTAAACGTAGCGGTGTGCTACCGAAGCTATCCGGCCCTTCTATTTATTACAGCGTTTCTCGATACCGAATTGTTGATAGTAAAATTTCAAAAAGATGAATTTATTTTTAATAAGATAGGAAATTGATGATATTGCCTAAAAAACAGTGTTTTGTGAGTAATTTTTTTCAGATTAGCCACAGAGGGCACCGAGAACTCAGAGAAAACTAATAATCAATCCGTCGCGCTTTGCGGCCGGATGTGCGCTCCGCTTCAATATCGAATATCCGGCCTGCCTTGGACGGAGTCAATTACAATGGCCGGTTCTTTTTTGTTTCTTTGAGCTTCTTTATCGCTTCAAGCTGGAAGATAGCCTCCCTGTCTCGCGGCCGGTTCATCGCTCTTTTCGTTTTTATCAGAGCGCCCAAACTTAGTACGTACATTTTCATATCTTCAACTTCAACAAGCCTGCTTGCCCGCTTGACCTGGTCGTAATCGCCAAGACCATCAATGAAGCTCAGACAGTCCAATTGCCCTATCTTCGTATCAAGATACAGATTTTTGAATTGGCCGCACGTTTGCCCGGTCAACTGAAGCTTCTTTCGGCCCGGCGTCATTCGGTGCACAGGATCCAAATCAAATAGCGCTTTTTGCAGGGCGAGCAGGTTGGCAGCCGAAAAATCACAGCAGATATCGACGTCCTGAGTAACGTACGTACATCCGTGCACAACGCCTGCAAAACCTCCTACGATTACGAAATCCACGCCGGCCTTAGCCAGCCGTTCGAGCAGATTTACAAAATCGCTGCTCACAATTCTCTCGCTTTCCTGAGTTTTTCCGCCGTATTGAGTGCGATTTGATGCCTCTTAATGCGTTCCGTGCAGCTTCTGCCGGCATTGTCAATTAGGGCCGAGACATCTATCCCGTAGTCGATGGCTGCCTGGATCGGATCTGTTTGGACGGATTTGATCTTCGGTTTGTTGTTCTTTTTCTGCTTAGCTGCCATAGCAGTTAATTATAAACATCCTGTTACACCACTTCAATAGCAAAACAGGTATGTCTCGATTCCAGAAACGACATACGATATAAGACATACGAAAGAAAAGTTGCAATTTAAACGCGATTTTTGTATTATCCCGGCGTTTGAAGGCTTCGGCGTATGGCTGGGGGTTGATATTTGGAATGTGGGGGCTGTAAAAGGACCGTTTATGTATTATCTAAGATTTTTGCTTGTGTTTATTCTGAATGTACCTGTCGTCGCTCTGGCCGCCGATAATGCCGGCTGGCCTTGTTTTCATGGCACGCGACGCGATAATTTGTCTGCCGAGACGGGGCTTCTGCAAAGTTGGCCGGATGAAGGGCCGAAGCTGTTGTGGACCAACTCTGACATCGGGCATGGTTACAGCACCGTCGCGATAGCGGGGGGGCGTATCTTTACCGCCGGCATGATTAAAAAGCAGACGTACGTGACGGCCCTCGATATGAAGGGCAGAAAATTGTGGCAGTCTCTCAACGGGCAATCCTGGGAAGCCTCCGCAAGACAGAGCTGGGCCGTGCCGTACGCGGGCTCCCGGGGTACGCCGACCGTGGACGGTGAAACGGTCTATCACTTCTCCGAATTAGGCCGGCTGGCTGCTTTCGATATCGAGACGGGAAAGGAACGATGGAATTTGGAGCTGCTCAAGACCTTTGAGGCCGAGCGGCCGGAGTACGGCTACAGCGAATCGGTGCTGATTCACGGCGATAAGCTTTTCTGCTGTCCGGCGGGCGCTCGCGGCTACATGGTAGCGTTCGATAAAAATACGGGGCGGACGTTATGGGCCAACACCGAAATTAAGGATGCGGTCGGGAACTGCTCGGCTGTGATGGCAAGCATCGACGGAGTCGAGCAGGTCATAACCTTGAGCGCCAATCGCGTGCTGAGCTTCGAGCCGGATAAGGGGCATCTGCTCTGGCAATTCGAGTTCGGCAACAAACGCGAGAATAGCTGCACGGACGTAATTGTCAGCGACGGACTGGTTTATGCCACGACCGGCTACGGCGGCGGGTGCATCCTGCTGCGGCCGAAGCGTAAGGACGACGGCAAATTTTCCGTCGAGCAGGTGTGGAAAAGCGACCTGCTGGACAACCATCACGGTGGAGTAGTTTTGCTGGACGGTAACCTGTACGGGGCCGGCCATGAGTCACGCGGCTGGTTCTGTCTGGATTTTATGACCGGAAAGAAACTGTGGCAAAGCCCCGGCAAAGGATCGCTGACTTACGCTGACGGCCGGCTCTATTGCCTTGACGAAAAAGGAACGTTGTCACTTATCCTCGCGACGAACGGCAAGTGGGACCAGGTAAGTTCGTTTCGTATGCCTCGCGGCGGCAAGGGGCTCTATTGGCCCCATCCGGTAGTTTACGACGGCCGGCTCTACTTGCGGCATTCCGAGCAGCTCTTTGCATACGACGTGCGCAGCGATTGATACGCCAATTGCAAAAGCCCCTGCTTTCCAGAGAGGTCGTGTCTGGATTCTCGATGCGCACGACGCATCACGAGATACGATTCAGTAGTTTTTGAAGTTTCTCATCCAGTCCGGCCAGTCTTCGGGCATAACGGCTCCGGCGGAGGTCCAGGCATTGGCCGTGTCGAAAGTGCGATGCCACTTGAACCGCCACAGTTCCTTCAGGCCGATTTTGTCCGTGGAGAAGTCCATGAACAGAATGTTAACGCTGCCGTTGTGACGGTTCGTGCAGACTCGTCTCATGCCGCCGCCGAAGGCCCAGAGGAATTCGCCATCCTGCTCCGGGGGCGGGTCTACCGGCTCGGCCCGCACCAGCATGAACCCGCAGTCCATCAGTACGGGTATGCCGCTCGGATTCTTCTGGCCGGTTCGCCGCCACTTGTTCTTCGGATCGTGTGCGCCGTTGACCAGGTCGCTGTCGTTGACCCACCAGTTAATGCCGTAGCTGCCTATTTTGTACAGGGGATCTTTGAGATACGAGAAATCGGCGGGGTTGGTTAAGCTTACGTTCCATGCCGTCCACGGCAGCGTGCCTCCCTCTTCGATGGTGCGTTTGGCCCTGGGGCATAAGCGAATGTCTGCATCCTTGTGATAGGGAATCAGTGTATAAATCCACGAGAATCGGCCGGTTGCCCAGTCCTCGTCGATACCCGGCATGAACCGGCCGTCATAATCGGAGGTGTACATCGCCAGGCAGAGAGACCATTGCTGCAGATGGCTCCGGCAGACTACTGTTCTGGCCTGCTCCTTGACCCTGCGAAGGGCCGGCATCAATATCGCCATCAGCAAAGCGATAATCGCGATGACTACCAGCAGTTCGATCAGCGTGAAAGCTTTGTGTTTGTTCATGACGATACTCCAGCTTACTATGAGACTGGATTGAAGGTCCGTCCTCAAGTATAGCTTTTTTGAAGCTGCAAATCAAGGATACAAGTAATAACCGCGGATTTACACTGTGAGATAACGGCTTTGCCTATCTCACGGGGTGAACGCTGATGACGCGGAAAAATAGTTAATCGTCAATAGTAAATAATCAATGACAAAAGCTCCTGTATTCTGAATTCTGTTTCCTGTGTTCTTTTTTTTTTACTGATTTTCTTTGTTCCGTGCTCGTTAAATGGATATAATATGGAATAGCAAACTTGAGGAAGCGATTAGAGACGGAAGTATAGATGCGAGTTGTTCGGGAAATGTGCTTTGAAGCGGCTTTGAACTTGTTATAATAGCTTTCGAGATATGTTCGAGGCCGTTCGAGTACTTTTTCATAGGAATATGTGGGAAATGCCCTAAAACATAATTTAGCTCCAGCAGTGTTACATTATTCGCTTGTACGACGGCAGATCAGCCGGCTTCTCTGCCGGTAATACGCAAGAGATTCGATTAAGTATATGGAGGTATTATCTCAATGGAAGAGCTAAAATACTTCTTCAGCTATTCGCGCAAAGACTCGGAATTTGTTCTCAAACTGGCTAAAGATCTGAGGGCAGCCAGCGTGAATCTATGGTTGGATCAATTGGATGTAGTCGGCGGCCAGCACTGGGACAGCACCGTTGAAGAAGCACTAAGGGGCAGTAAAGGCATGATAGCGGTTCTTTCCCCCGAGTCCGTGGCTTCCGAAAACGTGATGGATGAGGTGTCGTACGCACTGGACGAAGGGAAGCTGGTCGTGCCTGTACTTATCCGCTCCTGCAATATTCCGCTTCGCTTGCGGCGTGTGCAGTATATTGACTTCACTGCCGACTACGACTCGGGATTCTCACAACTGATGAGGGCACTGGGCATTGAACAACCCGCACAACCCGTGGAACCCGCTGATGCCCAAAAGCCTATCGTCCAGGATTCTACCGCGCCCCTCGAAGCAAAGCCGACCGAACCTCCTGTCCAGGAAAAACAGGCCGCCCAGGATGTCCAAGAACCGTCGTCGCCAGAAATTATAGAGTCAGTTCCGGGTACACCCGACGACTCAAAGCCAACGGGCGTTGAAACCGAGAAAGCGCCGAGGATGGGTCAAAAGACTAAGGTGCTTGCCTCTATTTGCATCGTTACGCTGATTGCCATCATTTCAATATTAGTTTTCCTCAAAAACCTTCAACCTAAGACCTACAGTCTGACCGCCAACTTCGTGCCCAATTCAGTAGTAACTCCTCCCGGATTCTACATCCATAAAGGTTGTGAGCCGTTCAAGGATAAAGAAGAAATTATCAATAGAGGTCCTATCACATTGGTCAGAGTGTGCCATAGCGATTACATTTACGGTCTACAGCTTCAATACGGCACCCAGGCAGGATCCTTTTTTGGCCTTGAAACTCGTGATCATGGATTGCAGGTGACAGAATGGTCTGTCCCGGAGGGCGAGCGGATCGTGCGCGTTGAAGGGGAGATCGCAAAGTACGGTAACGACTTCCTTTACGTGAGTCGCCTCAGATTCATTACCGACAAAAAGTCACCGTGGGAGTGGTATGACGGAAATCCAGGGAAGCGATTTGTGGCTGATGCGAATGGTTTACCATTGAGAACAATCAGCGGATGGGCCAACCCGAGGCAGCATTCGTCCCTTAAACGGGCTATCACCAGCATGACCTTCCACTTCGGTAATTAGGGGGCCAGTGGATGAAAGGACGAATTTGGAGTACATAAGGAGATACGCTCTGTTTACACGGCTTCACAGCAAGGACTTAAGCCACATCTGAGCGCTTAATGGATATGCAAGGCAACGTTGAGGAGTGGTGCAGTGACTGGTATGACAAGGACTACTATTCCAATAGCCCGAGCGACGATCCTCCGGGGCCTTCCGGTGGCGAGTATCATGTTGCTCGTGGCGGTGACTGGGGCGACGGTGAGTACCTTCTGCGTTGCTCTGCGCGCCGCGGATTCAATAAAAACTACCACAGCAGGTGTGGCTTTGGTTTTCGCGTAGTTCGTTCCCAGTAGTGAATTAACGGCGTCAGGTACATTCTTTCGGCATTCCCGCGCGTTTTGAGAGTTGAATTTTTGATTAGTTTGCTTTAATCTATAGCATAAAGATAGCACTCCTTCTGAAGCAAGCAAAAGAACTGCTTCTACGAACATAGAATAAAAACTGTGGGGCAAGCCCCACACTACAAATTTGAAACCGTGTCCCTTCGTGTCAATTCGTGGTATTGATTGTTTCTTCGTCTTATCTGCGTAATCTGCGTTAATTCGTGGTTATTTTTAATAGATCCCTCCACTTCGGTCGGGATGACATGCCGGGCTTGCCAAAAGGGGCCGGGTCTGGTATCATACCTGCTTTTGGTAATGAACAATACTACTTAGAACAGGATTTGTAGCAGATGGTTAAGACGCAGGAAATAAAGATTAAAACAAAAGGCAACTGCGATGTTGTTAATATTACCGAGCAGGTCAGCGAGGCGGTGGGGCGGTCGGATATTGGGGATGGGGCCGTGACGGTTTTTAATATCGGCTCGACGGCGGGGATTACGACGACCGAATATGAGCCGGGACTGGCGAATTACGATATAAAGGCGGCGTTCGAGAAAATCGCTCCGGAGAACGGCCGGTACGAGCACGAAGAAACGTGGCACGACGATAACGGCCATGCCCACGTGCGGGCCTCGCTGTTAGGGCCTTCGCTGAGCGTGCCCATTGTGGCCGGCCGGCTCACACTCGGGACCTGGCAGCAAATCATACTCGTCGATTTCGACACCAGGGCTCGAACCAGAACCATCATTTGTCAAATCATCGGAGACTGATACAATCGAATTTCAAGCCATACTTTTCGACCTTGACGGCACGCTGCTGGACACATTAGCCGATATCGCCTGCGCTGCGAACGCCGGTCTGAAGCAGTTGGGCTTTCCGACGCATCCTATTGAAAGTTACCGGCGTTTTGTCGGCGACGGCGCCGGCTGCCTGGCCCGGCGGGTTCTGCCCGATGACCACCAGGATGATGAAACGGCTGAGCGATGCAGGGAAATTATCAGGGCCGAATACGCAAAATGCTGGGCGGACAATACGAAGCCGTATCCCGGCGTTACGGAATTGCTGACCGAACTGCAAGAACGCGGGATTCCGATGGCCGTGCTGTCGAACAAGCCTCATGATGCGACCCGAACCGTCGTCGAGGGATATTTCCCGGACTATCATTTCCAGGTCGTTCGCGGCGCTTTGCCTTCGGTCCCCGTGAAACCCGATCCGGCCGGGGCGCTTCAGATCGCCGAGGAGCTTGGTATCCCGCCCGAGCGGTTTGTCTATCTCGGCGATACGGACACCGATATGCACACGGCCGTCGCAGCCGGCATGTTTCCGGCAGGGGCCCTCTGGGGTTTTCGCACCGCCGAGGAATTAACCGCAAACGGAGCGAGAGTACTCTTGAAAACTCCGCATGAAGTCGTGAATCTGTTTAACAGGGCACAGTCAGACGGTGGTTAAGCACTAATTTATAACTGCCTGCTCTGCTGCAATTGGCTGATATTTGGGAATTCGGGTTTCAAAAGCTACATTTTTCCAGCAACATAAAAGGAATGTATTGCGTATAATGCCAAGATTTGCGTATCATATATGGGAAAAAATAACTGATAGGAAGGATTAAATGGAAAATCATCGCAAGAGCAGAGTTAAAAGAAATCGAAAGAGCGGCTTTCGGGCACGTATGAGTACCAAGAAAGGGCGCCAGACCCTGAGCAGTAAGCGGCATGCAGGACGCTCGGTCAATGTTTCTCCGCATTTATAACCAGCCGGCCAGAAGAAATAATAAACGGCAGGATGGAAAGATAAAGTAATGGTTCGACCAAATATCAGCTTGTTAATTATGTTTTGTAGCTGCCTCGTCTTGCACGCTCAGGATAAGCCGGAGTTAAAAGATAAGGCCGGGCGGTGGGAAGATACGATCCGTCAATTCGAGCAGTGGGACAGGAAGAACACATTCCCTTCGGATGCTGTGTTGTTTGTGGGCAGTTCGAGCATCCGGTTATGGCCGACCCGCGAGTGTTTCGAGGAATTTGCCGTGATCAACCGTGGGTTCGGCGGCTCGCAAATTTCGGAGGTCAATTATTTTGCCGGGCGGATTGTGCTGCGTTACGAGCCGAAGGTGATTGTATTTTACGCCGGCGATAACGACGTGGCGGCCGGCAAGAACGCCCGGCGTGTTTTTGACGACTATAAGAAATTCGTAAAGCTGGTCCACACCGGGCTGCCGGGGACGCGGATAATTTATGTGGGTATCAAACCGAGCCGGAGCAGATGGTCTCTCTGGCCCGTGATGAACGAAGCGAACATGATGATTAAGGATTTTTCCGGGAAGGATGGCCGGCTGTTTTATTTCGATTCTGCCACGCCGCTGCTGGAAAAAGACGGCAAGCCGGACTCTGCATTCTTCCTCAAAGACCAACTGCATCTGAACGACAAAGGATATGAAGTGTGGACCAGACTGCTGCGGCCGATTATCGAAAAAGCGTTTAAGGCAACTAAGAAGAGGCGGTAAACTTATGCTGGGGCGGCAGCTTACAGCGAAGTTTTGGATGATTTGGCCGAATGAGTAACCTGCCTCGAGAATCGATCTGAAAAAAGGCACGAAATTTGGCTTGACATTAGTGTTTTGAAGCCATAATATTGGTTAGATTTCTCCACTGCATATTTAGCCTTTTTTGAGGTGCATGGCTATATGAACGTGATTTGTCGAAAAACAGTTCTTCTAATAGCAGCGTTGCTCACCGTTTATTGTGTAGGCGGCTGCGGTGGGCAGAGCCAGGCCGGCAGGGGGGGGCAGGATTTTGCATCCACGGCGGGTTTGGGCGCCACAATCGGCTCATTGGTCAAGGTCTCGGCCCCTGAACCGGTTCCCGTCGAAGGATTAGGTCTGGTAGTGGGGCTTGAAAGGGCCGGTTCTGCAGAATGCCCGCCACAGATAAGGGCATATCTTAGACAATATATTCTAAGGCAATTGCCCGCTAAGACCAGGCTGGATGTCGATGAATTCATCGACAGTCCCGATACCGCAGTAGTCTCGGTTGAGGGGGTGATACCGGCAATTGCTTCGAAAAACCAGTACTTCGACGTTAGAGTAGCAGCATTGCCGAGCACACAGACAACTTCTCTTGACGGCGGTCGGCTCTTTACGGCCGAACTGAAGATGTTGGGAAGCTTCGGCATAAATACAAGAATTTTGGCTGATGCGGAAGGGCCGGTCTATATAGACAAGATTGACGATTCCCGAATCAATAAAAAGGCCGGGTATATCCTGGCCGGAGGAAAGGTTCTTAATGAGTACAAGATTGTTCTCTCGCTCCACAAGCCCGATTATGGAATGGCAAACCGGATTCGCAACCGCATAAACGGGCGTTTTGGCAATGCTGCAGCAAAGGCGGTTTCATCCGACAGGATCGAATTTATCGTGCCGCCTAAATATAGAGAGCAGAGACAAAGATTTATTTCAATAGTCACGGCAATGTATCTTACGCAGGAACCGGCAATTAACAGCCAAAGAATAAAGGCTTATGTAAAAAGACTTTCCGGTTCCGGGGACAAGTATTCGAGCGAGGTTGCTCTTGAGGCCATTGGCAATGAATGCCTGGACGAGCTCGGTGTTTTGTTGGATTCACCCGACGAGAAGATTCGGCTGCACGCGGCCAGATGTATGCTCAACCTGGGCAGTGACACCGGCCTGGTGGCTCTCAGGCGGATTGCACAGGAAAAAGAATCAGCTTACAGAGTAGAGGCCCTGGAGTCGATTACCATCGGAGCAAAGCGGAACGATGCGGTCTCGATCTCGCGTAAGCTGCTGCGCGATGATGATTTTCGGATCAGGTTAGCTGCGTACGAGCAATTGCGAAAATTGGACGATGTTGCCATAACGCAGGAATTCATTGGGCGTAATTTTTATCTGGAACGGGTCGTACAAACCGGACTCAAGACAGTATTTGTCTCTCGCAGCGGGCAGCCGCGTTTTGTGTTGTTCGGTGCGCCAATCTATTGCAAAGGCAATATTTTCGTGCAGTCAGGCAGCGGTGACGTCATCATCAACGCCCCATCCGGCCAGAAATACGTAAACATCATCCGCAAGCATCCGAAACGGC
>Ga0307378_10008028_pt1 | contig 14113 bp, 17 predicted proteins | sample UN1MG_FD_202238 | JGI IMG/M metagenome (GOLD analysis project Ga0307378, IMG submission 202238) | Soil microbial communities from Risofladan, Vaasa, Finland - UN-1 | ecosystem: Environmental > Terrestrial > Soil > Coastal area > Acid sulfate soil | place: Finland: Risofladan, Vaasa | collected... | reverse complement strand
CTGACGATATCCACTGACTCAGCTACTCCCCTTTACAATTTAATAGTATTTAATCACAAAACATTCTGGTGGCACTCTACTTGATGTAATAGCCGGATACCCTCCATTTACCGTCTTTGTCAAGCATGGGGGTGATGGTCTCAATTGAGGATTTCTTATTATGAAAAAAGGTCTCGTATTGTATGACTACATATTCGCCATCCGGTGCTCCCGGTAAGCTCGTTGCGTACTGCTTTGACTTTACAGTTCTTTTCATAACTTTGCCGAGAGGTTTACGCACTGCGTTAAGTGATTGATTCCACTGATCCTTGGCAATAGCATTTTTAAAATATTGAGCAGCTGTTTCCCAACTCTCTGCGTATTGCTCATTATCGACTAATATCAGCCAGGCATGAGATGCCTCAAGAGCTCTTTTTTCTGACTTCTCGCTTGCAAGCGCTGGTATATAGACCAAAAAGATAAAAAATACACATAGGATTGCGAAAAAAGATTGACTTCTTTTCATTCTGCGATTTGTGCTATGGATGCGCTGTTATTGCTCTTTGGTTTCAGTATTCTCCGAAATCAATTCTCCAGATTCCTCAGGTGGTGCGTCACCTTTGCTTAACCGCTTCTGCCTCTTTACTTCCTGCTTCTTCTGTCTCATCAATTCTTTTTTTCTTTTATCGCTCTTATACATACCTGCACGTTTTGCCAAAATTTCCCCCTGACATGAATAAACGATCCTTAGTCTTTCTTGGTCTGTCTCTTAAACCTTGCACTCTTCAGTCTCTTCTTTTGAGCCTGCCTCTGTTTTGTTTTCATTTTGACCGAAGGTTTTTCATAGAAGAGTTTTTTCTTCAGGTCTGCCATGAGACCTTCTCTCTGAAGTTTTCTCTTGAGAACTTTTAAGGCTTTCTCGAGATCAGTGCCATCTACTTTTATCTCCAACCGCCTGATCCCCTTCTTCCAGAAGACCTGTCCTGGCGGCTGTCTTGTCCTCTTCCCGTCGGTGGCCGTGCTTCGTTTACGCTCAAAGTCCTTTCCATAAATGGAGTTCCATTGAGCGCTTCAATAGCCTTAGTTGCATCTTCATTCGAAGACATCTCAACAAAACCGAACCCTTTCGGGCGTCCTGTCATGCTGTCCATGATTATCTTTACCGACTGAATCTCACCGAACTTCTCAAACAACTGGCGTACATCATCCTCGGTAACCGTATAGGGAAGGTTCCCTACATAAATCTTTTTTGTCATTTTTGCTCCTTTCGGTTATATAATCTGAATATTTCTCTTTAGAAAAATTTCAGGTCTTTAAAAAAGCAGGCCTCCTTAACAGAGGCCTGCTGCAGATCAGATTTTTGTAATGTTTGACGCCTTCGGCCCTTTGTCGCCGGGAAGAACATCAAAGCTCACTGAATCTCCCTCGGCCAAGGTCTTAAATCCATTCGCCTCAATAGCCGAGTAGTGAGCAAAAACATCAGTTCCATCTTCTGCGGTAATAAATCCATAACCTTTAGATTCATTGAACCACTTTACTGTTCCTTTTGTCATCGCTGCAAGCCTCCTTTCTTGCTCTTTGTTTTGAAGTTCAAGGAGGACATGTCATAAGAATTCTGCAAAGACTGGAGGACTTGCGACCTCAGCATAACAAAACACTCCAATAACTCCTCGATAAGCATAACACAGGAAAAAACGTACAGTCAAATACAGAAAAGAAATAAAATCTACTTGTCAGGTTTATCTGCATTTTCTATACTAAAAATATTTTTATGAAACAGGGGATCATAGAAAATCTCATTTCTCAGCTTACAAAGCTTCCTGGGATAGGCAGGAAAACCGCTCAGCGGCTGGCCTTTTTTATCCTGTCGATGCCTGAGGAAGATGCGCGCGGTCTCTCAGAGGCAATCAAAGAGGTAAAAGACCGGTCACGGTTCTGTAAAGAGTGCTTTAACATCACAGAGAGCGAGCTATGCTTTATCTGCGATAATGCCTCGCGGGACAGGAGCAAACTGTGCGTTGTGGAAGAACCGAGCAATATACTTGTCATCGAAAGGTCGAAAGGGTTTGATGGCCTGTACCATGTCCTCCTTGGTGCTCTTTCCCCTATCGATGGATTTACCCCTGACAGGCTGACAATGAACGAGCTCATTGAACGAGTCAGGAAAAATTCAATTCAGGAGATTATTATTGCGACAAATCCCAATACCAAAGGCGAGATGACTGCCCAGTATATAAGAGAAATATTGAAACCGTTCCCGGTAAAAGTTACACGGATCGCCTACGGTCTTCCTATTGGCGGAGATATCGAGTTCGCAGACGAAGTTACCCTCGGTAAAGCCCTCGAGGGCAGAAGAGAGATGTAGGGAAAACTTTTCTCACGTCTTGTTCGTCTTTAAAGACTCCATATGTTTTATGAGAAAGTCTGCCTTTTTAAGGTACCCCTTTATAAAGATTTATAACGATACTGGATTCTTATACTTCTCCGTCATAAAAATCTCTTCCTGAGAATCTTCCCCCAACAGAACGCTTTCAAGAATCTTGTTTCGTTCTTCTCTTTGCAGCTGATCGGTACTTGCCCTCACTGAACTCTTTACATAGAGGAAGGCTTCTGCATACGAATCAGCGTGATGATCTCTTAAGAAGGCATCCAGATCTTTTTCTTTTGATATGGTTATTACTTGCTGCATAAAGTCAGCATATTTACCAGCCGTACGTGCAGGAGATGTGAGATGGTGCTGATTCAAGGCAATAAAGGCCCACAGGCTGTAATAATTAGTCAATCCCTTTGCATATTTCGAAACAGCTGAATTATGCGCCTCCATTTTCAACATATAATCTTTTGTGAAGTGCAGGACTCTTTCAAAGGCATGCTCGTCGAAATTTAAAACTGTCTGTTCCGGGCCATCGTATTCTGCATAGATCTCATCAAGCATGTCCTGATCATAACCGAGAATACGGTTCTTCAGGAGAACTGTCAGGAGTTCTGATATCAGCTGAACGTCTTTCATTCTCCTCATTCGTGCCTTGGTTACAACACCCAGGCGTTCCCATTCTTCCTGTTCCGCTTCTCTCTCTGCAACCTTAATGAACCAGCCATCATACTTGGCATGCCTCATCTCCTGGCGCTCAAGCTTTCTTGAATTCCTGTTGAGTCGATCAAACACTTCACTGATCACCGTGCTGTCGTCGATATCCATAAATTCGACCGGTAAAGCATAGTGTTGAAAATGCATGTCCAGATCCGGCTCATGCTCGAGCTGTTTCCATTTTTTCCCGTTTAGCCTCTCATCTCCGTAGTCCTTATCTATTGCGATATCATTTCTCGAAAAGAGAATGATCGTTTCGAGACGCTGTTTACCGTCCACAACATGGTATATCATCCTTCCCCTTTCTGCATCAATTTCTTTATGAAGAAAGACAGCAGGGCACGGATAATTGCGGAAAATCGTATCGAGGAAAAATTTCCTGTCTTTGCCAGTCCACACACTCCTCCGTTGATACGGGGGGTCTAAATTCAGTTGCTCATTTTGATAAAGATCGAGAAACCAGGCAATATCTCGTTTCATAGAATTCTCCTTCTCCGACAGTATTTTGATTTATTGATCATCTGTTCCGTATTTTTTCACACCACTTCCTTGCTTTATATAAAATCTCTGTCTCATCAGCGCTAAGCAGTTTTCTGTCATTGATAACCATTTTTCCGTTTACCATAACAGCCTCAACATCAGATGCCATAGCAGCGTAAACAATATGAGAATAGATATTATAAAGAGGCGTTAGATGAGGCTTGTCAAGATTCATGATGATAATATCTGCGATTTTCCCTTGCTCGATACTCCCAATCGCGTGACCCAGACCTAATACCTCTGCACCCCATCTCGTTGCCATGAGCAGGACTGTTTTTGCATCAAGGACCGTCGGATTATTGGATAGTGCTTTATGGACTTTCGCTGTGGTAGACATTTCACTCATTATGCTCAGGTCATTATTGCTTGCTGCACCATCCGTACCAAATGAAATCTTAACCCCCGCCGTCAGCATGGATACAACAGGTGCAAACCCTGATGCGAGTTTCAGATTGCTTTCCATACAGTGAGAAACGCCGACTTTATGCTTTGCAAGAAGTTCGATTTCATTGTCATGGAGCCATATGCAGTGGGCAGCCAGCACTGATTCATCCAGGAAGCCAAGATCTGCCAGATATTCTACAGGTCTTTTGTGATACCTGGCCATGACTTCTCCTACCTCCCACTGCGTCTCTGAAAGATGAATATGCAATGGCACATTCAATATCTCTGCAAGTGCTTTCGATTTTTTTAATGTATCAGGCCCGCACGTATAGAGTGCATGGGGGGCAATACAGGGCGTGATCAGTTCATCATCGTGCCAGTTTTTCACAAACTGCTTGGCGTTTTCGAGATATTCATTAGTTGAACGCGCTGAAACCGATGGGAAATCGAGGATTCCACTGCCCAACACAGCCCTCATGCCGATTCGTTTCGAGGATTCACCCGCTGCATCTTCAAAGAAATACATATCATTATAGGTTGTGATACCACCCTTCAGCATTTCCAGGCAGGCAAGCTCAACAGCATCCGAAACGAACGAAGGGCTTAACCAGCTATTCTCCGCGGGCCAGATGTGGTTATTCAGCCATTCAGTCAAGGGCAGATCATCAGCGATTCCTCTGAAATATACCATTGCTGCATGGGTATGCGTATTGATGAAGCCGGGGAGGACCGCTTTCCCCTCTCCCGCTGAGATCTTTCCGGCAATGTATTTTCCGGATATTTCCTCAGAAGGGCCTACATCAAGGATTTTATTCCCCTTGATTGCAACAGCACCTTTTTCGATTACGGTGAAGGATTGATCCATGGGGAGGACATAATCACCGCAGATAATGTGATCAACAGGTATCTTCATTGAGATAAACTTACGCCATTTCGATCAATTTTTCTGCAATCTGCACTGCGTTGAGAGCGGCACCTTTTCTCAGGTTGTCTGCAACAATCCACATGTTGATGCCATTTTCTATCGTTTCATCCTCGCGTATTCTGCCGACATAAGTTTCATCCTTACCTGCTACATCAATCGGAATGGGATAAATGTTTTTATCCGGAGCGTCATAAACGATTACGCCGGGAGCTGCTGACAGGATCGCCCTCACTTCATCCGGTGTAAGTTTTTTCCCGGTCTCTATATTCAGACTTTCGGAATGACACCTGAAAACAGGGACACGGACAGTGGTTGCTGTCACTCTGATTGCAGGATCACCAATGATCTTCCTTGTCTCGTTTACCATCTTCATTTCTTCCTTTGTATAGCCGTTTTCGAGAAACTTGTCGATATGCGGAAGGACATTGAACGCTATCTGATATGGGTAAACAGTACACGTTACTGCCTTGAAATTGAGCAGGTCTGCCGTCTGCTGCATGAGTTCAGCGATTGCTTTCTGACCGGTACCGGATACTGACTGAAATGTTGTTACAACCACCCTTTTAATTTTTGCTGCGTCATGTATTGGTTTCAGTACAACCACCATCTGAATGGTGGAGCAGTTCGGATTTGCAATGATGCCCTTATGCCACTTCAGATCATAGGAATTCACTTCAGGGACGACTAAAGGCACTTCCGGGTCCATTCTCCACTGGCTTGAGTTGTCAACAACAATACAGCCTGAGTGGGCTGCAACAGGCGCCCATGTTTTCGACCTCTCCGCACCCGCTGAAAACAGGGCGATATCAATACCTTCGAAAGTCTTCTCATTTAAAGTTTCAACCGGTATCATCATATCTCTGAATTCCATGCGCCTTCCTTCAGACCGCTCTGATGCAAAAAGCCTCAGCCTCTCTATGGGGAACACCCTCTCTTCGAGCGTCTTTATCATCTCGTTACCGACAGCGCCGGTTGCACCAACAACTGCGGTTATGTATTTTCCCTTCTTTTTGAGCATAAAAGGCTATCCTCCATTATGGGATAATCTTGGTAATAAATAGTGCTCTATTATAATCATTGCCTTTGAAAAAACAATACCGCCAACAGGACGGATACGCGTTGTATATTGATAATCACCGGCAAAAGAAATTAAAATTATGGATTATTTTTTCTGAGGAGGAATGATGGGGGTTTTTGACCGTTTGAAAGCGAGTTTGACAAAGACAAGAAAAAGCTTTGTTGAAAAAGTTGAGTCTATTTTGACAGGCCGCAAAATTGATGAAGCGGCGCTTGAAGAGCTTGAAGAAATTCTCATTATGTCTGATGTAGGAACGAAGGCAGCATCGGAGATCATGACGGTTATCCGTGAGAAGGCCAGGAAAGGCGAGGCAAAGGATGTCGACTCCGTCAGGGACCTCCTAAAAAGAGAAATGACAGAAATGCTTGGGGACCCGCACCCCCTCGCGATCTTTGGCAATAAACCATTTGTTATCCTTGCCGTCGGAGTAAACGGCGTTGGTAAGACAACAACGATCGGAAAGCTTGCGAGCAGGTTTCGCTCACAGGGACTCTCTGTTCTCCTCGCAGCGGGCGACACCTTTCGGGCAGCCGGAATAGAACAGCTTGAGATATGGTCCCAAAGAGCTGATACCCAGTTAGTAAAACACCAGAAGGGATCAGATCCTGCTGCAGTCGCTTTTGATGCAGTGGTAGCAGCGCAGAGCAGAAATATAGATGTTCTTATCATTGATACCGCAGGAAGGCTTCATACCAAAAGCAATCTCATGGAGGAACTGAAAAAGGTCAGAAGATCTATCGACAAAGCGATGCCGGGGGCACCCCAGGAGATCCTTCTTGTTGTTGATGCAACAACAGGGCAGAATGCACTCAGGCAGGCAGAGTCGTTTAACGAAACTGTTGGAATTACCGGGATTGCCCTAACAAAACTTGATGGTACTGCTAAGGGTGGAATCATCTTCGCTGTCAAGAAAGGACTTGGGATTCCGGTAAGACTTATCGGAATTGGTGAAAGGATTGACGACCTCAGGGATTTTGAACCAAAGGAATTTGTAGAAGCGCTGTTTTCATAAAATCTATCCATATCGGAAGTGCTGCACGTGCGCCGGTCTCTTTTGGCCCAATCGGCGTATGGTCATCCCTTCCAACCCATACGCCAACAACAAGCCTTTCATCAAATCCGATAAACCACGCATCCGTGTAATCATTGGTAGTTCCTGTTTTACCGAAAATTGGCCTTTTGAGTTCCTTTGCTCTCACTGCAGTTCCCTCTTCAACGACAGCCTTCAGGAGAATCTTCACCTCCTGCACATCTTCTTCAGAAAGCACGTGTTCGATGACCGGTTTATTCTCCTCGATGACAACACCGTCACGGTTCAGTATCCTTTCATAGAACATAATCTTTGGTTGCTGTCCAGATGCAAATGCAGAATACGCATATACCATATCTATGAGCGTGACATCTGATGCTCCTATAGCGAGAGGAAGATCCCGGTGGAGCTGACTTCGTATTCCGAGCCTCCGGGCCATTTCTATGACACCATCAATTCCTATATCTGTTGCAAGCCTGACGGTCGCGCAGTTAAGGGACTTTGCAAGCGCTGTCCTGAGGGTAACGTTCCCATAGTATTTACCGTCGTAATTACGGGGAATCCATCTCTGTCCTGGTTTTGCACCTGCAAAGGATACCGGAGAATCGCGGACAATATCTTCAGACATCATCCCATTTTCGATAGCTGTGATAAAGACAAATGGCTTAAATGCTGAGCCTGGTTGCCTCAAAGCCTGTGTGGCCCTGTTAAACTGGTTTTTCCAGAAATTCGAGCCGCCGACGAATGCTTTTATTTGTCCGGTACGAAGATCAATTGCTACTAACGCAGCCTCAACGCCTGGTTTCACTCGCTTTTCGAGGGAACGCAGTCCATTGGTAATAGCTTCCTCTGCTGCCCTCTGCATTCCTGAGTCCAACGTAGAATATATTTTGTAACCGGAAGTATAGAGCTCAGTCCCGAATTTTCCTTCAAGCTTCTGCCTCAGGTTTTCTATAAAATATGGCGCATCATATTTTCTGAAATGAGGAGTTTCAGGAAGTGGGACATTCTCTGCTTCTTCAGATTGAGCCTGAGTGATAAAATGCGAGTCCATCATCTGTTTTAGGGCCATGGTTCTCCTGGACTTAGCTTTTTCAGGGTTCTTAAAAGGTGAGTATTTCGAAGGAGCCTTTGGCATGGAGGCAAGGAGAGCTGCATCTGCTATGCTCAGTTCATTTATGGTTTTCCCGAAATATGTCTGTGATGCTGCTTCAACACCATACGCCCTCGTTCCGAAATACGCCTGATTCAGGTACATGCCGAGGATCTCATCTTTTGTGTACCGTTGTTCTATCCGGATCGAGAGTGCAGCTTCCTTGATTTTCCTCTTGATGCTTTTATCAGGTTTCAGAAAAAGCATGCGTGCGAGCTGCTGGGTGATGGTACTCCCGCCCTCAACAACACCTCCGGCTTTTATATCATGCCAGAGGGCCCTTGCTATACCAATGAAATCAACCCCCGGATGATTGTAAAACCGCACATCTTCGACAGCGATGAATGCCTTTTTTACATGCTCCGGTATCTGATAATGCGGGATAAAAGTCCTTCGTTCGAGGTAAAGCTCGGCTAATACTTTCCCGTCACTTGAATAGACCCTCGACGATTCCAGCGGGATATATTCCTGCAGCATTTTTGTATTCGGAAGGTCCGAAATTGTCCAGAAGGCAAAGCCGCTGATTGCGCCGATAAGAATAGAGAGGGCAATCATAATGATCAATGTTTTTCTTGTCATTCCCTATGACCTTTTTATGTTTGTCGTGTTTGCAACGATACTCCATTATAAAATATCTTACGCTTAAGCATGCTATTGACCTGATATGCCACCCCCTAACCTACCTGAACGGGATGGTCTATTTTATAGCGTTTAAATGTCTGGTTATCAACTCCCCGTTATCACGGTATTTCATAAGTTCTTTGGGCCAGATAGCACACAGGAAGCTCCCGGCTTGTTGCCATCGAGGAAAGGATGGTCTTTGATGACAAAGTAGAGAAGATGCGCTGCCTTTTCTTCTCTTGTACGGTAGAGCGGTTCACAGAACATAGTCTGTTCAATGTTGCCGAGTATGGCAGCCAGGGCATCACCGCGTTCAGATCCGAATAAATCTGTAGCGCCTCCACGCCCTTTCAGTTCTTGCTTGAGTTCGAAAATCGCCTGCCTTGCAAAGTCATATTCAAGCACGCCGCGAGCGGGTTGACAGCCTGCGGGAATGAGAAGTGTATCTTCGTCATATTGGAGGAGCAGCCGCCATGTCCTTGCATAGCCTACGATAACAGAAAGAACGTCCTTGCCTATGCCGGTAATAAGGGCCTGATGGTCAAGTGTCCTTGCAAGCAGCTCAACCGCCTGCTGCATCTCAGAGATACCCCTCTCTGCCAATCTGCTCTGATTAACCGTGAACCCCTGCACCAGATGATCACGTAGCACGTTGGTAGCCCATTGGCGGAATTGGGTGCCTCGTTTCGAGTTGACCCGGTAGCCTACTGAAAGAATGGCATCAAGGTTATAGAACTGCGTCTGATACTTTTTCCCGTCCGGGGCAGTATGTGCAAATTTTGCACGTACTGCCGTCTTGTCCAGTTCCCCCTCTCTAAAAACATTGCGAAGATGTTTGGTTATGACCGAGCGTTCTCTGCCAAAGAGTTCTGCCATCTGGTCCTGGGTAAGCCAGACAGTCTCCGCTTCCAGATGGACTTCGATGCCGGTTGTACCGTCAGGGGATTGATGGATGACTATTTGATCCGTCATGCTGTAAGCCATTGGCAAATTATGGGCCTTACAATGCTCATATTCTGCAAGTATCCATCATTTCTTTATAATTCGTCATATTACGAGCATCCAATACCTTTTCCCCTCTTCTTCCCTTGATATTCTGTCTTGTGCTTTGCCTTTTTAGCTGTGATCCGCCCTAATAATATAGAAGCCGGCTCATCATTCTGGTCTTGCGGCACAAGCTCGCCTCGAAAGGCTTTTGATAAAATGATTTCCGGCAGTGTTTCTATAAGCTCCATTGCGTCTTTATATTGCGCTTCAAGTTCGTCTGCTTTACTGAAAAGGGATTCAACGCGGCGAACGATTTCATCCTGTTCAATCATTGGTGGAAAAATTACAGCTTCATTAAATAACTTTTTCATTTTAACTTTACTGTCCATAGATCTTGATTATATATCCTGATACTAACGCAGAAGATAACAGTTTTTCCTTCAAACCCTTTGCCTCAAAATGCCCGTATACTTGAGATAAGCCTGACAGGGTGAGAGTCTTTGTCATTTCATTGATAGCCCATACGCCACCACCGATGACAGTCCATGCATGCTCATGAATTTCAAAATTGTTTTTCTTGTCATTATAGTATGATCCTATTATGCCTTGCAGGAGACAGAAGCGTTCCACAACATTTGCATGATATACCGAAAGTTCTCCTGGTGAAAAAACGAGATACTCACTCTGTTCAGCTTCATTCTGTATCTGGATGAATTTGCCACTTCGCCTGGCGGGCATGTCAATTTTCTTTATTTTGGTGAAGTAAAGCTCAGAGTAATCTATCAGTAAAAAAGTCATCCTCGCTCCTTGCCTCATTCGATTACTCACTGCAATTCAACAATTGCAGGAAATGTCTTTGCGACATATTTGTGTAATGGCAGGTGTACTTTTATCCAGACCAAAAGGACACCCCTTCCAATTTCAAGGAGAAAGTGAAAAATGGTTGCATAAAAAAGCCCCCCGAAATCAAGAGGGGCTTTCTGGTTTATATCTACGACTTAGTTATTTACTGCGTCCTTGAAAGCCTTGCCCGCTGAAAACTTCGGAAGTTTCTTTGCGGCAATCTTGATAGTTGCTCCGGTCTGAGGGTTTCTCCCGGTCCTGGCTTTCCTCTTTGAAAGTGAGAATGTGCCGAAACCTACGAGAGCAACCTTGTCTCCCTTTTTGACCGCTTTGGTGATTGCCTCAATAGCTCCAACAAGAGCCTTGCCAGCGCAGGCCTTGGTACAACCCGATGCCTCTGCCATCTTTTCGATCAGATCCGCCTTTGTCATGTCACTGCCCCCCTATATATTTGATGAAGATGATTTTATGAAAATGAAACGATTCTGTCAACGTAATTTCTGGGCAGTCTTTTCTGCTAATAGCAAAGAGTGCACTGTTATGATTTGGGGTTCTTGATAAGCTTTCCCAGGGACCAATGCGCAACGAGCGGATCGATGTTTTTTTTGGAAATCCGCACATGTTTCATCTTATCGAAACTTTCGACTCGCAAGTGTTGTTAGCAGAATCTCTTCTCACAGTTATACGCAAAAGCATCAGTTCCTGATATCTGTTCAATTCCCATTCAAGCAAGCAAAGCGGGACAGATCATGGGCGTTTCTTTTGATTTCAATTACGCATCGCCAAAGACCGGCAGGGTGTTCAATACGAATAGAAATACTCTTTTGCGGGAAAAGTCTGCGGTAACGACAAGGATCACCGGCGGCTGAAAACCGTCCGGTGGCTTCTTTTGTTATGTGGTTTCAATCTCCTTTAAAGTTTTACCTTCTTTGTTCTTCCACGCAATAAGGCCGTTGGCATGACCGCCGTGGACTACAGCCGCAGCCGCACTGGGGCTGGAAAATTCCTCGTCACGCGTGAATACAAGATGTTTTTCAGAGAGAGAAAGAACACCTTCATCTCTGAGCCTTTGCCGCATGTTAAGTGGCCACGGGAATTTTTGCGACGACGCACGCTCTTTTAGTATGGCTTGAGACCCTTTCAGTACAAGAAACCCGTTCGGGGTGAGACGGCCTCTCGCTATTAGCCCTTTTATTTCACAGTAGAGCATTTCCTTCTCTGCGTCGGTCGCAGCCTTACCTGCTGCGGTGACTAAAAGTTCAACACCAAGTACAGGCAGAAGCTGATATATTTTATTCAAGAAAATTTCCATATCTTCACGATCTGACTCCGGAAGTTTTGCGCCACTGCTTTGGCCGTTCATAAGAAGCGCTCGATTAGCCTGACGGGCTTGTTCTATGAGCTTCCCTTCCAGATAGCGGATGTGGGCTTTCGTGAGATTTTCATCCTTGCTTATGAAATAGACGATCTGGTTCCAGAAGTCCTTTTCCAGATGGGTCTTAACTCGATCTCTGATGTTTTCCGCTTCACCAACGTATAGAGCAGGCTTCCCCGATTCTATATCATTGCCCGTTAGGAAATACACACCTGAACTGCCAGATTCTTCACGCCCGATCACGCCTTCAAATTCGCTGCGTGGTCCTGCAACTGCTTTGCCAGTCCAGTTTGACAGTTCGGCAGTTCTCAGCCGTTTCGGATCGCCATGTACCAGAAAAATCTTAATCGTTGCGCTTGACATGTTCTATCTCCATTTGCACATAACGACAGCCTTAACCAACGCGGGCAACCAGCACTGTAAAAAAATCAAATCAGGCTTAATCCGCGTCTGGGATGAAGGCATTGCTATTTGTTTAATTTTCATGCCTTGAATTTAGGCCATTGATTATATCCTATGGCTGGGTTATTTGATTTATATTGACGAATAAACTCAACCTCTTTCTCTGATAGTTCTGCTTCAGAAGCGTCTTCAGACTCCCATAGGATTTGCTTTCTGATGGTATAGTCCATACGTATTTCTTTTGGAAGTTTCTCAAAGTCTTCATTGATAATATCCATCTCAGGGCTGCCAAAGTACCTATGACCCCCTACTCCGTCTTTACCGATATATATTTTCCCTGTCGGGTATGTGATCTTATATATTTTTTTCATTGCATACACAGATAACACAGATAACAATGATTATACGAAGTTCCTGTTTGAGATCTCTTGCAAGGAATATAGCAAAAAAAAAGCGCAATGAAGGGAAGGGAAATATGCATATATATCAAGAGCAACGCTATCGGCCATAATCGCCTTTCCTGATAATAAGGACTAAAAGCGAAGTTCGTATAACATCGGAAATTTGCCGGTATTGATATCCGTGAGTACTGGACGGTCTTCGACCTGACTCCCTCCTCGTTGAGTATAGGAAGGATGCTTGCCCCTTTGCTGCCAATGCAGCATCGTGCGTCTTTTCCCCCGAAGGAAACAGAGCATTTTTAAGGGCTGCACCTACCATGCTGCAAATATGACAGGGATACAAAAAGTGATGATTTTCAGGAAAAATGGCCTGTCTGGATGAAGAAATGCGGCTTTTTATCGAAAGAGCGATTGTTATATTGATTATCTATCTACTTTTAAACGGTGAAGAAGCTTAGGAACTCAGAGATTCTCCATTTTGGTTCCATATATTTAAATAATCTCGTATTCCAATGTTTGCCTTCCAAAATCTATAGCTTTATAATATTTCGTCATATATATATCGAAATTATTGCATCCGTATCTCTTGTTCATCCTATCCTGAATTTCAAAGATTTTATTATTCACCTTAATTTTTGTTCCAAATGGAAGGCAGTTATTGGCAATAATGCCCTTTCTCACGTTAATGTTACTCGCGGTAATCATTGGGCTACTATCAGTTTGAAAAACACTTGCAGTATATGCGGTAAAAATACCTGTACTTTCAGGTGAGTCCATATCAATTTCAGCACTATGTCTTAATGTGAGAAATAGCATCCCAAGAATAACAACCTTACAGAGAAAATATAATGCAATATTTCGCTTAATAGCCATCTTTATCGTAACCTCCACAGAATTTATTGAATTGCAATGAGGAATTTATGGCGGGGTGGATAGAAACTGAACCTGTAACTTTTGGCTTGACAGGCACAAATTACGAGCCACCACAATCTATGTCAGAAAGGCCATTAGTTTGAATGAATAAGAAAAGAAATGTCAACAACTATTTTTGAAAATACAAGAAAAAATGGTTGCAAGTAAGGGTGCTTGGTTACCTGGACCCCTTCTTATCTCATCTCAAAACTTCATCGCTGAGAGGATGATTTTCAGGTGGGACAAGAGGTTAAATTTACCGTCTTTCGTGTTTAAGTTGAAATGAAACACACAGTCGATATATTGCCTTGTTTTATAAGGCTAATTGTGAGCAAGCTTTTGCAAAAACGTATCAGTAGAGGCTTTGTAGACTTTTTTGCCCAGTATTTATCCAT
>Ga0307378_10008026_pt1 | contig 14114 bp, 13 predicted proteins | sample UN1MG_FD_202238 | JGI IMG/M metagenome (GOLD analysis project Ga0307378, IMG submission 202238) | Soil microbial communities from Risofladan, Vaasa, Finland - UN-1 | ecosystem: Environmental > Terrestrial > Soil > Coastal area > Acid sulfate soil | place: Finland: Risofladan, Vaasa | collected... | reverse complement strand
AGCCCAGTTTCTTAAAAATGCAGGGCCAACTTTTGATAATTTATCATCCCAATCCACAGAGGCTTTCTCTAATTTATTTATATTCTTTTTTGCACCACCAAAACTTTTCTTTAATGTTTCTAACGATCTTTGCTGGGTCTTTAAAGCGCCTCCTGTAAGGGGGCCACCACCTTTACCTTTCATATTATGTATTCTTATGATCTCAGCTTCTATTTTTTTCAGTTCATTATTATATTGAACGGCATCTTCTTTTTTTAAAGCGCCCCCCTTTGCTACTTTTTTAAGAGAACGCTGAAGGCTAACAACTTCTTTCTCCATGTCTTCAAGACCGGTATTCACGTCATCAAGGTCTTTAATAGCAGCTTTCATTTCTTTCTTGCTCGTTTTACCAAAATCTTTTGTACCCTTGTTTAAATTTTGGTACGCTTTTCCTGCTCCTTCAAGAGCTTTTTTATAGTCCTGTGCGAGCTTTATGTCTGCTTTCGTTAGCTTTTCGGCCATGTTTAATTCCTACCAGTTAAAACTTTTGAACCTATTTTTTTATAAATCCGATTCTCTGCTTTTTCTTTTGATTCTCTCATGTCATTAACAATCACTGTAGTATTAGGCTTTCTTGATTCTAATTTCTCTGTTTCTTCAGGTGTGAGTGCCCTCTGTGATACTGTAAGAGGAAGAACACCAAAGGTACGCTTACTCCTTATCTCTTCTAATTTCTTCTCTACTTTACGTGTTTTTTCCTCCGCCCTTTTTCGTATATTATCCATATGCTTCTCAATAAATTTATCATGTCTATCTTTCTTACCTGATATCTGTCGCATCATTTCTGCTACTAACTCCTCCGCTGTATCTACTGGTGCTGACCATTGCTCAGGAGTCCAATCTCTTTTCTTTATAGACCCTAATTTAGCAATCCTCTTACGGCGCTTTTCCATGAGCTGCATGTTCGAGTCAAACTTTGAACGAACACTCCGGACACCTTTAGGGTTACTGGCAGAAGCAACAAACAGAGATCTGGAAAAATCCTTATTATATTTCTCCTCTTCATCCAGCATTTTATTTATTAAAATCCAGTTTTCCTGGAAAACATTTAGACCCAATCCACTTGTTCCTGGTATACCCGTAAATTCTTCCCGACTTGGATAACCGCCATTACAATGCTTCCATATTCTACGAGATCTGTCTGTATAACTGAATCCTTCTATAAAGTCCACTGCCTCTGAAACTGTTTCTCTTAACGTCATTAATTCTCCAAGAATCAAACTACAAAGAATATTTGGCACATTATTAAAAAACTCATATATTTCCTTGTGTTTATCTTCCCTCTTGGTAAGTATATTTTCTCCATCAGATAAAAAGAGGCTGAAGATCAGATAATTCATATTAAACCGATTTATATAGGACTTATCTCCTTCTCTTTCAACCCCTGAGTAAAGTTTGATTAATTTATATTCCCTTTCATTAATAGTCTTGAATACAAAAAGGTTCCCAGCCAAATTAAGGCTTGTAAGAAGAAATCCCCTATAAATCAGATCGGATAGTGCCTGGTAACCTTCATCTCTTATCATGCTTGTTGTTCTTTTGCTACCTGTTCAGTATTGATACGATGTGCGTCTGCGTCCTCTATCTCTTTATCCACTTTCTTTTTCAACTTCTCCACTTCTGACAAACCTTCTGAAGTATTCTCTACCAAGCGCCTGAATTCCCCCTTTGTCTCTTCGTCTTCTATGCTATCCGACAATTTAAATCTCTCAAATTTAGCGCTACTCTTAATTCGGTCTTCTACCTCTCTCTGCATATGGGTAAACGCGTCAAAGAGTAAGTCAATAAGGCCTGAGGGCCATTCCGCGAGATAATCCAACATAAAAAGAAATTTTGACTTGGATTTACCCGGTTCATATTCTATTTCATTCTCGGTAATCTCCTGTTCATTGACCTTTTTTATAGAACATGCCAAGGTATGCCGTTTCAAAGCTTCAATGTACTCTGATTCACCAATATCCTTACATGATTCAAGGATAATAACTTCTTCTTTAGAAGTCAAAGGTTCAATTTCAAAATGAAGGTCTTCTTCTTCAAAATCGACCTTTTTTCTCTGAGAAAAGTGCCCTTTTATTGATTGAAGAATGGTATCGAAATTATTCATGACTATCTCTCCTTTAAATTTTATTTAGATTTATGTAAAAACATTTTTTATCAATTAAAAAGGAGATATTACCTGAGGTAGGAATATATAAAGAAGATTTTTGTGCGGTTTGTTATCTTATTTGGATATTTTAAATATTATCTGTTATATGAATCTTATTTTATATACCGGGCCTTCTTAACCGAGGGCCCGGTTATTTAATCCTCTCAGGGAATAGCTCTCTCTCTTAAAACTGAGTATTAAAACGTACCGAACGACCCTTATCTGCCTTATCACCAAGTACTGAATAAGGCTCAGGCTGGTCTGCCGCATTCTCATCAGAGTACGGAAATCTCCCAACATCCTGTAAGATATCAGATACATTGATTGTAACAGTTTCCTGGACAAGCGCTGCATCAGAAGCATAGGATACGCTGTAATCAGATATCCAGCATGCCTCATAAAATGTTAACAGAGCTTGTTCATTATACTGCTGCAACTCATCGGTTAATTGCACATCGATATCATCAAGATAATTAGTCGCACTGGTATTACTTTCAGATGCAAAAGCACTGAAAACAAGCTCCTGCTGAATATCGAAGGGCCATCTGTGATGTTTCAAAGATCGGGCTATACCGTCTACACCAGATTTATAACCGAAAACCTGATAAATGTTCGATAAATATAAAGCTGTTCTTGTAATCGATATTGTCATAGGGTCTGTAACCCCCGGTACAAGCTCAGCTATCTGATCTCCAAAACCTATGCCACGAACGGGTTCTATTGTGCGTGCCTCGCTCGGGTCAAAAGTAGCAACAACACCAAGCTGGGTCAAATCCCCCGACGCATTATACGCGAATATTCGATTTTTTGAAGAGATAACTGAGAGGGTATTAGGCGTAACACCTTTCCTGAAAATATAGCTATCTTTATCCCTAGCCATGTGTTTAACCCTCCTTAAAGTTTATTTTCATTCAGTTTATTTAAAAAGTTGACCTAAGCGTGCTTGTTCCTCATCACTCATGTCACCTATATCATCCATGGTTACCATACCGGCTCCGAGTTGGATTCCTCCGAAATTAGAAGTTGATTCTTCTAACACCTTTGTATCAACTTCTGTCGGTTCCTCTTTGGCTTCCTTTTCTGGCTCTTCAGCAGCTTCTTTCTTTTCAGGCTCCTTGGCTGCTTCTTTCTTTTCAGGCTCCTTGGCTGCTTCTTTCTTTTCAGGCTCCTTGGCTGCTTCTTTCTTCTCAGGCTCCTTGGCTGCTTCTTTCTTCTCCTTTTTTTCCTTCTCAGCCAACGGACATTCTGGAGTACCACCTAAAGGACCTGTTCCATCAGGTATACCTGGTCCTTTAATTTTTCCAGCTTCCTTCTCGTCGCCAACTACTTCCGCTAGGAGAGCCCTCTGGACAGCGGCTGCAGCTTCCTTTGACCAGGAATCATCAGATAGTACTTCTGACGCTTTTTTAGCTTCAGGTTCTTCTTCAGCTTTCTTGAAGGTCTTTTTTGCCAGGCTTGCAATTTCTTTAAAAGACTTTCCCGGGTTATCTTTCCTGACTTTGTTCATATGCTCAATCCACGGATTACCTGCTTCTACTATCCGTTTTTGAAGATCTTCCTCACTCATATTCGCAATGGCATAAGCCATCGTTCTGAGGTCTTTTGCTATGGGATCACTCTCTGTAAATTCCTGAGAGAGTACATCGAAACTCGCTATTAAAGTTTTACGTTCCATTGAAGACGCCTCCCTTTTAAGTACGGGCCGGTTTGGGTAAAAATCGGAGTTATGACGTTGATCTCCGTAAGCCTCTTGAGAATCTTTCTTAGCTTTCTCAAAAGACTCATTGATAAGGATCTCCTCAGGGCGGAAATAAAGCCTGCGCTCTAAAGGAAATGCCGAAGGATCAACAAGAAACTCAAGAATATTGTTTGCAATTTTTTTTGATGATACTTTAGTATCCATCATTTTTCCTTATTTAAAGAGGAGGGCCCTACCTAACGCCCTCCACATTGAATATACCGTTATATATTCATACGAAGATTGTATGTAATAACAATCCACAGAACCGGTAATACCGGGCTGTAGTATGCAACTACATTAATAATCGTAGGATCATTTGCATCCTGCTCAGCCTTAACACCTGTGTAAGCGGTAATGATACTAGCACCTTTCAGGGCAGAAAGATAGGACTTCAGAGTCTTCTCTATTTCAGATTTCCTGCCTATCAGATTCTTTTTACCTATATAGGGCTGTAAGATTGAACGAGAACCTCTCTGAACAAAATCTTTTGTACGAACAACAGAAGGCGTTCTGGTTAATGGAGAAGAAATGTCTGTTGTTAGAGCAAATTTTATCTGAATACCTGCAGCAGTCTCTTCAAACAGCGTTAACCCAGAATTAGCTGTCTGCGCTGAAGTAACTGAATCCATACGACGGAACAGACGATTAAATCCTACAATGGGTTTCCTTGTTAAAGGTTCTGCAACATCAAATGCCGGTGAAGTATCACGTCCGGCTACTGCCGCTGCCATGTATGAACCATCAACGAGGAACTCAACCTCATTACCCAGCTCATCCACAATAGAGGTGATTGCACCGTCAGGATAGATACCAATCATCCTTTCACTGTTTACCGCCCGAGCATATACCTGAGCAGCTGCTGGTGTCGTATTATTCGGAAAACCGAAATAAGACATGTGTTCATTACCGTATCTGATACCTGATTGAATCAAGTTTGAAGTTTTCAGATAGGCTAAAACTGAGGTATTTGTCGTCAAAGGCTCCATCAAAGTAGGCTTGACACCGCCAGTCATCGGTTCATTGAAGTAATCAATACCCGCAATGTACCGAGAAGCGGGGGCATCATCCGTACCCGTTGTTTTTTCAATTTGCAATACTGCAATAGTGCTTGTACCATTCATAAATGCCAGGTGACCGGCAAGTCCAAGTTTATTGTTTATGGTAAGACCGCCCGTTGCAGCAAGGAGAGCATTCTCTTGACTGTACAGAACAGCGTCTGTCAGTCCGTTACTATCAAATTGTACGCTCTCTTTGAAATTCACATAGTAAAAATCTCCAATATTCGGCTCAGCACCTGACAGATTGTACGTAGTGACTGTAGCGGTATCACCAACTACAATGTCAGTAGTATTTGCTACTCTCAAACGTAAACCCGGGATTGCCCGAGACTGTACAGCACTGGTTACAAATTCGCTGTCTACCGTATACCCAAGAACATCCGTCCGATCAGGCCCTGGTGGCTGATAAACAACGAGGTTACCCTCGAGTATAGTTACTCTGAAACCGGTGACTACATCTATGTAAGTCTGATTAAGATAACCTGTGTTATCTCCACCAGAACCAGATCCGTTTGCAACGCTTGAACCTACCGTAAAAGTTGTAGCATCGGCAAAAGTCAACGAAACCGTTTCTTGTAAAGCATATCCAGGAGCAACCTGTGCATCGCTGTTTCCAGCTCCGGTACCGCTCGGGTAAGTTACGTTCTCTGAGGAAAAATCGGGGTCAGCTACAGTAGTGTCAGAAGTAGACCATAATACATCCATGGCAACACCAGCATTTGCACCTTCCACCTCATAGGTACCTACGCCAACAGCACCTGTTGTAGTATCTGTCAGTGTCCAGGTATCATCGGGAAGAAGGTTGCTATACTGTGTCACATAAACTAACTCACCGGTGGTTGGAGGCGTTGCAAGAAGAACAGTCTTTGCTGCTGCATCCAGTTGAAGAACATCTACAACCGTAGCATCAGTTGGTGAAGTTCCGTGATAAGCAGTAACAAGATCAGGGTTATCAGTTGTGAATCCAAGGCCCTGACCACCGTTCGGCGTAGCTTCAATGGTAAAAGTAGCGTTTGTACTGTCAACAGTACCGGTTGCAAGTCTACGGAAATTCCGGTTATCAAAAAGAGTACCGGTAATTTGAGTGTCATCAAAGGCCTCCCCACCTATAGTAGCCTGTCCTGAAGCAACATTGTAAGAATGGCCCCAGTTTATTGTACTGAAATTAGTAGTATCAAGTACAAAATCGACGGTATCCACAAAATCAGAAACTCCCGGTGAATACCCCACTTTTTCCAATGATGAAACCCATGGAGAAGGAAGTATATCAGAGGTATCCTGATGTTCATTGGAATAGTAAGTAGCTGTCACTGTCTGACCAATTGTAGGTGCAACAGCAAGAGTTATTTGTCCGGAATCCCCGTCGAGAGCGGAAACAGTTACTGCAACATTATTTACCTTCACAGTAACATGCGAAGTAGTGGTCGTGGTTATTCCCCCACCATTTCCAGAAACGATAGGAACATAGTGGGTACGGAAAATTAGACGTGTACCATCCACCTGATCACTGAGATCTTCATCAGTGTGCAAAGTATCCTGTTTCTTGAAGTAGTAGGTACAGAGTATGACATCATCGACTGCTGGTATATTTACCAGATAAATTTCACCCGTTGTGCCATTAACCGAGGACACAGCAACTGACTCATCATTGACATAAACTATTACATTATTGGTATCAGTTGTCGTGGTACCATTACCATCACCCTTCACGATTGGGTAATAAGTAACGGTAAAGTTACGATTTGCTCCAGTAAATTTACTGGATATGTTTTCCTTTGTGATTTTATTATCGGCCATTGAACTCGAACCCCGAATCATTTCATAGTTGTTTCTCGGGATTGTTTCATCAGCCACTCCTATAAAAGCTGGAATACGAAGATCTCCGGCAGCTGTTGCAGTAGGAGCCTCATTGAGCGTCCTCGTATACACATCAGGAAACGAGAAAGAATCAAAAGGGCCAAGTCCCATAGTTAACCTCCATTAGTGTATTGTTTACAGTTCCTTTGGATTTTTTATCGAGATCTTATTCGTATCTGTTTAATTTTTATCTGTTATCTTATCTGAAGGTTAAAACGATCCAGTTTCAGAAAATTGCTTCTGACCCCGTTCCTTTCTTCTTTTTCTATGTTCCTGCAAAGCAACAGAATACTCTTTTCTCTTCGTTCTCTGTTCCTCTGACCCTAAAGCCAAAGCAGGAGCATATTCTTTTCCGATTTTCGGAACTTCAAAACTTTGTAATTCTTTGCCAGAGCGCCTCTTATCCTGTCGCTCATGGTGCATTTCCCATCTCTTATTAGCTGCTCTGCCTATTTTCACATCGACAGATTCATTAGTGCTTCCTACAACTACAGATGAAAAACTGCTCATTTTCTTTTTTGTGTCTTTCCCGCATTTTTTACATTTAACGAGATCTTTACTATTTTTATTTGAAAGTTCCTCAAATTCAAAACCACATGTTTCACATTCAAATTCATATAAAGGCATAATATTTTCTCCTGAGAGATATTTAATTTAAGATATGTATTAGAAGATTATTAATAGTATCATGTTAATTTTTCAAATCCCAATACAGGTGACTTTAATACTGATCTCATTTCAGGAACTACATTTATACCCCTCAATTTATATACCGGATTATACGGCACAAAGCGCTGCCACTCTGATTGAACACTTATAGATACAGATGATTCATAATACAAATCACCGGTTGATTCTATATGTGTCTCTTCAGTTTCCCCAGTGGGCTCCACTGTATTTAGCGCTATACCTTCGTATTCTAATATATTTTTACGTTCACCCCACAAATACGATACAATATGATCAGCCATTTGCTCCATCTGAGAAGGGTCCTTAGATATAACAGCCAATTCAAGAGACATCTCCCAATGGCCTCCATATATCTTAGCCTGCTGTTCTCTGTTTTGAGATACTATTATAACCTGCTTATCACCTGCTTTAGCCCGGCGCCCAATAGAAATAACCACACCAGGAATTGCTTCACTGACTTCCTGAAAGGGCTCAAATGTATAAGGACCTCTAATTGCATCTTCAATTTGATACCTGTAATCTACATATATTCTATAATTCTTTTCTACAGGCAGTAAAAAAGTTATCACACCCGTATTATAATCAATTGAATAATCCCTGTCTCTTTCCAATGTATACAATCTCGTACTGTCCACATATGCAACATAGAGATCATCAGAACCTGTGTCAATTACTTCACTACCGCCCCCATGGTCTAATTGAGCCGTAGTTTCTGTACCAGTAGTCCTACTGACAAGAATTTCCTCTTCAATCACGTAAATGGTACCAACCTCGAATTTATTATCAGCTATGAAATTAATAATATTTATACTTGGAACTATAATATTGCGATAAAAGTAAGTTATTTCTACTTTTTCTCCAGTATTCGTAGCCTGAAGCAACAAAACTTCACGGTCTCCACCCACAACCTCCTCTGGAATTACTTTCACACCATCTATGGTCACCATCACCTGACCTGGATTATCAGCATATTCAGTATTATCTTTTCCCGCCAATATAGGATATGCTGTGTAAAAACGCCTCTGCGTAGGGCCTAACTGATTCGATACATCTTCAGTAGACATCTCAGTTATATTTCCCGCATTTTCCCTGACCCACTCAATAGCAATTCCAGGATGAGTCCCCTGTTTTGCTACCCTAACAAGAGAATAAAGATCAGACATGAAATTATCCGGTGAAAGGCGTATCTGAGAGCCGGAGGCATTCCGAAGGATCATCCCATACTGGACACGTTCCTCATAGGGAAATTTGTTATAAACCTTCACTTTCTCAGAAAAAGCGGGGTGTGATGCGAAAGCTTCCGCAGTTTCAGCCAGAATACGCCGTTTCATAGCAAACATCAATCTCTGATACATTAAGCTTGCCCTTCATCAACCATTATCAATTCATCCGCCAGAATTTCGGGTATGACTTTAGACTTTTCATAACTAATTCGTAATAGAGGAATTGAATTCTTATTACAATACTGGTTCTTTAAAGCATCGTTGTATTTAGTTTTTTTGAAATTCTTAATAGCTTTTTCTGAAGATATACCATTAAAACGGACAGGTTTGAAATGCTGTTCTCCGTCAAACTCTACCAATAAATTTTTATTTGAAACATAAAAATCAAAGGCTAATATTTGATTTCCACGGCCCCTTAAATCAGGATACGAATATTGATGCTCATATTCAAAATTATTATCCTGCAACCAATCACTTATAGCTAATTCTCCCTTAGAGAAGTTACATTTAATGCATCCTTTTCCCTGTAAATGATCTCCTGGACTCTGAAAAAACTTTCCATGGGTAGAGCATATTATACATACTTTAACTTTACTCTTTTTATATTTCACTAATGAATAATCATATTTATCTCTATGTATATTCCGAGCTTTATCAATAAATTCCTCTTGAGTTAATGTAAGACCTTTTGCCGTAGCCATATGGCCACAAGTTGGGCAATTTGCTCCTTTTAAATGATCTCCAGCTCTTTGCCAAAAGTCGCCGTGCTTTGGGCATATGATCTGTACTTTTTCGGGCGTACTTTTATAATAAACTTTAGAGTAATCATATTTTCTTTTATGGATAATATCAGATCTAGAAATAAAATCTTCCCTATTTAATCTCTGTCTGTCTACCTCACACTTTTTACAACCATTTCCAGATAAATGATCTGTAGGTCTCTGATGAAATTCACCATGGATGGGACATATAATGCATACTTTTAGAACAGCTTTTTTATATATTACTTTAGAATAATCATATTTATTACCATGATGAATATTTTTAGATTTAGTAATAAATTCTTCTATGGTTAAACTTTTGCTTTTTATACGATCTTCCATGCCACATAAGGGGCAACCTCTTCCAGCAAGATGATTAGAAGGCCTTTGATGAAACTCTCCATGAATAAAGCATATTATACACACTTTCGTTTCTAAATTTTTATAATTGACTTTAGAATAGTCATATTTATCATTATGAATAGTATTTGCCCTTATTAAAAAAGTTTTCTTTAATAATTTTTTTCTATTAACACCACACTGTAAACACCCCTTTCCAAAGATATGGGCTGAAGCTGCCTGATAGAATTCGCCGTGAACAGGGCATATTATACTAACTTTTCTATGACTTCTAGTATATAACACTTTAGAATAGTCATACAAATGCCCATGCTTTTTAATAGCTTTAGAAATAAATTCTTCTGTAGTTAATATATTTTTAGCCATATTTATAGTTATTTTAAATTCTGCTCACCTTCATCGTGGTTCATAGCAGCCACTAATAACCCCTCTGCTACACTACTGAGGGGGTTCGTAGCCATACGAACTTCTGAGATAGGAATAGGGAACTTGTCCTTTACTGCATTGAATCCCGTTTCAAAAAATTCCTTGAAATTCTTAGCCAATGCAGTTCCTCCCGATAAAACAATGGGAATAGAACTTGGCAATTCAATTGAGCCTTCCCTTTTCAGAAACTCTGCCTTTATCAGATCTAAGGCATAAAAAACAAGGCTCTTGTAATAAATATTGATAGCTTCCCTTTCACGGAAAGTCTTTGGATCACCTTCATTTGGATCCAGTAAATTGATGCCCTTTTCTTTTATAGACATGATACGACTTGCAGTGGTACCAGTCGCACGGGCAGCGTTCTCATCAATAAAATCTCCAGCACGGCTAATTGAAAAAGCCATACCTATCATAGTCTGATACATCAAGCATACATTCACCATGCCCCCACCAAACGACAGAGCTAGAGCAGAAAACTGTTCTTTTGCACAGTTGGAGTAAACTATTGCAGCTGCTTCATTCAAAGGTACAGGCTTATAACCCAGAGTAGAAATGAGCTTTGAAAACATAGCCTGATGATATACAATGTCTGTTTCACGGTCAACGGGAGCAGCGGGAACAGAGAAATAACAGGTTTCATTCTCTACGCGCACATTTCCAAGAACACTCTTCAACATTATCATAAGAATTTTCTCAGCTTCAGTCTCCCCCGGAGAGATAATCCCCTTAGAAAGAGGGCGACGTGCTTCTTTATTAAAAATATTTGCCATAACTATTGCAGGATCTCCTACAATATAGAGTTTATCGTCTGATTCAATAAAATTAACACCAGACATCTTCATCATATTCCGGACCTGCGGGTCGTTTTCCATATCGATGAAAGCATCTCGGATAGATTTTATCTGGACTTGATTACTGGCGTCTTGACTTGCTACTACCAAAAAGCAGGTTCCGATATCTGCGCCCTTTGCCATTTGTCAACCTCCTATTTGAATTTGGATTTTATTATTTGTTCTTCAGCTTCCGTAAAGCAGCTAAAGTATCTGCTACATCGTTAACTGATATCTCTCTTTCCTTTGGTATTATACTTTCTTTCATACCCTCAGTGGAAATATCGGGTATATATTCAGGCCCTATAAACGGACTCGTTATTTTCGGTTTACTTATTCCAGTTACTGCTATCTTTGACATTTCCTGTCGAACCATATCGACAATTAAGGGCGCTATTTCCCGGACAGCGCTCTTAATATCTTCTGATATACCATTACCTTTAAATTCTGGAAGTACTTCACGTAATGCTATTCTTAAATCCTTTGCACTCACAGAAGACGCTAACTTTTCCTGAGCATCAACAGAACCTCTATGAGCAGGCAATTTTTCTATTTCAGCTAATCGACCTTTCTGTATTTCACGTTTAAGATCTTTCGACTTTTCATATTCCTGGTCAGTATATTCCTTGAGCTGGCGGTAATAAATAATATCATTTAAATCTTTAACTTCTACACGTTCGGGGGAGTTTCCTAATATTCTGACCATAATTACTCCTATTATATATGAATCTATATTAGAAGATAATTACTTATAGATACGGGATTAAATAGAAAAAGGGAAAAAAGAAATACTTTTCTCCCTAATCATCTTTTAACAAGGAAACTGCGGTTCATCCCCATGCCTGTGGGGAACTTAAGCAGTATATCTCTCAAGTGAATCGTAATCGATGGGCTCTGAAGCTTTCTTTTCTTCTCCCTCTTCAGTTGCCTTTATTTCGGGATCGAAATAATAAGCATCACTGGCCTCTGATGCCACATAGGCCATTATACCATCACAAGCTGGGCACTGTAAAGTATCATTGACCGTGACTTCTGAGACAGTCACTTTGTCTTCGGATTTCTCTGCGGCCTTCTTGCGAAAATCGTTAATAGAAGCTAGTGTGGCTGTGTGATTGCATTTAGCACATACGAATTGTGTCACTTCTTCAGCTTCTTTTTCGATATCATCAGCGATTTTAAGAAGCTCTTCAGCAGCTTTTTTTAAAGACATAAAGTACCTCCTGAAATATGAATATTTGATTTATAGTCTGTATTTATATTCGATGACAATAAAATCAATATTAGAAGATTATTACACGGACAGTCATTTTTTAGGGATAACTAATCCCTGAGATTCAGCTAAGAGCGGATCAGCGAAGAAATCATATTTCTTTGAGTACTCTAACATTATACCAAAAAATTTATTTAAAAATTTTTCCCTGTTTATTATTTCTAACTGATTGTAGTCTATGTTATTTATCTTAAACACTTGATGAGGTTCATGATGTACTTTACTCTTTACAGATATACAATGCAAATACCCCGCTAAACGGGCCCGTGTCCCATAGTCATTATCATCATAATTACCCAGTCCATACATAGTATCAAATAGGCCTATTTTATCTATCACTTCCCGACGTATGAGAACACAGAAAAAATGTAAATTTGGAACGATAGTATCTTCTAAAACAGAGCCCACTTTCTGATGACCGCTCGGTACATTATTACCCAGAGGCCCTACAAGCCCTACCTGTGAATGTCTTCCCATTGTCTCATAAAGTGCTTCAAGCCATCCTGGAGATACAAATGCATCCACATTAAGGAGAACTACATCAGCTCCAGGGTCTATTACTTTTAAACCGCTGTTCACCCCTCCGGCAAACCCTAAATTTTTTTCATTATAGACTGTCTGGTGAGGCAAAGTACCCAGAAATCCTATAGAATGATCTTTTGAACCGTTATCAACAATAATAATCCTGTTTTTTTGTTCAGAACCTAAATACCAAAGGCACTCCTTCAAAAGTTCACAAGAGTTCCAGTTCAATATAATGATGTTGCATTTTCTCATGATCTCAGCCCTTCTGATTTTTTTCACTAACCTTCTGGTTCAATAGCTACTCCAATATTCTCAAATATAGAAAAAGCAACATTTCCCCCACTGCATGCCGGAAGAACAGTTAAATCTGTTCTTATCAGTAACCATCCCCTCCCATTTCCAGCAGATTTCATGATTTTTTCATAGAGTTCTTTCTCATACTCAATAATATCTTTAGATTTCTCTTCAAATATTCTAACTATATCTTTAACAGAAGAGATAGTTTGTATATCTTTTTCAGGTATAGTAGGACATGACGAAACTTCAAACATGGGGACAAGAATTCCTCCTAATTTTTCTTCAGCATCAATTGTTTGAATATCTTTACCATCTTCTCCAAAACAAATTGCTCTCTTACACGGAAAAACAGGCATTTCCACATGAGTCTCATTTGTAGCTAAGAATACAACTTGAAGTTTATTTCTCAAAGGGCTTTCAAGTCTCATTTTAGTAATTAGTGCTTTTCGTATATGTTGGGCCAATCTTCTCGCTGATATATCTTCCATTTCAGTTCTCCTTTATTTTTTCCTGACTAATTTAAAAGTACCACTTCTTATTTTTTAGAATCCATCTCCTTTATTATTCTTTTTGATTCTATAATAGAGGGATAATCTTTTTTCAAGTCTTTATTACCTTCCTCATATAATCTTATCTCACCCTCAGATAAATCTTTCTGAGTCCATATATTAGCACCCCATAAAGAGGCCACTAAACCCATTTCAATTGCTTCTTTACGGCGTTCAAATGCATTTCTCATATAACCACCAAGCGATCGAAAGTCAGCATAAGTATGAGGATTCATGACTATATCCTTAACAGCCTTTTCTTGCAATTCTATCTTTTCAAATTCATCCGCAAGAAAAGCTAAAAATTTACTCTCTGCTATTTTTTCCATAGCCATGTCTCTTA
>Ga0307378_10008025_pt1 | contig 14114 bp, 9 predicted proteins | sample UN1MG_FD_202238 | JGI IMG/M metagenome (GOLD analysis project Ga0307378, IMG submission 202238) | Soil microbial communities from Risofladan, Vaasa, Finland - UN-1 | ecosystem: Environmental > Terrestrial > Soil > Coastal area > Acid sulfate soil | place: Finland: Risofladan, Vaasa | collected... | reverse complement strand
GTTACCCCGAAGAGAGTAACCCACATTTTTATCCATCTTTACATATATGCATACCTCCGGGTAGGACTTTAGCCTTTTATTGGGTCTACTGGACTTGGATTAAACATATTTCCATAAGAAGATGTATCGCCGAGGACTGCCCTAAAATTTTTATTCCGGTAAGATTAGACCATGTATTTTGTTCAAAACGCTGTGCCAAGAGAGCTTGGGCACAGAGACAATAACTCTAGAACGATTGACATAGAACGATAAACACTTGACAAAATTCTAATTTTATATATAATATATAGATACAATAAAAAATTTTCAATAACAATGTGAATTATTTCGCAAAATATAATATTCTATCCCACTATTTAAAATATAATATTAAACTTTTTCAATAGGGAGGAGAAGTATTAAAGTAATACTTCAAGAAAAGTTGAGAAAGGTAAACTATCCGAAAGGATAGGACGCAAAGTTCTGGGTCTAAGGCATTTTAATGTCTTTTGCTGCCCTCTACTGCTATGATTGCCAAACTGCCGACTTTTTAACTAAATAAAGATTGGCAGTTTTTATTTTACCTATTGTTCCCCATTTTTCTTATCCTTACATTTATTAAGCAAAAAACACCCAAGAAATCTTATCATCTACCTGCCAAAAAACTGCCTTTATAAAATTATTCCTAAAAACAGTCGAAGTACCATTCATAAAATCTTTAATTTTATCAAAAATTAAAGATTAATCTGCCTATAAAAACACAACATCGATAAATTTGTAATTGATTGAGATGATAGACCATTTAAAAATTTAAAGATTTACAGGAGATTACCTTATTGTACGTTTTTACATGAATAGAATACCCTAGGAAGTTTGAGGAGGTGTTGCTTTAGAATGATAAAGGTTTCATCTATTTATAATTTTGAATAAAAGATATATAAAAGGACAAGCCCGCCTATCTCTATCCAAAAGAATGCAAGCGGGCCTGAACAGAGCCGAAGTCCGTAATGTCCCTCTAGCTCTTAATTTAATATAGCAAAAGCATTATATAATTGCAAATATATAACAAAATATTCTTAAAATGAATTAAAAACATTAGAGGCTTGGCTCTTATTGGAGGTCAGGCCTTTTTTATTAGGAGCTAAGGCGAGAAAGCAACTAAATGAAGTCGATGGTGCATTTACGAAATCGCCAATAAGAAAAGATCTTTAGTTGAGGAAAAGGACCGGGATTAAAAAACCTGTTACTTTTAAATTAATCGAGAATGAATTACTTTATTTAATCTTAAGAAGGAGGCGATGTCTATTGAATGTATTGAAATGAATTAAATTTGCATTTCAATTTTATTAAAAAATGAAAGGAGTGAATTTTAATGAAAAAGTTAATTTATTTAATAGCGGTAATAGCGATTTTGGGGCTTATTGTCTCAGGATGTATCCCTGTGGTACCAGTTTCAGAGCAGAATGAATCGGGTAGCATAGTAAACAAGACTGTTTTGAATGAAGAAGGATATACTTACAATATTGCAAAAGATGACCATAAAATTAAGAATAAATGGGACCTTGAAGGCAATTTTATAGCGCACCCTGGATACAATTGGGGTGGTCTTGCAGAGGGGGCTACTTGGGAATATAGTATACATATAAAAGAAGCTATGAGTGGCGCTTATTCGGTAGGTTCTATCCATTTTATGACTGGAGTTATTGATGTTGTCGGTCACGTAAAACAAACGGCAAGATACTATGACTATTGGTCCGGTGATAATATCGCTGCAGCTGGGACAGCAGATTATAATGATACAACTTACTACTTCTTATTTTTATATGCTGAGAGAGCCGTGTGGTTTGCATTAAGTACAACACCATATGATTCATATTGGGCATCAGAAAATATATGGCCTAATGCCTTAAGAGTATATCAATTACATAGTAAAGTACCTGATGAGACTTTTCTTTTAGATTATAAGGTAATCCATTAATAGAGAAATGACCTATGAAAGAGGGGGTTAGGTCTCAACATTTGATATAACTTTATACATTCCTGTACCCTCCCCTCAAAATGAATCAGAGGTAAATTTAGATTTTATTTTAGTGAAAAAGCCAGACTTAATTTAGGTTGCTATGGAATGTTACCCGTACAACTATATTTTAAGTCTGGCTTTAATAAACAAAATTTTTGTTATTACCGATTTTATTTTAACTGTTTTTGATATAATAATTTATGCAAAAATCTTATTGTAAAATAATGTAATCGAATGAGAAAAAATTAAAAATTCATTATAAATTTTTTCGTGAAATAAAGAATATATCTGGAGAGGAGAAGTATTTAGAAATACTTTTATAAAAGTTGAGAAAGGTAAACTATCCCAAAGGATAGGCCACAAAGTTATGGGTCTAAATCACTTTTAGTGACAGGACCGCCAGACTGCCTACTTTTTAACTAAATAAAGATTGGCAGTTTTTATTTTACCTGAAGACCCTTATTTTTCTTATTCTTACGTTTATCAAGCACAAAATCACTCAAGAAATCTTATCATCTGTCTACTTTAAAAACTGCCTTTAAAAAACTATTCCAAGAAATATTCAAAGCACCACTTATAAATCTCTACCTAAAAGTTTATCTTCAAACTGATAAAGAAGATTAACATTCTCATTTCAAAGAACCTGTGTCCTAATCCAGAGAACTTAACCTAATTAGAAAAGAATTTGTATTTTAGTTTTATTAAGAAAACGAAAGGAGTGAATTTTAATGAAAAAGCTATCTTGTTTAGTAGTGTTGATAATAATTTTGGGATTAATTATATCAGGTTGCATTTTTCATGTGGTTCCGCCTTTAGGCCAAGATGTATCAGTTGATATAGTAAAAGACAGTGTGTCATATAAAACAAACTTGATTGCTGGGCAACACACTATTGCAGGGTCAATTACTGTTAGCAATGATGATGAAAGCCTTTTTATTGCTTATGAAACTGTAGATAATTGGTTAATTAATGAGACACACCTTTATGTAGGGGTTACAATACTAACCAATAGTGCACCGGGAAAATTTCCTTATAAACATGAAGAACTAGGAGGAGTTGTAACTGATACGTATGAAATTCCGCTGGAAGATTTGGGAGTAGGACCCTGCGATAAAATTTATATTGCTGCCCATGCTGATTTAATTGATGGAACAGTTGCAGAGACTGGCTGGGCTGAGGGTATAAAAATCACATTAGGTAAGAACTGGGCTATGTATTTTGAATACGATATCCCTTGCGACTTTATGATTAGTAGAATGGCTATAAGTCAGTTTTTAGAGTATAGCGAAGATTATGGCGAGGAACAAGCTCGACAGATGACCGTAGACTGGCTTAAAATACAAAGTGAGGTAGAAGATGCTGGTATTGGTGAAGATGGAACAACTATCTGGTTTGAATATAAAAATGGTGGTATTGAAGCTATTTTTACGCATGATGTAACTCAGAAAAAAACAACTTTAGAAAGAATCGATGAATTAAAATTAATTCTACCCAAGGAATTATTTAGTAGAAGTAATCGAGTTATCCCCCTAAGTAAAGAAGCTATTTCATTAGATCCTTTCACTTCTATATTCAGTAATAGTGCACAAACAATACGAAATAAATTATTAGACATTGGCTATATTTGTGGATATGAAGAAAATGCAGGGGTCACAGTAGAGTTAATGAGAAATTTGTTTAAATATGGTGTAGTTTTTATTAATACTCATGGTGGATTAATAAAAAATTCTCAAGTGGTAATGGCAACAGGGCAAGAGTATGACGAAGTATTTTCTGAAATATATAAAGAAGAATTTGAAAGTGGAGATTTAGTAAGAATATGGATAAGGGGTTTCTGGAAAGATAAACCATACTTTGGAATTACTCCTTCATTCATTCAAAACAACGCTTATGAACTCTACCCTAATACTTTAATTTATATTGATGCTTGCAATAGTTTAAAAAATACAACTATGGCTGAAGCTTTTATATCTAAAGGAGCATACACATACTGTGGTTGGAGTACATATATATGGGCTTTTAATGAGTCCGAAGAAAAAGTTTTTGAAAATTTAGCAGATAAAAAAATGAATATTCAAGAAGCACTTAATGATGTTGGCAATCCATATTTACTATTCTATCCCTCGAGTGGATGGAATTTCTGTTTAATAAAGAATACGGTTTCAAATGTGGTTGCTATATCCTGGACCGATCATATACCGGAAAATTCACAGAATATTGAGTATCTTATTAACGTATTTTGGGATACTTATCCTGAAGCTACTGGTTATAAAATTTATAAAAATGTAAATGGAGTAGTTGAAGAAGAACCAGTATATAGTGGTCCGGGAGAACTACCTTCTGATAAAAATGTTGTTCAATGGCATGATACTAATATAGTAGTAGGTAATACCTATTCTTATTATGTTGCTGCCTATGGTGATGGTTGGGAAACTGCTCCTAGCCAGGAAACAGGGATTATTAATTCTTTCTTACCTCCTATCTATCTAGTTGGTCCTTCAGATGGGGATACAATAAATAATTCTACTCCAACTTTTGAATGGTCTCCGGTTGGATCCAACCCTGAGGGATGTAAAAACTTTGGAACCACAGAACTATGGGTAAAAGATTTAACTGCTGATAAGGAACTAGTCTGGCAAATTGTTTTTGATGATATAACTACTTTTAGTGCCACTTACAATCAGGATGGGCAAGCTTCTCCCTTAATTCCTGGTCATAGTTATGGTTGGCAAGTAACAAGTTATGGTTATGCTGAAAATATGGAGGATACAATTTCTCAGAGCGAGTATTGGGAATTCACGTATAGTACGGCTAACGGTCCAATACATAATCTTACCAAAAATACTTATTACGATACAATTCAAGCAGCCCTTGATGATGCGGATAATAATAATACCATTGAAGTTTCTGATGGAACCTATTACGAGAATGTGGATGTGAACAAAAGCCTAACCATAAGGTCAGAGAACGGGGCTGAGGCAACGATTGTTCAGGCGGCAGACCCGAATTGGTATATATTTCACATAACCGCCAGCTTTGTTACTCTAAATGGATTTACAATAGAAAGAGCAATTGGAGCGGTAAATATTCTTATAGAGAGTGCGAACTTTTGCAATATTTCTAACAATACCATAAGTGGTCAGCATATTGGACTTTACCTTAACTCATCAAATGACACCATTATTTGCAATAACAAAATATCAAACTGCACCAATGGCAACATCTACTTGGTTTACGCTTCAAATAATTTAATTACTCAAAACGAAATAAGCTTTTCTTCTAGTAGTGGTATCAATATAGATCACGATTCAGATGGCAACACCATTAATAAGAACAATATATCAAATAATGGACTCGGTATTAACTTAGATGGCGGTTGGCAATCTACAACGCCGTCACATAATACTATATTTCTGAATAATTTTAGGAATAATAGTGCAGCCGATGTTTATATCTATTTTGGTTCTTCTCAAATCGATAACATTTTAAACTCTCGCCAGGAAATAACCTATATCTATAAAGGCAAAACTTACACAAGCTACCTTGGCAATTATTGGAGCGATTACGCCGGAAGTGATCTGAATGAAGATGGTATTGGAGACGTCTGTTTCTACTCCTGGCCCACCTGGTCGAAACCAATCATAGACAATTACCCGCTGATGGAGCCTTTTGAGAATTATTATTAAAGAAGGAAAAAGGGGGTTGCATATTTATTATTGATAATTGACCAATGTTTTTGCTAAAAACATTTCTGGCAAATCTTAGTAAATTTAAGAGCTAGTTTAATATTGTTTATACTTCTAAAATAGATATAAAAGAGTATTTATACAAAAAGATAGTTATCCAGTAAGAGTAGATAAGATGAAGAATCTTTATAGACTAAGAAAAAGATTAAAGATAAATTCTGTTTCATTTAAATTCATAATAAATTTTAAAATTACCGTATAATTAGATTTATAGCTTGATTTAAGCAAGGCAGCTAAGCCTCGTTTTTTATATTACCCTAAACCCTCTCCTTTTATAAGTCTCTTTGTTGATTAAAAAACTCACCTAAAACTAGTATTTTTTGATAACTTTCTTTCTGTCGTCTTCTGTGTAAAAGCACGCCATTTGCTTCCTCTAATCAAACAACAACATTATTTTATTTGAACCTTAAATTACAAATCTATGACATTTTGTCGTTCTCTTGACTGAAACATTTCATTATATTAAAATGAATACATTATGAAATGCCCGTATTGTTTTGAAAACTTTCATGTAAAATGGTATTATCCTATATTTTTTAAGCCTAACACAAATTGGTTAAAAGAAGAAGACGATTATTTAGGAATGAGATTTTGTTATTGCCCTTCTTGTAATAAAATTATTATTCAAATTGGAAAACTTATAACAGGTTACCAAAATCCCTGGGAAAACCCCATAAGTAATCCTTCAAGTAATCCTGGTATGTATACATGGATATTATTTAAACCTAAAACTATCTCTAGAGCACCTCTACCACCAGAAATACTACCAAAATTTGCTGATGACTATAAGGAGGCTTGTCTTGTAATAGCAGATAGTCCAAAAGCGAGTGCTGCATTAAGTAGACGATGCCTTCAAAACCTTTTAAGAGAGAAAGCAAAAACAACAAAAAAGGATCTTTCTGACCAAATACAAGAAGTAATTGATTCTAAAAAATTACCTTCCTATTTATCAGAAGATTTAGATGCGGTAAGGAACATTGGAAATTTCGGTGCACACCCGATAAAAAGCAAAGGAACGGGAGAAATAATAGAAGTAGAGCCAGGAGAAGCTGAGTGGAATTTAGATATCCTAGAACAATTATTCGACTTTTACTTTGTGCAACCAGAAATTTCAAGAAAAAAAAGAGAGAATCTTAACCAAAAGCTTAAAGATGCAGGCAAACCCCAAATGAAATGAAACCAACATTGGAATTTATATTATGCTATATCAATACAAAAAAGAACTTTTAAATAATGATGAAATAGATAAATTAATTAATTCTTGTGGTACTTCCCGGGGAATGTTTGTTATCTGGCCGCTTTTAGATACCGTATAACATTGTCATAGTTTGCCAATCTTTAAAAAATATCACTACATATTTTTAATCTTCTGTATAAAATTCACTTCATCTAAAATCTCTCTATTAAAATATCCCAACAAAAAAGCTTTTAAGGTTAATTGTTAGTTTAATCTGTTAGAATTTTTGTATTGACAAAACCTGCGTTGTCTTAACCCATGTATTAAATATTCAAATAAATTCTTATGATTTTATAATAGTATTTTTTACATATGCTATAATCAATTTATCATTATAATATAGTTAGAATAAGGGCAGGGGTATAACTTATTGATAAGCAAGGGTTTATATTTAACTAGATATTATTTAGAACACTAATAGGAAGATTAATAAACTCCTTTAGTTTATAGATGTTTCGTAGTTCTTCAATAATCTCACCCCAACAAAAAGTTCCAAACGTTTCCAATAGGGGGAGCCTGACTATTTCAAGCCCTTTGGCCTTTTACTAAAGGGCTTTTATTTTTATAAATTTTTCAAAAAAAGAAGGATTTTTAATAAGTTGTATAGTATATATAAAATAGTGACTAAAAGAAATAAATAAGTCTATTTTTCATCTAAGCAGAATATCTACAATAACATTATCCTAAAATAGAAAGCTATATTATCTAAGATTTATCTTAAGAGTAGCATTCTTTCTTTATTTCAAGAGAGACATACTAAGTGATACTTTCTAACCATACTAACCATCCAACTATCAATTTTCTATAATCACCTGACTTTTTAACCCTTTAGCTCCGATTTATCTTTCTCGGAATACTTGGATACCTTTAGATGTTATAACTACTATACTTTTTATATTTGCAATAAGAATATTATAAATATAGCTTCTAAAAAATTAATGATAAATAGTTTAGGAGGATAAATTATGAAAATTAAATGTCCTCTATGTGATTTTGAAAATGAAGAAGCAGCAAGTTTTTGTAGTAATTGTAATATACCTCTTATTAAACCTGAAGCTCCTAATATTAAAGAAAATCCGCATATTAAAATTAAAAAAGAAAAAAAAGAAACTAAGTTGGATTATCTTATTAATAAGATAGATGATGCTGCTACTAAATTTCATGAATCTCGTGAATATAGTGAACCTTATGAAAAAGGAAGCAAAAAGGGAACAAAACTATTGTTGGGACTAATTGGCTCTGCGGTTCTCTTTGTGGGTGTATTCGCGCCCATCGTTAGCATACCAATTATGGGAAACATGAATTATTTCCAAAATGGTAAAGGCGACGGAGTTATTGTTCTTGTTTTGGCCGTAATTTCTCTTATTCTTGTCCTGTTAAAGAAATTTAAAGGGCTTTGGTTTACAGGGCTGGGTAGTATGGCTATCATGATATTTACCTTTATTAATTTCCAGATGGCCCTTGCTAATACAAGGATCCAAATGGAAACAGAACTTACGGGTAATCCATTTAGAGGGATAGCTGATATGGCGATGCAATCAGTTCAAATTCAATGGGGATGGGCTATGCTTATTATCGGAGCCGTTTTGCTCATAGCTAGTGCGGCAATTAAAGAGAAGTGAAGCGTAATAATATTCCAATATAATGTTTTCATTATATTTTTATCTATTATTTATTTGGAAACATTATTATATTATCAGTTTTTATAAGTAGGAGGTTAAATAATGAAAAAACCGTACAACTTTTTTTTACTACTGACGCTTTTTATTATTATCTTTACAATTTCTGTATCGGCTCAGTTCGTACGAGTGATTTCGGATTTTGCCAATATAAGAACGATGCCCGATAGTGAATCAAAAATTGTTGGTGAAGCATTAGAAAACGATATCTTTAAATATATTAGCGATAATGATGATTGGGTTGAAATAGAAATGTTTTCTGACGATTCTCGTTATGTCCATCGTAGTTTAGTTAAAGTATTGATTTATGGTATATCAACTCCTTTCACCAATGATGTTTGTCCAAAACTAATGGAGAGATTGGAAGAAGCTAAAGAGATGAGTTTGAGTGAATCAGATGTTAAATCTCAAAATGTTCTTTTTGATAAATACGTCCTGGATATATTCCATGAGTTTGAGTTGCAACCAGTGATATATCTTATAGCTCTGAATCGTTGCATTGAAGGTCCTGAAAGCAAAATTGGTCAAAGGCCTACTGTTGAAAAAGAAAAAGTAACAAATGAATATATAGAGAAAACAGAAGTAAAAGAGCCAGTTAAAAATAACTCACCTTGGTATGAAATAGCACAATGGCAGGGTAAAAGTATAAAAAATACCGAGACATTTCACATTCCTTCTCATGAATGGAGAATTTCTTGGAAGACTGAGCCTGGTGAGTATGGTGATATGAACTTCCAAATTTATGTTTATAAGACTTCAAGTTCTATTCCTGAAATAGCAGCTAATGTTATTGGGTACGATATGGATTCCAGTATTATGAGGGGAGCAGGAGATTATTATCTCACGATAAATAGTGCTCAATCCTATAGAATTATTGTAGAGGCTAAATATGGAGAAGGGCCAGAACAAAAAGCGAAGGATTTTGAAACAGAAGCAGTAGAAGCAATCAATAAACTAACCAATGAACAGCTACAACAAAACATCAAAAATTTCAATTACATCGTAGAAATAAATTGTGGAACCATTCAAACGCTAATTCAAGCAGAATTGGCAGATTCAGACTATAACACTGTAAAAAATTATGTAGTTGATAGTAGTCTAAATGGATTATTTAGTAAATCGGGAATAAAAATTCCCGGTAGCGGAGCACAAACTAAAAATGGGGTTGCTGGAGAAGCAGGATGTGTAGTGGTTTCTTTTGATGATGCTCTTGAAGTATTTTCAATCAATGGAAATGCTTTTGGCGCTGGTAGCGTATTTACCGAACCTTTAATTGCTTATTATTGATAATGCTACAAAAAATAGGAACACTAAGTATTATCTATTTTTATTAAAAATAAATATTTAAATGCATCTTCTATTAATATAATAACCTATTTAAACTGCTATAAAAATAAGATTTGTAGGGATTCAAATTAATTAATCATTACCTATAATATAGAATTATATTATAAAGTATTATTAATAGGCAAGTAAACGGAGGATTAATTAAAAAATATTAAATATTTTAAGATGTGAAAGGTTATGAGAATAAAAAATATATCTTTTATATTTGCTCTAGTATGTTTTTTGCTAGTATTTTCTCTTTATGGATATTGTTTATTTGGAAGCAGTAAAAATATAGAAACCTATGATAATCCGGATATCGACTATAACTTATGTAGATACTTTACCTTTTTTACTGATAAACTCTCTATGGATTATTTACAGAATAAAAGTTTTCAGTCATCAATCATTGAATTACTTGAAGAAAAAAATTATATTTACGTTGAAGGTATTAAAGATGCTAATTTTGTAGTTATTATTTATTCTAGTAACGAATACGAAAAATCTTTAGTAAACGTTCCTTTTTATAATCCTGGCACAACAATAAACGCTTCCGGTTGGATAGGTGGTACCCATGTTTATGGCTCTGCCCACACCTCAGGGAACTGGGGAATAAGAACTGCTATTAAAGGAAGATATTATCCGTTTATAGGAATAAGTTGTATAGGAAACTTACAGAATGAACCAGAATTAATCTGGCAGGGTAATGGGATTAAGTCCACTCGTAAATCAAACTTAGAGAAATATGGCAAAGAATTAATTGAAGAAATGCTTGCTAAGTTTCCAGAAATATCGGAGAAAATAGAAGAGGAATTACCACCAATAGAAATAAAAGAAAATGAAAAAATTAAGATGCTTTTAGAACAGCTTAAAAAATAACTGATTATGTAACAGGGAACGATTGTATTAGCTCAATGATTCGGTAATTTTTTCTAACTTCTAATAAGTCCGGGTTCCCAATGTCTTCTCAAATGATTAGAATATGGAAGGAGATAATTTTTTATTACGCTTTTACATATTTTAAAAAATCGCGGCATGTTAAGTGTTGAAAAACCCCCTTGTTTTATTGAGATTTCAAATATTTCTGCCACAGCGACAGGTGTGGAGAGTAGAAGCTGGGATAGTTATTTATAGAGTATTGAATGGATGGAAAGAAAAAGCAAAAGAAATTGAAAACAATCAGATGTTTTTTTAATACAAAACGGAGAAAATGCTTAAAAAATAATTCAATCTATAGTAAATATTAAAACTATCCCAATTTTTTTAAGTTAAGAGTTATACTATGAAAAAAGAAAATACACAATTATATTTTACAAAATTTAAAAGAGAAAAAGTAAGTCAATGCAATATCTGCAAGAAAAAGAAACATCTTTCATGGGATCATGTTCCACCCAAAGGGGGAATTTATTTATCCGCCGTTGAACAAGAAACAGTCTTCTCGCATATGACCGTAACTAATATTAATAGAAAATATTCTATTTCACAAAATGGAGTAAAATATCGAACAATTTGTAAGGAATGCAACGAAAAAATTGGTAGAAAGTTTGATCCGGTGCTAAATGGATTTGCACGTGGTATTGGAAATATTTTAAAAAGCAACTTGATATTACCATCAATTATTTATTATAAAACTAAACCAAATTTGTTAATAAGAGCAATACTTGCCCATCTTTTAGCTGCAAAAGCTGATATCGATAAAGTTACAACGGATGTAAAAATTCGTAATTTTATTTTTGATGAAAATGCGAGTATTCCTGAGGAAATTAATATATTTTACTGGGTTCACCCCTATACAAATACAGTTATAATAAGGGATGTTGCAATGCTTGCGGTACGTGGAAAATTTGGTGGCAAAGCTGGTATTTTCAGCATTTTTAAATATTTTCCAATAGCATATTTAGTTTGTAATCTCAAAGAATATGAAGGTTTAAACGAAGTTACTTTATACAGAGATGCTAAACCTCAAGATATAATTGATATTCCTATAAATCTTAAAGATATAAGAGGTCCTGAATGGCCAGAAATTGTTGATGATGGAAATATGATGATGGGAGGAAAGAGTATACAAAGCTCAGTTTCCGCTATTCCTAAAAATAAAAAAAAGATTTAAGATAATTATCAAGAAAGGTTTATTGTGGATAATAAAAAGAAAAAAGAATTGTTTTATTTAGAACCATTCTTAGAATTGTATGGATTTAGTCCAACAAAGATTACTCTTAATGTTGAATCTCCGGATTTTATTATCAATTATTCTGGCGAGAAAATAGGAATTGAACTTACTGAATATCATTCATTACAAGAAATATTAGGACATTCAAGAAGAGAAGTAGAGAGTAATTGGGAAAGACTCCAGGGGGAAATATATGAAAAGGTAAAGTTAGATAATGAGTTAATGGGTATTTGTGTTTCAATATTTTTTAGAAAGGTATTTTTACCCTCACGAAGAGAAAGCCTACCCTTTATAGATGAATTAATTAATTGCACCAAGGTATTTATTATGAAAGGCAAGAAGTCTGTTTTAGTTCCAGAAAAATATAAAATATTAAATAAATATGTTGATGAAATTGATATTTACAAAATCGGGGGTAACTCTCATCTAAAATGGGAATCCAATCTAAATGTTGGTTTTATTGGTTTAACAGAAGAAGGATTGCTAAGTTTAATTGAATCTAAGATCAATAAAGGAGAAAGATATCGTTTAGGGGATTTAAATGCATTGTGGCTGTTAGTTATTTTTGGACACAGAATATCCCAATCAGTGCCCCCTAGATTAAAATACAAACTAGAAGAATTTAAGACCTTAAATTCAATATTAAGTAAATCAAGTTATAAATATGTTTTCCTTTACCTCTATATGTATGATGTAATTTATAGATGGCCGAATTGGAAAAAATTTGGCAAAGGTAAATTTTTTGATTTAGTAGAATAATAATAAATATTAGCAATATTATTCTAGATAGATTCCTAAGAGAAAACCTTGTAAAGGAAAAATTAAATGGTCTGATGTACCAGGCCATGCGAAGCAGTTCTTGAAATTTATCAAGCATGTCCGTCTTGGAAAAGAGCCAGACATGCTTGTCCAACTTTCTATAGATTATTAACACTATAGATCAAAATATCAATTAGCCTATTTACAAACTTTATGATCTTATCGATGAAAAAATCTCGATAATTAAAGAATGAAAGAGTTGTTATGAAGATGAACAATAATAACACTAAAACTAAAATAAATTCTCTTGGCGAAGTTGAGCTTAAGTGGATTTCACTTGGCGATGTAAAAAAATATGCCAAGTTTCTGGAACAAAATTATTCTGACAAAGATTTTACATTACAAATATTATTTCACCAGCTTATCAAGCCAAAAATAAAGTTTAATACTTTTAAGAAGTTATCAGATAAAGAAATTGTAAAACTCGGCAAGGCTTTTATTAAAAAGGAAGATTATTTTTTTAAGCATTTTCAAGATACTGGCGATTTTTTTCAAAATTTTCAAAAAGCCATTAAAACTCAAAACGAAAAATTCATTGAGAAACTTGGAAATACTTTTGAGCCAATTATTAAATCTACTCAAGAAATGCTAGCATCTTTCAATAATAATTATGCTTCGGTTGTTCAACCGGCACTTTTTTCAAGCTCATATATTCAAGACACAATGCGTCAATTTTCTTTTGTGGCTAAGCAAGCCCAGGAAGTACAATTAAAAATGACTGTATCGTTAAAGCCGATTATTGAGCAATTCAATGCAACTGCTCGTATTCTTACTGAATCTATAAAGCCACAGATCGATTTTTGGCAAAAATGGGCGGAACAAAATAAATCGGTATTTGATAGTATCAGTATAAACTGGTCAGAGTTCCAAAATAGATACCATATCGCCGAGTCAAAAGCTGTATTAGTGTTGCAAAAGTACAAATGGTTTATTTCTCCGAACATGCCAATTGATTTCATTTTTAAAGTAGTGCAGTTAGGGCAGAGAAAAGGCAGACAAGACAGTGCTATGAATAAGCTATTTGTTGATTATTTTTCACAAAATAATTGGCAGAATTTGGAAGCGATTAGGAAAAATTGGAAGAAAAACCCTCTTTTCAAGAAACGAAGCAAAATCATTCACGATTGTATAAAAATGC
>Ga0307378_10008021_pt1 | contig 14118 bp, 27 predicted proteins | sample UN1MG_FD_202238 | JGI IMG/M metagenome (GOLD analysis project Ga0307378, IMG submission 202238) | Soil microbial communities from Risofladan, Vaasa, Finland - UN-1 | ecosystem: Environmental > Terrestrial > Soil > Coastal area > Acid sulfate soil | place: Finland: Risofladan, Vaasa | collected... | reverse complement strand
GATAAAGAAGTATATGGTGTAGCAGCCAACAGATACTCTTCTATTGCTGTTGATAGTAATGATGTTGTGCACCTTGTTTATCAAACACAAGTATATGGTGCTGATTATCAGTTAGTATATTCTAATTCAAGTAATTGGAATGTTATAGTACGGATAAGAAGTGAAGCAAAACATCATACAAATCCTGCAATTGCTATTGATAGTAATGATAATATACATATTGTATATCATAAAGAAGAAGAAGGATTAAGTAATAATTATCAAGTAGGATATATTAATAGCACTGATAATGGTGGTAGTTGGGGTACAGAACAGATTATTACTAATGAACCAGATGCTGCTGATATTGCATCCCAATCATCTATTGCAATAGATAGTAATGATGTTATTCACGTTGTTTTTTACTGTACCAACCATTATTTAGGAAAGGCTGATATTCTCCATATGGAATCCAGTGATTATGGTTCAACATGGACAGACTGGGAAGGCGATCCAGTTTATCAAAATGATACATATGACCAATATACGCCTTGTATTGTTATAGATGATAATGATGTGCCATATGTTGTATGGCGTGGAAATAATCAATACACAACAAGTCAAATAGGATATTCACATAATGATAGTAGTGGATGGAGTAGTGCTGAATGGCTTACATGGGATCCTACTGAATTACATTATTATGCATCTATAGCTGTTAATGATAATGATTATATACATGCTACTTTTGGTGCTTATGGTACAAGATTAAATCATAGTGTTAATGATACTATTAGTTGGACTATGAATAAAGTGTTAACTGGAAATTATATTACTTCTAATCTAATTTCAACACAATGGCCTATTATTGATAGTTTTAAAACAAATCGTCCTAAAACAGGTTATGCTTTTATATGTGCTTTCGGCATGTCTAATATCATTTATTATGCCAGTGATGACCTTACTTGGGATGCTCCTAACGTCGCCCCAACTCAAAGCAACCAGAATGTATGGAATGCAACAACACATATAGAAAAATCTTTAAATGCAATAGATGTAGATTTATATCCAACTTCTTTTAATGTTACAATCAATGATCCGGAAGGTGTTAAAATGAACATCACTATTCTCACAAATGAATCAGGATTGTGGACTATAGTAAATCAAACAACAGGAACAGGACTACCTGATGGTACATACAACTTTACAAATGCGTCCTGGGTTGATACTTATAATACAAAATATTGGATTAGTTTTAATGTTACAGATGGAAGTCTTTGGAGTAATGAAACATATAATTTTATAACAAGTGATGTACCATTATCTAACTGGAATTATTATAGAACTATTACTATTAATAGTTCATATATATGTACTTCATTTACTAATTTTCCAGTATTAGTTATAATACCGCCAGACATAGGTACAAAATGTGATAATGGAGATTCAATAAGATTTGTTAGTTTAGATAATGTAACAAGATATAATTATGAGATTGAACTATGGAATGATGCAGGAGATAGTTTTGTATGGGTAAATATACCTTCTTTAACTAATTTGTCCAATAAATTTCTTATGTACTATAATAATAGTGGTGCAATAGATTATCAACATGTTACAGATGTGTGGGATGATAATTATGTTTTAGTATGTCATATGTCTGATACACCAACTGGAACTATTTATGATAGTACGTCATATAGTAATGATTTAACATCAGCAGGTGGAATGACTGATGGAGATTTAATAAATGGTAAAATTGGTAAGGCTATAAATTTTGATGGGGTTGATGATTATATATATGCTTTGGATCATGCCAGTTTAAAACCTGCAAGTGCTGTTACTCTTACAAATTGGATAAAAGCATCATCAGGTGATATTGATGAGTGGACAATAGGTAAAATGGAAAGAGATCAGTGGGGTAACACTGACTCATGTTCATATGGTATTAGATATGATACAGAAGGTGCTACAAATGTAGAAGGTGCATATGCAATAACTAATGGTAATGGTATAAATTATGTTTCAGCTGGTGTAATTTGGTTAAATGATTCGTGGTGCTTTGGTAGTACAACATTTGATGCAGTTAATACTAAACGAATATATGTTAATGATTCTTTAGAAAATAGTGAAGATCATGGTGATATTCTGGATTATGATTTAGCATCATCTCTATATGTTATGGCTTCAAAAGTTGGGGTTGGTATTGGAATAAATGATTGGCAAAAAGGCATAGTAGATGAATTTAGAATAAGTAATATTTGTAGAAGTAGTTGTTGGATTAATACATCATTTCATTCAATGAACAATACAACAGGATTTTTTACATGGAGTGATGAAATAATAATTGGACCTTCAGCAGTATATCATAATATTAATGTTATTAACGGTTCAATATATAACATAACAATATATAATACAATATTAGATTATAATGGATCAATATATAACACAACAGTATACCAAACAATATCAACAATTAATGGAAGCATTTATAATATATCAACACAACACACAATAAATGATATTAATGGAAGTATTTATAACACATCAGATGCAGTAACAATAACAAGAATAGCATATTTACCTGTAAACATAAGAATCAATGACACATCATATATTAATATCACATTTAATATCACTACAGGTTGGACACCAATCAACCAATCATCTATACTTTTTGTACACACTGTAAATCAAACAGCAGCAGGATTTGGATATAATTTCACATACAGAATGTTAAGAGATAGTGTAGAATTAAGATCAATGAATAGAAATGAAGATAAGTGGTTTGAAAAATTCAATTCAATAACTGGTACTGGTGAAATAGGATACTATGGAGAATGGGGAGCACATGATAATACATCTATAAAGTTTAATGTAGTTGATTATGGTAGTAATTGGACAACTGTAAGATTTAATAATTTAACAACTCTTGTACCACATTTATTCTCTAACATTTGGTATATTGATAGAACAGATGTACAGGATAATTCATCAAGTATATTCGATGTTTATGCAAATTTTGCATACAAAACAAAATTCAATATGACAAATACTGATTTCTATACTGATCCACAATACAACGGTTCATTATATCAATTCTATTATAATATGAATGATACAGGTTCTCCAAATAAACCAGTAAAGATATATCTTGCAAATGAATCTTATGTATCAGGAAAGCCTGCTACATCTGACAATTGTGTTTTAATCGGTGAACATTACGATAATGATGTTGCGGATTATTTAATTCGTAATTCATCATATTGGGGTATAAATTTTTCAACAAATTCAGCAGGATATGTTGGAACATTGAAAATGACAGATTTATTCTATTTTATTTTTGTATCAAGGGCTGGTGATATAACCAATAAATATGATTTAGCTTTCTGTGATACAAACACATCAGGCAGAGATTTCAATAATTCACAATTTGTAGAATACTCAATAAATGGAGGAACTGCTTGGTCAACACAAAATGGAACTATAGACTGTCATCTTAAATATGCAAAGTTAGATGATAGTAGTAGAATAGAATACAAAGTTTATGCAAATGATACAGGTGGTAATGAAGCATGGTCAACAGTTTATACTGATGTAATTGATATTGTTAATGTGCCTCCAAACCCAACAAATATATTAACACAAAACGGCACTATAACAGAATATACTAAAGGTGATATTATTAATATCACTTATAGATGGATTGGTGATCCTAATCAAGATGTGTGCTGGGTGAATACCACATGTCTTGATAGTGCACATGCAATCGTAGCATACATAGAAAATAGAAGTATAACACATGCAGAAGTTGAGATTAATTCAACTTTTTATATAGATTGGGATACCACAACTGTTACACCTGGTAATTATTATCATATCAATATGACAGCAACAGATACATATGGATTAACAACTGGTTCATCATCTAATGGAACATTTAATTTATCAGCTATATGGAATACTATTGAAACATTAAACGGTTCAGTTTATAATTCTTCGGTTCAAAATACTATAGATGATATTAATGGAAGCGTTTATAACATAACAGCTTATAATACAGTATCAACAATTAATGGAAGCATCTACAACACAACAATATATCAAACAGTTGAAACATTAAATGGTTCAGTGTATAACATAACTACATATAATAATATTGTTGATATAAATGGATCAGTTTATAATGAAACTGTTGTTTGGAATAATATAGAAATAATTAACGGTTCAATCTATAATTCTTCAATTCAAAATATAATCAGTGATATAAATGGTTCAGTGTATAACACAACAATTAAAAACACAATTAGTGATATAAATGGATCAGTTTATAATACATCAGTTTTATGGTCAACTATTAATGATTGGAATGGCAGTATTTTTAATTCATCAGTAAATACATCGGTTGATATTATTATACCATATATCGTAGGATCGTTTCCTATAAACATTACAGTAACAGGGACTGGTGTTATTGATAATGTAACCCTATGGTATAGGTTCTCTATTGATAACGTTACATGGGGTGCAAATGTAAGTTTTGATATAGATACAACATCACCATGGACTTGGGATTTTAATTTTACAAATAATACTGGTTATTATGAATTTTATAGTGTTGGAGAAGGAGTTGGTGGTATTGAACCAAACCCTACTGTTTTTGATGCTATGTGTTATTTCAATTGGGGTAATTTTATTGGTAAAGGATATACACAATTATATGAAACAAAATCTAAAGTTATACCATTTATAGGATTTGGAATGATAATGTTTTTCTTATTTTTTAAACAAAAAATACATAAAAAAGTTAAAGTTAAAAACAACAGAGTTATTATATAACGATTATATAATATTTCATATCTGTATTATATAACATTTATATATACCTAAAAGTTTATATATAGATTAAGTACCTTATAGTTTTTAAAATAAAAGGAGGAAAAAAATGACTAAAGCAAAATTCGGCTTTATAGACCCAGGCATGATAATGGGCGTTGTTGTATCGCTTATCATACTTGCTGTTGGTGTATTTGCGTTCTTTGTAACCATCCAGAATATTCCTGCTGGTAGTGCAATACAAACAAACGCAATAGCAAATATATCAGCTACAGGAGATAGTGTATTCAACATCGTTGGCGTTGTGCTGATAATTGGATCAATAATGTCTATAGTAGGCCTTGTATATACATATGTCAAGTAAAGGTGATACCATGAAAGCAAGATTTGGATTTATAGATCCAGGTGCAATTATGGGCGTTGTAGTATCACTTATTATCCTGGCGGTTGGTGTGTTTGCATTCTTTGTAACATTAACAAATATTCCTGACACAGGCAGCACGCAAATAAGAAGCGCAATAAACAACACATCATCTACAGGTGATAGTGTATTCAATATCATTGGTGTTGTGTTGATAATTGGTGCTATAATGTCCATCGTTGGACTTGTATACAACTACGTCAAATAAAGGTGATTTTATTAAATCACCTAACCTATTTTTTAATACATGGAGTAATATAAAATGTTAAAAACAAAATTATTTAATAAAAAAACAGGATTTATTAGTGGATTAATATCAAGTTTAATAATTGGAATATTAATAATATCGTTTTCAATTACACCCGATGTTGTAGTAGAAAAAACATATATAAAATCGTGGCACACATTATTTGAAGGTGTAGCATCAGAAGCAGTTCTTACTTATGGTGATAGTGGAATACTTGAAATATATTTCATAAATCACACAGCAACACCTACAACAACATTTTCTCGGAATGATAGTATATTGTATAGAACATGGTGTAATACTTCAAAACTTGGATATGCAAATACAGATGATTTTAGAGTTGAAATAAAACATACTACTCTTTTTGACATTCTAATAAAAGTACGTGGTAACAAAACAACATGTTGGAATGGTTCTGCATTTATTGACGCGTATCTACGTATGAATATCACATCACCACATTTAGGTATTGCTGCACTATCAGGTATGACTGGAGTTGTAACACACAATGATTCAGGACTGGACTATCTATGGATGAATTTCTATATAAATAATAGTGCTGCTGGATATTCAATTGCACGTGGTAATGAATCAAAAATACCAACAATAAGGTATCAATATTATGGATAATTATATGGTTGTTGATTAGCAATATGTTAAAAATAAAACAAAAAATAATAACATATATAATAATTATAATGTTATCATTACCTTTTTTTGTTATTATTGATAATGCAAGTGCTATAACTTCTACTGTTTACACTGGTACTAATGTTACTGTTACTGATCCAATAGTTGATCAAATATGTGATACAAGAGTTGCAGGATTAAAATCAATTATCGTATCACAATGGGATGGTATAACATGGACAAATGTTCCTGCTGTAAATATAAGTTATAGTGGAACAGTTGTTACCGTAGATCATGGTGTATTGGTAGGTGGATAATGAAAAAAACAATGGTTATAGAAGGTAATGATAAAGAAGTAACACTGCTTACGTCAGAATTTAAACACATGGCGTATAAATTTCCAAAGATAAAACTATCATATGAAAAATGGAGATGATAAAATGCCGTATAGTAAAAAACGATATAAATCAAAAAAGAAATGGAATAAATATAAACAATGTGTAAAAAAAGTAAAAAAGAAAAGTAAAGTAAAGAATCCATATGCAGTATGTAGAATATCAATATATGGAAGGAAATAAAATGTTAAAAACACAAATCGTACATAAAACTAAAAATTGGAGGCCGCCTAAACCATATTCATATAAAGAAAAAGAAAAAGAAGAACCAACAAAACGTGTTTCAATTGCACACACAAGACAATTCCATAAAAAGAAGCATAGAATTGGTGATGTCATATTATCAAAAGTAGATGATAGTGAAATCATTTATGGTGCAAGGGCTTTAAATGTTAGATTCCCTAAATATTTAGATAGGCCTACAACAGACTATGATATTTTTACAAAGCAACCTAAAAGAAATGCTGTAGAAGCTGAAAAAGCACTTGATAAAGAATTTGGTGGTAACTTTTTTCATACACAACCTGCAGAACATGAAGGCACATACAAAGTAAAAGCATATGCTAATCAAGAAGGTTATGCTGATTATACAAAACCTGATGATGAAATTCCATATGAAAAAATACGTGGTAAGAAATATATTGATTTAGATTATATGGAAAGACATACTGAAAAAACATTAAAGGATCCTGAAGCAGCATATAGACATGCTAAAGATAGAGATGCATTAAATAGGATCAGAATATATAAAAAACTAAAAGGAGGAAATTAAAATGGCAAAAGTAAAGTGGGGCAAAATTGGTGCTCCTAAAAGCAAAAAACGTAAAGAGTGGTTAGAAAAACTAAGAAAAAAAAGGAGGAAATAAATATGGCAAAGGTAAAAGTAAAAGGGTTTCTAAGAAAGGTGCCTGGTAAATCAAAAAAAGTACATGTAAAAGGATACATGAGAAAGAAATAATGTGATATTATGGGAAGGAAACATACAAAACGTGCTAAACAAAAAATGACATTAAAAATAAAAAAAGCACGTAGGCCAAGGTTTTAAAATGAAAGAAAAATATATAAAAAGTAAATTAAAGAAAAAAATGACTTTGCTCACACCTAAAAAATTAGTGATATAGTAAGAAAATTCATTATTATATAAATGTATTTATACCTACTATATCTTTTTTTTTAATTTTTTACACCCTACAATATTTTTTAGTAAAACAACGATAACATGTATAACCATGTGATGTTGTTAGTAATTCAGTTCTTGGATAATAACGTTTACAACTACTACATGTTTTCATTTTTTTTATATGTAGTGGCCTTTTTGCAATGATCATACATGTTTTACAATATGGACGTAATCTATCTTTTGTTGCTATGTGTTTATAGAATTTTGTGTTGCTTAAAACCCTACCACAACGTTTACACTTTTTCATCACAACGTCCAAATATTTTATTACAACAATTAACACAATATCTTAATTCTGTCCAGAGATTTTTATAATCCTGACCACAACGTTTACACCTAAATTTCATTTATCCACCTCCAATTATTTCATTTATTGCTTTTTTCATTTTTTTGTTTACAACATCATATTCTACAAATTGAATATAATGCCATGGTATCATTTGCATTGCACATGTTGATTTGATTATGATACCATGTTTGTATTCTCTGATAAATTTGCCTTCTAATGTTCCATGATTTGTATATATTATTATATCATCTGCTTCTATCATTTTTATATCTCCATTGGATCATGTCTCCATTCACAGCCACATCTGCGGCAACAGAGTATTCTTTTTGTTTTATTCCAACGTGTGTAAGTATTACCACACGCTGGACATGTTAGGCTTTCTATATATTCTTCTCTACTTCTTTTGTCCATTTATCTACCTCCTTTTGTTTTATTCATATTGATGTTGATGGGTTTCATTTGGTATTTAATTATTAAATCCAATCGTTTATTGTTACACAACTTTGTAACCGTTTTTTAGCAATTTGATAATATTCATTTGAAATTTCAAATCCAATACATTTTCTATTTAACATTTTACAGGCAACAGCTGTTGTTCCCGATCCAATAAACGGATCAATAACAGTATCATTTTCACGGGTTGAAAGTGTTATGAGATATGACATGAGTTTTACTGGTTTGCAAGTTGGATGAATGTTGTGTGATTTTTGCCTAATTTCCTTTTTATCAATACATTTACAACTTTTACTTGATCCACTTAAAACAGGTAATCCACAATTAGCACATATCATATTAGAATTATCTGGTAATTCTTTTAATCCAACTAAACAATCACAGTTTTTTATCATTTCATATCACCCCTTGATCTATAACAAACTGTAAGTTTGAAATCAAATCCATTTTTTACTTTGCCCATTCTACTCTTGGTTGTTTTTTCATCCTTTCTAACAATTCTATAATCAATATTATGTTTTTTTAATAGTTTGTGAAGATATTTTATCTCTGTTGGATTAGCATTAAAGTATGTTGGAATATCACTAAGTTTTTCAGGAAAGCCAATTGTTTTTTTATTCTCTGGTTCATTCAACCAATAGTTAATTGTTGTCATTTCATCAGTCATCAACAGGTTTAAAGACTGATGGTTTTTTGTTATTTTTATTAAGCTGTTCTTGATAGCCTGTAGTTTTAGCCTGTAATTTACCACTGAGATATACGATAATGTCTTCAAATTTCATATTTCGTGTAATATCCTTGTATTTGCCTATAGCCTTACTACTACTACTACTACTACTATCTATATATATAGCTGTTTTTAGGCTGTAGTCGAGGCTGTAATCAGCCTGTAATTTACCTGTAATTAGGCTGTAGTACATTTCTTCCATGTTATCCCTTAACATGCAATATAGCTTTAGGCTGTTTACAGGCTGATTACAGGCTTGACTACAGCCTAACTGTAAAAGTGGATGTTTTTCATATTCATACAATAAATGCACAAAACAATCAGTATACTTTTTTGCTTGATGTTGTTGAATATGTCCAATTTTTTCAAGTTCATTACAACGTTCACGAATTGTTGAAGGTGCCTTTATACCTAAATTTTTTTGAATGATATTTCTATTAATGTATAATTTATTATTAACAGTTTGATATTCACCATATTTCGGATTATCTGTTAATTTGTTTAATTCTTTTAATATCTTTTCTAAATCTTTATTGATACCAGTCATACTTTCTAAAAAAGCTTCACGTGATAGAAATTCAGCCCAATGAAAATCTTCAGGATATGCTAAAAGAACACTATATCCCTTATACATGCAACTATATCGTAATTTTTGATTTACCCATGCAATAATACGAATTAAATTATAAAAACGTTTCATATCACGTTGCACACGTGCGTCATTGATATTAAAATTTAATAGTTGTGCATATGGTATTTGAATGAAATCAAATACTTTTAGTTTACGTAATCCTTTTGTGATCCATGAATCTAAATCTTTCTTTTTACGTGATTCTATAGCCTTATCAATATCAACACATTTATTTTTGTAGTCATTGATAACTTTTTCATATCGTCTTTTATCTTCATATACTGTATTCACTAAAAATCTTGTTGCAAGTTCTTCTTTTGTTTCCTTAAGTACACTTGAATATATCACAGCTTTACGTGCAGATTCTATTTGCATTAGTTGGTTGGTTACCTTATCTTTCTTCCAAGGTATCGTCCCATCTTCTGCAAGTTGTTTTATTGCTTCTACAACATCATTTTCTAATGGTTTTTCTAATGATACAATAGTATTAAATTTTTTAACATCATCTTCCAATGTTGCACGTGTAAAACGTGTTCCATATGCATACCATTCTGGTGGAATGTATTTTACTGTAGATTTGATAAGATTTGTTTTACCAACACTACTTATACCACGAAGTGCTATTGATATTCTGTAATCTGGGTTTAAACGTCCAGAAATACCTGTAAAAAACGTTAACAACTTTCCCTTATCATTTCCTACGTGTGATTTTGAAATATCTTTATTGATATTAAAAATTAGTTGTGGTGATTTGAATGGATCAATATTGATTTGTGATGTTGTTCCCATTAGTAACCACCATCTACATTAAAATCAGCACACATCCATTTGTAAACGTTTAAAAGCTTACGCCTATAGTTTACCTTGTGTTTTTTTTGATTGGGTTTAAACATGGTTAATCACGTTCCTCAGTAATACTAATGATTGCACGTTTACCAATTATTGTTTCCTTGCCTAATAGATTTGTAACAATTATAAAATCATCTGTTATTTCAACTGATCCACGTTCAACCTTTGTATAATCACCATCTTGGTATACTACTTTCTTTTTCATTTATATATCACCTGTTACTCATACAATCATTGCATAAATAGTGAAATGAGTGTAGTTCACCACACACTGATCTGTGCCTACCACAAAATTGACAGTGTTCTACGTTTGAAGTATCTGTCCAGAAATCCTTTGGTGCTTTGCCTTTTTTGTTTTTATTCCAATCTCTATCCTTTGAAAATCCTTGTCTATGTTTTGATTCTTCTTCTTTTGATGAAAATTTTGAATCATCATAATTTTGTTTTACCATTCTATATCATCTCTATCAACAATATAAATATGTCCACCATATGTTTCAACCACTATCATTTTTTTAACGCCTCCAATTCTTTTATCATTTGCTTTACTTTTTTTGATTGTTCATTTAATAATTTTTCATTTTGATAATCTGTTAATTCAACTTCCATAACTTTCAACTCCATTAAAGAATAAAGTGGGGTTAAAACCCACTCATATCCCAATCTATTTCTATATCTTCCAATGATATTTTTATGGTTTCTATTGTTTCTTTCATTTCTATCTACTCCTTTTTATAATTTCTTCGTTCTACATCATTACATTCGGTACATAAAAAACAAATCATTTCATCACTATGTGTAAATATCTTACCACACTTATCACACTTCTCTTTGATAATTGATCCGTTTAGTTTCACATCACCATTTAATTCTTCAATTTCATCTATTTTTCTTTCAATTTCTTCTTCATAATCTTCTTTTTCTATCATTTCTATCAACTCCTTTCTAATCAAACACCATAATAGGTTTAAATATACAACCATATTTATTGTATGTGATTGATACCATTCTATCAATATTATTTTTAAGCATTGCATGGGCTTGTGATACTGTATAATCACCATCATCTTTATTTATTGTTATACTTGTATAATCATCAAAAACAATAGTTAATTCATTATCATTTAGATTATATACAATATCAGATATGGTTCCTATTTTATGGATTTCTTTAATTTGTTCTTGTTTGTTAGTTTCCAAATTAATAAACACATAACAAACTACAACAATTGCACCAATAATTAGTGCAATAGAAAAAATAGAACCTAACACTTCCCATATTGATTCCATAACTATCTACTCCAGTGTTTTCAAATATTCAATATTCCATATATAGTTGTAAACCAGATCAAGATCTGATTCGTCCTTCAACAGCGTTTCATATATTTCTATTATTTCTTTCTTTTCTTTCATAACTTTTCAACTCCTGCTTTTCCAAGCAATACTATATTGTATGGCATTGTTTATATGGTTTTACATCAAAAAAACAAGTAAACTTGTATAATTATATATCTATTGCATATCTGTTGTATAAAAAAACAAGTAAACTTGTAAAACTGAAAATGTTGTTAAACTACAATTTTATGTTAAAAGTATTTAATTAATACATATTTGGACTTTGTTTTATTACAAACATAAAAAAATATGAATTACTTCTGTTGGATTAGTTAACCATGCCACGTGTGGCAGGGATTACTTAACAGTTTATGTTTGTAATTGTAAACTTTTATGTTTTTATCGATTTCTAAAAACCAAATTTTTAACATTTGTTAGATTTTTGTTTTTATTAAAATCTTATATTACACTTTCATATATAAGAATGTGTAGGTAATAGTATTATACTAATAAATTACAGTATAATAAGTTAAAACTACTTCCTATTTACATTATGAAACTGATAATTTTACTACACTTATGTATGAGTAATGTGTATAATGTCATCAATTTCTTTTTTTAATTTTAATTCCAATTCATTTTTTATCTCCTTGGTTTTTCATCCTTGAAAGCATGATCCTTTTGTATTCGTTGTATATAAAACAAAAAAGGCATATAAGATATGTTACTAGAATAGCATTTATTAAAAATCTATGTATGTTAAATATAATACCTATAGAATAAATAATAAATAATATCACTAGTGTCCAGAAGTATTTATGACTATTTTTTGTGTATATTTCAATATTACTCATTTTTCACCTCATCTATTAACTATATTGATCTATTACCCACCATACAAATACCAATACATTGAGTATAAGCATGATAAAATAAAAATCTCCAATGCTAATCATTTTATCACCTTTTTTTGTGTATTTACCCTGTGTATTGCTATAGCTACAATTGCTCCGTATGAGTATATAGCAGCAACTAATGCAATCATAAAACTACTTAAATCGTTTAACTCATATAACCAACATATTAATGTAACAGCCGTTATGGTTGATATAGCAACGATTGAACAAAGAAATAAATCGATAATATCACGTCTATTCATTTTTTAATCACCTTTTTTTGTTTTTCAATATCATTTTCCAGTTTTTCAATACAAATAATATATTACGTATTATATGTTGATATTTCAACATTACCAACTCTATAATAAAAATTCAAACATTTCATACAGTAGTGTATTGGATGTTGTTTATCACAAAAATTATAGCATGAATCAACAAATAATGTTTCACCACATTTTTTACATTTCATTATATCACCCTAAATAATTATTACAATATGGACATAGATCAAACCAATCATTACCATGTTGTCCTTCATCTACAATATCATCTTCTCTAAATGTATTTTTACATGTTGGACATTGCATTAGTTCTGCTTTTTTCTTTTTCTTTCTAAACATGATTACAGGGGAAAGTTGAGATTTGAAGATGAGGCAACAGTGATATAAAATAATCAACTTTCCATTCCTGTCATGTTAGATACATGTAATACCATAGCTATTAGTATCATTATTAGTGATGTGATCATAACAGCAATTGCAACAACATCAATATCATTCTTAATCCATTCCACCATTGATACTACTACAAATGGTATAGATATTAACAGTCCTGCAAGTATCATTACATCTTTCTTTTTTGTTTTCATATTATCACATTATTATATTTGATCATAATCAGAATGATTTTAAAAGAAAAAATTTAATACAATATGGGGAAGGGTTAATGTGCATAACTGTACATGTATGTATAAAACTGTACATTAATGTACAAAAGTGTACATTGTTATTTATTATATTGTTAATATACTTATATATCCCTAAAAACCAATTAATAATATCACCTTGCCTTTTGTCATTTATTACCGCCTTGCTTTGTATTATGCACGTCCTACTATTTATAGTTTTTTATTTATATACCATAAAGTATATATAGTGGGTATTAACATATAATGTTATAATGCCAGAACCACAAAAAACTAATAGACAAACTATGCCGTTAGCTACGTTACAACGTATTCAGGC
>Ga0307378_10008017_pt1 | contig 14122 bp, 10 predicted proteins | sample UN1MG_FD_202238 | JGI IMG/M metagenome (GOLD analysis project Ga0307378, IMG submission 202238) | Soil microbial communities from Risofladan, Vaasa, Finland - UN-1 | ecosystem: Environmental > Terrestrial > Soil > Coastal area > Acid sulfate soil | place: Finland: Risofladan, Vaasa | collected... | reverse complement strand
TAGCGCCGGACGTCGAAGCCCGCGTCGGTATCGATCGCGTCGGAGAGGTAGTGGGCCTGCTCGGTGATGGGGAAGTACCCCTCGGGGTGGCGATCATCGGTGACCACGGCAAAAGCGATCCGCCCTTCGACGTCCAGGCGGTCGCCGAAGGCGGCCAGGACGGCCTCCTGTACGAGCTGCTTGTTGGTCTCGACGGTGATGATCTCGAAGGTATCGAACCTGCCCTGGGCGCCGGCGCCTTCCTCCTCGATCTCGCTGACGGTCTGGACGCGTGCGGTGGCCAGCAGACCGGCGGCCTTCTCGGCATAATCGACCGCCGCGTCTCGGGCCTGCTGGAACTCCTGGAGGGTCATGCTCCGCTCGGAGGTGATTTCCTCCTCATCGGTCTCGTCGGCGGCGGGCTTGCTCTCCTGCACGAGCTTGGTTTCGAAGCGGCAGAGGTTGGCTTCGATGGTCACGCCGCCGGTCTCCAGGCGATCCACCAGGGCGTCTCTCTGGTTGCGCCCCTTAGTCTGCATCAGGGCGGCGATCTGGGCACTGGTCAGCGTGTCCGAGGCGACCACGAACTGGTTGACCGTGTTGCCGATGGACACGTCGGCCTGCCGAAGGTCATCGGCGGCGCGTTGCAGCCAGGCCATGGCCGATGCGTCGGCCTTGTCCCCCGAGGACGTGATGCGGCGGCGGACCTCCTCGTCGGTCATGTGCACGCCCTCTTTGAGCTGGATCTGGACGCTGGTCCCGCCCAGGAACTCGATGTCGTAGATGGAGGCCTGGTCCACCTCCGAGGCGACCGCGAACAGGGCCAGTCCCACGATCACCAGGGCCAAGGAGATGGGCCAGAACTTTGTCCGCAGTCGGAGCCAGTCGATGTTCGGATGCCCGATCAGCCGCAGCATCCTGAGGTCCTTGAGCCAACCCAGGTCCATCAAGGTGGTGAAGATCAGGCGTGTGACGAAGAGGGCCGTGAACATGCTGGTCACGATGCCGAAGCCCAGCACCATGGCGAAGCCCTTGACCTCCTCACTGCCCACGTAGCCGAGCACGACGCAGGTGATCAGCGTGGTCAGGTTCGCGTCCACGATGGTCGATAGGGCCTTCTCGTATCCGGTCTTCAGGGCTCGCTTGAAGATCACGCCCTTGGCGCGTTCCTCGCGGATGCGCTCGAAGATCAGCACGTTGGCGTCAACGGCCATGCCGACCGTCAGGATTAATCCGGCTACACCCGGCAGGGTGAACGTCGCCTCCAGTGTGGCCATGATGCCCAGCACGAAGATCAGGTTGAGAATCAGGGCCACGTTGGCCACCAGCCCCGCGAACAGGTAGTAGATCACGATGAAGATGGCCACCGCGATCAGGCCGTAGAGGGCCGCCTTCATGCCCAGCTCCCGGTTGGTGCGCCCCAGCGAGGGCCCGATGTTCTTCTCCATCAGCGGCGTGTCCTTGAGCCGCCCGGGGAGGGAGCCGGCCTCGAGCGTGTTGACCAGGAACTGGGTCTCGGCCGGCGTGAAGTTGCCCGATATCTGCCCGTACTCGCGGATGGCCGAGCGGATCACGGCCTGCGACATGGCCATGTCGTCGAGCATGATGCAGAGCTGCCGTCCGATGTTCTCCCGGGTCATGGTGTGGAACTGGGCACCGCCTCGCGGGTCCAGTGTGAACGAGACGGCGGGTCGCCCGCTCTCGTCGCGGTCCGCCCGGGCCGCTTTGAGCTTCCATTTCCGCCGAGCATCCCTGAGCAGCCCGTAACGCGAGGTGTTGTGCGCCAGGACGTACCAGGTTCCGGCGTACTCCTCCAGGATCTGTTTGCCGGTCTGGACAACCTGCTCCAGGTTCTCGGCGCGATCGAGATTGAGAAAGGCGACCGGGTCCTCGACGGGGAACCATCGATAAGCGTCGCCGGTGCGGGGGCGAGACCCGCGAGTCTGCAGTTGCTCACTGTAGGTGCCGATGGGCTGGGCCGTGCTGCCCTCCGGGGCCGCGATCATGGTGGGATTGGTCGCGTCGCGATCCGCCAGGATGCGGAACTCCAGGACTCCGGCCCCTCGGAGCAGGCGCTTGAGGTCCGACGGGTCTTCCAGCGCGGCCTTCTGGGCGGCCCAGACGTCGTACTTCTGCTCGATCTCGGAGATCAAGTCAGCGTAGGAGGCGTGTTCGGTCTTGAGCTTACCCACCTGTTCGGACCGCTGCTTGGTTTCCTTGATGGCAAACACGTCCTCGAGACGGGCGGGGGCCAGCGAGGTGGCCAGGACCTCCCCGAAGGCGGCTTCGTACGCGACTCGGGCGTTCTCTTCGGCGTCCACGTCCTCGCCGCCCTTGACCGCCAGATACGCGTCGTAGGTCTCCTGCAGCGCGGTAAGCTTGGGCCGCCGTTCGGTCACGCCGCGGACGAGTTCGTCCAACCGCTGGACTCGCGTTGCCGCGTCCGAGCTGAGGACCAACTCCACCTCGCGCCGCCCCACATTCCTGGCGGTGAGCTTGGCGGTGGCCGCGTCCTTTTCGCGGCGGCGATCCTGGGCCTTCTTCGGAGGCCGCGGCATCTGAACCTCCAACCGCGTGTTGCCCACCGGTCGCCAGACCAGATTGAGCTGAGCGTTGGGATCGACGCGGCGTTGCAGGACTCGCATGACCTTCTCGGAGAGTCCGCGGATGTCCTGAGGGGCCAGACCGGCCGTGTCAATCTCGTAGAGCAGACTGCACCCGCCCACCAGGTCGATGCCGCCCTTGAGCCGGTCCTCGGGCGGGATGATCCTCAGGACCGCCCAGACCAGCGGGACCAATACGATGAGCCACATGAGCACTCGGTTTTGCCGTTCCATAAGTGTTGCTCCCGAACGGCTCGAAAGCCGCTCTTATGGGTTGAGCTACTGATGAAGTCAGAACAATTCCTGCTTGAATCGGGTTCCGCAAGCGTCCATTAGGCTGCTGCGGTCGGAGGTGCGTGTGGGGCGTGGTTTCGATGCGGACCGCTGACGGCCAGAATGGCCGACGCGGGCACCGGGACCGACGCCTCCACGAGCCGGCTCGAGCGGACCGGACGGGTGTCGGCCGGGCAACTCGGAGCACTGATCTTCGGAGATAGAGCAGGCGCGGTCGTTCTGGCGCATCGGTCCCACTCGCCGCACACGGGCACGAGCACGACGGGCTGATCGGTCGGTTGCTCACCGTCGGGCTGCCCCGGTCGGTCGGCGGCGTTGGCGACCCGCTGACGGGCCTCTTCCTCGCAGGCCCGCTGCAGCGCAGGACCCGACGCCGCTGCCACGGCGATTACCCAGCAGAGCCCAACCACGCCCAACCGCCTGTCCCACCGTAGGTACATGGAAGGGGCATTATAGGCGGCGCGGCGCCGAACGCAACGCGGGACCAGGCCCGGGGAGAAGGAGCAGCGTGCGAGATCCGGTACCCGCCTGAGAGGGTACCGCAGGCCCTGTGATTTTTTGACCTGCGGACCCGTCTCTGGACGAACATTGCGGGGCGGTGGACGTACCGTACTTCAGAGGGACTTTGTATGGATTCTATTCCTGAATAAAGGGTTAGGCCTGTCGTGTCGGCGAGGCGGTGATTCGCCACGAACTTACAAGAATATCGTGGCGTGGTGACTTTTGGCCCTATATAATGCAGACGCGACGGTGAAAAGGGTAGAGCATCGGGGATTCGAGGAACGCCGTGGAACAAGGAAAAACCCTACAACGTGTCGACGACATGTACTTCTACCTGTATGAGCGGCCGCTCCACCCGGAGCTGTTCCATATCCACCAGGTGAAGCACGTCGAGCATCGTAAGTACCACGCGGAGATCTGGATCGCTGGGCTGTCTCATGTGGTGACAGTTCAATTTGGAAAGCACTACCTAGCAGAGGTTGTTGCTGATTCGGACGAACTGCTGCCCAAGAACGGTCTGGTGACCTCCTTTCGCTTCCGGGGGGAGCGTGACCACTCCCAAAGCTTCAATGAGGGTGTGCACTACATCCTGTCCAGCCAGGTTGAACGGATGACAACCAACCTGTTCCCCTCGTCGCATCGGGACCTGGCCCGCTACGGCAAGGCCCGGGGCATGTTTCAGTCCTTCGACGAGTGGGAGAGCGATGGTCTGGCCCCGTTCACCTTCATCGATTTCGAGGCTCGGGAGCGGGAGTTCCACGTGCACGCCTACCACGCTTTTCCCGAGGGGCAGACTCTGCTCAAAACCCAGGCGATTTTTGAAGTCGCCACGGAGCGGAGATCGCCGTTCGGATAGCCGTCACCAGCGTGCATCGCAGTTGGGTGAGCGAACTCCATGAGCCGGCATTGCCGGCTCTTTGCATGCGCCGGCGACTCGTGCGGGCTGAGGGGGCGGTCGGCCGGACGGCGAGGACTGCAGTCCGCCGGCCGGCTCACTCCTGGCCGGGATCGCTGATGGTCGGATCGTCCCGGAGCCGTCGGGCGGCGATCTTGTACTGATACAACGTGTCTTCCTGGCTCTTGACGTCGTCGCCGGTGAAGTACAGGACGGCGTCGCCGACCTGGATTTCGTCCCCCTCCTCCAGAAGGGCCTCCTGCACCTGGCTTCCGTTGATGAAGATCCCGTTGTGGCTCTTCAGATCGGTGATCAGGTACAGACCTTCCTGATAGCGCAGTTGGAAGTGCTTGCGGGAAACCTTCGGGCTGGGGATCTGGATCGCGTTGGCCGGGTCGCGACCACCAGTCAACGTGCGTTTGGATAGCCCGTACCAGCTTCCGTCGTTTAGACCGCGGACCACGATCAACGCGGGCATTGGGCTGCTCCCCTCGGTTTGAATACGCGCCGGGTCGGCCCGAACGTGGCTTCTGGCGGGTCACTCCAGGATACTCGATTCCGGGCTGGAAGGAAGCAGAAGGCGGGGGATCGCGCCGCGCAGCGAGGCATGCGCTCTGCGGGGTCAGCGGTGCGTTCAGTCGAGGAGCTGTTCGGCCTCGGTCAGCAGCTCGCCGGTTGCGGCATCGACGCTGGCCCCGGAGGCGACCAGCTCGCGCACCCTGGCGATCAACGGGCGCGCGTTGTCGGTCCGGCCGAGGTGGGCGTAGGACAGGGCCGCGACCAGCAGGGCCGAGGGGTGGTCCGGCTGGCGGGTGAGGATTCGTTCAGCGACGGTGAGGGCGTCGGTGTGGCGTCCGTTTCGCAGAAAGGCCAGGGCCAGCGTTGCGGAGGCCTTCGGTGAATCCGGCGCAAGCTCGGCGGCGCGCAATGCGGCTGGGAGGGCGGCCTTGGGATCTCGCAGCTGCTTGTCGGGGAGAGACAGGTACGCTTCGGCCAGAGCTTGCTGACACAGCCAATCGTCCGCCGAGTGTTGGGCGGCCGTCTTGAACGCGGCCAGCGCCTTGGCCGGCTGCCCTTGCTCCTGGAGGCATTTCCCCATGACAACATCGAGGCCGCCCAGGGCGGGGAAGCGTCTCAGGCCGTCGGCCGCAGCCTTCATGGCCGTGTCGTGCCTGCCCAACTGATACTGGGCGTCCGCCAGAAACAGCCAGAACTCTTCCCGGTCGGGGTCTGTCGCCAGGGCGGCCGTGAACTGCTCGACGGCCGGCTCGAACTGGCCCAGCGCGTAAAGGCACTCCCCCAGTCCGAACATCGCGTCCGGCTCGCCGGGCCGAACCTTGAGCGCCTGACGATAATACTGGATCGCCTCGAATATCTCGCCGGTTGTGCGGAGCAGGGCGGCTGTTCGCATCAGCAGAACGGCATTGTCCGGGGCGCTGCGCAGGGCCCGTTTGTAGTGCTCGACCGCGTCGGCGGGGCGCCCGGCGCGAACCAGCGCCGGACCGAGGTACACCGAGACGATATCGGCGTCCGGATCGGCTTCGGCCGCCTTCTCCCATGCGGTGATGGCCTCTTCGATGCGCCCGGCGTGGTAATGATTCAGACCGCGCTGGAAATGAAGCTGGGCGGGGGCGGCGTCGGCCCGGGCGGCTTCCAGCACGGGGTCGGCCATCGGCGGGGAAGGCGGCAGGGCCTCGGCCCGGGCACGCTCGCGGCGGGCCTGTTCGGGATCGTTGAGCCGTCGGAAGAGATCGGCCCGATGCCGGCGCACCAGTTGTTCGTCGGGGGCCAGTTCCAGTGCCTGGTCCAGGTGACGCAGAGCGAGTTCCAGATCGCCCAGTTCCCGGGCGGCACTCGCGGCCGCCACCTGTGCGTGCCAGGAATCGGGCTGACCCTGACACACCACGGCGAACTGGGCCCGCGACTCCGACGCCTCGCCCGCCTGGGCCAACAGCCGGGCGTAGTGAATCCGCGCCGGGAGGTAGTCGCCGTCGATTTCGACCGCCTTCTGCAGGTGGAAGCGGGCCTTGGTGCGATCGATCCGGAGCAAGGTCAAACCGGCCAGATACGGCCAGCGCATGTCGGCCGGATCCAGCGCAGCCGCCTGGCTCAGACAGTCCACTGTTTCCTGGCCGAAGCCGTGCACCATCAGGGTCCACCCCAGACGCCCCCAGGTTTCGGCGGACTGGTCGCCGTCGAGGATGGCCTGACGGAGTTGGTTGATCCTGGCGACCACGCTCGGCTTGCGGCCCTGCAAGGACGGGTTGGGCGGCTGCTGGATGCTCGAAGCCTCCGCCGCCGGGGCGGATTCGCGCGTTTCGGCGGGCTGTCCGGAGACGGGTGTGGCGGCGGCACCGACCAGCACGGCCGCGGCGAGCGTCCACCCGACAAGCCGGCAACAAGCGGCGCGGGAAGGCGCGGGGCCTGTGTCCGGCGCACACACCGGCCGGCGCCGATTCGTCGACCTCGCGTGGTCGTTGTTGATGACTGCTGTGTCCGCGTGCATTGTGGTTTTCATGTTCGGGCGCCCGCCGGACGCGGGTTCGGTCAGGGTGTCGTCCAGGATTCGGCGACCTCGATCGCCCGGAGCATGCTCTGGGCCTTTTGGAGCGTTTCCTGATATTCGGCCGACGGGTCGGAGTCGGCGACGATTCCGGCCCCCACCTGGGCGTACACCTGCCGGGTCCGGTCGGCCCCTTCGGTGATGACCAGCGTGCGCAGGGCGATGCAGGTATCCATGTTGCCGGCGAAATCGAAGTACCCGACGGCGCCGGCGTACGGGCCGCGGCGGTTGGGCTCCAGTTCGTCGATGATCTCCATGGCCCGGATCTTCGGCGCTCCGCTGACGGTTCCGACCGGGAGGACGGCCCGCAGGGCGTCGAACGCCGTCTTGCCGCCGGCCAGCCGCCCCGACACGTTCGAGCAAATGTGCATCACGTGGCTGTACCGCTCGACGGACATGACCTCGTCGAGCCGGATGCTGCCCGGCTCCGCCACGCGCCCGACGTCGTTGCGGCCCAGGTCGACCAGCATGACGTGCTCGGCGCGTTCCTTGGGATCGGCCAGCAGTTCGGTCTCCAATCCGCGGTCCTCGGCCTCGGTGCGCCCCCGGGGCCTGGTGCCGGCCAAGGGGCGGTTGGTCACCACGCCGTTCTCCACGCGACACAGGATTTCCGGGCTGCTGCCCACCAGGATGACGGTGGGGCTCTTGAGCAGGAACATGAAGGGCGAGGGATTGACCACGCGCAGGGCCCGGTAGATATCGAGCGGATCGGTGCGGGTCTGAACGCAGAGGCGTTGGGACAACACGACCTGGAAGACGTCTCCGGCGCGGATGTACTCGCGGCAGCGATCCACGTGGCGCTCGAAGTCGGCCCGGGCGATGTTGCTGGTGTAGGGCGGCGGAGCCGGTCCCCGCGGGCGAAGCGAGGCCACGCCCGACCAGGGCCCCTTCTCCAGCAGCGCCACGGTCTGCTCGATCCGGGCCCGGGCGGCCTCATAGCCGCGCTCGACACCGTCGCGTTCGACGTGGGCATGGGCCACGACCTTGATCAGCTTCTGCACATGGTCGAACACGATCATGAGGTCATAGAGTCCGAAGAGCAGATCGGGCAGCCCGCGGTCGTCCCTGGGCGCGTTGGGTAGGTGCTCGTAGTAGCGAATCGTGTCGTACCCGGCGTAGCCGACGGCCCCGCCGACGAAGCGAGGCAGGTCCGGCAGGTGGGCGGCCCGATGCTCGACCAGCAGTTCCTCCAGCCGCCGTAGCGGGTCCTCGTGCTGTTCGCTGATCGTCGTTCCGTCACGGGTGAGTTCGACCGTGCGGCCGCTGGCCTGGAACACGGCCGACGGGTTCGCCCCGATGAAGGAGTAGCGGGCCACTTTCTCCTGGCCGACGACGCTCTCCAGCAGGAAAGCGTGCTCGGCGCCGCCGGCCAGCCTGCCGAAGGCCGAGACCGGCGTGAGCTGGTCGCTGAGGATCTGACAGTAAACGGGAATCGTGTTGGCGCGAGCTGCCAACGCGGCGAAGGTCGGGCGGTCGGGCCACAGGTCCAGCATGGCGCGATGCTAGCGATGCCGAATCAGCCGGTCAAGGTGAAGTGGCAGGGCGCGTGAGGCGGTCTATAATCCGCGAGCTCAGACGGCTGTCCAGGGTTGGCCCGAGGTGAGTTGAGCGGATGTATCGGGTGACGGTGAGGGCGGAATTCTCTGCGGCGCATCGCCTGCGCTCTGCGGATGGAGAGTACGAACCGCTGCACGATCACGACTGGACGGTGGAGGCATCGTTCGTGGGGGCCGACCTGGACGCGACGGGGATGCTGGTCGACTTCGAAGAAGTGCGGCCCGCGCTGCAGTCCGTGACGCAGCGCCTGGACCACTCGAGTCTCAACGAGGCGCCGCTGCTTGCGGGCTTGAACCCCTCGGCCGAGAACGTGGCCCGGGTCATCTGTGAGGCCCTGGCCGGGGCGATTGCGCGGCCCGACCTGTTGGAATCGGTGCGGGTGACGGAGGCCCCGGGCTGCACGGCCGCCTATTACCGCGCCGCATCGCCGCGGTGTTCAAGCGATGGGCGGTCGGTTGACGATACCAGGGGCGGTCTCTAGAATCTTTGACGGGAAGCACGGTTTCCGAGAGTAGGGGTTCATGGGTATCCTCTGTCAATCCTGCAAGAATGCCGAAGCGACGGTGCATGTGACGGACATCGCCCCCTCCAACGGAGAGAAGCGCGAGCGGCACCTGTGCGAGGGCTGCGCCGAGGAGGAGGGGATCACCATGAAGCAGCACGAGCCGATCAACACCATTCTGGCCAAGTTCGTGGAACAGAAGGTGGGGGGCAGCGCGGAAGAGGCGGCCAAACTCACCTGTCCCAAGTGCGGGGTCAGCTTCCGGGAGTTCCGGGCCAACGGGCTGTTGGGTTGTCGGCATGATTACGAGGTGTTCGCGGAGTACATCACCCCGCTGATCGAACGGGCTCACGGCGGAGCCACCCAGCACGCCGGGAAGGTGCCCCGCCGCATGGGCTCCGACCGCGGCAAACAAACGGATATCCTGCGCCTCAAGCGGCGGCTCAGCGAGGCCGTCGAAAAAGAGGACTACGAGACCGCGGCCGCAGTCCGTGACGAACTCAAGGTGCTGCAAGGCGATGGAAATTGACGACCTGACCAGGCGCACCGGCGAGTGGCTGCGCGGCGAGGGGCCTTCCTCGAAAGTGGTCATCTCCTCGCGGATTCGGCTGGCCCGCAACTTCGAAGCCTATCCATTCCTGTCCCGGGCCGACGAAACCGCCCGGCGCGAGATGTACCGCGCACTCACCGACCGCATCACCGAGACCGATCTGGGGCAGGATTGCCTGGTGGTCAACATCGATGAGGTCGAGCCGCTGGACCGGCAGTTGATGGTCGAACGGCACCTGATCAGCAAACAGCACGCCGACGGCGAGGGCTGCCGCGGGGTGGTCGTTTCCGCCGACGAGACCCGGGCCCTGATGATTCACGAAGAGGACCATCTGCGCATCCAGTGCCTGCGGAGCGGCTTGCAGCTCGAGACCCTGTGGCAGGAGGTCGACCGCATCGACGACCTGCTGGAGGAGCGCGTCGAGTACGCCTACGACGAGAAGTTCGGCTATCTGACGGCCTGCCCCACCAACGTGGGCACCGGCATCCGGGTTTCGGTCATGCTGCACCTGCCCGGGCTGAAGATGACCAACGAGGTCGAGCGCCTGCTCCGGGCGGCCCGGGACATGCGTCTGGCCGTTCGGGGGCTCTTCGGTGAGGGAACCGACGCGCTGGGCGATTTCTTCCAGATATCGAACCAGGCCACGCTCGGCAAGAGCGAGGCCGAGATCATCGACGAGTTCGGCAACGAGGTCATCCCCAAGCTCGTCGAGTACGAGTTGAACGCCCGGGAGATGCTGGCCAACGAGCGCACCTACCAGCTCGACGACCGGATCTGGCGGGCCTACGGCACCCTCTGCCACGCCCGCACCATCGGGACCGACGAGACCCTGTTCCTGCTGTCCCACCTCCGCCTGGGCGTGCAGATGAACCGGTTCAAGCTGGTCGACCTGGCCACCATCAACCAACTGTTTCTGCTCACCCAGCGGGCCCACCTGCAGAAGATCAACGGCGGACCCATGGACGGCGAAAAGCGCAGCATCGCTCGGGCCGAGCTGCTCCGCCAACGGCTCGGGTCGAGCAACTGAACGACCGTCGCTCCCGCATCCCCACGATCAATGTGTCAGGCGTTCGGCGTATCGGACCGAGGTTCGCGCCGGCTGAGCAGCTCGGATAGCTCGCCGCAACCCAACAGCCGCGCCGCCGCGATGAACACGACGATTCCCGCCGGGATGGCCACAGCCAGCTTCGCGAGGTTGCCGGCCTGAGCGAGTCGACTCGCCAGCGCGATCCACCACACTACGACGCCCATGGCGGCACAAGCACCGCACGTTCGGGCCGCGGACGCGCCGATTCCGTGCCAGCCCAGCGCCGGCAGATGCCGCCTGAGCGATGCAACCAGCCAGACCACTTGCCCTGTCGTGCTGATGGCCGTGGCCAGGGCGATGCCGCCCTCGGCCAAGGGAAACACCAGCAACAGGCTGAGCACCAGGTTGATCGCGACGCTCACCAGGCCGATCCGAACCGGCGTGCGCACGTCCTGCAGGGCATAGAAAGCCCGGGTCAGGATCGGCTGTGCGCAGTACGAGACCAAGCCGACGCTGTAGCAGATCAGGGTGAAGGCGACGTGGTCCGTGGCCGTCGCGTCGAAGCGCCCGCCGCGGCGCTCGTAGAGCAGCGAGACCACCGGGGTGGCCAGCAGGATCAGCCCGACGGCCGCGGGCAACGCGATGAACACCGTCACCCTCAGCCCGCTGGCCAACACCGCGGACACGGCGGCATGGTCCCGCTGGGCGGCCTTGCTGCTCAGCAGCGGGAAGATGGCCGTGGCTAGGGCGACGCCGAACACGCCCAGCGGCAGGTGGTACAGCATGTGCGCGTAACCCAGCACAGCCGGCCCACGCCCGTCGGGAACCAGGAACAGGGCGATCAGGCTGTCGGCCAACACGTTCACCTGAGCCGCCGACAGGCCCACGATCATCGGGCCCATCATCAGCAGGATGCGGCGCAGGTCGGGGTCGCGCCATTGCAGGTTCAAGCGTGGAGGACAACCGGCCCGGCGCAGGTCGACTACCTGCAGGCCGAACTGCAGCACGCCGGCGATGACGACACTGACCGCCACCAGGTAGAGCAGTTGTGTTCCCTGCAGGCCGGACCAGTAGCCGGCCACCACCAGCACCACGATCAACACGACGTTGAGCAGAATCGGTGCGGCGGCCGGCGCGCCGTAACGGTCCAGGGAGTTGAGCATCCCTCCGGCGAAGCCGGTCAGGCAGATGAAGATCATGTAGGGCATCATGATCATGGTGAGCACGAGCGTGAGGGAGGGTCGGGCCAGATGTCCGATCCCGACGCCGACGATGACCAGCAGCGTCAGGGCCACCAGTGCGGAGCCCAACAGCGTGAAGGCCGAGCCGGCCAGTCGGCGGGCCCGATCGCGTCCGCCGGTCTGGAGCACCTCGGTGAAGACGGGAATGAAGGCCGAGGCCATCGCCCCCTCGCCGAACAGTCGCCGGGCGAGATTGGGCAGCATAAAGGCGACGCGGAACGAACTGAAGACAGGGTCGATGCCGAAGAAGAAGCTGTAGGCCATCTCGCGCACCAGGCCCAGGACGCGAGACGCGGCGGTGAACAGGGCGATGAGTCGGGCCGGCGCGACGAAACGGGTGTGCTCGGACACGCGGGTGAATATAGGGAGCCCGCCGGAGGGTCGCAAGCAGGTCGCGGGTCGCGGGCGTCAGCCGGATCGTCGCCCCGCCGAAGGTACCACTTGTCGGAGCCGGGGCTTGACCCTATTATCCCCCCGACCGGGTGGTTCGCCCGGATGGGGCTGCTTCACATGAGAGCGGAGGATTGCCATGGCCCACATCGTGGCTGAGCCTTGTATCAAGTGCAAGTACACCGACTGTGTCGCCGTCTGCCCGGTGGATTGTTTCCACGAGGGAGCCAACTTCCTGGTCATCGATCCGGAAACCTGCATCGACTGCGGGCTGTGCATACCGGAATGTCCGACCAAGGCCATCTTCGCCGAGGACGAGCTGCCCGAGAAGTGGTCGGAGTACGTCGAGATCAACGAGAAGTACACCGCGGACTGGCCGGTCATCGACGCCCAGAAAGACCCCCTCCCCGAGGCGGACCAGTTCAAGGACGTGGAAGAGAAACGCGAGCTGCTTGATCCCGCGCCGGGAGGGTAGTCGCGAGCGAACCGTCCGGCCGAGGGACCGGACGGAGGTTGTACGGCGATTCGCCCGTCCCAGCCGGGTAAAAGGCGCTTCGTCAGGGCCGGATTGTCTGTGGTCATCTGAACCGGGTTCGGAACACATGTTGGGGACCGACCGGGCCGGGATCGATCAACAGGCTGTTACAAAATCGAAACCAAACCCGGGAGCAAAACCGGGCGAAGCATCGCTATAATGGCGGAGTCGCGGGCCGGAGTCCCGCTGGGGTGTGGTATTTCCCACCCGACGCTATCCGGTGTCGCCGCCTCTCGAAAAGGAGGGTGTCCAGTTCCTCATGACCGCGCGGTCTGGTGAGCCTGGACGCTGGGAAACCGAGTTTCTTACTGATGGAGGTAACCAACATGAAGAAGTGGATTTCTCTGGCCGTCGCAGTCGCCCTGGTGTTTGCCGCCTGGACCTACGCCGGCGCCCCCTGCAGCAAAACCGCCCAGGCAGCGGCGGACAAGAGCCTCAACGAAGAGGCGGTCGGCAAGATCATGACCGCCCTGCCCAAGATGACCTACAAGGTCGGCGAATTCGAGACCGGCTGCTTCAAGACGGCGACGGCCAAGGCTGGTGAGGAGTCGAAGGTCGAGTACGTCGTCGACGGAAAGAGCTACGGCTGCCGGGCCGAGGCCACTACCGCGCTGACCTCGCTCCTTGAGCAGGAAGCCGAGGAGATGATGACCGTCCAGTACGCGGTGGGCGACACGTGCGTGCACTGCCCGATGGCGGCCAAGTCGTTGGCCGAGGCCAACGGCGGCAAGATCGCCTACCGCCTCGCCGGGATGGACTTCGATAGCAAGGACAACGCGGACGCGGCCGCGGAGGCCGTCCGCGAAGCCGTCGCCAAGCTGGCCAGTGGCAGTGAGACAGCCGCCGCCGATAAGCCGGGCTGCAAGCCGGGTTGCGGTGCCAAGGCCGCGACAGTGGCCGGCAAGTCCGGTTGTGGGCCGGACTGCACCAAGCCCTGCTGTGCGGGCAAGGTTGCTACGGCCAAGATGACCGCCGACAAGCCGGGCTGCAAGCCGGGTTGCGGTTCGAAGGCCGCCACCGTGGCCGGCAAACCGGGCTGCAAGCCGGGTTGCGGTGCCAAGGCCGAGACCGTGGCCGCCAAGGGCGGTTGTGGGCCGGACTGCACCAAGCCCTGCTGTGCGGGCAAGGTTGTCACGGCCAAGATGACCGCCGACAAGCCGGGCTGCAAGCCGGGCTGCAAGCCGGGTTGCGGTGCCAAGGCTACGACCGTGGCCGACAAGCCGGGTTGTAAGCCGGGTTGCGACAAGCCGTGCGGTGCCAAGGCCGCGACCGTGGCCGGCAAGCCGGGCTGTTCGAAGTCGTGTGGTTCAGCCAAGACGGCGGCCGGCGCCGACTGCTGGGCCGAGGCCGAGCAGCGTCTGACCTCCGTCAAGGACAAGATTCGCGTAATCGTCGAGACCGGCGCCCAGGTGCAGGCCTCGTAAAAAGACTCCGCCTCCTAATTCCCTTTGCCTACGCAAGAAGCGGGCCGCGGAGTGATTCAAC
>Ga0307378_10008016_pt1 | contig 14123 bp, 12 predicted proteins | sample UN1MG_FD_202238 | JGI IMG/M metagenome (GOLD analysis project Ga0307378, IMG submission 202238) | Soil microbial communities from Risofladan, Vaasa, Finland - UN-1 | ecosystem: Environmental > Terrestrial > Soil > Coastal area > Acid sulfate soil | place: Finland: Risofladan, Vaasa | collected... | reverse complement strand
TTCACCGGCCGTATCAACAGGCAGGCTCTTTCTGCGTGGTCGTAAATATCTCTATTGTATTGGAAAATAATGATTTTGTAATGATGGTTTCCGGGCCATTGACAACCGGAATGGATTAGAGTGTAATTAGAGTGTAATAGGCAAAACCGAAGCGTTACTCTGTTGCTGTTGGTGCAGCTCGGTGCGGGTTTCGAAACAAAATTCTATATGGAGGTCACTATGAAAAAAACAAATCAATTGAGTGCGGTTATGGTCTGTGTAATCCTGATATGCGCAAGCTGCCTGTTCGCACAGGATTGGCCTCAGTGGCGCGGACCGAACCGGGATGGCAAGGTCAGCGGATTCAAAGCACCAAGCCAATGGCCGAGTGAGCTGACGCAGAAGTGGAAAAAGACGGTAGGTCAGGGTGATGCGACGCCCGCTTTGGTGGGCGACAAGCTTTATGTCTTCACCCGGCAGGGCGATGAAGAAGTTACTTTATGCCTTGATGCCAGCAGCGGCGATGAAATATGGAAGGATAAATATGCCGCACAGGCCGTAACCGGGGCTGCTGCCAGGCACCCCGGGCCGAGAAGCTCGCCCACAGTGGCAAATGGGAAGGTCCTGACCATAGGCGTAGGCGGAGTATTGTCCTGCCTGGATGCCTCCGCCGGTAAAGTCCTCTGGCGTAAAGACCCCTTCCCCAAGGTTGTGCCCAAGTTCTTCACGTCTACGTCTCCCATAGTTGTTGACGGAATGGCCATTGCTCAGCTTGGTGGACAGGGCAACGGCGCGATTATTGCATACGACCTGGCAACCGGAAACGAAAAATGGCGCTGGTCTGAAGAAGGTCCGGAGTATGCTTCGCCCGCTCTGCTGACCGTAGCAGGCACGAAGCAGATAGTAACGCTTACCGAGAAAAAGGTCGTCGGCATCGGCACGGCTGATGGAAAGCTTCTTTGGGATCTGCCATTTGTGCCTGTAAGAAGGTCTTATAACTCAGCAACTCCGATTGTAGATGGGCAAACAGTAATCTACACGGGTGCTGGCCGGGGTACCAAGGCCGTGAAAATAGGAAAGCAAGGAAATGCCTTTATCACCAAAGAGCTATGGAGCAACCCGGATCTCGCCCCACAGTTCAATACGCCGGTGCTTAAAGACGGCTTTCTATTCGGCCTCTCTAATAGCGGTAATCTCTACTGCATAAACGCCGAGAACGGCCAGACAGCCTGGAAGGATGAAACACAACGAGACCGAAGCGGCTTCACCGCCATTGTTGATGCCGGCTCTTGTCTTCTGGCATTGCCCAGCAGCTCCGAATTGATTGTTTATAAACCGAGTAAAAATCAATACGAGGAGCTGGCTAAAATAAAAGTGGCAGATACACCGACTTATGCGCACCCGGTTATTGCAGGCAGCAGAATCTTCATCAAGGACCAGGATTCGGTTGCGTTATTAACGATTCAGTAAGGTCTGTTTTGATTGAGTCGGCAAAAGAGCAGGCGGTTCTGAGGAATCGGCCTGCTCTTTTTTGGGGGATGGGGGCAACCCCATCCCTAAATCGAGTCCAATTCTTTCCTTTTCGTCTGCCATTTTAATTTCTCTTTTTAGCCATTTGTTCATTTTTTAGCTAAAAAACCCGTTTTATAAAGAATCTCCTTCCTGTAAGCTCTCAGAATTGCACAAACCATTTCCAAAACCAGCCTTCTAATAGTAAAAGCGTTCCCCATAAGCTAAATATTGATAGAAAAAAAAGAAAAATTTGCTTTATTTTGCTATTATACACCCGTTAGACGGATAAATTCTGTTTCTCGCAAAATTATTTGCAATAATTGGACTTTTATTGGTATAATTATGCGCAGCGAAATAAAGCGGCTGAATGTCGATTGTTTGTTTGACTGTAATATTTCTTTCTTGCGGTTTTGAATACCTTTTGAGAGGAACAAAACCCCAATGGCGTTACCAGAAACAACTACGTGCCAAAATAATGTAGGTACCGCAACCGCGGTTTTTACTGAATACAGAGATTTTATTCATATGGTGATCTGTTCCCAGGTTAGGAATAAATCTCACGCGGATGATCTGTTCCAGGATTTCTTTCTTTCTCTTGTTTCCAAACCCATACCTCAGAATGTCAAAAATATAAAAAGCTATCTCTATAGAGCTATAAGCAATGATATTGTCGATACTCGACGCCAGGTAGAAAGACACAAAGAAAAAATAAAAAAATATATAGAAAGATGTGATTTTTCTATCAACAAATCAGAGCCGGAAAACGCCTTAATTAAAGATGAGCAGATGAATAAAATGTTCGATCTTATTAAGGGCCGATTGACGAGCAGCCAGTCTCAGGCGATCACTTTACGGTATGTGACTAACCATACCATAGAAGAAGTCGCTGAGAAAATGGGTGTAAAGAGAACTTCTGCCAGCAGGTATATCTGTACAGGGCTCAGAAGAATGCGTCAATCTTTTAAATTCAAGTGAGGTAACGACAGTGAACACTCAAAACCATAAACTATGTGAAGAAGCTAAGCTGTATTATTATGACTGTCTTTGTGGCGAAAGCTGTGGACTCATCGAGCAATCAATCAGTAACCACATAGAGCGATGCCGGAACTGCCAAAAGCAGATAAACCAGCTTAAAGTTGCCTTATCGCAAAAAGAGTGCATCAAATCAGATCAGAAACAAGACCGTTCCGCTGTTACTACCATGCTTCAGCTTCATTTCGCATATATTGCTGAACATGTAGCCTGCGAAACAGTAAGGCCGTTTCTTCCCGGCTTGTTAGACCCGGCTATAGAGATTAGAATACCCACACCGATAACAGTTCATCTGGACAATTGCCCCAAGTGCGACGAAGATTTGAAAGCAATCCAAAAGCTGAATCTTAACAGTACACAATTATACGGCTTAAGCCAGTTCTTTGCGAAAGGGCCTTCACGCGACACCACGGAATTTTCCGAAATGGGTTCAACAATTCCGGCTATGGCCCAACGGCCGGATTCTGAGGTCGTTACAATATACCACGTAGATGAATCCGCCAAAACCCGTAAACTCGGCAAATCAGATGACCTTTATGCCGGTTTTCCGATAAGTGTGGAAATAATACATAGTGAAGATAAGGTTAAGCAACCGGTTTCAACTGTCAATTTTGCCAACGCCTTGAAAGAAAAAGTCTCAGCAATGAATCTGAGACCTTTTCTCAAAATCGGCGTTGCAGCAGCGGCTGTTATATTAATAGGCTTTGCGCTTTTGCTCAATACGCCCTCTGCCAAAGCAGTTACTATCCAGCAGATTTACAAGGCCATCGAGACCGTCAAAAATGTCTATATCTCAAGTTTTACCGCCGGTAGTACCGTACCGACGCAAGAACTGTGGGCGTCAAAGGATTCAGGTCTCTATATAACCAGGGCAGGTGGGCAATTAGTCGTTTTTGATATTATCAAGAGAATAAAGATCATAAAGAACGTTGGTGCTGCCACACCTGAGACAATTACATTGCCAGTCGATATTGTTGCCAGTATGGAGGAGAAGATTGGCGGCTCTTTAGGTTTAATGCCATTTGATGATATATCACAGATTCCTCCGGATTCTCAATGGCATCGCGTAAATGATGAAATCCCGGAAGCGACTGAAGGAATTGAGATATACGATTTGAATTTGACTAAGGCAACATACGGTTCATCAGTATTTAGGAAATGGCGGGTTTTTGCAGATGCAAAGACGAGCTTGCCTCGAAGAGTCGAGTGGTATAAGAAATTTACCGATGATGCTGAGTTTGAGTTGGAAACAGTAATGGTCGTTGAATATTTGGATGATAGCAAAATACAGAAAGTTATTAAAGACGCGGGGTTTTAGTCATTGTTGTTTTTGATTGGCCGCCAGAGTGGATGGCGATTATCGTAGCCGGTCTCGGTTTTTTCAACAAATAAATCATCAGCTTCTGTGCGTTCGACGTGTCCATCTGCAAAACCGACGTTTACGGTTTTGTTCGAATGGCGGCCTTTGATAGCATCCCATTCCAGGCCGGGCCATAAAGTCTTTTCTTTGTTAATATTAAGGCCGGGCACATACGCGGCATCTTCGATAGAATTACCCAAAGGTATGGGGGGAACATCCGTAACATGCCACCAGCTTATCATGCTGTAGCCGCTGTCGATTATCAGCAGGGTCCGGCTGGGATGTAGTATATTGCTTCTGGATAAAGGCGTTCCGATAAATTCAGCCTGGCTTTTTCTGCCGCTCGAACTTTTACATATAGACAGGTTCACACCGTAATTTCCGCACAGCACGTTATCTTTAAGCCTTATATCATTTATCTCTTTGGATGGACAACATATAACTGAATCTTTGTCGGAGTTTTTTCCTAAATAATCAACGATATAATGAAACCACCACCATCCCGTTCTATCATATTGAAGGTCCCCGGGATAGCCGCCGGGGGGGGGGTTCCACGGGGCTTGTTCCAAAAGAGTGTCATCAAAAGCTTGTGGGAAAGTTTCGTAGTCGTATTCATACATAGTCATACTTAAGAGCAGTTGATTAATATTAGATTTGCACAGAACAGCTTCAGTTTGCAGTCTCGACATTCGTAATGAAGGTAATAATATGGCTATCATCAAGGCAATTACCGCAATAACTACAAGCAGCTCGATAAGTGTGAAGCCCTCGCGTTTCATAACTTTTTATTATACGGCTGCTTTTGCGAAAAGTCAACATAGACTGCCAATAAAAAAAGCAGATGGTAATTTGTCCCACCTGCTTTATTTGCTGCTTTTAACAAAACAGTTAATCACATGCCCGCGTATAATGGGAAGTCCAGTCGCCTATGTCACAGCTCCAGGGATTATAAGGGTCATTAAAACATGGGGCTTCTACATATCTCGTCATAGAAGTAGTGCTGCAGCTTCCGCTCGGGGCGGATTCGCATCCCCACCGTTCAAAGTACAGCTCGTAGTCACCGCCGCACACTCCGCCGAATTCTTCGCAAAATACAACATCGTATTCCTGTTGGAGCAGGGTGCAGGAGTAGCCTGTGCCTCCGATGATATTTCCAAGCTGGTTATCGGCAATCTCAACAAAGCTGCCTTGTATTTTGATTGGCTTCTTGGAAATCAATAGAGCAGTCCCCTCAGTCCAGTCCATACCAAAAAAGGCAACATCCGTGCGATAGTAAAACTTATTATTTGTTAAATCTATACTGCTGACATACCTGTCGTCAATGTCCCCGAGCACGATGAAATGATTCTTCCCCGGAATGTGAAGGATTACCTCACAGCCGTCCAGCTTTTGAAGTGCTTTGATATCGAGCTTAACGGCGCGGCAATAGAGGCCCAGGCGCTGTACGAATTGCTTCATCGCATAAAGACTTGTGGTCTTGTCCGGCCTGCTTACTAATTGTGCGAGCTGCCGGTCGGTGACATCCTTACCTGACTGCGTAATCGTATATTTTAATGCCGCCGTTGCGCAGTTTTGTCGCTGCGTTCCTTCGGATGCTGCGAAAGCCAGTCTATCAAGTAAGAGCAAGTCCGTATCAACAGTGTATGAGTAGCTGTACATTGCAGGTTTACTTGTCAGATAGGAACGATACTCTATCAATGAATCAGCCTCGTAATCGACGTTAAAACTCTCTGGTGATGGAGTTTTGCCGCTAATTGTGGTAAAGTCCCAGATGTCGTAAGCCAACAGTTTATTTGTCCGGGCGTCGTATTGGTCTATCGAAATATTAGAAGGAACCCAGTTACCTGAGACCAACTGGTAGTTACCATATTGTGTGGAGATGACAGTATCGATACCGTTCATCGTAGAGGAAATAACTGCATAATCTTTTCCCGGGTCCAATACAAAGACCATTTCCGAGCCGTCTGTATTGGTAATTGTCATATGTATCTGAGTTTGTTTATCGATATCTTTCTCTTCTGCTGAGGTTTCGGCCGCCGAAAGGTTCTCGTACGTACAATAGCCATATCCCCAGGGAATGACCCCGGCGGTTAAAGGCCCGTGGATGGAACGTTGGGTTGAACCTGTCGAGTCGACGACTGCGTGATTGCCGGGTAAAAAATACATTGTGTATTTTTGGCCGTCCCATGCGAATATGCGTCGGGTGTTCCAGTCTAAATCAAACTCATCGGTCATGAAATTGCCTGCTAAGCTTGCGTCCGGCTTTACCGAGTCCATTCGTGAGCTTAAGTTGATTTCCCAGTAGAACCTGTCACCATCAAACCTTACTTCCACATTCGATTTCATTGTGTATACGTTGGACAGCCTGGAACGCACATTGAATGGAATGGCATCGAGCCTCATTTTTTGTAATTCCTGGGTTAATTCCCGTTTGTTCGGATTGTCTTGATATTCTTTAATTTGTTCGGCGATTTGACGGTTAATCTCGGCTATGTCACTTGGATTCGGTGCCCTGTATTCTTCGTGTGCTGCCTCGATTGTACCTGTAGATATCCAGGTGTTTCTTGGCTGGCTTGTTAGCTTTTCGAAGATTTGTAAAATCTCACCTCTGTCCAATTGCCTGTCTGCAAAAGCTATACAACTGATAGATAGTGCCAATAAAATCGCGGTTAAGAATTGTTTCGTTTTCATCATTACCTCCTTCACTTACTAAAGTTTCGACTAATAAAAAGGGTGACTTAACAACCAAACTATTTCCAGGCCGGTTGGACTTACCTTTCCGTATATAAAGGCGGTTCTAAAGCAGGAAATATTGATTGTTTTTTTTGAAAGTTTCTAAAAAACTTACTCAGGAGGTGATATTTGGGGCCGAAATCGCACGTATAGCTCTTAAAAAGACCCTATCTGTAAATAGATGTTTCCTGCTAATTAACACAGAATGCAATTTATAGGACGTGAAGACCTGTAGCAAGCAGCCGGATAACTGCTGCTATTCGGTCTTTTCAATCCAATAATCGGTGAAAAGCGTTAAATCATTGATGTCAACGTTGCCATCGGCTTCGAGGTCAGTTCCTTCGCACCAGTTTGGGTCGCTGCAGCCGGTTTCCTGCCGGTGTGAGGCAAGCACTGCAAAGTCAGCAAAATCAACTCTGGTGTCATTATTGAAGTCGCGCGAAGGGACATGTGAAAATACATGATAATAGACAGGGTAATCCCAGCTTACACTACGGTCAAAGAAGCTTACTTTGCAGACTCCTACGTTAGTGGCAGTATAGTCAATAATGAACCAGTCGCCCGGAACCGCACTATTATGACCCTCCAAAAGAAATCCCTGGATACTTGGTTCTGCCCACTCCCATACACGGGCTCGAATACCCGCTGCTTCTAAATGAGAGCCCTGCCAATCAATAGTGATATCATTGTAATCTCTTGCTGACAAGAGCCCATAATAGCAATACTCTCCTTCAATAGCCAGGTCACTGCCCCACTCACCGTAAGCATTCGAATCGACGATAATTGTGAGTTTTGTTCCAACCATAATATCCCGATATATAAAAGGCACATTGGGGTCGGCTAATTCAAGGAGTGTATTACCGTCGGCCAGACATACTCTTGTCGAAAGCTCCGCCGAAGCTGCCGAAGTCAAACAGAGAATTATCAGAAAATAAAACATGTTTTTCTTAATAGGTGCTTCATTTCTTCCATAAGCAGGAGGACCTGGAAGAAAAAACAGTTAATGATTTTATGACTCAACCTGCGATTTCCTTTGATGAGAACCAAAGTATGTTGGACGTCTGTAATCTTTTGGCCAGGCAAATCTTCAGAAGAATACCAATTACATCAGAAGGAAAGTTAGTCGGAATTATAAGCCGGGGAGATATCATCGAACATATCGTAAAGGCGAAAAAGCCGGCTGATAATATCCAGGGGCAGCAGCTATCTGTACATCGATAAAAAAGCAATTAAACTCAGACATCTAAAAGCCGGGCTGTTATCCGCCGGTTAGTTGTAACATAACTCTTTTTGCCACAGGCTTTTAAGCCAGGCGGATATTGTCGCAACCGGAACCGATACCAGATAAGAAAGAGTACTTATTTCTTGGATTTTTGGCTGTCGGTCTCTATAGAGCAAGCCACTCGGAAGCCTATAAAGTCCATTTCAGGCAGCCACCATATGCTCTTGGGTATCTGCGGGTCGCCGGAGCGCCACCATTCCTGCTCAAAGGTTCTGGCCGCACAACGCAGTTCACCTGCAGAGCTGCTATAGTCCCCGCCACGAGCTACATGTAACTCGCCGGTCTTAGGGCCTTTCGGATTGACCGCCGGGGTCTTTTTAGCTGCTTCTTTGTAAGCGGTGGGACTGTAGAAATCGTGAACCCACTCCCGAACATTGCCTGACATATCATACAGGCCCCAGGCATTGGGTTTTTTCTTGCCTACAGCATTGGTTTCACTGTCGGCGGTATCCTCGTACCACACAAAATCCGCAAGCTTTGTTGGATCATCCCCAAAGCTAAATACGTTAGTGCTGCCCGCACGACAGGCATATTCCCATTCGGCCTCTGTCGGTAAATGATATTGCTTCCCGGTTTTTTTCGAAAGCCATCTGCAAAAAGTCATGGCGTTGTGCCACGTTATCCCGATGGCCGGGTGCGTGTCTTCGTACCCCATCGTCATATCTCCATAGACTGGAGTAGGGCCGGTTATCACGTCAACATCGTCCTTGCTCTCCTGCTCCTTGTCCTTTTTAGTTTCCTCGACCGCAATGAAGTCTCTCTTCGCACTGACTGTTTCTCGATAGAACGCCATAAAAAGTTTAATGGTGGTCTCTTTCGGGCAAAGGTAGAAGGAATCGAGGCGCACCTTGTGCTGAGGACCTTCATGGTCCTGACGACCAGCCTCATCGGTTGGGCTGCCCATCAAAAAACTGCCCCCGGGAATGAGAACCATTTCAAAAGAAATCTTTTCGCCGTCTTTTGTCGTAACGGTCTCCGTATATTGCTTCGGAAGCTCTTTTTGTGCGGCTGTAGTATCCTCAGGCATCGTAACGGCGAAATAGACCAAAAAAGCAACAAAACTTACCAATATACGACTTAACCTCATATTATTTCTCCTCATAAATATACTATTTACTAAAAAAGTGTAACCATCCATCTGTAGAAAAGACGTTTTTCACGCCTTTTTATGATACACAAAAGCAATATTTGTTTTATTTTTTTCTGCGGAGAATAACTTCCACCTCAAATCATTTCTGTAAAACCTGGTTTTGGCACAGGGTAGCTGCCATTAGCACCCGCCTTAGCCGGCGGCTCCATACCATCGTGGCAATCTTCTGGCTTGGGAGGGTAATAGAAATCAGACTTATTAATTTGCTCCCAGGTGACCGCCTTGCCGGTATAACAGGATATCTGTCCCATCACGCCGACCATTGTGCTGCGGGCCATGTAATTGCCGTTATTTACCGGTTTTCCGGAACGTATAGCTGAAAAGAGCACATCGTGCTCCCTCTGATAAGGGTCGCATCTGCCTTTCCATCTCCAGTTTGTCTCGCCCCAGATTCGGCAACCCATAATGTCCGCCTTGCCTTTACTGCCGAGCACAACGCTGGAATAATCGTTGTAGCACCCGTTGGTGGTTCGGCAGAAGGCGTAGATACGAACACCGTTGTCGCATTCGTAAATCACCGAGTGGTGGTCGAATACATCACCGTAGATAGGCTCGGTCATCGAAGAGCGTCCCCCCAGACCGTGGCATTTTATGGGCACCTTGTTTCCCATCGCCCAACTGGCGCGGTCGAGATTGTGCACCAGTGACTGGGGTACATCGTCTCCTGAGAGCCAGCGGAAGTGATATTGGGTGCTGCATTGCCATTGCAGTTCTGTCAGTCCCGGTTTGCGGTCTATGATTACGTATGGTGCGCGGAGGAAGTTCTCCTCAATGGAAACGATATCACCAATGGCGCCATTGTGAATCTGCTCGACCGTTTCGGCATATCCGGTGTGATATCTGCTGTGCAGACCGGAAACAATGCATAATCCCTTTTGCTTTGCCAGGTCGGCGGCCTTCTGTATCAGCTTTAACCCCGCTGGGTCGATTCCGTGAGGCTTCTCTACAAAAACATGCTTTCCGGCCCTAATCGCAGTCATGGCATGAAGCGGATGAAACTTGGCCGCATTGGCAATTACAACCACATCGGATGACTCAATCACGTGCTTATAGCCGTCGAAACCGGCAAAACAGTGATCGTCATCGACGATAACCTGATTGCCTTTCTGCTCTTTCAAAATCCTGCGTTTCTCTTTGACCCGATCCATGAATATATCACACATCGCAACCAATCTGGCGCCGGAGTCCGCGGTCAGCGCCTGAGCGGCAGCGCCGGTGTTTCGCCCACCACAACCGACCATACCAACACGAAGGATATCGCTGCCGGCAGCATATATGCTGTTACTGATGCCCAGCGTGCCCGTAACGGCAGCCGAAGCCGCAACTGTCGAAGCTTTCAAAAAGTCCCGCCGCGTTGTTCCGGCATTTTTGTCTGATTCATTCGCATGTGCCATAGTATCTCCTTTTCTGTCTTTATTAGACTGAGTCTCTTATAATTTGAATCAATCTTCTTAAGGTCGCATGGATTACACCTTATCAACACCGCTCGCGGCCAATCAAGCCAACGCAAGCCATCGAAGAACCGACCGCTGGTCACGGTAAAACCGAGACCATCGGCAAATCATTCACGTTATTTTTTTGTATCAAACTAAATCTCAGTATTCCCTGTCCTTGAGGATACCCGGCTGCGGAACGGGATATTTGCCGTCCGCGTCAAGCTGTACAGGCCCCGGAGAATCCATTGCCAGCTTGTCCACATCGGGAGCAAACTCGTGCTTGCAGTTAAGCATATCGTCGAAGGTAACGACCTGGCCGGTATGAGCGGCCATACGACCCATAGAGGTAACCATACTTCCCAAAGCGCCGCGTTTGGCCTCATTATAAGGCTTGTCGTTACGAATAGCGTCAATAAGGTCGTCCCATTCGAGCTGATACGGGTTCGGCTCGGGTTGTGGAACTCGCCATATCAGATTATCTACGTTCATATTGTGGCCTTTGTAGGTCCGGACCTTGCCCGGATAATGGCTGTTCGTCGAGATAACGGCTGAGCCTGTAGTACCGAGCGCATAGCTGGAGAAAGCACCTTTACAACCATCCATGGCCCGCCCGTAATAAAAGAGCTTGGTGCCGTCCGGATAGGTGTATTCGACCGAGTAACTATCGAGATTCTGGTCAAGGGTATTGCCTCGGTAGTGGCGTCCGCCAAGGGCCTGGGCCTCCACCGGCCAGGTGCCTTTCATCATTGAACACTCGTCGATTTGGTGAATGTAGTAGTCGCTGTACATACCGCCGCTGGCCCACAGGAAGGCGTGGAACCGCTGTATCTGGTACAGCGCCTCGCTCATTCCATCGGGTTTAGGCCCTACGGTGCATGCGCGTCCGGCCATTCGGTAGGCGTGCATTGCGATGATATTGCCGATTTCACCGTCATCGATGCGGCGTTTCAACTCCTGTCGGCCCCTGCAGTGACGAATCATAAGACCAACACCCACTTTTAAGTTTTCCCTCACCGACTCTTCGGCGAGTTTCAGCATCCTGCGGGTAGTCGGGCCGTCCACAGTAACAGGCTTTTCCATGAAAACATTAAGGCCCTTCTTGATGGCATACGTGAAATGCACCCAGCGGAATGCCGGAGGCGTCGCAAAGATGGCAACATCACCTGCATTAAGGCAATCCATCGCCTTTTTGTAACCATCGAAGCCAAGGAACTGGCGCTCCTTCGGCACATCCATCTGATTGCCGTGTCTTTTCTGAAGATTCTGGTAGCTTCTGTCAAGACGGCGCTGAAAAACATCTGCCATTGCGACCAGCCTGATAGGACCGTTCTTAACAGACATAGCTTCCGATGCCGCACCGGTCCCCCGGCCGCCGCAGCCAATCAAAGCAATATTGATGGTCTCGTTACCGGCGGCATAAATCTTCGGTACGATTCCTGCCGCTATAGCCGAAGCCGCCGCAATCTTGCCGCTGTTCTTCAAAAACTCACGACGTGACGTGTTTGTTTTACTATTTTCACTCATAATGGGTCTTCTCCTACTGATTGGTGTGTAATTAATAAATGCTAATATTATTCATGGAGTTAGCACCTACTCCTCGCCCAAACGTAGTTTGAACTCAATTGTCCCCCAATTATAGCCATTCCTCCCCACTTGTCAAGCGTTTTTATACACCCAAACTACCAATAATCCTGCATAATATGTAAAAAAACGCTTTGTAGGATGGGCTTCAGCCCATGCGGTTTTCTTTTTGAATTTTGTTGTGTAATTTTGTCCGCTTTGGGACGCCTTACGGTGCTATTTGATTTTTAATATTATTATTGCTTTTATACGCAATACGCAATACCCTATACGCAATACGAATTATAAAGCGTGAAACACAACTACGAATCTTTCTAAAAAAATGCCGTCTATTCCGGCCTCAACTGATGCATCACGCTTCACTATATACACGATGCGATTTTTTTTACTAAAAGCACGACACCGACGGGAACGGAGTTTAAATACTCTCTATGATCTATACCCATGTTCTTAAGCAAAGGAGACCACGATATCCGCAGCCCGCTTGATGGGCTTTGATAAGGTTTATACAGTCTGTATAAACCCGGGCGTCTGTAATGGAAAAGTTTTGCAAATACCTGATCTGAAAACCCTTACGAGAAAACATAAGAAGAGGCGGAAGCTTCTTATACAGAAAGAGGCAGCCTGTTTTGCCGTCTTATACAGACTGCATAATCATTGTTAGCTGGGAGAAAACCATGGAGGAAACCGATAAAACAAAGAACTCAAATTCTCTCATTATGTGGCGACGATGGCTGATTATATCGGGAATAACGGTCACCGTTCTAGTAGGTATTGGGCTGATTCATGTGATTCAAGTACACCATGTTAAACGTGTGGCATCTGGAATAAATGTGGGTGATAATAGAGACCAAGTCATCAAGCTTCTTGGAAAGCCACGAATAACATACTCAAGTGGTTTCCCACCACAAGGTGGTGCCGCCACCATATGGGGTTCATGTTATGGTGGTTTCCTCAACTCGTTTCAGAAGCCTGAAAATTGGCCTGTAGTCATTGAGTTCGACAAAGACGGCACTGTCGTTGAAGTCAAGCAATAATAGGCAGCTAACATCAGAGTACAGTCGACGCTGCTGCGCGTCGCGACTGACCCTGTGCGTTCGCCAGAGATGATAACGTATGAATGAATTCGACCAAGCAATTAGTGACATCAAAAAAAAGTATTCTCAGTTGCTTGGATCTCCCAAACACCGGATGGGCGATCTACCAAAAGATATGCCTTTAGCAGGGATATACCTTTTATCCGAACATGGCAAAGCCTTGTATGTAGGTCGGACGAACAAATTACGGAATAGACTGCAATATCATACACGTAATAATCATAATCAGGCGACATTTGCATTCCTCCTCGCCCGCAAAAAAACTGGTAAGATAAAAGCTTCGTATCAGAAGTCCGGGTCACGGGAGGACTTACTGACTCAACCAGATTTTAGATCTGCCTTTGATGCAGCGAGGCAACGTATCAAAGAAATGGAAGTGCAGTTTGTTGAAGAGACCGATTCTATCAGACAGGCTTTGCTCGAAATCTATACAGCAATGAAGGTTCGAGCACAGTATAATGACTTTGACAACCATTAGATTTTATTGGCGAACATGGCGCTTCACCTGCACCAAGGGCCTTGCAGCCCTCGGTTCAGGTGAGCTTGTCGTTAGCAGTTTCGTAATTGAACTCTCAAGAGATGAGAACGGTCTTTTGAGGTGAATCTTCTTATCCCTTTTCCTTTTTCCTTCCAATTCTCCAATTCACAAATTCTCTAATCCCCTCATCCACTCATTTACTCATCCATCCGCGCTACCTGTCATTAACAGGTAGTGAATTTCCCATTATTTTCGGTAGTATCATCAACTGACAAAAACCCAACCCGCAAATCCCCGATCGCTAACCGTATTTCTACCTGCGGTTCGCACTAATTTTTTATCACTTCGTGCCTGCGTGATTGTTTGATGCTCATGCTGGCCTACGGTAGAAATACTAAATCTTCCATCCACGCCTTCCCGGAGGGACAGTCACCTATTTTTTTCAGTTGGCATCAGTCCAAAAACTATCACAAAAAAATCAAC
>Ga0307378_10008011_pt1 | contig 14128 bp, 16 predicted proteins | sample UN1MG_FD_202238 | JGI IMG/M metagenome (GOLD analysis project Ga0307378, IMG submission 202238) | Soil microbial communities from Risofladan, Vaasa, Finland - UN-1 | ecosystem: Environmental > Terrestrial > Soil > Coastal area > Acid sulfate soil | place: Finland: Risofladan, Vaasa | collected... | reverse complement strand
CTTTCCGAACTCAGAAGATAAGCCTGTCCGCGTTCCGTACTGTACTCAGGTGCGCGAGCCCTCGGGAACTACGGGTCGCTGCCATGCTCACCTAACAACTCTTTTCTTTAAGCATAATTCATGAGATGGGAAATTATTGGATTTATTACGACTACTTAGCTATGCAGATCGATCGATAGGGTTACAGTGTGCCTGAGATTGCAGTGTGCTACTATCTGCTTTTGTTGTCTGCCTAAAAAGCAATACATCTGGTCGCAAGGATAGAAATGGGAAAATAGAGATAGATTTATTAGCCCATCAAAGATTTAGCGCGGCCCCTCTCATGAACCAGGGCAGGGGCTCATGCCAGACGAATGAAAAAAACGATATACATCTACGTTCTTTCACAGTCAACTATATCAGGCAGACATATTGGTAGATGCCATAGTCGCAGACATGTAGGCTAAACACATATCAGATAGACATCAGGCTTATCTTTTCCAGGTATACCTTCAAGAAGTCTCTCACCTGGGAAATTTCCGGTTCTATTGGCAGGTCGGCCAGCAGCCTTTCCAGGTAGTTTTTCTCTTTTATGCAGGCAAGGGTGACGGGAAAATGGATGTCAAAAATCCAGCTCAAGTACATCAAACGCATATCGCCCAAAGTCTTTAGTGCGGCAATCCTTACCATCTTTCCCTGAAGAATGTCCGAGATTGCTTTTTTAGAGAGCTTCAGTTCATCGGTCAGACCAAAGTCCAGTGCCTGGTTAGGATGCTGATCTCTTTTCTCAAAATGCTCAGCGACAATTCCCAGTATGTCCAGCTTGTCGGCATCCCTGATCAATCTCGAGAAGAGAACGACGTCGGCCTTTTCCGTAATCGGGATCTGGTACTTATTGTGATGCCAGATGCTTTTTCTTATTATGTTCTTCTCTCTTTTCGGCAGGTCGGAAAGGATTCCTGATCTGTTGATAACCTTGAGGCCGAGAAGGGCATGATCCGCAGTAATGCTGTCATTATAGGAGCCAAAGCCCCTGAGCTGCTCGAATCTGCCCACGTCGTGAAAGAGGGCTAGAGTCTGGGCAAGGGCCAGATCCTCTTCTTTCATGCCCAGGGATCTGGCGATTTTAGTGATGTTCTCGCAGACCCGGTAGGTATGCCGAAGCTTGAGGTCGATGTTCTTTTCAATCTCCGCATCCTGGCTATGGGCGTGTCTGGCATAATCTTCAAACCATTTATAGCAGAAAGTTAGGTGTTTTCTATCCATATCTGGCTTTAAGTGCGATTGACAGCGATAAAATGATTTTTCTGGGGCCACCGGTCATGGCTTGGACCCCTCATTCTTGAAAGTGAATTTCATCTCCGAGCTGTCCGTTTCCCATGCGCCCAGACTCTCGTCTTTTATAAAACCCATGGAAAGCCATAGCCCGCCTGGAAATACGCTCTCTCCTGGGTGCTCTTCATTGAACTTGCAGAAGAGTTCGTAGACGGCATGCCATCCCTCCGCTCCAATGTGCGGCCTGCCTTCCAGAATATATTCCACCTCATCCCAGTTGGAGACGGCGATCTTAAAGAGAGCGATGAGTACATCAAATTCTTTCTCATAGGAGCTGAAAACGGCTCTTACATTTTCTTCGCTTAAGATCGATTTCATGAGAATGCATTCCATTGAAGCCTGGCTGTCCAGCCCACTTAGCGCAGAGACCCAAGAGGGCTTTGCTCCAGGAACTCTTGGCAAAAGATTCTATAACCAATTATGGCTTATTTATTTTATTTTAGAAATTTAATTAGGATCAGTGATGCGCTCCATGCGCATCTCCATGCGCGCCGTGGGGCGCAGCATCGGATCCCGCCTTGACAGCCAGGAAATCCTTATCGAGATAGGCTTGATGTGCCAGGTCCAGGCACTCCTTGCAGATATTGAACATTTCATCCTTGGGGCCGTGAATAGTAGCCAAATTGAGCTTAATAGGTACGGTCTCCTTCTCAACAAGACACAGCGCGCACTTCATTTAATTCACCTTGTCAATCGCTCTGATTCAAACGGTTATAAGCATTTCCTTTCCACCGGCGGTAAAGATCGTTCTCTACTCCGAGAAGATCTAACACTCGGCCCACCAGCACATCCACCAGATCATCCAGGCTCTGCGGTTGCGAGTAAAAGGCAGGGCAGGCAGGCAGGATAGCCGCTCCCGCCTCGGCAGCAGCAACCATATTGCGCAGTTGCACCAAGCTTAAAGGAGTCTCTCTGGGCACAATAATCAGCCTCCTTTTCTCTTTGAGGCAGACGTCTGCAGCACGGGTGATGAGTGTGTCCGAGGAGCCGCAGGCTACTGCGGAGAGCGTTCCCATGCTACAGGGGATGATGACCATGGCATCGAAGAGATGCGAGCCGCTGGCTATGGGCGCGGCAAAGTCGCGGGGCGCGTAAACATAGCTGGCCAGATCATGCACATCCTTTAGCAGAAGGTTTGTTTCAATTTCAATGATCTTTGCAGCCGAATCGGTTATTACCAGATGGGTGATGCAGCCCTTCTCTCGCAAGACCTGCAAGAGCCGAATGCCGTACTGTACTCCCGATGCCCCGCTTATGCCCACAACGATTTCCACATAGATCCCCTCATCAAATTTTAAAAATATCTATCTGATATAAATTAAAAACCATCTTTGTTTGATCGCTACTTTTTATTCTAATTTTATATCAACTCTCTCTCGCGCAGGGCTCTCTCTCTCGTCGTCTCCAATGATATCGATGTTGGGCGAAGGTCTCTCTTATTTTCTCATTCATTTCCAGGCATCGCTCGCATCATTCTTTGCTAGGCAATTGCCGGTCGGCTTGAGCCATGCAATATCATGCAATATCTCGGGTGGTCATCCTTCTGCCATCTCCTCCAATCGCAGCCTGAGGAGAAAATCACGGAAAGCATCTTCGTCGGGCAGATCTGGCAGGCGGCTGGCCTCATATGCCTCTTGCAGTTGACCCATCTTTTCCATGACCTCTCTTGCTCCTGGGGTATGCAAAGCGGGTGCAAAGAAAATCCTGCCCTCCGAGAGGAGCCTTATTCCGAAATTGATGGTCCGAAGAGCCGTCCTGTAGCCTTTGCCCGTGATCTTGGGCTTTTCCTCGGATTTGATCTGGCTTTCCGCCATTCCTTTGATGGAGTGATAAGTCTCCTTGCATAGGTTGGCCTGCACCAGGGCCGATAGCTCCTCCTGGACAATGGAAGGCTTAATGACGAGCGGGCTATTGACGTACCAGATGGCGTTAATGTTTCCCTTGATGAGCTGATTTATGAGATGGCCTATTTCCCAGCCCAAGGTATCATAGATCTCTCCTTTCCGGGCGGCTATCTCCTGGCGAACCGTGTGCAAAACCCTCTCGCCTCGCAGAATGGATCGAGTAGGAACAATATAGATCATAACCAGGTCTATATCGCTCACCTCGTTTTGCATGCCCCACATGTGCGAGCCGACGCAACTTACAAACAGGGTTTTCATCCTGTTGCTCTCAATTTCAGCCAACTCCTGCAGATCAATGCATAGTTTCATCTTTTGCCACCGAGTAGGGTCATCCGCTATATCATCCCATTATTTATCCTGTGTTATTGCCTGCAATTTTGCCGTTCTTTAGCCTCTCCATCGTCGCCGCCACCATCATGGGCAAGGTTATGGTTGCATCCCCGTAAACCGTGACGAATTCTGCTTTTTCCGATATCTTGCCCCAGGAGACTGCCTCGGAGAGGGTGGCACCTGAGAGGCCTCCATTCTCAGGAGTGTCCGTAGTAAGCTGGATCGCGAGGTCGAAGCTTTTGGGTGTGACGAGCATTGACTGCAAGGCGAAGTTCTTGGGAACGCCCCCACCTACTATTACTATCCCCGATCTCTCGCATCCATAGCAGATGTCTACAATTTCCTTGATATCGGCAAAAGCATCTACTGTAAGTCTTTTTGTCTGACTGTACATCCAGGCCTGCAGGCCGATCATGGAGTCGGGCAGCGCTGGACAGAAGACGGGCACCTTCATCTCGTAGGCCGAGCGCAGGATGGATCTTTCATCATTGATTTGACTGCCTAAAATGCTCATCAGTTCTCTTCCGGAGAGTGTCTCCTCTCTATCAGGCATGATTCTTTGCATCAATTCCTCAAATGCAGCAAAGTCCTCATCCCTCAGAAATATATCATAAATGCGGCTTTTGCCTTCTGCTCGCAGTGCGGCGTCATCCGATTCGGCATTCCCTAGGCAGTGGCAGCCGAAGGACTCGATTATGTCATGGACCAGGTTGGCTCCCGTGATTACCAGCACATCCACATGGCCTTTTCTGATCAGATCGGAGACGACATTTCTCATGCCCGCCGGAACCATCGCGCCGGAGAGCGTCAGGAACTTGGTGAAATTTCCAGAAAGCATTTTTTCGTAAATAGCCACTGCTTCTGCTAATCTTCGAGCTCCAAAGCCGCAATGGCTCATTCTCTCTACCAGGGCATTTACGCTCATCCCCGGCTCTATATCCAGTTGATCTACGATCTGCATTTTGTTCACCTTAATAATGATAATATTCTTCTGATACTCCCTGAAAATTGCGATTGAACTTATGCAACGCGAAATTTTTTCTCATAAACCTTTTATACCAGGCCTTATGTTTAGCTTTTACGGAGGGTAAACAATGGCCGGCGAACCGATGGCAGTGGTTAGTTATATACCACTTATTATATTTTTGATAATGGGAGCTATAGTGCCCATTGCGGCTTTGGCTGCTATTAAGATAATAGCGCCCAATAGGCCAAAGCGCCAAAAGCTATCGACATACGAAGGTGGGCTGAAGCCTATCCGCGACGCCAAGATCCAGTATAGCGTTCAATATTACCTTTTCGCAATCGTTTTTGTTATATTCGATGTTGAGGTTTTATTTTTATATCCCTGGATCTATGTCTACGCGAATAAAGCCATGCAGCAGTTTATGATCTTCGGACTCATGAACTACGCCGTCTTCGAGATGCTCCTATTCATCGCAGTACTGCTGGTAGGACTTATATATGCTATCAAGAAGGAGGCTTTGCGTTGGGTATAAGCGATGTCATACCCGTGCCCGTAGCAATCGACGAGGAGATTGAGAAGTGGACTATCTTTGGCCAACCAGTGGCTGAGGTTTGGTTTACAACTACGGAGAAGATCCATCAAATAATCGAGATGGGACCTATAAAGAATATCTTCAACTGGGGCAGAAAAAATTCGGTATACTTTTTGATGCAGCCCATGGGCTGTTGTGGTGTGGAGATGTTCGTTTTCGGAGCTGCGCCCTATGACAGCGACAGATTTGGGTGCATCCCGAGAAACACACCCCGTCAAACGGATGTGATGATCATCTCCGGCTACTTGACCAGGAAGTACCTACCGGTCTTCAAGAATCTCTGGGAGCAGATGCCTGAGCCCAAGTGGTGCATAGCCATCGGCGAGTGTGCCATCTCGGGAGGACCTTTCTATGATTCCTACAACATCGTCCAAAATACAGGCGATCACTTTCCCATTGATGTCTTCATCCCGGGATGTCCACCCCGGCCCGAGCAGTTCCTAGAGGGCCTCATGAATCTCCAGGAAAAGATCAAACAGCGTAAGGACATCCGAGACTACTAAAGGAGGGATCTTTTCTTGACAACAGCAAGCGAGGTCTTAAGCTCCGTCCAATCCGCATTTCCTGGAGCGGTAATAGACTCCAGGGTGGAGTCGGACCGGAGGCTTTGGGCCACAATTGATTCCAAAAAGATATTGGATGTCTGCAAACACCTGAGTTCCAAGCTTAACTTTGATCACTATTCCGGATCTGCAGGTGTTGATTGGATCGCCAGGAACGAGATGGAGGTAGTAGCCATCATGGCCAGCCATGGAGCGCATCAGGTTGTGGCCATGCTAAAGGTTAAAACGCCTCGAGAGAGTCCCTCTGTTAAATCCCTGACCGGCCTGTACTGGAATGCCAGCTGGTACGAGCGAGAGATCTGGGAGATGCTTGGCATCAATTTCGAGGGTCATCCTGAGCTGTATCCTTTGCTTCTATCCGATGGATTGATGGGCGCCTGGCCCTGGAGAAAGGATTACAAGGGCTACCCCGATCTCACCACAGGCGAGAGAGCGGTAGAGATCACCACACCAGAGGGCTATACGGAATACCGCTTTCCTCCCACCCCTGCCGAGGTAGAGGCGGGAACGGTAGTTGTAGAGCGGCCCAAATATCCCTCCTTCCGGGAGAGAGAGGAGAGTGCAATCACCTCGGACTCCGAGATGATTATGCACCTGGGTCCTCAGCATGCCATGGTCCCCGGTCCCTTCCTGCTGGATGTTCTGGTGGAGGGTGAAAGGGTAAAGAAGGCCTTCCTCGATCTGGGCTACATCCACAAAGGCATCGAGAAGATCATGGAGAACCGATCCTGGCTGCAGGGCATAACCTACACGGACAGAATGTGCTACGTGGCCTCACTCTCCAACAACGAGTGCTACTGTGGTGCCGTGGAGAAGATCCTTGGCCTGGAAGTTCCGGAGAGGGCGCAGTACATCCGCGTCATCTTAGAAGAGCTTTCCAGAATTCAAAGCCACCTCATAGGCACAGGCGAGTTTCTGACGCTCATCGCAGGTGTCGGCTTCGCACCATGGCAGTACATGATCATGGACAGAGAGAAGATCATCTCCTTGATTGAGAGTGTTACCGGGGCCAGGCTGACTCACACCTTCGTGCGCTTTGGAGGGGTTCGTAACGACCTTCCGGAAGGCTTCGCTGAGCAATGCAAAAAGGTCTTGCCTTACATGAAGTCCAGGACTGAGGAATTCATTGAGCTATTTGCGCAGGATCCAATTTACCATGCCAGAATGGAGAATATAGGCTCCATCTCACCCGAGACTGGCAAGCGCATGGGATGCTCGGGGCCCGTGCTTAGGGCCACGGGCGTTGCTTATGACATGCGAAAAGAGGATCCCATACTGGTCTACCCAGATCTGGACTTCAAGGTCATAACTGGGACCAGAGGAGATTCCGCTGACAGGATCGACGTTCGGCTGAGAGAGATGTTGGAGAGCATTCACATCATCGAGCAATGTTTGGACAGGATTCCCTCCGGGCCCATCAAGCCCGAGGCCAAGGTCCCCAAGAAGGTTCCGGCGGGCGAGGCCTACTACCGGGTCGAGGATCCCAGAGGTGAGATGGGAATGTACGTGATCAGCGATGGTGGCGCCAACCCCTATCGGGTAAAGGTCAGAGGACCATTCTACGCTACCTTCCAGACTTTGACTCCGCTCTTAGAGGGTACCTACATTGCGGATGCAGTAGCCATTGCCGGTAGCATGGACGGCTGCCCATCTGAGTCGGACAGATAGGAGGGAGAGGATTTGGACGGAATAATAGAAATCATCACTCAATTCGCTGCCCAGGAGCCGGCGATATTCGCCCTGATCATTGGCATCATCGGTGCTGCGGTAATCTCTGGCGTGGTCAACGTTGGAGCCATGCTGGTGATCTGGGGCGAGAGAAAGGTACTGAGTGATTTCTGCAATAGGTTTGGCCCTAATCGTGTGGGCGGAAGATGGGGCATACTACAGCTTGGTGCCGATGCCATTAAGCTCTTCACCAAAGAGGATGTAATCCCCGGTGATGCTGATAAGGGAGTCTATGTCTGGGCACCGATCGTGGCCTCCATGGCAACTATGCTTGTGGCAGCTGCCATTCCCTTTGGGGCACTACATATCGGCGGTAGGAATATACCGCTGGTAGTGGCCAATATGGATATCAGTGCCTTCTATGTAGAGGCAGCCTTGAGCCTGATGGCCATAGCCGTTTTCATGGCAGGCTACAGCTCCAACAATAAGTACTCAATTCTGGGCGCCTTCCGAGGCATTGCCAGAATGATTGCTTACGAGGTTCCCATGGGCGTCTGCGTCATATCCGTAGCAGTCATGGCTCATAGCCTCAATCTGGTGGAGATTGTAGAGAGCCAGACGGTTTGGTACGCCTTTGCTCAGCCCCTTGGATTTGCCATTTTCGTTATTGCCTTGATCACCGATTTAGGAAGAATTCCTTTCGATCAGAGCGAGGCAGAGGAAGAGATCATATCCGGTTACAATACCGAGTACAGCGGAATTCGTTGGGGTCTGCTCTACTTCCAGGAGTACAACAACGCGCTCTTGGGATCCATACTGCTGACACTCTTATTCCTGGGTGGCTGGCACGGACCGATCATACCCATACCGATCCTGGACATAATCTCTCCATTGATCTGGCTTTTCATGAAGGTAGTGATTGTACTGTGGTTCTTCATCTGGGTCAGAAGCTCGCTCTTCCGTCTGCGGATCGATCAGGTAACGGACTTCGGATGGAAGTGGATGCTGCCGCTCTCCCTTCTCAATTTGGGATGGGCAGTCCTAATCGGGTCTTACTTTGCATGAGGTGGCATTGAGATGTTGAAGAGAAAGATGATAAAGAACTTCAGCTGGCCTTTGAAGATCGCTACGCAGGAGGTCGAGATCACAAGGCTCTATCCTGAGAAAATGATGGAGCTTCCTGCAGCGGAGAGAGGCATTCACGAGCTGGATGCCACCATATGCATCGGTTGTGGGACCTGCGCCAGGATCTGCCCCAATAGCTGCATTGAGATGGTCCATTACAAGTTTGGAAGTCCTCTCAAGAACAAGAAGATGCAGTTTCCGCAAATTGACTTTGGAAGGTGCATGTTCTGCGGCCTATGCGTGGACGAGTGCCCTGTGGAATGCCTGAAGATGGGCCAAAAGGTCATAATGGCTGGCTGGGAACGCAAAGACATAGTAAAGGGTCCTGATTTCCTGGCGACAAAGAAATTCTCTGCCAAAGAGGTTTCTGATCTCGAGGCTGAGGCCAAGAGGATTGCCGCCGAAAAGGCTGCTGCCAAGAAGGCGGCTGATGCCAAGAAGGCGGCTGCAGCCAAAAAGCCGGCGAAAGAAGGCGAAGCTGCTGCCAATGGCGCAGCCAAGAAAAAAGCAGCCGCAGCAGAGGCCAAGCCTAAGGAAGGAGGTGCTGCCTGATGTCGGAAAATTCGGGAGCAAATGTCATTCGGACAATCTTCGAGCTTCTAGTTCTGCTTTTAGCTCTAGGTGTGATCTTTGGTGGCCTGGCGCTGGTTGTTCTTCTGTCGCCCTGGTCGCAAACGGTCTTGGATAAGCTATTGGCCTATGATATACGATTTGTCATTGAGCTTTTGGCCTTCCTGACCATAGCTGCAATCATCGTGCTTTTATCGGCTCTTGTCGTCTACGCCAAAAATATCGTTCACAGCGCTCTTTACCTGCTGGGAAGCTTTGCCGGCGTGGCCGCTTTGTACATAACGCTGAACGCCACCTTCGTGGGTGTGGCTCAGATTCTGGTGTATATCGGAGCCGTCGGAGTTCTGATACTCTTCGCCGTAATGCTCACGAGGAAGACGATTATGGAGGAGTCCCATGGTGAAATTTAAGATAATTATCATTACTCTGGCCTTTCTGGCTGCTCTCTTCGCCTCGCTCTCACTTACTGATTGGGGGGCCAGCGAAAAACAGCCGACAAGCTTTGAGCCCCGGGAAGGATTGAGGTTGCCGGAGAGCGGCATTGGAGACGTGGGATTTGAGATATTTACCTCATACGTCTTTTCCTTTGAGATCCTGGCCCTGGTCTTGACGGCTGCTTTGGTCGGAGCGGTTTGGGTCGCACGAAAGGAGGTTGCCTGAGGAGGGCGACAACAGATGACAAGGAGGGAGATTTACCGATGATACCGTTGGAGCTTTACATATTGCTGGCTTCCACGATGTTCACCATCGGCTTGTACGGCCTCATTACTCAAAAGAACGGTGTCAAGCTTATGATGTGCATCGAGCTCTTGCTCAATAGCGCCAACATCAATCTCGTCGCCTTCTCAGCGTACCAGCCCAATGTGAATGGCCAGGTCTTTGCCCTGTTTTCCATTGCGCTGGCAGCGGCTGAAGCAGGCGTTGGATTTGCCATATTGATTACGCTGTACAGGCTATACGGAACCATTGACCTGGACAACATTAAAGCCATGAGGTGGTAAGGGATGTATGCCGATTATGCATATCTGATCGTAGCCCTTCCTGTACTGGCCTTTTTGCTATGCCTCTTTTTAGGCTGGCATCTGCCCAGGGGCGGGGGCTTCATAACTGTCCTGGCAACCTTTGGCGCGCTACTAGTATCTCTGGGAATATTCTCAGAGACGTATCCCAGTGAGATCGTACATCAATCCATGCCCTGGTTTGCTAATTTCAATGTGGGCATATTGATAGATCCTCTAGCGCTCGTGATGCTGCTCATGGTATCCTTTGTGGTTACACTGATCCACATCTATGGCAATGGTTACATGAATGGCGATCCGGGCGCAGCCAGATACTTCGCCGAGGCGGCATTATTTTCCGCTGCTATGCTGGGCCTGGTCTACGCAGATAACCTGCTCCAGCTCTTCATATTCTGGGAGCTGGTGGGACTGTGTTCATACCTATTGATCGGCTTTTGGTACCGAAAGCCATCAGCTGCGGCTGCTGCAAAGAAGGCTTTCCTGACAACGCGCGTGGGCGACGTTCTTTTCCTGGCAGGCATAATTCTGCTCTATAATAACCTGGCCGACCTGAACCTCGCTCTCAAGCCCGGAGAGTACCTCTTGCAGTTCCCGGTGATCTATGCCCATCTCGCTGAGATCCCGGCAGCTCAACTGACGCTCATCGCTCTGGGACTATTGGGCGGCGCAGTGGGCAAGTCTGGTCAGTTCCCCCTGCATGTCTGGCTTCCTGATGCCATGGAGGGTCCAACCACCGTCTCAGCTATGATCCATGCTGCGACCATGGTTACAGCAGGTGTCTACCTGGTGGCCAGAATGTTCCCGCTCTTCTACGCCGCGCCCTATGGGCTGACGGCCGTAGCCGCAGTTGGTGCATTCACAGCTTTATTTGCAGCAACCATGGGCCTGACCTCTTTCGATATCAAGAGGGTGCTGGCCTTTTCCACCGTCTCGCAGCTCGGCTTCATGATGGCCGGCTTAGGAGTAGGAGCGGCAGTAGGAGCCGTTGCCGTGGGAGTTTCCATGTTCCACCTCATCGGCCATTCCTTCTTCAAATCGCTGCTCTTCCTTTGCGCTGGATCAGTCATTCACGCCGTCAATACTAACGATATGCGGGAGATGGGTGGCGTAGGAAAATACATGAAGTGGACCATGTACACCATGCTCATAGGCTCACTGTCCCTGGCCGGATTCCCCTTATTCACGGGATTCTTCACCAAGGACGAGATCATCGTAATTGCCTATGAGTACGGCACAATGATCAACTTCCTGCCCTACATATTCCTGGTATTGGCCGCGGTTCTGACAGCTATCTATACCTTCAGAATGTGGTTCTCGGTCTTTACCGGCAAGGAAAGGTCCAACTACGCCCATCACGAGTCGCCCTGGGTTATGCTCGGGCCGCTGGTGGTCCTGGCAGTATTTGCATTTGGATTCGGCTGGGCGGCGCAAGATGACTTCTATAGTTACCTTGACTCCACCTTCGAAGATGTCGACTTTGTAGAACTCAGTGTAATCGGAGGCCATGAGATGCTTGAAGCAGAGCACGGCGCTCCTGCCGCTGAGGGCGAGCACGGTGCCGTCGCTGCTGAAGGTGGGCATGGTGCTGCAGCTGAAGGAGAAGCCGGCGGAGAAGAAGCTCATGGTGAGCCCTGGTACATCCAGATACTGCCAATAATTGTTGCCATTGGCGGCATTCTCTTGGCTGGGCTCTTCTACTGGGATAAAATCAAGAAATTTGACCCAAGCCAGGTTACCGGCGACAAAGATCCCATTCGCCAAATGTTGCTCAAGGGATACTACCAGCATGAGATTCTGACCGGTTGGTTCGCTGAAACTTTGGTCTACGGCACGGCTTTGATCTGCAATATGATCGATATCAAGCTAGTAGACGGCTGGCTGAACTGGTTCTCTGCCTCGATCATGGGCTTCGCACAGCATGTGAGAAAGGTTCAGACTGGCATAGTGCAAAACTATGTCATGGCGCTGGTGCTGGGAGTTGTGGTGCTGGTGGTTGTAATTACTCTGGCTATGGAGGTGGGCCTGGTATGATCTCAAACGCAATCTCGCTATTGATCGCCATTCCCCTTCTGGGGGCGGTGATATCCTTCTTTGCGGGAGCCAAGGCCAAATTCGTGGCCCTAATCGCCTCGCTCATACCTTTAGCCCTATCCCTGCAAATGTACATGGAGTTTGACAAAACTTCGAAGATAATGCAGTTTGTGGAGAGCTACGACTGGGTTCCTTCCATTGGTGTCAAGTATACTCTTGGCGTCGACGGCATAGGTTTTCCCTTAGTGCTGCTTTCCACGATAGTAACCGTACTGGTAATAATATACTCCTGGGGAGAGACAAAGAAGCCCAATCAGTACTTTGCCCTGCTTTTGCTCAATGAAGTGGGCGTGCTGGGAGTCTTCACGGCTTTAGACTTCTTCCTGTTCTACATCTTCTGGGAGATAGTGCTCATCCCCATGTACTTCCTCATAGGAGCGTGGGGCGGACCGAGAAAGGACTACGCAGCAATCAAGTTCTTCATCTACACCCACGTGGCAAGCCTGGTGATGCTCCTGGCCATCTTCGCCCTGTACTTCACCTACCAAATGCCCGACGGGTCCAGAACTTTCGATATGCTGACATTGCTTGCAGCAACAGCAGACAAGACCATATTCCCAACCAGCCTGCTCAATATCATCTTCGCCGGCCTGCTACTGGGATTTCTGGTCAAGATGCCTGCCTTCCCCTTCCATACCTGGTTGCCGGATGCCCACGTCGAGGCTCCCACAGCCGGTTCGGTGGTTCTGGCAGCGCTGCTGCTTAAGATGGGCGGATACGGTCTCTTCCGGGTCATTTTGCCCATGCTTCCCAGTGTCGACAAGGCATTCGTGACCATCATCGCCATCATCGCGGTGATTTCCATTGTCTATGGAGCCTTCATGGCGCTGGCACAAAAGGATATCAAGAAGCTGGTAGCATACTCATCCGTCAGCCACATGGGATTTGTAATGCTCGGAGCGGTGGCCTTTACCTGGATGTCTGTAACCGGAGCCATGTTCCAGCAGTTTTCGCATGGTATCATCACCTGTGTCCTGTTCATGTCTGCTGGTACTATCCAGCACACGGTGGGCACCAGGGTCATCGCTGATTTGGGAGGTCTAGCCGATCGCATGCCCAAGTTCGCTGTCCTGATGATGGCCGGGTTCATGGCCTCTTTGGGACTGCCTGGCATGAGCGGGTTCGTGGCCGAGTTCATGGTCTTAACCGGCTCGTTCGCTACGCTTCCTGTCTACACCATGATCGTAGTCTTGCTGAGTATAGCCACAACGGCCGCCTATCACCTCTGGGCCATGCAAAAGGCTATGTTCGGGCCCATTTTAAAGAAGTATATGGAGGTCCGTGACCCGCATTCCTACGAGCTGTTCTCCATGGCCATGATCATTGTACTATCTCTGCTCTTCGGCCTTCAGCCCGGTCTGATGACGGACATGATGGGGACTGCGGCAACTCAGCTCATGGAGCCTGTAATGACCCTGACCCAGATGGGGGTGATCTGAAGTGGAATTTTCACACTATGCACCCCTTTGGGGAGAAGCGCTACTCACTATCCTGGCAGTACTGATTGTGCTGCTCGGGTCTTTGATGAAAAATAGCGGCAAGCTCATGGGATATTTGAGTGCTGCCGGGTTGGTAGCAGCCCTGGGGCTGGTGGCCTCCAATTTAACCGCCAAGCCAGCCCTGTTCTTCTTTGATACCATATCGGTCGATGCCCTGTCTCAGTTCTTCAAGGCCGTCTTCCTGATGGTATCGCTACTGGTAGTGATTGCCTCATTGTCCAAGTACACGGGAAAGGGTGCAGACGAGTATTTCGCATTGCTGCTCTTTGCCACAGTGGGTATGATGGTGGTCTCAAGCTCAGTAGATATCGTCACCCTGTTCGTGGGCTTCGAGCTGGCCAGTCTGGCCACCTATGCCCTGGCAGCCTTTGATAGAAGCAAGAAGAACCTGGAAGCGGCCGTGAAGTACTTCATCTTCGGTTCTGTCGCCTCTGCGTTCATGCTCTTCGGCTTCTCGTTGCTCTACGGCATGGCAGGATCTACCAA
>Ga0307378_10008010_pt1 | contig 14128 bp, 13 predicted proteins | sample UN1MG_FD_202238 | JGI IMG/M metagenome (GOLD analysis project Ga0307378, IMG submission 202238) | Soil microbial communities from Risofladan, Vaasa, Finland - UN-1 | ecosystem: Environmental > Terrestrial > Soil > Coastal area > Acid sulfate soil | place: Finland: Risofladan, Vaasa | collected... | reverse complement strand
TGACAGAGTTATGGCGATCTCATGTGGATTGTGGAACTATCACTTGAAGTGCTGTTGAATCCGTAGTTGGATTGTGGAGGCTAATGCTAATTCGTTCGGGGCTTATTATTTCGCAATAAGTCTAATACCTATAATCAAACCAAGAGCTAAAAATCCGACATAAAATGCTTTTACTCCTTCGTTCCCTGATTTTCGGGCATCTTCGCCTGTCATGTTACATCAGCTAATAATTCACAATCTACGAGTATAAAAACCCAGCGCAATTTTTAGCACATAAAAGCAAGTGTTTAGTATGGAGCACCGTGCATACGAGTTCGAATTGGAGCGGATAAAAGCGTTGATACGAGAGCGAGGCGCACGCAGAGTCGGGCTGCAGCTTCCAGAAGGTCTTAAAACCGTTGCTCCTGCGCTCGCTGCGGAGATTTCGAGCGCGACCGGTGTGGACGTGATACTATCCGGGAATTCATGCTATGGCGCGTGCGACCTAGACGAGAAGTTAGAGGGACTGGTAGACCTTCTCTTCCACTTCGGGCATACCGACACTTTTTCTTTTAAAAAAAGGAAACCTGTGCTAAAAGAACAAATAGAGGAAAAGGTCGTTTTTATCGAGCTCCGAAGCACTGTCGATGTGAAACCGGTGGTGGAGCGCGCAGCAGCCGAGCTAACGGGCGATTGTGTTGGATTGGTAGCGACGGTGCAGCATGTTCATGCATTGGCCGAAGCGAAAGACGTGCTTGCGCGCGCTGGCAAGGACGCGGTAATTGGTACGGGTGCCGATACGGTGAAATACGATGGTCAGGTATTGGGCTGTGAGTTCTCTTCTGCACGGGTGCCTTGCGCTGAGATCCTGTTTATTGGTAGTGGCAGCTTTCATCCGAAGGGCATCGCGTTGTATACCGGTAAGCGAATAATTGCGGCTGATCCGTTCACCTGTACGATAAACGTGTTCGAGCCGGAAGAACTGCGAAAGAAGCGACACATCGCGATCGCGCGCGCGCTGGATGCGAAATCCGTGGGGATACTGATCAGCACAAAGAGCGGCCAAATAAGTTTGAGCGAAGCGATTGCACTGCAGCGGAAAGCTGTTGCGAAGGGCTTAGATGCGTATTTAATCGCGCTGGATGAGATAACTGAGGATCGACTGCTCGGCTTTAACGTTGACGTGTTTGTTAATACCGCGTGTCCACGCGTGGCAGAGGATTTTGTCCAGTTCAAGAAGCCGGTTCTTGCGATTAACGAGTTCGAGGTTGTTCTCGGCGAACGGAGCTGGGACGAGTTGTGGCCGTAGCTGACTGAGGAAGGCTGCTCTGTTGTTAGCCCGTGAATAAAGGACGCTCACTCAAAGAGAGAAGAGCGAAAATAAGTTTATTAGTCGAAAGGATTCTTTATTGATGAGGGAATAAGATGGCACTCGGCATAATCGGTGGAACGAGTTTATTCGACACGGAACTGCTTGCAGGTGCGCACGAGCATGAAGTAAAGACCGAATACGGCCCGGTTTACGCGCTCGTTGCAACGGCCCATTCACAGGAAATCGTCTTCATACCACGGCATGGCAAGGAGCGAAATATTCCGCCGCATCGGATTAATTATAAAGCGAATATGCGTGCATTTAAGGACTCAGGCGTGGAAGAGATCGTCGGCGTGACCTCAGTCGGCAGTTTGAAGCGTGCCATACCACCTCGCTCCTTGGTTGTCCCGCACGATTACATTGGTCTGTTTAATATCCTCACGTATTATGACAATGAAATCGTTCATGTTACACCGGGCTTGGATGAGGAGTTGAGAAAACGAATACTAGAAGCCGCGCGTTCGTTAACTATTGAAATTGTTGAGAAAGGCGTGTATTTCCAGACCTTGAGTCCACGGCTGGAGACGAAAGCGGAGATAAATCTGATAAAGGATTATGCGGACGTGGTAGGGATGAACATGGCGTCGGAAGCGACACTGGCGACCGAGTTAGAGCTGCGGTACGCGAACATCAGCACCGTCGATAACTACGCACACGGTATCGTTGAGAAACCATTGGACTACAAAGATATCGTGGAAGCAGCGTCGAAGAGTCGTGCAGACGTGGAGCGGGTGCTGGTGAAGGTGGTTGAAGGGTTAGAATGAATGTTTAGTTCGAAAGGTTTTCTGGTATTTGATATGACACTGTTTAGCATTCTGTTGAGTTTATTATTCAAATTACATGATTTATTGGGATTTGATAACAAGTACAAGTCCTGCCTTAACGTTCCCAAATTCGAATTTAATTTTTTCAAGAGCTTTGATATTTACTTTTTCATCTAACTCTCTCAATTTTTCTTCTTTTTGTTCTTCAGTGATCCTACCAGCCTCTAATTCTTTTTGAATAATTAGATCTTTATCAAAATCAGTTGTTATTATGGGCTTTAAATCCTCTCTGATCTTCATTTTACCAATCTGAGTTTTATCGAATATAATAGCGAATTCTTTTGGAAGTACCCTGCTATGATAAACTTCAATTCCATCTATTATGCCGTAAGGTATTGGTGTTTCTTCAGCCTCTCTATCCGAATAAGTGAATCCCTCCGTTCGCCATAAATTGAAACTCAAATCAAGAGACGTAAGAAGGGTAGTAGCCATAAATCCCCTTTCTTCAAGTTCTTTTTTAGCGGTACCCAAATTTCGGCGAGAAAAAGTTTCAAACTCGATCTTGTTTTCTTTTGTGTTTAATTTCTCAAAAATTTGTTTAATTAAATATTCGGATTCGCCCATCCCTATTTCTTTTCCAATGTCAACACCAATGTTATCATATACATGGGAAGTGGTAGAATCGACTGATTCATCGACAAAAAATATTTTATCGATTAAGGTATTCCTACCCCAATACACAAAATTTATATCTTCTTCAGTGACGACCTCCGCACCGACAAAATTTCGAGCCTCGGTGTGTATCTTTGTGTTTGTGAGTATGTCAGCATTTACTTTCTCCACCCGTTCTTTGGATAACTCGGCCTGTATGACTTTTTCACGCAGGTTTTCTTCTCTCTCGCCCGTACATTCTTCAAGTCTTTTTAAAGTGTCTTCAAAATACTTTTGAGATCTACCTTCAAATAACTGATCCCAAATATGGGCTTCTTCTTTTAACTTTTCAAATTCTTTCTTGAACTTTTCTAACCGAATTTCGTTGAAGCGCTCTATAGGTTTAATCTCATTCAGGTTCTTCATTTCCTTTTTGTGCAACAATGCACTAATTAACAGATAAAATCTATCGATATAGTTCTGCTCAATAACATGAAGTTCCCCCTCTTCATATTCCCCAAACCAATGGTCGATCGGAAATAATGAAAAAAGGTCCAGTTCATTAAAAATTTCTTCTAAGCTGTTTCCCTTAAAAAAATCCAGCAACATATCAAATATTGGTTGAGTATATTCCACTGAAAGTTTCTCTTTTTCTATATTTGTCATCGTATAACATCCTATCGAATAAACTGCCTCGCCCATGTAGGATTTTAACCTTTTGCTGACTTTTTCTTTCTCTGCGATTATTTCAAGTTCGTTTTTAATTTTTTGAAATTCGTTACTTTCTGGCTCAACTTCTTCTAATTTCAACTCCAATTGATATTGTGTGTTATCATACATAAAGCGATTAATATTACTGCTTATTTCAAAAAGTCTGCTAAGACTAACTATAGCGAAGCGTGTTTGCTTGTCCAGAAAAATTTTAGTTAAATCTCTGTAATAATCAACTAATTCTTCAAAAAAATGCACCGATTTCTTAACGTATTCTATGTTATCTTTTATTCCATCCAATTCAAAAATTGCCTTTAGGTCTAAATATCTCGAGTAAAGTAAAATCCAATCTATAAAATCATCTTCAAGTTTATAACTAAAATGCAGAAAAAATCTCGTTACTCTTTTCAATGTATCAAGATCTTGCAGCGATATTGACTCATTACCGATTCTCCTGTTGAGATCAAGTATTAAATTTATAATATCTGAATCAGATTCCTTGATACCTACATTCATAAGTTTTATGAGATGTCCAAACGATTCGTTGAGGAAAGGCCTCCACCACCAAATTGCTTTCATAACTGAAGGTATTAATCCAAAATTTTTGTACGCTCTACTATTTTCAATAATTGCATCAGTGAGTTCGATTAGCGCTGTCTCTGCGACTCCCTTTTCCCAGTCTTTAATAGCTTTTGTTGTCAACGAAGATAGCGGAGCTAATTCATTATAATCCTCAAGCATCCAGTTCTTCCGAGTGTCTATTTTGTAGGCCTTCTTCAACAAGCGTTCAATCTCTGGTATGATAGCTTTGTCAGAGCCTTCAACAAATCCCAAAATATTGACTTCAGAACTAATCCGTCCTCCGATTGGAATATTTAGCTTCAATTTGCAATCATTCGAAATTGAAGAAAGTAATTTTGAACACTTACGAATTTTTTTGATAGTAATATCCTTAACAAATCCAGTTTTTGAGGTTTCTATAGAGTATCTAGACGTGGAAGTACCGAAATGACTAGAAAAATAATCCGTTTCTACATTTTCCATTTCAATTATCCTATTATGAAAAAATTCATTTTTTATTTGAACTGATTGTCTAAAATCTAAAGTAAAAATAAAAGCTTTCTTAATTCTTAAACCCGAATTCTTTATAAAATTTTCCGGCATTAAATCAAAAATAGTTTTATAAAAAAATATAATCAGAAAAAGCGCACATAGAATAGTTAAAATTAATATTATTAGAATTGAATTATTCCATGTAGACGTTGTATCAACTAAATTTATGACAAAATAATCATTTATCTTGCTGAGTTCGAAAAAAGAATAAATCATAGTTATCAGAAAAATAGTTATAACCAATATCGCCATCCAACTATAAAAAATATATTTTACTGTTTGAATAGAATATCTATCGGTACTAATTTGAAGGTAAATTAACAAAACTGTAAATGATATTGCTAAAAGTGCAGCTAAACTTTGTGATACTGCGCTAAAGAAATATCTCGCGGAATTAGCATCGGATACAGGAAAATTAACCCATTCTTGGATAGGAAAATAATTTAAAAGTAAGTTTAGAAATGAAATAAAGATTAAAATCCCCGTTGCAACAATTAAAAAATTTAATATTACACTTCTTTCTATATTCAAGAATAATCTTTGTAGATAGTTTAAAGCGTAGGGATTTTCTTCGTTCAACTCTTTACGACGTTTTTGAATAAATTTGATTTTTTCTAAACCATCCCATTTCGCTTTTTTGTTCATCCTGACTTGTTCATACGACTACACACTTATTCCCTGTCTTCTTCCTGTTCGAAAACGCAAATGAACCCCAACTCACCGCATAACGCGGTCTCGCGCAACCGCCAGCCGTTTGCCGCATATTCATTCAAAGTCTCTTCCAGTTTCGCTTTATCTATCCCTTTTCCGACTCTTAACTCCCCTATTGGGAAGAACTCCACTTTGTATTTATACCCTTTCATTTTTTCCTTTTAACCCCACCTTTTCACCTTTATGCTTTTTCTTCCTCTTCTTTCGGTTCTTTTTTCTGTGTCTGTTTCTGCTTCTCCCTCAACCTCCGTTTGTAGTAGCTCAACGGATGACTGATCCTCTCACAGAGGTCATCACTATCACTACAGTTCCCGTACGTCCGCATGGTCCCGCAGGACGGCGCGGTGTACTTGGTACTGCCCGATTCGCCTGAGATATGCACCACCTGGTACCGCGTTCGTTCCTCATCGAAATCCGGCGAGTTCTTGTAAATCTCGATTATCTCATCCACCGTCAACCCGAGATTGCGCAGAAACGCCGTCACCGCGAATCGTGCCGTATGCGGCACGTTCACGCCGTCTCGTAGGTTGCTCAAAATCGCCGTGATACAAGGCGGGAAGCAGCTCGGATCCTTCACCCGGAAGCCCGCACTCGACTCAAACCCGCTATCGCCGAACTTCTTGCGCCGTTCCTCCAGCTCCGCTTCTATATCAGTGGTGTATTTCCGTATCGAGTCGCAGAGCGCTGCGGGAACCTCCAGCGGCAAGTCCTTTCTTATGCGCTCGTAGATCGCTTCCTGGATAATCCTGAGAAATTCGCTCTTCCTCAGGCTTACCTGTCCCTTCTCCAGTCCGCGATTCACCAGTTTCCACCGTTTATCTCGGAGATTCGTGGTATACCGCAAGTACTCAACGAACGGCAGTTGCACCTGCAGGTGCTCCTGTGGCAAGCCTGACAAATTGACGGTTATGTCAAACTCCCGTGCCATTTCGTAAATAACATCGGTTGCTGTACCAGCGCTTGCATCCTCTAACAGTTTGTTGTACGCCGATTTCGCCTCCGACAATGCATACCGACGCACAAGGTGCGCATTGCCGATACAGGAGACCAGAATACGAGCAAAGGGATAAGACAGCAATTCCATCTCTGCCTGTGCCGTACGCATGATCACCGGCTTGCTGACCGTGCCGTTCCGTATCGCCTCCCGAACTCGCTCTTTACCGCGCACACGCGCACGTTCAAACGCGACCTTTTTTGTTAAGTCGTCCAGTGTCACGCCAGACGCTTCTACATAGCTCGATGCCGCAGCCAGAAAAGGATAAAAGCTCAATCGTGCTTCTTCTTCTAACTCTAATTCGGATACTCCTTCATCCATCATTCCATGACGGGCTCGCGCACGACCCGCCTACCCTCTATCGATTATTCGGACTCAATCCGTGGCGCAAGCAGGTAACTGACCTTACACTTGCCGTCTGCCACTTCAAAATCGACCTGTAACGGGTAATCCTTGCCGAGGTTGAGCGTTATGTGGTCCGCATGGCTCATGCCCTTGGTCATTGCCGCGACGTAATCCAGCGAATACAGCGAATGGAGCGTTCCCGGAGTCATATGAATCAACTGCTCCTTCCTCAAGCCTAATCGCAGCTTGTCCATCTCGCCCTCGACCTCCATGTAGAACTCCTCGCCATCAACGCCGAGCACGATATGGTCTCCGATCTTCTCCGCAGCTCGTATCGTCCTTCTGAATTCCTCCAATTCGATGGTTACCTGCACGGGGAACTCAAGCTCCGGAACCTTCGGCTCTTTCCGTAACGAAGCGGGATCGAGCAAGGAAACGGTATACGCAAGGCTGCCCATCGTCGTGAACAATTTCTGCACCTGCTCGTCCAATTTCAAAGTGACCTTTTCCAGACCACCGATTCCGAGTATGTCATGTAGCTTAACGAAGTCAATGCCCGTCTCTATAGCCTCCGCATCCGACTCCTTCTCAAATCGAAAATCATCAAACGCATCGCGTTGCAAATCAAAAGAGATCATTGCCACATTTGCTGGGTCTACAGCTCGAAGTGTAAAACCATCCTCAGTTATTCGTAACTTTCCTTCATCTACTACCGCGGTAATTGACTCTATACTCTCTCTTAATACGGCTGCATCTATCTTAGCCTCAAACATCTCTCTTTGTTCCTCCTATGGCTTGATATACTATTACCTTACTCCTATTTAAACTATCCGGTGCGATACACCCCAGGAAAAAGCCGGATCGCGCAGCTCCTCCAGGAATAACAGCCACCCTCGTTCCTCTCGGTTACCGCCGCGTTTTCGCCGTTCTACAATAATACAACGCTGAGCTGTGCCGGGCGTTCGTTAGTTAGTTAGTCAATTAGTCAATTAGTTAAAGCGGCGCAGAAGAAAACGTTCTCCTTGCCCAGTGCACGCCGTAGATGAACGGTGTATCCAATGCTGCGATGAGTAATTTCACGATATACTGGCCGACGATCAGCGGAACAACGGGCAGCACACCGTAGAACGCTATGGTAATGAAGATCACGGTATCCAGGGCTTGCGAGGTCATCGTTGAGACATTGTTCCTCAGCCAGAGGTGTCTGCCCCCTGTCATTTCCTTTAGTTTATGGAATACGCGAACGTCCCAGTTCTGTGAGATTACATAGGCCACCAGACTGCCCAAAACGATCCTTTCAGTGAGTTGCAAGGTGGACTGAAACGCCTCTTGGCCGGTCCAAAAAGGTGCTGGCGGCCATGCTATTGCTACTTTCACGGCCAACACGAGTAAAATCGATGCGAGGAATCCGCCCCAAACCGCTTCTAACGCCTTCTTCTTACCGTAAAACTCGCATAAAATGTCCGTTACGAGAAAGCTCGTTGCATACACGATCACTCCGGCCGGCAAGGTGAACGTCCCGAATAATACTATCTTGTTCGCCAGAATTTGAGCCATGACGACCAGCCCCACGAAGATCCCAATAGTCAAGCCGGTGCCGTATTTCTCGCCGAGCGCCGCGATTATACTCGCGCCTGCTAACGTCAAAACGATCCATATCAGAATGAATTCGATCATCTAGTTCCTATTCCTCCGCACTTTCGGTCTCACAGAGCTGCGATACGCTTTATCCGCTCTACGCTTACGAGAGCACCTTATCTCAGGCATAGCAAACATACTAATCTATCTATCCTAAAAAACAATTTTAACTAATAAGAGGCCTAATCCCCACGAGCACCCTGAAGTACGGTGAATTGCGAGATCTGTTTTATCATGAATCTCGCTCCGCAATTCCTGTCCGTTGCGAAGAACGAAACCGCAAAATTTTTGTATGATGCCATCATATCATTATCCTTTTAGTCTGGCTAAAGCGTGGAAAAATAGCGGAAGTGGCCCGCGATGAAAGATGACGAAATGAACAAGGAGCAGCTCGTAACCGAATTGGCACGATTACGTCAACGAATTGCGGCGTTGGAACACGTGGAGCGTGAGCACCAGCAGGTGCGGGAGGCGCTGCAAGAGCGCGTCAAGGAATTGCATTGCCTCTATGGGATTTCTAAGCGTGTTGAGAAGCATGAACATGCGCTCACAGAGATACTCCAGGGCACTGTCGATCTCATTGCCCACCGCCTGGCAGTATCCGGAAATTACCTGCGCACGAATCGCTTTTGATAATGATGAGTTCAAGACGGAGACCTTCAGAGACACGCCTTGGAAGCAGGCCCGCGACATCACGATACACGGTGCGAGCATCGGCCTTATAGAAGTTTACTACACGGAAGAGAGACCTGAAAGCGATGACGGGCCGTTTCTGAAGGAGGAGAGAGAACTTATCAACGCCATTGCCGAACGATTGGAGAAAATCATCGAGCGCACGCAGGCGGAAGAGGAACTACGCGGGTCTAAGGAGGCATACCGCTCCATCTTCGAAACTACCGGTACCGCAAAGTCATCATTGAGGAAGATACGACTCTATCCCTTGTAAATGCGGAATTTGAGAGGCTCAGTGGTTATTCCAGAGAGGAGATAGAAGGTAAGAAAAGTTGGACAGAATTTGTCGTAGAAGGCGATTTGGAGCGAATGAAAGAGTATCAGCGTTTGCGAAGAACTGATCTCGGTTTAGCTCCTACGCGTTACGAGTTCCGGTTCATTGACAAGCAGGGCACGATTGAAGATATTTTTCTGACTGTTGACATGATTCCCGGAACAAAAAGGAGCGTAGCATCTCTTTTGGATATCACCGACCGCAAACGTGTGGAAAAAGAGCGAGAGCGCATTTTCAAAGATTTGGAAGCAAAGAACAGGGAGATGGAACGGTTTACCTATACGGTCTCACACGACTTACGGTCTCCGCTCATTACGATCCAAGGCTTCGCCAACATGCTCCAGAAGGATTTGGCACAGAACGAAGGCGAGAAAGCGAAAAACGATTTACCGTATATAACAAACGCTGCGACTACGATGGATCGCCTTTTGCGTGACACCCTCCAACTCTCACGCATTGGGCGCATAGCGAATCCACCAGAGGATGTACCGTTTGGAGCAATTGTTCACGACGCACTGGAGCAAACCGCAGGAGAACTAAAAGCTCATACTATTGAGGTTTCCGTAGCTGAGGATTTCCCCACCGTGCACGTGGACCAGATGCGGATCGTCGAGGTGCTCGTGAATCTTATTGCGAACAGCATAAAATATCGGGGCGACGAGCCGCATCCGAAGATAGAGATCGGGCACCGTTCGGAGGACGGAGAAATGGTATTCTTCGTGCAGGATAAGGGGATAGGGATCGATAAGAGCGAGCACGGAAACGTATTTGATCTGTTTTACCAGGTGGACGCGAGTGTTGAAGGAACGGGTGCGGGGCTTGCGATCGTAAAGCGGATAATCGAGGTGCACGGAGGTCGCATATGGATCGAATCGGAGAAAGGCAAGGGCACCACGGTCTGCTTCACGCTGCCCGTTGTGTAACGACGGCCCCGCCTGATTTGAGGCTCTGACTTGACGCACTATCTGATCTAATCGGTCCTCGGCTGGCCGGTTTATTTCAGTGCATGTGGCCACAAGGAACCCAAAACGTGTGGCGGGAGCCGACGATGAAGAACACCACCCAAATTTTTATTACGAGCTACGCCTGTTCTTAATGTAATGATATGACATTCGCGGATTTCGTCCTATCGGACTACGGGAACGCATCGAGCACGCCATCACCGGTAAATCGGATGATGGCAGCATTTGCCGCGGACTTCCGGCCCGATAAGGATATCAATTTGGGCGTCGGCTATGTGAACGAGAGAACGATCCCCTACGACCGCATTGAAGAGGCTCTGCACGCGGTACTTGCAGACCCCGAGAAATACAAAGTCCCACTCAATTACGGCGGCTCACAGGGCTCTCAGAATCTGATCGAGTCGATCGAGCGGTTCCACGTAGAACACGGTATCGGCGGGCTCACGCAGGAGATGGTGGATCGTAACGAGATTATCATTGGGCCGAACGGGGCGACGAGCATTCTCGAAGGAATTGCGCATGTCTTACAGCCGGGAATCGTCATCACCTCCGACCCGATGTACTATATCTATTGCCATTTCCTCGAACGGCAAGGATTTGAGGTGGTAACGGTACCTGAAGATGAGAACGGGATACGCATCGACGTCTTGCGCGAGAAACTCGAAGCGTTAGGCCCCCGGAGAACTGAGCTTGCATTCTTTTATGCCGTGACCATCAACAACCCGACGAGTACGATCCTCTCGAACGCCCGAAGAGCGGAATTAGTGCGGATTGTGACCGACTTATCTGCGGAAATGGGCAGGAAAATCCCGCTATTCTTCGATAAGGCCTACGAGAGTCTGGTGCATGACCCTACCGTGCCGCCACTAGAATCAGGCTTTCTGTACGATACAGAGGGGCTTGTCTATGAGATAGGAACGTTGTCGAAGATTCTCGCACCGGCCTTGCGAATCGGCTACATGATGGGCAATGACGGTCCGTTCTTACAAGCACTGATACAAAAGACGAGCGATGTCGGGTTCAGTGCCCCGTTGATTACCCAGGAGATTGCGAGTTACCTCCTGGACCATCATGTTCAGAGTCAAATAGCGGCGGTGAATCGGGGCTACCGGCAAAAAGCACGGGCAGTCAAGGGCTGGATAGACGAGCACTTGGGCGATGTTATAGCGGCATGCAGCGGCGGCAAAGCGGGTTTTTACTTCTATTTGACCTTTGATGGTATCCAAACAACAGAAGATTCCGCTTTTTTCAAATACCTCTCACGAACGACGGGCGACGTGGCTATCGACGGGCCTGAAGCGGATAAGAATCCGCGCGTAATCTATGTGCCGGGCGAATTCTGTGTGCATCCACGCGGTGACCTCGTTGAAGTTGGCAAACGGCAATTGCGGTTATCATACGGGTTCGAAGAACTCGAACGGATACGGGATGCGATTGCATTGATGCGCGAGGCGGTTGTGTTCGCGAGTCGATAATGCCTTCAGTATTCACACCACTACTCTGAGCCAAAATCAATGAAAGTAAAGTACGATGGAGGTATATATGAACGTAAACCTGACAAGGTGCGTCCGATCGAGTCATGAGTAGGAACAGACCAAAGCGAACGAAACGGCAAGAGCACAAGAAGGATGTGCAGAAGCAGCAGGCGTTAGAGCGAGAACTGGAGAATATCGTCGATTCTGCTGATAATGCACAGCAAGAGAAGATAAAGAAGATCTTAGCAGACGAGGAACTCGTAGAAATACGCCCTGAAGGTCTGGTGACAAAGGATAAGGACGGTAAAACGCGAGTTCACTTCTGGCGTTGAGGCAGTTAGACACAGTGGATGACCAGCTTTTTATACGACTACCGTTACGTACTCTTTATGTTGGGCACCTACGTAAACGTCGTTGCCGTGATTATCGGGAGCATCATAGGCGTGCTCCTGCATCAGCGGTTCCCTGAGAGCATCAGGAAGATCGGGTTTCAAGCGATTGGACTTTGTGTCCTGTTCCTCGGCATCAGCATGGCGTTGAAGACGGAGAATTTCCTTATTCTTATCTTCAGCATGCTCATCGGCGCGATTATTGGTGAACTGATGCATCTTGACCGACGTATTGATCAATTTGGTGAGTTCTTAAAAGCGCGCATCGGCTCAACCAACGACCAATTCTCCGAAGGGTTTGTTACTGCCTTCCTCATCTTCTGCATCGGTGCCATGACTATCATTGGCTCGATAGAAGATGGGCTCAACAACGATCCGTCGATCTTATTCGCGAAGTCGTTAATGGATGGCTGCGCGTCCATCGCGCTCGCCTCGACCTTCGGCATCGGCGTGCTCTTCTCCGCCATTCCGCTCTTCATTTTTCAAGGCGGCATAACGCTCCTCGCAGCTTCTTCAAAGGCGTTCTTTACCGAAACGCTCATCACTGAACTGAGCGCCGTTGGCGGCGTCATCTTAATGGGCCTGAGCATCCAGCTGCTGGATCTGAAAGAGATAAAGGTGGTCAATTTGTTGCCGGCGCTCATCGTCGTGATCGTCTTGGTTCACTTTTTTGGGTGAGGGGACTGATTGCTGCGAGACCCACTCGCCGGTTGAGGAACGTGAGCGAAAGACTTGGAATACTCAAAAACCTCTAGGGTTATTTTCGGTGGTAAGTCTCACTTAGGAAAAAACAGAAACTTTTTAAGTAGCTATCTTTTCCTCAACGGTGAAGAATGATTCCTAGCAATATATGCTCCTCAACGGTGAAGAATGATTCTTAGCAATATGCGCTCCACAATTAGGGCACTGATTAGATTCGGGGGGTATTACAAAGCGGAAACCGCATTCTTCACAACAATCAGGAGATTGAGATGCTGATGCATTAACAAATCGGGATACTGTACTTATGGCAGTACCAGGAGTTATTTCTAACTCGTCAATCGAATGATTCACAAACTCCTTAAGTTTTCCTCTCAACTCAGATACATCCGCAGACATGTTAGATTGATCCTGTTGAATTTGATCGACCTTCATGGATTGATCCTGTTGAATTTGATCGACCTTCATGTAAAGATCAGTGATCATACTAATAGATGCTGGCGTGTACATTTTTTCAACAGTTTCATACCAGAAATCTCTCATTTCTCTAATCATTGTTCGCTTTTCAGGATTAGCGCCATAATTTGAATGGCAACTTGAACACAAAAGTACCGCGTTGTCTAAATCATCAGATCCGCCTTGACCCTCGGGGATGATATGATGCACTTCTAAGCTCAAATCAGATTTTTTACAAATACAACATTGAAACGCTGCTTTTTTTCTAGCCTCTTGTTTTACTGGGTTGGGGAATGACATGCTTAATCATTTAGATGTTACCTATATAAGCCTTACCATCCATCTTCGAAATACGAAAGAAGCGATAAAGCGATTTAAAGGTTAACTCAAAAAGCCCAAGTCAACTGCTTGATAATCAAAATTCTCTTCTTCTATCCAAACCCGCTAAAACTAAAAAGCGAAGCGCTTATGGAAGAAGTGGAAAATAAAAAATGGACAGTTGACTATCCGATAATACGTTGTAAAGTTCTTTCCGCGATTCCCGTTTTCCGTGCCATATCCGCTATAGACTTATACCGCTCTGCCTCTATGCCCTCTACGTACAATTCTGCGATATACTTCTCCTCATCAAGTCCCGCAACCTTCAAAACTTCAATCGCAAAAGAATTTTAGAAGGTGAAGAGAGGTGTTTTTTATCGGACTCAATGGCGAAGCTTATACTTGAAGTATGGTTTATTATATGTTGAGTCCTAATATTATTTCGCCTACTATCCCAAAGAGCTTGCCCCTTCATAAACATACCTCCTTTTCGTTCCACTCGAGGAACATCCCAAGGATACTTGCGCCTCTCAGTTTCCTGATAA
>Ga0307378_10008009_pt1 | contig 14133 bp, 12 predicted proteins | sample UN1MG_FD_202238 | JGI IMG/M metagenome (GOLD analysis project Ga0307378, IMG submission 202238) | Soil microbial communities from Risofladan, Vaasa, Finland - UN-1 | ecosystem: Environmental > Terrestrial > Soil > Coastal area > Acid sulfate soil | place: Finland: Risofladan, Vaasa | collected... | reverse complement strand
GCAGATGCAGAGCATAGCTGACGTTATTATAAACATTCGCAAGTGAGCTGCTCATTTGTGCCGCACCCTGTTTTTCCGGGCGCCCGCGTCGCGCCGCACCGTTCTCATATTATTTGCATTACCGCCGTAAGTGACGCTTGAATCGTGGCCAGGTATTTGGCCATGGCCTTGAACATCTGCTCGAAAATCAGTAGCTGAGCCGCTTCTTCATTGATATCGACGCCGCTGATCTCATCCTGCTGATTCGCGATGCTCTGGACCATCGCCTCGATATTATCCTGGTGTATCTGCTTGACGGCGACCTGTTGGCCGATGTCGGCCGTCAGTTGGCGATAGAACTCTCCGGGCGTCATGGAGCCGAGACTCGTTATCGCCTGGTTCCGCAGCGCTTCCATGCGCAGGGCGTTCGAGTTATCCGTCATGTCCGAACCCAGCGCCGTGGCGATGCGGCCCGGGCTGGCCGATATGGCGGAGTGAACCGCCATGTCCGATGCTTCGCTGCCCGTCAGAAAGACGTTTATTCCCGCTGCGGCCAGGACCCCTGAAGTATCCGTATCGGCAAATGCGTCCACTTCGAAGGTGTTGCCGTCCGCCAGGTCGCCGGCACCGAGCGCTATCTTGATGCCATTGCCCAGATCCAGCTTGTCCCCCGCGGCGTAGCCTGAGCCGACACTGAGTGTCGCAACCGTATTTCCGTCCCCATCCGTCACGTCAATTTGCAGGGCCCCATTTCCGACGGAGCCCGAACCTGATACCGTAAATTCAAAAGTCTGGTTTTTCGTGCCCGCATAAATGCCGGATACGGATACGCTCGGGGGCGATATCGCTCCCGTGAAGTCGCTGGCCGTCGGCGAGCCAAGCGCGCAGGGCAGGAAATCGAACTCGTAGTTTGTATCCGCCTGGATGTTCAGCCGCGAATCCGCTACCGAGGCGGTCAGCCCCGTGACCGCGAAAGTGATCGCAGCAGCAACGGTGGTCAACGTGTCTGCGGACGCATCGACAGAGACAGCCGTCCTCGTGACGGCGCCGGTGCTGGTGTTCGTGACTCGTATGTAGATGTTCCCATCCGACACCGGCGGGTCGAAATTGGCCAGGATCCCGCTGCTCATGGGCCAGCCGACCAGGCCGGTAAAGGAACCGCTCGAACCGACGCCTTGAACGTGGTATTCATTGATCTGCCGGATGATCGCGCCAGCCAGCTTATCCAGGTCACCGTGGATATCGGCGAGCAAATCGTTTTTCAGCGTTAGCAGCGCACCAAGCCGCCCGCCTTCCATGTTCAGGGTATAGTTCGACTCGCCGGCGACGCCAATACCCAACCCGAGGTTCTCCGTCAAGCCGGCCTCCAGCTCGAAGGCGGACGTGCTGGTCACCACCGGGATGCCGCTGACGCTGACGTCCACCACACCATACTCTCGCGACTGGGTCTCCACACTGATAAGTTTAGCCAGTTGGGTGATGCACTGGTCTCTCTGGTCCCGCAGATTGTTGGCCTGCCCGCCGCTGATTTCGTGCCTTTTTATGCTGTCGTTGAGGTCGGCTATTCGCACGACCAGCGCGTTGAGCTCTTTGACTGCGTTTTCAGCTTCCAGCCTGATCTGGGTTTCCAAAGATGTAAGAAAATCTCCCATGGTCCTGAATTGGCCGGTCATTGTCTCCGCAGCGGTCAAAGCCTGGTTCTGCCATATCGCTTCATTGGGATGCGCGGAAAGGTCCTGCAGGGCGTTGAAGAATTCATCGATAGTCGCGCTTAAACCGATGCGTCCGGAGAGCTCTCCAAACGCACTTTCGGCCATGCGCAACGTGGTCAGCTCCTTCGAGACCTGCTCCAGCACCGATTCCTGCTTGAACATCTCCTTTTGAAGAAGCCCGTCGATGACTCGGACGATGCTGGCAACATCAACACCTCCTCCCATGAGGACCGACCCCACCTGCGCCGAATACGCGGGACTGAGATTGATCCGCTGGCGATGAAAGCCGTCCGTGGCCGCATTGGCGATGTTGTTGCCAATGATCTCAAAAGCCTTTTGAGCGGCATTAAGACCGCTAATCCCTATGCCAAAACTGTCCATATTCTGACTCTCGTTACGAGATTCTGCCGAGCATCTAAAACTGTAGATTCACAAAAGCCGTTTCGGTTTGCCGCCGGGTGACACCGTTGGCGTTGTAATATACCTCCCCGGTCCCGCCGAGATTGAAGATGCTTCTCAAGAGCAGGTTGTTGAGCCTGGAACATTCAGACAAAAGCAACACGGTACTCAAGTATTCCTTCCGGAGTTCGGCCAGCAGCGATTTCAGCTTTGCCTTCATCTGGTTGACCTGCTCCTTCTTCGCTTCCGGCAGATTCTCCTGGAGCGCCGATAAGGTCATCTGCCGGACGTCGCATCCGAGGGCGTCTGCCAGGTTCTTTCGGACGGACTGCCGGTCCTGTTCCTGACTCCTGTGGTGGCCCGACTGGGCCTGAATGCTCTCCAGCAGCGTGCCCAGAGCCGCATCATCGCGTTTGATGACCAGCGTGCGCAGCTCATTGAGCTGTGACAAGCTCTCCTGGATATACCGGGCGTCGTTATCGAGACACGCCAGCAGCTCTTCAACTCTGTCTTCTACTCTGACTGCGTTCATAGACACCCATCCAGTGACTTCTCTGCTGCATTCGTCTGATGACTGCCGGCCATGAATTGGTAGATGTCTTTCCACAGCCCCATCCCTCCGTTGTTGGCAACGTCCTGGGCGAGGTACAACCAGAATATTCCCTGGACCTGGCCGGAGGCCCCGTCCTTCTCGAAGCCCCAGTCGCCGATGGTCTCTTTCATCTGGTCCATCAGCTTGGTCAGCAGAACCGATTCAAAATCCTTGGCAATCTGCCTTTTCTTCTCGTCTGAGACCTTCTCAACATCCGATTTCGAGAGCTGTTCCAGCGGGCTGGGCGGGCCGACGGGTTGGGTCAGGATCAAATTGGCGCTGTCCATACGAGGGCTCCTACATAATCACCAGTTTGGCTTGAAGGGCGCCGGCCTTCTTGAGAGCATTGAATATCGCGATCAAGTCCGTCGGCGTGGCCCCTATGGCATTGAGGCTCTTGGCCAGCTCCGAGACGGTCACCGAGCGGGACACGGGAATCAGGTACGCCTCGCTTTCCTCTACCCCGACGATTGTATCCGGGATTTTTTGCGTCGTGCCGGAGTCCGAGAAGGGGGCCGTCGGCTGCGAGACCAGCGCGGTTTCCTTGATCTTGACGACCAGGCTGCCCTGGGAGATCGCCACCGCGGAGATGCCGACTTTTTCGCCGACGACAATCGTACCCGTGCGTTCATTGATCACCACGACGGCCGGAACGTCCACCGTCACTTCGGGCTGTGTGATCTCGTCGATAAAGCCGGCAATCCCTTCCTGAGCGACTTGCTGCGGTATTTTCACCCGGATGGTAGCGGCGTCCACTACCACCGCACTATCGGGATAGCTCTTGTTAACGGCCTCGCTGACTTGCCTGGCGGTTGAGAAATCGCCGTTTCGCAGATTCAGCGTGATCACGCGCTCGCCGCCGATGTTTTCGACAAACGTGGCAAGCTCCTCCTTCTCAACTGTTGCGCCATCGGGAATGCGTCCAACGGTCTGGTGGTTCTTGGTAATCGATGCCGTGTCGCCCGTCGCCGTCCAGCCGCCGATGGATATTCCGCCGTCGGCGACAGCGTAAACTTGTCCATCCAGGCCTTTGAGCGGCGTGGGCAGAAGTTTGCCCCCCTGAAGGCTCTTGGCGTCTCCGATCGCCGAAACATCAGCATCGATGCGCGAGCCTTCACGGGAAAAAGGCCCCAACTCGGTCGTGACCCAAACCACGGCAACGTTGCCGCCGGTTAAATCGGAAGGATTGAGAACGAGCCCCGAATCTCTCAACAGATTCGTGAGCATTTGCCGCGAAAGCAGGCTGCTGTCGCCGGTTCCGGCCAGCCCGACGACCAAACCAACGCCCGAGAGCGGGTTGCCGCGAAGGCCCTGAATATCGACGATGTCCTTTATGCGTTCAGCCCGCCCGGCCGGGCAGAACCATGTGCAAGCGGCCAAGGCGCAAATCGTCAGTGCCGTGATGCTCTGTTGTCTTTTGCTCATTATCGATTTCATAGCCTGTCGCTCTCAAACAATCGAATCGACCTGAAGGGGGATCCTCAAAACGGCCAAAGAATATCAAGAATCGTGCCGAGCCAGCCCGGCTTGGTGTACGGAGCCGAAACCCCGCTGTTCTTCGAGACGATGTGAAAATCCGCAACCTGTTCGCTCTTGACCGTGTTGTCAAATGCAACGTCACTCGGCCGGACGATGCCGCTGACCTCGATGGTCTGGATGTCCCCTCCGATGTCGCGCTGACGAGTTCCCATGACGACAAGGTTCGAGTTCGGCAGGATATCCATAACCACGACGGTGATGCTATCCACAAACTTGCGCTCGTCCTTGTAATCGGCCTTGCTTTTCAATTGATTGTCCGATTCGGCGCTCATGCCGAATTCACCGAGGTCGGCGAAGTTGCCCAGCTCTCCGTTGAAAGCGGTTGACCGGTCGGTTCCCTTCTGCATGTCTCTCTTGGCTTTGTTATCGACCTTGCTGTCCTCGCTGATCTTGATCGTCAGGACGTCTCCTATCCGGCGGGCGACGTCGTCGGCATATACGGCCTTCATGTTCTTGTCCCTTTTGGCCCAGATCGAGCCTGCCTGCGAACAAGCCGTCGAAAAGAATACGAGGACAATCAAAGAAATCGCTGCGGTCACTTTACTATTCATAATTTCAGCCTTTCCGGGTATTTCCATTTTGGCCCCGCCGTTATACACGTGCGTGCTACAACACCGGCTCCACGCTTGCGTCTGCGTTGATCTTTGCCAGAATGATTCGCTGCGAATCCACGTTCCGGACCTTGATGTATTCACCCGCTTTGCCGTCCTCCATCGCCTTGCCCACCGCGGTAATCAGAAGTCCGGGCCTTTCAACTCTTATGGCAACGGTTTGATTTCGCGTGACCACCGTGGGCGATTCGGAAGCTCCCACCATGTGCGGACGCAGCATCGTGCTGGCCGGCAGCCGGTATCTGGCAACGAGACCATAGGGGGAGGTCCAATCAACCGGCTCCGGATAGTTCGACTCCCTCGTTTGTATCTCGACGTTTTCGGGACCGATCGTCTGACCCGCGGCGATATCCGTCTTTGTGACGGCTTGCCGGCAACTGTATTTCAAGGCGAACATAACGTCACGCACGGCGATCTTCCTGTCGGCCGCGAACACGCCAATCTCAACCCGGGCCTGGTTGGTCGCGCTGCTTTCGCTCAAGCGAGGCGAGAATCTTACGTCGCTATACGTGCCGGACAGAATGAGATCCTCCGGCTTGCGGGCCGCCGTCCAGCGAGAAACCGAGGTGTTGGGACGATGGTTCTCAAGAAACGCGCTTGCCAGCGAGACGATCTCGTCCGCGCCGACGATCCGGTTTTGCTGCCTGACCGTCATCTGTTCGGCGCCGGTCAATGTCACCTTCGAGGTGGGGATCCCGCTGCACGCCAGTCGGCTCAAAATCGTCGGCCTGTCGATGACGATGATCTGTCCAGGCACGGAAATCCGCCCCAGCGCAATTCCGTTTGCCCTGGCGACAAGCGATTCTTCGCCCCGGATGATGCCAAGCTGACCCAGATTCAGCTCGCTGCCCTTGACCGAAACCTCTCGCGGCAGATAAATTCTCAGGCCCGACTGCTCCAGCGAGGTCTCAGGGGCGCTGCTGGCCGCCGCCTGGCAGAAAACTACGAGAGTCACACCCACAGAAATAGCAATCGCCCCGGCGTTTCTGCAGGCTCGTGCTCTCGTGCGTTTGCGCTTACTCATAATGATTTCCTATCTGACGATCTGGCTGGCCGTTCGAAGCATGTCGTCGCCGGCCCGGATGGCCCGTGAGTTGATCTCGTAGGCCCGCTGGGCGGTGATGAGATTGACCAGCTCCGTGACCATTTGGACGTTGGACTTCTCCAGAAATCCCGACTGGATGGTGCCGAAGCCGTTTTCCCCCGGCGTGCCAGTCGTGGGCGTGCCGCTTGCCTCGGTTTCCGAGAGCAGGTTATCTCCTTCGTTCGAGAGGCCCGAGGGATTCGGAAAGCGCGTCAACTGAACCGTGCCCACAACGGACTGGGTCCCGGAAGAATCCGTCACGTTGACCCCGCCGTCTTTCTCGATGCTCACGGAGACGGCGTCCGTCGGAACGCTGATGGCCGGCTCGATGGCATATCCACTGGTGGTCACCAGCTCCCCGTTGGCGTTGAGCTGCAACGAGCCGTCACGGGTGTACCGCAAATCACCGCTGGGCATGGTCACTTGAAGGAATCCATCCCCTGCAATGGCGATGTCAAGAGGCCTGGCGGTATTCTCAAGCTCTCCGAGCGTGAAGACTTTGACGGTCGAAGCCGCCCGAACACCGCTGCCGATTTCGGTGCCGCTGGGGGAGTTGATACCGGAAGCCACCTCCGTGCCGGGTTCGCTCATCGTGACGTAAAGCAAATCCTGAAAATTGATTTGGCTTCGCTTGAACCCGGTGGTGTTGACGTTGGCCAGATTGTTGGCGATCACGTCCACCATCATCTGCTGGCCGGTCATCCCCGTCGCCGCCGTTGAAAACGCTCTCAACATACTGTTATTCTCCTTCTCGCTGGTCTCTCAGCCCATCGCCGCGCTTGTAAGACTGCTGGACGCTTCCTTTTCGGCCGAGAGCGACTTCATGTTCGCTTCGTAGAGCCGCGATACGAGTATCATGTCCACGAGCTCATCAATGACTTTAACATTGGACGCTTCCTGGTAGCCTTGCTTTACGACCAGGCGTCCGGCCGGGACCGGCGCCATCGTCGCATCAGGCATTCGATAGCAGCTCTCGCCCACCGGAACCAGCTTGTTCTGGTCGTCCTGGAAATCCACCAGCCTGAATTTTCCTATCGGCGTTCCGCCGGCACTGATGGCCCCGTCGCTTGAAACATTGAGCTGCAGGAGACTCACGCTGTTCGGGACGGTGATCGGCCCGGCCTGGCCGGCAACAATCCGCCCAAGAGAGTCCACGATTTGATTGTTTTGATTTGTCAGAAATGTGCCGTTCCGCGTGTAGAGCGGCCCATTAGGCGTCTCGATCACAAAGAAGCCTTTGCCATATAAGGCAAAATCAAGCGGCCGACCGGTCTCGCCGACGCTTCCCTGGGAGAAATCAAACGTCGAATTCAAATCAAAGGTACCGGGTGAATAGCTCTGCGGGTCTTGCCCCTCGAGGGCCTTCGAGAAAGCGTTGCATCGGCGCTTGTATCCGATGGTGCTTGCATTGGCCAGATTGTGAGCGATGACGTCAAACTCCTGCGTTAAGGCGTCAATGCTCGTGCTGACCTGTTCGCTGATCAACGACATTTCAAACTCCCTGCACCAGGGCGGGTTCCGGTGATTCAGCCGTCCTGTAATCATCGTCGCCGTCTGAGCCGGAAACAGCGCGCGTTCCGGCCGCGGTTTTCATTGAAGCTGTATTCGTCGCGCGAATCAGCTCGTTCACGTTCGAGTCATTCAGTCCTATCAGTTCGACCGCTATGGAAAAGCCGTTCCGGGTGGCCTCAGCGTGTCTGACCTCGCCAATATCTTCCACTATTCTTGAGGTGTGCCGCGGGCTTCCAGCCCGCGATTCGAGGGCGGGACGCCCGGGAATCGTACCGGCCTGCTCGCTTATCTTAAGTATAACCACCACTCTCTCGCCCACCTTCACCTCCAGCGGGGCCTCTACGCGCAAACCCGGGCCGGCCAGCTCGGTCACCTCCGCACGGACAAATTCGGGCGGCCCCCAGGTGTCCGCGGAGGCATGCCCCTGACTGCGCTGTGAAATTTCATCGCCGTCCGGCGGTAAAGTACGTGCGAATGGAAAACGGGCGATGAAAGCCGGTTGCTTTACTGGGACGCGAAGGAAGCGCCGACGATTGATGAATCGCACGTCGTCGGTGTGGCTTAATACCAGAATGCCGCCGTGACAGATCACGACCGGCGCGTCAAACTCCCAGACCGATGCGCCGAAGTTGTAGCGTACGCAGCAGAGTTCGCCCGGGTTGCTTTCCAGGGACCCGGCCAATCGCACGGCAAGCTCGATGTCGTCATTCTTTATGACGGTGGACTCAATATTGGCGGGCCCGGCGCTGTCAGAGCCGCTCAGGTAGAGTTTCTTGCCCACCGGGATTTGCCTGCTGCTCGGCCTGACGGCTGAGCCGGCCGAGGTTGGGCGCCGCCTCTCGAACCCGAGCTTCTCGCGAAGAACAGACAGTTCCGCACTGAGACGCGAGCTTCTTTGGGCTCCCAGAATCGCAAGCGTTTCTTTCACTATTTCAGCCGCACCGCGGTCAAAAGCGGCAGCCATCGTGAAGATTGACTCGTTGCATCTGAGCCTGGTTCGAGCGGCTATATTGCGAAGGATCTGGCACTGCCGCCACGTCAGACCCAGCCGATCCGCATACTCGGAGAACAACCGGCGGCTGACCCTGTGCTGTTTTGCACGACGATAGCTGACGACAATGAGCAGTGTAGTCAACACGACGATTGCACCCACTCCGGCCAGGATAAACCAGCGATCGGCCACAAAGCCGCCGTCCAACCGACGCACAGCATACCACCGCTCAATAGGCGTCAAGGCCATCATCGCAGCATTCAACTCAGCGGTCATGAGGGATACCGGTGTCATCTCAAACCTTCAAAAGCACTACCGAATAAGGCTGGTCAATTCACGCAGGATGTCATTGGCCACTTTGATCGTCCTGGCATTGGCCTGGAAACCGTTCTGGGCCTGAATCATATTGACGAACTCAGTGGCCACGTCGGCGTTGGATTTCTCCAGCGATCCGCCGTGAATGGTGCCGGCGCCGCCGGTCATGGCCTGGGTGGCGATGGCCTCGCCCGAGTTGGCGGACGGAACGTAATAGCCGTTCCCCGCGCGCTCCAGGCCCGATGTGTTTTGGAACAGCGCGATCTGGATTGTTGCGATGTTCTTCTTGATACCATTGGAGAACGCACCAATGAGTATCCCTTCGTTGTTAAATGAGAGGGTGGCGAGCCTGCCCGCCTCATAGCCATCCTGGCCTCTTGCGACGGCCGTGGAATTGCCCGCGAACTGCGTTAACCCGTCGAGTTTCCCTGCGGTCCCCAGAGCTATGTCAATGGTTTGCGGATTCGCGGTGTCATGTGCAAAGGTCATGATAAACTGGGCCGAATCCGACCCGCCCAAACCGGCATAAGAACCATCGCTGGCGTCAAAGGTTATGTCTTCGATACGCCGATTCGCCATTGTGATCTGACTGACGTCGCCCGTGATGGAGGTCAGCACCATATCCCACGTGTTGGGAGTATCGGTTCGGACAAACGCACCGGACAGAACGTGCTTGCCTCCCTGGGAGTCATAGACGGTGATATTGATGGCCTTTGATTCTTCCGCGCCGACGGTGGATAGCTCGAAATAAGCAGGTATCGTCAGAGTGCCGTCGCCGACGTATGACAGAGCCATGTCGGTTCTGCTGTAGCCGCTGGTGTTATCGGTTATCCGGATCTGCCCGTTCACCAGAGAGGCCGTGGAACCGTCGAGGACATTTGTATTCAAATGGTCAATGAGGTTCCCCAGCGTCGTGGTTCCATCGACTGCCAGGGTCAGACCCGTATCGAATGCGGTGCCGCCCTTGTCATAGCCGCTGATGGTAATCGTGCCCGATGTCAGGGTGCCGCTGTACTGGTCAAGCTGGTCGATTTGCGTCGCTGCCGTCGCCGCAGTTCCATTGTTGTAAGTATAAGCCAAATTGGAGGTAATCACCTGCGTTTGGATTGTGGCAAACGCCGCATCTGCGCTCAGGTTGCCGGAGACGGCGACCTCCGTGGTGGCTTTTGCCGGCATGGCGACATCGTAGGGGACGTGAACCTCGCTGCTGCCGGGCGTCTGGAAACCATCGATTTCTCCTTCCGAGCCAATACGTTGAACATGATAGCCCGTGGCCGGGTCAACCAGGCTCGAGTTGGCATCCACCGCGAATGATCCTGAACGCGAATAGACATCTTGTTGACCGTCGCTCAGGACGAAGTAGCCTTCACCTTCGATCGCCAGGTCCAGGGGATTGCCTGTGCTGACGATGTTGCCCTGCAGCATGTCGGGGGTGATGTTAGCAATTCCGACGCCGCTGCCGATCTGCTGCGGGTTGGTGCCGCCGACGCCGCTGGTCGGCTGGGAGGCTTTCTTGATGGTCTCATTCAGCAGTTCTGAGAAGGTTACTCTGCTTGACTTAAACGCCGTCGTGTTGACATTCGCGAGGTTGTTACCGGCGATATCAAGCATTTTCTGATGGGCCTGCAGCCCGGTAACGCCCGCCGACAATGCAAAACTCATTTCTATGTCTCCTTATATCGAAACTCTCAATCGCCGGTTTAGTTTTTGACCGCTATGATGTCGTCCAGGGCGACACGATGGTCTCCCGCAACCAGAAGAATCTCCCCCTCCACGTTGTTGTACACCTGCTGGACGACGCCGCTGGCCACATCGGTAGTCCCCCATTCCGTTTCCGCTTCAAAGGAGACTTCCTTGCCTATCAACGAATTGGCGTATGTACGTTCAGTCGTCGTCAGAACGTCCGCAAAGCTCGCGTTCATGGATTCGAGCTGCTGTAATTGTGAGAACTGGGCAAGCTGCGACGCCATTTCATTGTTGTCCAGCGGTTCGAGGGGATTCTGATTCTGCAACTGCGTGATCAGAAGTTTCATATAATCCATTTGGATGTTGCTGGCGCTGTTCATCGGTGATAATGAATCCATGATCTTCTTACCTGCCGTTTCCTTGTTTCTTCAGTTTCGGCGCTTCTGCGCGACATACCAACACGAACCACGAGCCGAAGTGAGCAAGTGGCGTGCCACGTTGAGACGCTCACCCGTTCGGTGGGGCATAACCTCATGCGCCGGCGATTCTTAAAGAAGATATGAAAATAACCGAAGCACAAGAATGTGCTTCCGCAACAACTCTCTCAAAGGACACATTCTTCCTGCATCCGGAAGAATCTGCCGCTCCCGGCCGAGCCGGTTCGATTCCGTTCCCTCTCTGCTTGAAGGACTCGGTGGTTCCTGCGGAAACGTCCCATAAGAAGCGACGCCGTCCCGCCGCGATTCATACGCTCGGCATGGAACCGAGTCGATCGTGGTTTCGGACCATGCGACGGCCAAATGTCCCATAACATCACAAGAGAATATCCATGTGTGTGCGAATCAAAACAGACAGGTGACATTATTGGCCCGTCCCATAAAAAAATTAAAGTTGTCACGGGGCGCCTGTCGATTATTGGCTTTGGGTTGTCCACTATTTGCAAGGAGCAAATGCCCACAGTAAAGTGCTGCGAAATGACCGATAACGCTCGGAGTCCTGAAGGAATGAGTTCACGAAGAATTGTTGCCGTATGCAGTGACCCCGACGTTCAACTGTTGGCTCAACAATATGGCCGGGAAGTCTTTGTGACCGATGATCCGCTGGATGCTCTGGATGTCGTCCAAAGAGTCTATCCCAATCTGGTTCTTCTCGACCATCGGTTCGGCCGAAATCTAATCGAGGAATTCCTCAGAAGGGCCGATAACAACCTGGCCGATATTCCCGTCGTGATCGTGGGGGATGACGGACGTGACACGGGATCCTCTGCAGAATTCGCACAAATGGGGGCACACGACTATCTGCGGGGAAGGCAGGATTACAGCAGGCTGGAGCGCATCATAGAAACAATAGAAGGCAAACGGGCCGCGGCTGATCGAGACACCGAACAGACAAACGAGCTCTCACCGACGGATTGGAAAGAGTCGGCGAACCGCTTTTTTGCGGAGGACCTGGCCGGGTCCGTATCCATGGCCGGCAAGAGCCCGGCGGTTCTCAATGCCCTGAGAATGATTCGTCTTGTGGCCGGCAGTCAGTGTAACCCGATCCTGATCGTTGGAGAGACGGGCACGGGCAAGGAGCTTGCCGCCAAGGCGGTTCACACGCTGAGACATCCCAACGACAAGTTCGTCGCGGTGAATTGTGCCGCGCTGACGGCCACCCTGTTGGAAAGCGAGCTCTTCGGCCACGTCAGGGGAGCCTTCACCGGAGCCGACCGCGACAAGGCGGGGATTTTGGAATTGGCGGGGTCCGGCACACTGCTGCTCGATGAGATTTCGGAAATGCCGACGGACCTCCAGGCCAAGCTGCTGCGAGTGCTGCAGGAAAGGACCTTCCGAAAGGTCGGAGGTGTCAAGGACATCACCTGCAGCGCCACGATCATCGCCTCAAGCAATCGCAATCTCAAGGCGGAAGTCCAGGCCAATCGCTTTCGACGGGACCTTTACTATCGTCTGGACGTCAGCCCGATCGTGCTTGCTCCGCTTCGGTCGCCGGAGCGAAGGGGGGACGTCACACTGCTGGCGGAGTATTTTCTTGAGTTCTCAACCATTTGCCCGGAAAAACGCAACAAGGTAACGTCTCTGACCCGATTGGCCGTGGAGGCTCTGGAAAAACACGACTGGCCCGGAAACGTTCGCGAACTACGGAACGTCATCGACCGCGCCATCTTGTTGGAGACAACCAACAAGATCGGATTGAGCAGGATCATTATCGACCCGACTCAATGCGCTCAGGCATCCGAGGACCCGACCGCGGGACTGATCAAAAGTTTTTCCCTGGCTAAAGCAGAACGGGAGCTGATTTCCCGAGCATTGCACGAAACCGGCTGGCAGAAGACACGCGCCGCAGCCCTGCTTGGCATCACCAGGGCCACACTTTATGCCAAGGTCAAGCAGTACAACATCTCAAAGGACTCGCGCGCTTCCAGAGACAGGACCGAGAACACCTCGGAGGCCGTCTCAGCCCTTCCCGTATCGCAGCTCGTATCCGCCTGCTGACAAAATCAGGCAAGGCCCGACTCTCCGCTGTCAGAAAATCTATCGGTACGTATAGAATCCTGACATGTCCCGATCCCATGAATCAGCGTCTGCTGCTGCGGCAACCCGGCTTTTCCCGTTGGAAACTGCGATAATGCGGTCCACGTTCGGGGACGGCCAAGTCTGGCACGGTTATTGCACTTAGCGAGTAAGAAAGGGTTGCAAAATACGCCCTCAAGCCGGTCCGAGTTGAGGGTGAAACAGCAAACTATGGCGACAGAAGAAGAGAAAAACGCTCTTGATGTGAGTTCGGCCGAATTGCCGCCGGATCGCGATCCGTTTGCGGGCGCAGCCGCCGGGCAGGCCACCGAGACCGATCTCTGGACTCTGGATACGCACGAGCAGCTTTCCGAACGCGAGGTGTTCATCGGGGACGAGGATTTCTATAAGCTCCTTGCGGAGTCTGCCGGAGAATCGACCGCCCGAGAACCTGCCCGCCCGCACCGGCTCTTGCAAGCATTCATTCGATACAAGCAGTTGTCATCCCTCCAGAAGGTTCTTATTGCCGCCATTGCCGTTGTGGCCTCGATGCTCCTGTATGCCCTGCTGCGACCGGCCGGCCGAACCGACGCCGGCTCACCTTCGAGATCCACTGACGACACCTCCCCGACGGTCACTCAGTCGCGGGGCGTCGAGCGGGCGGTCCCTGATTCCCCGCAGGTAGTTCGGGAACAGGAGCCCGCGTTTTCGCCGACACCACCGTTGTCTCTGGAAGTGGCTCGCAGCTTCTTTGCGCAAAGGGAATACGACAAGGCCCGTTCCGCTTACGAGCAACTTCGTCAGGCGCTTCCGGCCAGCGATCCGTTGCTGCGGGACTTTCTCCAGTTGGAAATGGCCCTGTGCGCGAAACAAGCCGGCGACCTCGAACAGGCGAGCCGGTCTCTGACGGCCGTCTCCCAAAGTCCTTCGCCCGCCGTACGAATCGTGGCCAACTACCACCTGAGCCTGTTTGAAATAGAAAGGAAGAGATTCCTCATGGCCAGAACCAGGGCGTACAACACGATCGCCCTGATCAAGGCGGCGGATTTAGATGACGATTGGGCACTCTCATTTGAGTGCGACTGTCACTTCCTGGTCGCCGAATGTCTCTCGCGTCAAGTCCTGATGCTCGGCAACGCCGACATGGATCTGCCCGCCGACCTGTGGGGCCGTGCCACGGCAGCGCCGGACCCTTTTGCA
>Ga0307378_10008008_pt1 | contig 14133 bp, 11 predicted proteins | sample UN1MG_FD_202238 | JGI IMG/M metagenome (GOLD analysis project Ga0307378, IMG submission 202238) | Soil microbial communities from Risofladan, Vaasa, Finland - UN-1 | ecosystem: Environmental > Terrestrial > Soil > Coastal area > Acid sulfate soil | place: Finland: Risofladan, Vaasa | collected... | reverse complement strand
CCCCTTTGTGGATGGAAACAAGCGCACGGCAATCACCGTGGTCGCTACCTTTCTTTGCCTCAACGGCTTTCGACTGGAATTCGACGACCTGGCCGCGTATCGCTTCCTTATTGGCCTTGCCCAGACCGGGCAAGCCCGTTTCGCCCGCCTCGACGAATGGCTGCGTAGGCACGTGGTCCCCACCGCGCAGAGTCAGTAAAGTCTGCGACGAACGCCGATGCGCTCGTTGGGTGCCGGGCTGGGGCGGAGAAATGCTGGGGAGGGTTGGAGATAACCCGGCCAGCCAGGGGTTTTGAAGTGGCCAGGCTTGCCGGTCCTCAACGCGGCTGCGTGGACGGATGTCCGGGGTGGGTGAGGGGGACGACTCTGCGGAGCAGCCAGAGCAAGGCGCAGCCCATGGCCGAACCGAACAGCGTTCCGAACCCCACGCCCAGCGTCAGATGAAGGGTGATGTGTTTGGCATGGCTCATTCGGTGGGCGTATTCGACCGCGGTGTAGATGTTGGAGGTTCCCGTCATGGCGGCGAAGGCGACGGCCGCGACGATGAGGGACTCCTTCCAGAGAATCAGCAGGAAGGTGGCGAAGACGACGTTCGAGTAGCCGCCGAAACGCCGGAAATGAATCAGCCACACCGCCAAGAGGCCGGAAAACGCGCTCATCACTCCGACGCTCACGTAGCGGACGATACTCGGGTCCGTTCCGGCCATGGCCATCACCATGCGAAGCACCCACACAGCGGCAATCAGGCCAAAGAGCGGCGCCAGCAAACGGAGATGGTCGCGCAGTCCGTGGCCGCCAATCTTCATGATCCCTCCTGGCGCGCTTCGGTGGCTCTGACCAGCAGAAGCGTCATGTCATCTTCGAGTTCTTGACCCGCCCAGGCGTGCACGGCCGTCACCACCCGCCGCTGGAGTTCTGTCAGCGGGCGTTCGCGGTTTGCTGTGAGCACCGCCTCGAGCCGCGCTTCCCCGAAATCGTCTCCGCGGTTGATTCCCGCCTCCGTCACGCCGTCGGAGTAAAGGGCGATCAGGTCTCCCGGCTGGAGAGCCACCTCGGCCAGGGAATACTCCATGTCGTAGAATATTCCGAGCGGCGGAACCGACGCTACGAGCCTCTGTCCGCCGCGCGCGTCCAGGAGGAAGGGGGCGTTGTGCCCGGCGTTGATGTAGCGCAGGCGGCGCTCCGCGAGATTCCACTCCGCGTAGAACATGGTCGCGAAGCGGGTGCCGTCCGCGACGTCGAAGAGGTGGCGGTTGAGTTGAGAGCACACTTCGACTGGCGAGCGGCCGGCGCGGGCCAGGGTTCGCAGCACGGCATGAAGATTCGACATCAGGATGGCCGCTGAGATTCCCTTGCCGCTGATGTCGGCGATGGCGAAGACCAGCCGGCCGTCGCCCAGCTTCAGGACGTCGTAGTAGTCGCCGCCGATTCCGCTGGCCGGGACGCAGACCCCCGAGAATTCCAGGCCGCCGTCCGTGGGGAACTGGCGCGGGAAGAGTGCCTGCTGAACTTCGAGGGCAAAGTTCAGCTCCGCTTGCTTGCGCGCCAGCTCGTGGCGGCTGACGCGCAGCTCTTGCTGCACGCGGTACAGAGCCATTCCCATCACCCCCGCCGCCGTGGTGCCCGCGAAGGGCAGGCCCCAGGTCACCACGGTCGATTCCAGGATCATCCCCCGGCCGACATACAGCAGCAGTCCGGCCCCCAGCAGAACGGCGATGAGGTAGGTTTTATCGCGCATGCCTGCGCCCAGTTTGTACGAGAAACGGCTCCCCTGGCAAGCCCCCCCTGTCGGACGCGGCGCAGATCGCCTCAGCCGGGGAGGGATACGGAGCGGGGAGCGGATTTCCGTCCTCCTTGAATTCGCGGCCAGAACAGGCAAGAATGGTATGGGGTCAGGGCACGGATTTCCGATTCTGGTCAGGCAAGGGAGAAAAAGATATGGAGAAGGCTACCTTCGGTGCGGGTTGTTTCTGGGGAGTGGAAGCGACCTTCCGGCAAATCGCCGGCGTGGTCTCAACCACCGTCGGCTACATGGGTGGCACCCTCGCGAATCCCACTTACAAGGACGTCTGCACGGACCGGACAGGGCACGCGGAAGTGGTGGAAGTGGCTTACGACCCCGCGAAGGTTGATTACGATGTTCTCCTCAAAGTCTTCTGGGAAAATCATGACCCCACAACGCTCAACCGCCAGGGGCCGGACGTCGGCACGCAGTACCGCTCGGTGATCTTCTTTCACAGCCCCGAACAGGAAGTTGCGGCCCGGGCTTCCAAAGAGAGACTGGAGAGCTCGGGCGTATACAAGCGGCCGGTTGTTACGGAAATTACGCCCGCCACGGAATTCTGGCGCGCCGAGGAATACCACCAACAGTACCTCGAGAAGCGCGGCCTGGCACAGTGCCACATCAGATAAATGCTCGACCTTGCCATAGGGCGGGGCTTTTCTCAGGGGGGGAACCCCCGGGGCAGCTCCGGTCGCGCAGCCGAAGCCGGATTTTTTGTCTGCTTTCCCGTGTCAAACCTCCTTTCCCCGGACAACGTCTAACAAACAGTGGACTTCACCGACGGCGCGACAACCTCATCGTACGGGTGTGACTTTCGGAGACAAGATTGAGCGTTGGGGGCCGTGAAATCCGCTCCCGGAAACGGAAGGTGACATGGACAACGGAATGAGCGGCAGAGTGTGGGCGCGGAGACTGCGTGGCGCGTTCTTCCGCTACCATCGCCGGCCGATAATCATCGGTATTCTCATTTCAGGACCGCTCTTCTGGGGGCCGGGTTTGGGGCGAACCGCGCCGGTGGAGGTCCCCTCAGTCGACGCCGACCTCGGACCCTGTACGGCGGATTTTGCGGTCACCGACGGCGCGGGCAAGCCGCTCTACAACGCCAAGATCAGCGTGACCGTTCATTACGGTTTTCTCGGCTTGAGAAAGATGGACCTGGAAGTGGGGACCAACAGCGACGGCAAGGCGCGCGTCGCGGGGCTTCCCAGCAAGGTGAGAAAGCATCCCCTGGGATTCGTCATCAGCTACGGGGATCGAGTGAAGAGCATCGAGCACTATCCCGCCGTAAACTGCAACGCCCGCTACGAAGTGGTTCTGGAAACTCGCTAACACCTGGATGCATTACTTCCTGTGGTAAGGGAAGAGCGATGAGCGGGGGTCCGACCCTGCACCACAAGGCGCTCACCTCCGCACCCCCACCCTCTCCCCTTGTCAGGGGGAGAGGGTGCCCGCCAGTTGGCGGGCGGGTGAGGGGGAAACGCAGGTGTGTTGGTCACAGGGTGCGCGCGGGAACTAGGCGGCGGGCGCGGAAGCATATTGCCCGTACTCGCGCACGGCCTCGTAGAGCGCCAGCAGGTTTTCCTTGGGTATGCGCGCCTGCACATTGTGGGTGGTGTTGAAGACGAAGCCGCCACCCGCGCCGAAGGTTCGAATCCGCTCCCTGACTTCCGCCCGAACCTCCTCAGGAGTCCCGAAGGGCAGCGTGCGCTGCGTATCCACGCCACCGCCCCAGAAAGTGAGGCGGTCGCCGAAGCGCTCTTTCAGCCGCGCCGGTTCCATATCCGCCGCCGAGCACTGCACGGGATTGAGGATGTCGAACCCGGCGTCCACGAAATCCGGAAGCAGGGCCCAAACCGATCCGCAGGAGTGAATGAACGATTTCCACTTGGTGTTCCGGTGGATCCAGTTGTTGACCTCCAGGTGGAAGGGCTTGAAGAGTTTCCGGTAAGTGTGAGGCGAGATGAACGGCCCTTTTTGCGTTCCGAAGTCGGTGCCGGTGACGAAGACCGCGGTGACGCGGTCGCCCACCACGCCGTAGATCTTCTCCAGGTTGCCCAGAGAGATCTCGCACTGCCGCTCGAAAACTTTGTAGACGTAATCCGGCCGCGAGACGGTGCTGACGTACCATTCCTCGACGTCGCGAATACCCTTGGGATGCTTCAGCCAGGGCGCCGGCACCAGCGCGATGTCGCCGAAAGCCGTACCGCCGAAGTTGGCGAGAATCGCCTTATCGGTTTCCGTGTGGAGCCGCGCCGCTTCGGATTTGAAGTAAGCCAAGTCCTCATCGGAGACGGGTGCGAATTCCTCCAGGTTATCCTCGGGATCGAGTTTCGATTCGTCAATCGGCGGCTGGCGGGTGATGGAATCGAAATAGAAGCCGTCCTTGGGCATGCGAGCGCTGGGCGGGACGGAGCGGTCGCCCTCCGGGTACATCAGGATCGAGCCGTCGGGCTCGGGATCGGTGTTGAACGCCTCAGGCACCAAGACCGGCGTGCCGTCAGCGAGCGACCACGGCTTCCAGCCTTCATTCGGGAAGCCGAACATCGTCCGCGCCTTGCCCAGCGGCACCACGTCCACTCCCAAGGCTTCCATGAGGTCCGGCTTGATTTCCCCCAGCATCTGGTAGGGCTCGGTCACCTTGACCGGCGTTCCGGGCGGGTCGAGGCCCAGCGCCTGGCGCAGCAAGTAGACCGAGCTGACTTGCATGCCGGTTGTGGCGCAGCCGCCCAGGTCGAGCGGCAGGCGGTCCGGCTGCTGGTGATTGAGGGCGCGAGCGACGCGCTCGCGTGAAGTGGTCATGGCGCTCCTCCTGCGAGGGGGAGGACGCTGCGGGTCCGAGGCTTGGATTCTACCAGCACACCGAATGCCCTTCAACGCATTCGGGTGACGGTCATGAGCGAACCGACACCAAAAACACGGTCAGCAAGCGCAAAAACCCGCAGGCGCCGCCGGGGGCATGGGTGCGCCGTCCACCAGAGGGGGGCAATCCATTTTGTATCAACGGGTTACGGAAGGAATCCGACCTTGCCTGCTGGCCCGTCTGTTGCAGCGAAGATGTCAGGTTGTCTCCCATGGCCAGACGGCTCTGTTCGGGTAACCGGATGGTGGCGGAGGGTGCGTTGGCGGCCGGTTGCCGATTCTTCGCCGGCTACCCCATCACGCCTGCCTCGGAAATCTACGAAGTGATGATGCGCGAGCTGCCGGGGCGCGGCGGCCTGGCGCTTTCGGCTCCGGACGAAATCTCCTCGCTCTGTTACTGCGTGGGCGCCAGCCTGCGCGGTCTCAAGGCCATGACCGCGACCTCCGGTCCGGGCTGGGCGTTGATGATCGAGACTCTCCAGTACGCGCTGATGACGGAGACGCCCGTGGTGATTGCGCTCGTCCAGCGCTTGGGTCCCAGCACCGGCGGCGCGACACAGGGCGCGCAAGGCGACGTGTGGCTCGCAGAGTTTGCCACCTCGGGCGGCTACACCATTCCGGTTTTCTCTCCCAGTACCGCCGCCGAATGTTATGACTTGACCGTGCATGCCTTCAACTGGGCGGAGCGATTGCGCACGCCGGTGGTGCTGCTTTCCGACAAAGAGGTTGGAATGACCACGGAAGTTGTGGACGACGACAGACTGGTCACGCCGGCCGTCGTCGAGCGGCAGACTTTTGAAGGCAACGGACCCTTCGCGGCGTACGGGTTCACGGAGCCGGAGCAAGTGCCGGTGTTTGCCGCCGTGGGTGAGGAAACCAAAGTCACCGTCACCGGTTCCGCGCACGACCAGCAAGGCCGGCTGCGCAAGAACGCTCCCGAAGTGCTCGACGTGCTGCGGCATCTGGAGCAGAAAATCCAGGCGCACGCCGAAGAGATGGCGCTGGCGCGCGCCGATCTCGACCCGGGCGCTCGCAGTCTTGTGATCAGCTACGGCATCACATCGCGTGCCGCGCGACAGGCGGTGGCGGCGCTGCGGCGCGAAGGGACTCGTGTTTCGTTCTTGCAGTTGCAGACCTTGTTCCCCGTGCCGCGCCGTGCCCTGGCTGAATCGCTCGATGGAGTGCCGACGGTGTTTGTCGCGGAAGAAAACTTGAACGGTCAGTACCGCGCCGTGCTGGCGCCTCACCTCGCAGGCCGGGGGGTCGTAGGCATCAACAAGATCGGCGGGCTGATCTCACCCGGTGAAATCGCCGGCGCCGTGCGCGCGGCGGAGGCGTGATGGCGGAGAACCTGTACCTGTCTCCGGAAGCGAAGCTCCCTTACTGTCGCGGGTGCGGGCACGCCTCGGTGGTGCGGCAACTCAGCCGGGCGCTCGAGCGGCTCAAACTGCCGCCGCGTTCCGTGGCGCTTACCACCGACATCGGCTGCGTGGGACTGGCCGATTCACTCTTCCCCTATTTGCACACGGTCCACACCACGCACGGCCGCTCGACGGCGTTTGCCACTGGTATGGCGCTGGCGGAGCTGGTCCTCGAGCCGCGGGGTCTGAAGCCCGTGGTCATGATCGGTGATGGCGGGGCGATGATCGGCCTGCTACACCTGGTGCACGCCGCGCAGTTGAATGTGGATATCACTGTCCTCCTCCACAACAATTTCCTGTTCGGCATGACGGGCGGCCAGCACTCGGCGCTGACGCCTCTCGAATTCGTGACCGCCACGACGCGTGAGGGCAACTGGACGCCACCCCTCGACCTCCCCGCCCTGTTGCGCGCCGCGCACGCCGGCTTCCTCGCCCGGCAATTCGCCACTGACTCATCGCTCGACGCGGTGGTTGCCGACGCCATCGCCCATCCCGGCTTCGCGCTCGTCGAAATCCTGGAGCTCTGCACCGCCTACGGCACGCGCTGGAATCAGCTTACGGGAAGTACGCTGCGAGAAATTGCGGCGAGCCAGGGCTACCAGATGGGACGTCTGGAAGCAGAAGCTGGACGGCCGTCGCTTCGGGAACTCTACCGGAGCAAACCGCAAAAGCCTTCCGCGAAGCTCCAGCCGCGCCCCGCGGAAAATTTCGTCCCCGGTGCGACGCTCACTCAGGAATTACGCCTGGTGGTGGCAGGCAGCGCGGGAGAGCGAGTGCAGTCCGCCGCAGCGCTTTTCTGCCGGGCGGCGCTGGCCGCGGGACTCTTCACGACGCAGAAGAACGACAATCCCGTGACCCAAGGCACGGGGTTCTCCCTGGCGGAGATCTGCCTGAGTCCCCAGGCGATCGAATACACGGGCATGGAGAATCCCGACGTGGTGATCATCGTCAGTGCCGACGGCCTGAAGGAACTTCGCGCCAACGGAATGCTGGACCGCTGCCGTCCGCAGACGTTGCTCATTGTGGATGCGGAACCCGAGATGCCGCCCACCCCGGGTCGCCTGCTTCGGCTCGCCTTGCGAAAGGCCGCTTCGCCGCAGCGTGCCGCTCTCGCCGGTCTTTCCGCGTGGCTCGCGAAGTCGCCGGTCTTGCCGGCCGCCGCGTGGGAGGCGGCGCTGGCTTCGCAGCCGGGTGAGCGCCGCAAGGATCTTGAGGAAGCGGTTCGAATCGGCCAACAGCTTGCGCAAGGCTTGGACGGGTAGGGCCCTGTGACAGGTCCTGAGCGCCCAGCCTTGGGCTGGCGTCGTCTCCCTTGACTCTATCGCTTGTCGGAGGTTGCCATGGAAAGAAAACCAGCAGGCAGTTCGAGTCACCCTTGCTGCGGTTCCTCGCGGTTTTGCAGCCGCCAGGGCGGGATGACGCGGCGTGAGTTTCTCGCCGACGTGGGCGCCGTCAGCGCGACCGGCCTGGCGTTGCCGGCGCGGCCAATGACCGGCGCTCCCCGGGGCCGGGGAGCGGGACGACCCCGACCCGCGAGTCTCCCGCTGAAAGTGCAGCCGGTCCTTGTGTACGAAATCCATGAGAGGAAGCAGGCCACGAGCTGGCGTCCCTGGGGAGGGCTGCTTACCGAAGACGACGCGGAACAAGAGAAGAGGAGGATCGGCCGCGAACTCGAAGAGGTGAAGTCCACGGCTGATTTCCCGCTTGAGATTCTGCCTCTCGTGACCACCAAAACGCCGGAACAGGCGGCCGCGGCAAGCCAGGGAGACCACGATGCTGTGCTCATCTATGCGGCGAGTGGTGATCTCGCCACGCTCGAAGCACTCACCGCCCCGGAAAAATGGAATCTGATGTTCCTGAGGCACAGGTCGGGTCCTGTTTACCTGTGGTACGAGATTGCGCATCCCACCTATCTCCGCCGGACAGGCGATGAGTATCTCCAGCCGGGCATCGCCCTGCAGGACGTGGTTGTGGATAGTTACCCCGAGATTCTCATACGCCTGCGAGCCCTGCACGGTTTGAAGAACACCGTCGGGAAGCGCATCGTGGCGGTGGGGGGTGCGGCCGGCTGGGGGCGGGATGGCCAACTCGCTCCGGATCTTGCCCGCGAGATCTGGAAGCTCGACATTCAAACCGTCACGTACCCTGAACTCGGCGAACGTATCAAGGCGGCGCGCGCGGACGCAGCACTCGTGTCCTGTTGCCGCGAAGAGGCAGAGGACTACCTCAGGCAGCAGGGGGTTTCGCTTGAAACCTCGCGGGAGTTTGTTGCCAACGCCTTCGTTCTGACGGAGGTCCTTCGCGGCGTTCTGGCGGAGGCGCAGACGGACGCGCTCACCATCAATCATTGCATGGACACCATCATGCCCTTGTCGGAAACGACGGCTTGCCTCGCTCTGAGTCTGCTGAATGACGAGGGCTGCCTGGCCTTCTGCGAGTCGGATTTTGTGGTTATCCCCTCCGGGATTCTTCTCCATTACGTTTCGGGCAAACCCGTGTTTCTTAACGATCCCACGCACCCGCACGACGGCGTCGTGACGCTGGCCCATTGCACCGCGCCGAGAAAGATGGACGGAAAGCGGTTTGAACCCGCGAGGATCATGACCCACTTCGAGTCCGACTACGGCGCGGCCCCCAAGGTCGAGATGCGCAAGGGGCAGCGCGTCACCGTCCTCGATCCGGATTTCAGCGGCCACCGCTGGCTGGGCTTTGAGGGGGTGATCGTCGACAACCCCTTGCTCCACATCTGCCGTTCGCAAATCGACGTCGAAATTAAGGGAGACTGCGATCGGCTGCTCGAGGAGATGCGGGGGTTCCACTGGATGGCGTCCTACGGCGCCTATCTCCCCGAGATTGGCTACGCGCTGAAGAAAGCCGGCGTGGAGTGGCTGAGCCTTAGTTGAAACCGCAATTCGACAGTGTCTGATGATGATTCCTACGCCGGACCTGCCTCAGCCGCAAGTCTTCGGTCGTCTCCTCGACGATCTGCACATCCCCGCCTAGAATCGAATGAGGTAGGAGAATTTCACGAACAACTGGTTGGCGTCGTTCAAGAAGTTCGGGGTGCGGACGATTTCGCGGCCGGTCGCGGTGGTCACCAAGTCGAGGTTTTGCCGATTGCCGTTATAACCGACGTAGAGCGCCGTCCAGGCGTTCAATTGATAGGCGAAAAGAAAATCGCCGTTGAAGTTCTTGGTGGTCTCGAGCGCGGTATGCTGGGGGTTGGCGAGCACCGTGTTGTATTGCAGGATGACGCGCAGCGAAAGCTCGCGAGTGAACTGCCAGCTCCATTTCGAGTGCACGATGTGATTGTTAAAGATGCTGTCGCCGCGGGCGCGGTCGGTGAGCCGCTCGAAAAGGTAGACGTTCTCGATGCGCAAGGGGACGAGTGGGCGAACGATGAGTTGCAGGCTGGCGCGGCTCACGTTGGCGAGCGAGGGTTCCTGGCCGGCCGGAGGAACGAGGTTGATGCGCGCGCCCTGAGAATATTCGGCGCGGAAAGTTGCCTGCGAATAGTAGTCGGACTTGACGAACACACCTTTGCGGCTTTGGTAGAAATCGCGGTTCTCCGTGAGGCCCACGAAATCCTGCGGTCGCAACACCTCGCGGTCCGCGGTCTCGTAGACTTCAATCAGCGTCTGGCCGGTAAACTCCCAGCTCAACCCCGCGTCGTGATACAGGTCGAGGCGCGTGCCGCGGTGGTCCCAGACGGGATTGAGGAAAAGGGTGGGCCCCCAGGAGATGAAGCGCTTCCCCTCCGGGCGGAAGCGATAGGTGACGAATTGGGCGGCGCTGCGAACGTCGGTGCGCAGAAAAGGGCGGGAGATTTCGCGCGCCCGAAACGTGAAGCGATCCACCGCCTGATCGGCCAGGAAGCCGGTCTCCGTGAAGAAGCCCGGGCTGCGGTCGTCGTAGTCGAGGTTGTAATAGAACTGGTACCCGGTATGCCGCAGATTAGCCTTGTAGGCGGGGCCGGCGAGCCGCGTGCCGTCGACCATCTCGGTTGAACTCGCGACCCCTTGAAAAGCCGCCACCCAGTTCTTGCTCAGCTTGAGCCGGCCGTCGAGCGCCCCCACACGATTGGACCCGCCGGCAAACTCCCGGTCCGTGACCATCACGCCGAGTGTCGATTGCTTGAAGACATCGCGCTGCAGGCGAAAGATCCCGAAGTGCGCTCGCTTGCCGAAGAGCGGATCGCCCGGGGGAACGATCCTTCCCGGCGACTGGTCGTCGGCGAAAAGCGCGCCGATGGCGTAAGGCCCCTTCTTGCCGGTGAGCCGGATTCCGTATTGAGGGTCCGCGATGCGCCGCGTGAAGAACAGATTCATGGGGGTTTCAAAGAAGCTGGAGTTCTCCAGGAAGAAAGGGCGCTTCTCGGGGAAGAAGACTTCGAAGCGCTGGTTCACGGTCACCTGCGGCTCGTCGGATTCGATTTGGCTGAAATCCGGGTTCGCGGCCACGTCGAGGACGAGGCTGTCTTTGAAGACGGCTTTGGCGTCCAACCCCCCGTCGGGATCGACGCGGTCGGTTGTGAAGTGCGGATTGTTGGGGTCGCGCGTGTCCAGGGCGCGGAAGGACCGCATGAAACCGTAGGGGATGATCTGCGCGTTGCGGCCGGGAGAAATGTTCTCCAGGCCTTCCAGCACCGCCGCCTGATTCAACCGTCCCTCGACGCGCGTGGAGGCTTGCGGCCAAGCATCTGAACCGTTAACACGCGGAATCCAGCGGATGAAGAGGATTCCCCAGGTCTGCTTGGGAGTGGGCGGAAAGCGCAGGCTCTTGAAGGGTATCTTCATCCAGATGACGTATCCGCGGTCGGTCAGCTTGCCGCGCGAATACCACACGGTGTCGAACGAGGAGTCGTATTGCGAGCGCGCCCCTTCATCCCAGCGGCCGTCGAGCTGGATGCCGAAGGGATTGCAGGTGAAGACGTAAGCGTGGCGGTAGTCGTGGAAGGTGTCGAGGAAGAGGTCCATGCGCTCGTCGTCGCCGACATTGTCGCGCGTGGTCAGGCGGGCGCGGACTTTTTTCGGTTCGGTGTCGAAGGCGACGAAGATGGCATAGAAATTCCTGTCGTCGTATCCCAGATAAACGTCCGTGCGCTGGTTGGGGGGCACGCCGTCCCTGGGCGTCCGCTGTACAAAGCCCTCGATCTTGGCCAGCCGCCCATCCACAGCCGGGCTGGGCTTCATGCCGAGATAATCTTCGAGCGTGGGCGGCTGCGCGACCCGGGGAATTTCCACCAGCGGACGTGGAGAGGAAGTGTCAGGGGAAGCCCACGCGGCGGCGGAAATCAAAAACAATACCCACAACGCACTAACAGCCCGCACCGGCCCCCAACTCTGAAGAAATTTCCGCAATCAGTCTCCTCTACTGCGAGGACTTTCATCTGTACCAAGACATCGTCGGGGTGTCAAGGTTGGCGGGAGGAGCGGACCGCCGGTGCGCGCGAGTCCCCGAGCTTGCGCAAAGCGCGCGGCGATTGTCCCAGGCGGAAAGAGCAAAGGAGATATGATACTCACAAAGTTTTCCAGCGGCGTTGACTTCCAGACCTCCGGGTCGGGTATACTTGACCTGATGAACACAAAAATGGCAAGCCATGGGATTGAACGCCGGCGGTGGATGATCTCCCGCCCAGCCCGCGAGAGGAAATTCTTCGCCTTCCTTCCGGTCGGGTCCGTTGTTCTTCTGGTGCTCCTGACCTGGATTCCCGGATTGCTGCGCGCGCAGTCTTCCAAACCGCAGGCTGCCAAACCGCAGGCTGGCGAACCGCAGGCTGCCAAACCGAAGGCTGCCGAGCAGGAGCCTCCCAAAGAGGAAGCCGTTCAGGAGGAAGGCCCGCAGAACACCCGGACAGCCTACCCGGTCAGAAACGGCGGCGTCACCTACCAGCGCATCGAAGAAACGGAGAAGCGCAAGACCCCCGACGGTGAGGTGGAAACGCAGCGCGTGCGGATGCCCTCCTGGGGAGGGACGCGCGACGTCCTGATGGAGAGGGAAATTCGCACCCGAAAGCTCCCCGACGGGACGGTGGAGAAGGAGTACGTCCTGAAGAACCCGGACGGCGGGGACCACATGGTGCCCATTGAAATCATCCGCGAGAGGATCAAGAAGAACGGCGAGGCCACCACCACGGAGCGCGAGGTCCTGAAACCCGGTTATGACGGACGTTGGACACCGGCGCGGAAAGAGACAGTGAATGAATCGGGTCCCGAGTCGGCTCGGCAGACCGTGAAGGAAGTCCGCGAGCCGACCCTGACGGGAGACTGGAAGGTCGTGAACCGCGAAACGACCACCGCGAAGTCCTCCGGCGACAGCAAGGAATCGCGCACCGTACAGCAGTTGCCCGATTCTTACGGGCGGCTCTCCGACTATGAAGTGCGGGAGGAGAAGACAAGCGCCGAAGAAGGCAGGGAGACCCACGAGGTGAGCGTTCGAAGAAGGGACCTCCAGGACACCGACCACCCCAAGATGATCCTCGTGGAGCGGACCGCCACGAACCAGACCAAATCCGCCGATGGTAAAGTGACGACGCAGTCCGTGACGGAATCGGACCTGCTGGCCGGCGGGGCCACGCGAAACGTCGCGGCGAGCGGTCCGCAGACCGTGGAGGAAACCGCGGAAGTGGAATCCCCCGGCGCGGGAGGAAACAGCAAGAAGGTGATTGAGGTGAAGCGGCGCGGCGTGGTGGATTCCGGCATGCGGCCGGCCTATCAGGTTGTTCAGGAGACGGACCGAGACGGCAACGTGCGCCAGATCTTCATTCCCAAGGCGCGCTGAGCCCAAACAACCCGAGGCGTGATGGTTGTGGCCGTGCAAATGCGCTTGCGGAGCGGCGGGTTTTGAGCTAAAAGGACGAACCAGAGTTCGGGGAGGCGTACTCCGCGGTCTGCCTTTGTTCTACGGGTCGGAACTGAGCGAATAGGAAACGCTGTGAAACTCAAGTTTTGGGGAGTGCGGGGTTCAACGCCCACACCGGAGCGCCGGAATTCCCGATACGGCGGGAACACTCCATGCCTCGAGGTTCGCCTGAATAACGGCACCATCATCGTCCTCGATTGCGGAAGCGGCCTGCGCGCCCTGGGCAAAAGCTTGAGCCGCGAGTTCGGTCCCAACCCGGTTGTCGCTTACGTTTTCCTCAGCCATTTTCACTGGGATCATATCCAGGGAATCCCCTTTTTCCTGCCTCTTTATAAGAAAGGTAACGCCTTCTTCTTCCACTCGGTTTCCGGGAAGGCCCGGGAATTGAAAGGGGCGGTCGAGGGACAGATGGTGACTCCCTATTTCCCCGTGGACATGAGCATCATGGGGGCGGTGAGGCACTTCTTCGACATCGGCACAAAGCCCGTGGATGTAAACGGCGCCATCCTGACAACCACGCGTTTGAATCACCCTCAGGGCTGCGTGGGCTACCGTATCGAGGCCGACGGCGGGATCCTGGCGTACGCGACGGATACCGAGCCGGGATCGAAGATCCACGATCGAAACGTGCGCAAGCTGGCGAAAAACGCCGATGTCTTCATCTACGACTGCCAGTACACCTTGGAGCAACTGAAGAACGAGAAGAAAGGGTGGGGACACAGTTCATGGACGGAAGGTGTGAAGATTGCTAAAGAATGCGGTGTCGGCCAGTTCGTGATGTTTCATCATGACCCGGACGGCGACGACGACTATGTGGATCAACTGGTCGGCCAAGCGCGCAAACATTTCCCCAACACCCTCGGCGCGGCGGAAGGCTTGGTTCTGGAGATTCAGGACGCCAGGACCGGGATCAAGGCCGTAGGGGGTCCCGAAAACGCCGCGAGCTGATCACCCCGGAACGGGACCTTCAACTTCTAATCTACGAGTGAGAATTCATTGACCGGGATTTGGCCCGACGGCCTCGCAGAACGGCCCGCCGGTCCGGAGGCTAAATGATGTGGCCGATGCAGCTTCTGAAAACGTTGTAGACCCGGTCGCCCTTGATGGTGAAAACAGTTTTCCCCGAGCCGAGCGCCAGGATGTTCTCCCCCTCGACCTTGCCGAACGGCTCATGCTTGCTGTTGTAGTAGGTTCCTTCTGAAATGTACC
>Ga0307378_10008006_pt1 | contig 14134 bp, 15 predicted proteins | sample UN1MG_FD_202238 | JGI IMG/M metagenome (GOLD analysis project Ga0307378, IMG submission 202238) | Soil microbial communities from Risofladan, Vaasa, Finland - UN-1 | ecosystem: Environmental > Terrestrial > Soil > Coastal area > Acid sulfate soil | place: Finland: Risofladan, Vaasa | collected... | reverse complement strand
CAAGGGATACGCGTCAACCGCTACATTGGGCGAGCGAAGAACAACTTGCGCGCCTTGTTCGTGGGCGTGGCGGTCAACCTGCGGCGGGCGGCGCGTTGGTTGGCGGGGATACGCCCTCAAGCTCGGCACACGGGGTTGGGGTTAGCAGGCTAGAAACAAGGGCCCGCGCTCAGGCCGGAACCCACGTGGGGCAGGGCCACAGTGCAAAAATGCCGCCGGCATACCAGGCGGACCTGCCCCACAATAAAGGGGCCTCGAGTTCGCCAACAGTATCTTTTGATCCTCCGATCATGCGGCCACCGGCCATGCTGTTGTGACCAACATTGTGGTATAGGTCCCGTAGCATCCAGATGTCTTTGAGGAACGTCTACCTGATGTTGCCCCATATTCACTCTTGTGGACCCTGCCCGTCCTGTTGCCGCATCCTAGCGCTCTACATAAATACATCCAGCACGCCGAAGCGCAAAGGGCCTCGAATAGAAGTGGCTTGCAGGGGGTCACCTGTCGCTACTGCCACCCCATTTTGCCAGGACGCTGGCGAGCAGATACCCGGAACTTCGCCTTGGTTTTCGTAGCGGGCAGGCAGGGCAGGCCGCCGAACGTAAGCGCGAACTCCGCCCACACCTCAATGTCGTCTACATTCAAGATCCCCAATCCACTTCTCAACCTGCCTTCTGTCTGCTGCATAGGGAATAAGCGCCAGATACTTCCTCAATGCATCAATCGCCTGCTGAGTTCTCCCTATTCTTCTATACATTACCCCTCTGATTCTGAAGGACTCAGCTATTCCCTCAACCCATTCCGCTTCACGGATAACATACCCTGCCGCTGGAGTTGGAGTTACGCGGATAGATGCAAAAGATTGTCTGAAGCGCCCCTCTAGTCTTACAAGCCCTCTGCTTGCAAGCGCGTCCAAAGCAGCCCCAACAACATCATCGAGGTCGAACCCTAAATCCTCAGAGATATCGCGGGGTGTGGACTTCTTACTTAGGTGTTCCTGGTCTAGTACGTATCGTAAGACTGATGCTTCATATGGAGTTGGACCAGCCTCCCCAGGGCTTGTCTCCTTCCTCTTATCCTCGGGAATAACAGCTTCTCGTAGTATCTTGCCTTTCTCGGCTCCTTTTCTCTCTCTGTATCCGCAGAGACTATCCAAACCGCGTCTGACTATGATGGCAGAAACAACTAGCGCCGGGACGGGCCACCCGAAGTGTGCGACGTTGAGGATGTCTGCAACGACAGCGCACACCTGAATGACGTCCGCCACATTCAGCTTGTCTCTCTTGTCAAGATAGTTCCATTCTTCGCAGATTATTTTTCTCAGATCTAGTCTACGCTTCCAAAGCCAATAGCGAGCTACTAAACCTCGAAAGGGTCTCGTGACCGGGATGCTAAGCGGTCTTCCGAAGATCTTCCTATAGACAAGAAGGTACAAGACGGCCACACCCGCTATCACGAGTAGCACTATCGCTATTACTATCAGAACCCAATTCGTATCCCGGTCACCTAAAACAAGAGCAGAAAGCCCCTCTCCGTCCCTTTCCTCCTTCTCCTCCTTCGGCCCAGATAGGACGTGGCCAATATACTGATCGCCCAGAATAGCAACTAGCGTGCCCTCGGAGCACTCTAGATATCGCTGTATTTCGCGCCTTGTGGCGGACGGCATATCTGTTTGAAGATTGCCTGTGAAGGTATCCGTGCGGGCCTTCCCTAGAGGGTGCTTCGTATACTGCGGCTTCCAGTACCCTGTATCTATCCTCAGAAGTGAAGCTCTAATTAACGCCTTCCTAGAAGATGGCAGAACAATCAGTAGAGGCAGAAGTAAAAGAGAGCCAATGCCAAGCCACACAATGAAATCAATGGGGCTGATCTCTTTCACTTGCTCAACGGTGACCAACGGCACTGGTGTAGGTCTCGGTGTGGGCGTTGGCGTGTGTGTCGGCGTTGGTACAGATGCAGGGACTTGGCTTCCAGGTTGTGGCTGTGCGAGAGTGCAGTGAGTGGTAGAGCTCATCAACCAAACAACAAGAAGACATACGTGGAGTATGCTACCTATTCCCAAGCGCTGATCTCGCTCTGACATCTTCACAATACTCCTTCCTGCAATTCGGGACGGTCTCTCTGTAGAGTGTCGTTGGCTTCGAATGGCAAAAGCTAGCGTAGGAAGTCCAGGTTTTTCGCCCAGCGCGGCGGTTTTCGCGCCTTGAATCTCTTCGTCACCCGTCATCTGGTACCAATAACACCTAAGAGGGAGACTGCCACCGTTATGTGTTGCTGCAAACAGGTGACGAATGCAACCTTGCGGTCATCGCGGTAGGACTGCAATTCAATTATCCACCAGCCCCTGCAAACGAGCAGCCGACCATCTAACAGGATTGCTCCCTGGCTAGGGGTCGGCTGCTACTCTCTCACATTACCCTCCTCGGCAAACTATGACTGCTATTAGGGTAGCAATGATATCACACTCAGACTGATGTTCTAATCATACTATGGATCACGGCAGAGTCAAATTGCTATCGCCTGGTCGTGGTCGTGACGGCGGCTACGCCGACCGGGCGCAGCGGGGCAGGATCCTGCTGCTGGACCTGGGGCACTCGGACGGCGAGACCAACTGGCTGATCGGTAGCCTGGTGGTCACGGTTTGGAGTTAGCGATGAGACGACGACGGAACCCCAAGCTGTGGAACCTGGCCGTTGACGAGTTTGCGCGGCACGTGGCTAACAATGGGTCGGCCAAAACCCTAGCCCACGTCTTTTTGAAGGGGCGCAGGTTCAGGATGAGGCGCGCAACTCACCTAATGTCATTAGTCGGGTTAAAATGTACCGGGTCTGTTCACCCAAAATGTGCCAGGTGTTTTCACCCAAAACGTACCGGCAATGTGCACCCAAAATGTGCCAGCCTTGTTCACCCAAAATGTGCCAGCGATGTGCGGCCAGAATGTACCATCCCGGAAGCCACCTGCTAGGTGAGGTCACCTTGGGCACCTATCTGCTTAACCAGGAGGGCAAGGCGCGCTTTCTGGTTCTGGATGCGGACGACGCGTAGGGCTGGGAGCGCCTGGGCCACCTGGCCAGGGGGCTGGTGGCGAGGGCGTACCCACGTATCTGGAGAGAAGCCGCCGTGGTGGTCACCTGTGGTTGTTCCTGGCTCAGGCGGTGGCCGGAAGCCAAGCGCGGGCCTTTGGCCTGGGGCTGCTGAGAGCCCATCAGGTAGAGGGGGTGGAGTTGTTCCCGAAACAGGATGGGCTGGCAGATGGGCCTGGCTCCCTGATCCGCATGCCGTTTGGCGTACACCGGCTGACAGGCCGCTGTTACGGCTTCTACACTGCCGATGGGTTTCCTCTGGCGCCGACCTTACGCGAGCAGATTCAGGCTCTGAAAACCCCTGAGACAGTCCCTGACGTCGCTTTCGAGGCTTACCGGTCATTCGTGCCGCCACAGCCAGCACCAGCAGTCACAGAGCTGCCAGAGGACCTCACAGGCACGGTTTCGGAGAGGATCAAGGCTAGCGTGACAGTGCTGGAGTTTGTCAGCCAGTATGTGGAGTTGAAACCGACGGCGAGCGGCGCCATCGGCCTGTGCCCGTTCCACGATGACCACCACCCGAGCTTTGGGGTGAACGCCGAGGGCAACTACTGGCACTGCTTTGCTGGCTGTGGTGGGGGATCGGTCATTGATTTCTGGATGAAGTGGCGGAAGTGTGACTTCACGACGGCCATAAGGGAGTTGGCGGAGATGGTATCGTGATCAGAAACTGCGATGTTGGTATTGGGTGCGCCAAACCCCATTAGCTGCACTTGAGATGGTTTGCTGAGAGAGCAGTCACCCCTAACGTAAGTTCACTGCGCACGCCCCTTGGTCACCCTATACAGTACATACCCCGCCACGATAGCGCTTATAGTCGCTACCAGAAACTCTGTAGAGTGGCTTGCAGCCATGGCTACGACCCACTTGGCAGCATTGGATATGATTGGCGCTAGAATCTGAAAGGCACCTGTCACATAGAGTATTACCCCAATAATGGCTATCAAATTGATGGCCGAAAGAATAGCGATCCATCTTGTGCGATATCTCATTCTGTCGATTTGAGCTGTTTGGTCTAGCATAGATTGGTAGTGCGTCATTGGAGAGAACATAGCATTTCTGGCATCCGCTAAGGCCCAAAGGGCATTTGCTACGCACCAAGTATGCCTATTAGGGTCATAGGGAACGAACGCCCATGATCCGTCTCGTTCCTGCAAACTGGCAAGCGTAGTGACTGCGTCTAACAGCACTGGTTCAAGGACGGATTCTCCAGCTTTAATCAGAGCCATTATTACCCACCCTGATGAAAAGTGGTTAGTTCGAGTTGGGAATTGCTCGCCTGTTTCTGGATCCTCATAGTTAATCCAATCTTCAAACACAGGTTCCCAGAGACCATTGGGCTCTCGATGTGCTCTGATCCAATCAATGGCTTTCTGTTTGAGAGTTGGATCAATGTGACCTGCCGTCAGCAGTGAATAGGGCACCATAGCAGTCATAGCTATGTTACTCAATTCATCTTTGTGTTTGAATCCCCAGCCTCCATCTGAGTTTATCCCTGCCTCAAGCCATCGAGCCCCTCGCGCGGCTGCTGCATCGTCTATTCTACTAAGTGCCCATACTGAGATTAGCGTCGGATAAACCCGTGATGGAGCTCCTTTGTAGGCCCCCCAACTGCCGTCTGAATGTTGTGCGTCTACCAGGAATTGAGCACCGTTGCCTACCGATCCTGAGGCGGGGCCTTCGCCAGCCTGTCTCAGTGTAATCAACATCCAACCGGTCACTTCTACGCAACTCTGTCTTATTTCCCACGACAGCCAGCTTCCATCCTCAAGCTGGCCGCTTTTCAACCATTCGATGCTTTTGGCTATCTTAGGGTTGAATCGACTTTCCCCTGCATATAGCAAAGCTCGAACACCGTCTAGGGTCCCTCCCCATTGTGTAACTCGGGGGTTGCCCGCGTAGTGTGACCAACCCGAGCCAGTGGGGTTATCCAGCCAGGTTTCATAGAACCAACCAACTGCCCGAGCAATGTGCTCATCAAACCGAGGTATTGTACTCTTGCTGCCCATAATGGGTTAGCTCCTATGTGCTGTTCATCAACACATCGTGGAAGAAACAACTCCCTAGCTTGTAGCGAACCATCACGGCGCCGGGGAATCGCAGTTTGGTTAAACGCCAATATATCCGCCGTTTCGCCAGCAAAATCGGGACTGACACCTCATATATGGGGAATGTTTCCCACGATGCCCTAGTATTTGCTGAGTTACCCGATTACACAATGTTTCGATGTATCGGCTGTTGCCTCCAATTGATACGTCAAAATAGAGTGCTAGGCTTTCCACAAATCCTGATGGATACCACGCCAATTCCCCTAGAGCAGTGGCATCTGGCAAGCATTCATATGGGCATCGGTCGCTTTGATGGCCCGAGAGCTCCGCTATCTGGCCGATTTCCCGTGAGGTTCTGGCAAGAGCCCATATCTGGAGGTTTCTTGCCAATTTGAGGGCCGAAAAAGGCTACAGAAAAACTGGTGTGGCACTTTACTCACACCACTCGACCGACAGTTCCTCTACCATCTGTCATTGGTACACCCACGCACGAGTATGGATGGTAAATGCAAGTCCACCGCTTAAGGTAGTAGCCTCTATCCTTCAATTTCCTCGTCCGCGGCATCATAGGCTGGAGCGCAAATGATAAGCATTCGAGCATTATGCCCCTCCATCGTATGCCACTTGTTTGGTGGAACTAACAGGGCATCTTGTTGGTGTAGGCGGTGCTGAACTCCATCCACTACTATGTCCAGTGTCCCCTCTGTTAGGAAGTAGAGTTTGACACTGCGTCTGTTCACCCTGTTGCTATGAGGGCCATTTAGGTGTGCCGTGACAAGACTTATGGCTTCATAGTCGCTCTTGGTGAAATAGTTAAATATCGTCAGATACTGATCAATCCTCACCTCCTCGGCTTGTTTCTCACCTACCATGATCTTACAAGCAGACATAGTGTACCTCCTTAGCCTCCCAAGATAGTCCTTTCGCAGTGGACTCGCTATCGGAGCATGTGTCCCCCATCAACCACTATCACCTGGCCAGTGATAAAATCGGCCTTGGGCGATGCCAGAAATGATACAGCATTTGCCACATCTTCTGGTTGGCCTAGTCTCCTTAGAGGTGTGGCCTCTATGGTTGAGTGTATAAACTCTTCTCCCGCTGCTCTGGTCATCTCGGTATCTATATTGCCTGGAGCTACTGCATTCACAGTGACAAATGGAGCTAGCTCTTTTGCAAAAGCATGAGTCATATTGATGACCCCAGCTTTTGCTGTAGTGTAAGCAATCACAGGTGCAGCACCAAGTATGCCATATGTCGAGGTGATGTTGATAATCTTCCCACTCTCTTGTCTTAGAAAGACAGGGGCGAAAGAACGGATGCAGTTAAGAACTCCCAAGAGGTTGGTGTCCAATGTACGCTGCCATACTTCCTCAGTCATACTCTGCCAGTCCCCTGGCCTCAGGATAGCTCCTGCGTTATTGACGAGCACATCGGCGCGGCCAAAAGCCTTAAGAGTTTGTTCCACCAAGATTCGCACCTGCGTCGCATCGGCTACATCAGCCCTCACCGCTATTGCTTTGGAGAATTCGCTGATGTGTCGCACGAGCTCTTTGGCTTGCTCCTCCGAGGTGAGGTAATTGGCAACAACATGCATTCCGTCCTTTGCCAAAGATATGGCCGTAGCGTGACCAATTCCTCGGCTCGCACCTGTTACGACAGCCACTCTGTTGTTCATCTTGGCCTCCATCTCAATCCTGGGCTATGGCCTACGTCGCTATTATATGCCATAGTCGCTCAACGAAGCAATCGGAAACGAGGGTTCTGCTCCAAGCCTGTCTATGTAAGCCTGCAGTTGCATGGATTGAGAGAACAGGAATCCAGAGTAGATTTCAAACTCAGACAAGTCATCCAGACGGTAGACAGGGAAAGAAAGCCGGTCATAGTACCGCCAGTTCTTTGTTAACAAAGCAATTCCATATTTTTCCGGCGAATCATAACAGGGAATCCCTGGGTAGGGCACGAATATTTTGTTGCCAACTACATCAACCACTTCTTCTGTGATCAGCCTACTGATCCCTAAAGCATTTTCGATCAAACTTAGCTTGGATGTTCCTGGCAGGCCAGTTACCCAATAAGCGTGGATGACCGACTTTGGAGATACTTCTCGAATTAGTCTTGCAGCCTCTATGGCAGTAGCTGGCAAAATACCTTTTCGAACACAATTCAAGATTTCACTATGACAGTCTTCAAAGCCAAGCCGAAAGTATTGGACATTAGCGCGCACCATGGAACTAACAGTTTCATAGTCTAGCAAGTCTGCACGCAAGTCAACTGAGAAAATGAATCTATCAGTGAATCGTTCCATCTCTCTACATAGCGCTAGGGCCCGACTCTTGTCCAGGCAGAATATCGAATCTGAGAAGTGAATCAAGGTGATGGGTTCACAGAATGTCGCTAAATGGGCCAATTCACTGATGACTGAACTGATGGTGCGCACATTTCGCTTCCCTGACCATGAGCATCTATCAACACAAAAATCGCAGTTGTAAGGACAACCATCTTGAGTACGAATGTTGTGAGCATATTCCGACAGATGACGGTATAGCAATTCGTACGCTGGCGAAACTTCGGCAGAATTGTCCGGCAATAGCGGCTCCGATGACCGCTCGGTATCATCATCGCCCTGCTTTCGAAACGCGATGCCGGGAACTCGAGAAGGATCCGCCAGACTCGATATCAAATCGGGAAAGATAATCTCACCAGGCCCATAAACTGCAACATCAAAGCAAGAATACAGCCGCAAAGTCTCCTCAGGAAGTACTTTGATGTGAGGTCCTCCTATTACACAAATGATGGACGGATTGACAGCCTTAGCAGTCCTACAAATATCGGCAGCCAAGCTTACGGTGGGTGTCAGCACTGTGATGCCCAGAACATCTGCTTCTTGAGAAAAGCTAAGGAGTCGCTGGCGATCCTTTTCGTCGCTATACACGATATACTTTACATCATATCCCCTTTCCTTGAGGCCAGCAGCCACTATCAGCAATCCCCTAGAGTAAGTCCTCATCGGACGTTTCGGCGTTAGCCCGAGTCGGCGCGCCTGGATCTCAGCCTCAGCTTTCAAACGGAGCAAAAGCAACTGCTTGCGTTGCTCGCAGAGAGTAACAGAGTAGGTGGGTATATCGACCAAAAGCACTTTCATTGTCAACAATGCGGGCAACTGTATTGCCCATAGAATTGCTTATTCGCTCAGACCCAATCTTTCTACGGCGCCGCCACTGAAGTGCAATTCACAGCATTTGAAAATATCTCACCTTTGACTAGGCGATGCAGCTATGTTACGGTGTTGACAGAATCCAGGTTGGATGCTCATCCCCACCTAGTCGGGCAAGGATCTCCTTGCCGACCCTAGGGGGTTCTCGCTTGTCAGTACTAGTATACAACGATTCTTGTCTTTCCACAAGTGAAATGCCTCCTCTTCCCAAGGGATGTTGCCGTTTCTGCACCGGTCAGCACATTGTTTCACTTGATCCGCCTCCTCCATCTTTGTTACAGTAGCTTATATGCTACACCTGCCCATTTTGCACCACCAGAACCATGGCGGCTTGATCTTGGGACGCATGGAGAGATTTCCCATCTCGCCACTGTTTCGAGTTAATGCCTCCGCCCGCACCGCTCACATGTATGTCATCGGCATGTCGGGCAAAGGCAAGTCCAAGCTCCTGGAGTATTGCCTCTACCAGGACATCGCCGCCGGACGAGGTTGTGGTCTGATCGACCCCCACTCCCTCCTCGCGGATGATCTGCTCCGGTTGCTTGTCACCCGCAATGTCCTGAATGATCCCGACATCCGCCACCGGCTGATCTACGTTGACCCCGCCCGCACAGATTACATCGTCCCCTTCAACGTGCTGGCCACTCAAGCCGAACACCCATACGACATCGCCGCATCAGTGCTGGAGGCCTTCGCAGGACTTGGCCGGAGTGTTTGAGTGAAGCACCCCACTTCTCCAATGTGGTGACCGCGGCGCTGATCGTGCTGATCGAGAATGGCTTGACGCTGATGCACATGCCACGCCTGCTCACCAATGCCGAATTTCGGGAGCAGTGCCTGGAGCGGGTGACCGACAGCAGTATCGTGGAGTTCTTCCACGACCGCCACGACCAATGGGAGAAGGAAGCGCCCCTACTGCGGGAAAGCACGCTGAACAAGATCGGCGCCTTCAGCCTCAACCCCAGGCTCAAGCTGATGCTGGGCCAGCGGGCCAACCACCTGGACTTCCGGGCGATCATGGACGAGGGCAAGATCTTACTTTTGGATCTGGGGCACTCGGACGGTGAGACCAACCGGCTGATCGGCAGCCTGGTGGTCACCGGCTTGGAGCTGGCGATGCGGAGGCGACGGAACCACAAGCTGTGGAACCTGACCATTGACGAGTTTGCGGGGTACGTGGCCAACGAGGGCTCGGTCAAGACCCTGGCTCACGTCTTCTCCGAGGGGCGCAAGTTTAGAATGAGTATGACGGTGGCCCGCCAGGACCTATCCCAGCTCACCCCCCGGATGCTGGGGGCGCTGTCCAACGTGCAGACCAAGGTGATCTTTGGAATTGGGCGCCACGACGCCGAGTACTTTGCCAAGCTGATCGGCCGCGTGGACGCCGAGGCGGTCAAGCGAGACCCAAAGACAGAAAGCCAGCACGAGTTGTTTTCCCCTCTCTCTGAGCAATGGGAGCAATGGATTGATCGCTTACGCTTCCAGCCCGCTCGGCAGGCGACGGTGGCCAGCCAGGATGGTCGGGTGGTGTCGTTGAGAACGATGAACATCCCAGCCTACACTGCCACTGCCGAGCAAGTGGAGGAGATTCGCCGCGAGAGTCTGGGCCGATACGGCATCCCGTATGCCGAGGCCGAGCGGAATGTGCAGGAGACCCTGGCGGCAGACAGCCAGGAGAAGTCCCTCAATCCAGAAGTGCCAGCATTCGAGGTGGTGGCTGTTTAGGGGAGGGTGATCGCAAAGAGGCCTGCTGGAGACCAGTGGATCTCCGGTTTCTTCGAAAGTCAACCCCGACAGAAGTGGATCCACGCTACTAGTTGCCCGACAAGACTCAACAGGCCAGCAACAGTGCTTTGGATAATCCAGGGTCCACCTACAGCCGCCAAGCCCCACAAGAAGACAGCTCCACTTACACAAGCGCTGCTCAGCAGAGCAAGAGTCAAAGCCATCAGGAAGGCCACTGTCCACATCTTTCCTGCTGGCGGAATGGTCTCCAACTTCCATCGAAAAGCTCCTGCTAGTTGAAGCTCGTCACAGTTCTTGATGTAGTACTCTTTGATCTGACACATCGTATGCGCACTGTCAGTCCAGGCCAGGCGCAGTTTTATCAACTGAAGAAGGGACACAAACCCCAGAATGGCTAGGCCTGCAAACAGCAGGCTGAAAACTGCAAGAAGATTCGTGCTATTGGTTAGGTCTGCTACCACTATGGTTGCCAACAGTGTTCCTGCCGTCGCAAGGTAATAGGTAAAGACCCTCACTCTGTCTTCGTGCGCCTGGAACGCGGTTTGGGCGGCATACTCGAACTCGCGTGAGAGAATCTCATTAGGATCCAGTCCTCTACACATAGCTTGGCCTCCTTAGCAACTTCCACCTCTCGATGAATGGCTCAGGACTTCATAATGAATGATTGCCCCTTGGCACCGTAGCAAACCAGGTTATGCGTGCTCTAGCCCGCTGATAGCTGCGTTGCGGAGGCCCCGTATCCCATAGGGCAATCCCGCAAGGCAATGAATCTCCGTATCTGGCGCAACACGCTTGTATCTGTCGCGTATGACTTCACTGTCCGGGTCAAGAATGAGTATTCTCTCCAACTTCGGTCCGGATGCCCTTTTGAGCATCTCCTGGACAGCTATGTCGTAATTGGGCAGTGAGTATCCGCAGACAATCCAGCAATTCGCCTGTGAGAGCATCAGTTCCGCTTCTTCCCAAACAGGTTTCAGCCAATCCGGTGTTTTCTTCTCTGGAATCGGCGGCACGATTGCCGCATCACCACCATACCTGAATGCCGGCCGCATATCTTGATACAACTCCAATCCATATCGGCCTCGTGACCAATTCAGTGATCCGTGTAACTTATACACAGGGACTGAACCAGTCAATTCCACCTCACGCTGCTGATCCCTCACAGTAAAAGGTAGAGCTGTGCCCTTGAGTATTTGCGGGCGGCCAAGTCCTCCGTAGTAGCATCCGGGCCCGAACGCACGCTTCATAGGTCTATGTCGCAGTCCTCTCTCAATAAGCAGATCGTAATTCGTGGTCACCACCGCTATTTCACCGAATGTCTCAACCACACCTTCCCAAAAGGCAATATGCATGTCACATTGAGAAGGTCGAGTAATGCGGATTCCATATCTCGGATTGATTGGTCCAGCATCGAAACCCCGCGGAGTAGCCAGAGCTGTAGCCACTAGCTCAACAGCCCAGGGAAAAGGTGGCCCATTCCTCTGATTATTGTACAGATCGGCCAGATATTCCTCAGGGTTCCCCAAGGAATTTTCCGTTCGCCATTTGTCGTAGTCGTGCCAGACTGCCTGGAAGTGCCGTTCGGCCTGCCTCGATACCACCGCGACCTCAGAGGTGAGTAGGTCCTTCGCCAGCGGTAGGCCGGCCACAAATGCATATCCTGCGCCGACAATACAACAAACTGATTTCATATGATCTGCTGCGACTCAACTGATGACTGTTTAAAACCTGGGTTCGCTTCGTAGTCGCTGCCCATTCTTAATAGCCGCTGTCAGAGTTGGAGTCATTGGAGCGCATGCTTGTGCGTTTCTGGGTTTCTTCACGTACAAACTGGTCAAGACACCTCAGAATTTCGAGGTCAAGGGGCTCATCCTCTGGTTAGGATATTATGCCGCCACAGAATACGATTACAACGAAGGCTATCGCGGTTTTGAACTCCGATTTCTGCTATGGTACTCCAAGTGAAACGAAAGGTCAAGTGAATATTCGCTTTTCCGGCGCAATCGGAAATAGGGTACTCCGCCAAGTCTTGCTTGTCTTTATGTGATTCTTACCCCCTCACCCGCCCCGACTGTCTCTTCCGCCCTATGGGCTTCAGAGATTCGACACCCTCAGAAGACCTTTCTGCCAGCTTCTCGCTTGCGTGCTTTCTCATTGTATCAGCCACCTTCTCGGGTCAAGGGTTTTCAATCCTGCGGACTCGCTGGCTCGCCCTTGACCCTCCAAGGAATCCGGCTGGCATTGGTAGGGTGCAGGCAAGCGAGAGGTTACGCCTGCGCAGAAAGGGGGTGATAACGATGAACTACCAAAGACTCATCTTGGTCGGCAACGTAACCCGCGACCCGGAGCGCCGAACATCCCAGGACGGCAAGGCGACCTACACCTCATTCGGTGTCGGGGTGAGTGACAACAAGGACCAGACGACGTTCTTTCCTGTCCTCGTCTTCGGCGACTACGGTGAGACCGTAGCAAAGTACCTGACCAAGGGCCGTCCGCTACGCCTTACACCGCAAGAGACTCTAACCCAGCGTACCCCATAAGCCCTGTGCGTGCTCGCGGTCGTGGGCCAGGTAGATGCTGAGCCAATCGCAGGCCGTGCCTTCCTCACCCCAAGGGAAGAGGAACACCCGCGCCAGGTCCGCCTGGCTCATGCCGTCCAGGACCTCCACCAGCGACGCGCGCACGGCGTGCAGGTCGGCCCACACCCCCTCCCACGGCTCGTCGCGCCAGGCCTGGTAGTGGGCCTGGTTCCAAGCCTCAATGTCCACGACGTGCCCGACCCGGGGCGGCCGGCCGGCGGCCATGTCGCGCAGCCCCTCCACCCCCATCCTCTCCCAGTCGGTCACGTGGGCCAACACGTCTTTGGACCCACTTACCCAAACTGGTATACGTCCTGCCCTTTGTGCTCGATTCTACCCTGCCCCAGCCGCCCGTGCAAGTCCCCACGTGAGTGATGATGAAACGAGACTGCCCCGACCTGACAATCGTTAGGACGGTTTTGTAGGGGTTGGGTTGCGAATTGCCTCAAAATCTGTTGACTCGCACATAGCTTTGTGCTATACTGAGTAGGCCTCAGAAAAACAAGAACCTCTCGTGGTCCGTCGTAGCCCTCGAAGAAGCGTCCGGGCCTCGCAGCGAAGACCGTGCTGCTCTCCTGGCGAGTAGTGCAGCGGGCAGCCTTCGCCGCCACTGTGGAAGAGACCGAGGTGGTGTAATGGCTAAAGAGGAGAGTCAGGTGCAGGGCAGGCAATAGGCAGGTTGTCAGTCCACCCGCATGCCGACGATGGCGTATGTCTCACCGTTGGTCGGTAAGGTGAAGGTCGAGTACGCGACCAGAGCGCCCTGGTGCTGCGCCAGGGTAGAACCCTCCTGCAGCCAACCCACCGTGCTGACCAGTTCGCCGGGCCGCAGGCCCACCAACTCGATCGGGTCAATGTATCCCGGCTGTTTGATAACGGCGGGCACGAATGCGCGCAGGTCTTTTGCATTGCCGACAGTGATAGCCGCCGACGCGCTGGCGGAGCGTCCGAACGAATCGGTGACATACACGCTGACTACACCGAGCAGGTTCACCTGGTTAAACGCAAAGCCTTTCACCATATCGACGGTAACGGGCACATCGACATCTATCGAGCACTCAGTCCCGACCGGTTTACTGTTGAAGGTCCACAGGTAACTCAACTTGCCTTGCAAGCCGCTGGTGGAGTCGACGTAATAATGCAGCGAGATTGTCCCGGCGACAGCTGGCGTGAGCCCGGTACGTGCGGAGATCTCCAGCCGATGACGGGCAACGCCCTCTTCCAGCCCAGCGACAGATGCGTCTATTGCAGGTCCCCCTTCCACTGCTGTAGGCGCAGCCTTCTCCGTGGACGTGCCTGACACCAACAGGGTGATGTCGGCCGAGTAAGTCCCCTTGATAGTGACAGATGGCTGGGCCTCGACGTAGTTGGGACCGATCACCTTGGCGCTCATCAGCGTGCCCTTCGCGCTGACGCCAAAGCCGTTGGGCACCACTGTCACGCTTCCACCTGCCTCCGGCAGCG
>Ga0307378_10008004_pt1 | contig 14135 bp, 10 predicted proteins | sample UN1MG_FD_202238 | JGI IMG/M metagenome (GOLD analysis project Ga0307378, IMG submission 202238) | Soil microbial communities from Risofladan, Vaasa, Finland - UN-1 | ecosystem: Environmental > Terrestrial > Soil > Coastal area > Acid sulfate soil | place: Finland: Risofladan, Vaasa | collected... | reverse complement strand
GCACGGAGCTTCGACCCGGTTGGCCACGGGGTCGCAGGTCATGCCGAACGAATTCTGCAGCGCGAGGGAAGCGGCCGAGAGCTGCTGCTCCAGGGTACCGTTGGCCAGGCCGACCATGGCCGCGGCCGACATTCCGGCGCCCGATCCACATTCGGCCATACAGCCACCGACCTCTGCCGCGAAGGTGGAATGTGTGGCAATGAACACTCCGATCAACCCGGCTTCGAGCAGGGCGTGAATCCGGGCTTCCTGGTCGACACCCAGCGAATCCGCCACGGCCAGCAGCGAACCCGGCATCGCGCCACAGGAACCCGCCGTGGGTGCGGCCACGATCACACCCATGGACGACTTCACTTCGAGTATCGCCGACACGTAGGCGATGATCCGGTTCAGCACGTCACCGGGGATCAGCAGACCCTGCGCTTCGCGTTCCACGAAAGTCACCGACTGAGCGGGCAAGATGCGGTCGGCGTAGTGAGTACCGGCCAACCCTGTCCGGACCGAGTCTTCCATCAACCGGAGAATGGAGCGCGCCTTCTCGAGAACCTCGGTACGGGAAATCCCGCCTCGGGAGCTCTCGTACTCGATCGCCAATTCCCAGAGAGCCAGGCCCTTCCCCTCATTGTAGGCCTGCATCGCCTCGACGGTCTGAAACGGGACCGACAGGTCCTTGCGCGACAGAATCGGAAGCACCGGCTGCAGCACCCTGATTTCACGAACCCCGGGATGGCTCCGAACGCGGTCCAGTAGCTCCGCGGATGGCAGCTGCACCGATGAGCAGCGAATCAGGCCTGTGGGTCCCTCACACCGCTCGCTTGCTTCGCAATCGAGTACTTCGAGGAGATCCGCCTGCAGGCCTGCAGCATCAGCACCACCGGCCAGGTAGACCAGCGTCTCGAAGTAGTCACCCGCCATGCTGACCGGGGCTCCATCGACCTCGGTCACCTCGATCATGCCGCCGCCGGTGGAGATTGCCTGCAGGGTATGCCGGTGACCGTTTACCCCCTCCAGCGACAACTTGTAGTTGTTGGGATGGGTCGCCCCGTAGGACTCGTAGCGTACTTCGATCTCAAGTCCGGCCGATGCCGTATATCGGGAGTAGTCCGGCAGCCGGGGATCGTCAGGCTCCCAGCCGAGGAATCCCCCGTACAGTCCCATGTCCGTGCCCTGCGACACGTGGGTCGTGACGAGCGAGCCGCTTGGATCGTATTCGACAACTACCCGCTTCAGGTCCCCATCGACCAGGTCGCGACACAGGCGGCCGATGCGATTGGCCGCGGCGCTGTGGGAACTCGACGGCCCACGCATGACGGGACCGAGCACGTCGTTGAAGATGCTGGGAACGTGATTCAGTTCACTCATCGGGCAGTGGCATCGTCCGGTTCAGAGCATCTGCGATCGAGCAGGTCTGGCCCGCTGACCACGTCCAGGGGATTCGAGTGCCGGGGGCGGGATTCGAACCCGCACGGGACTAACGTCCCAGGGGATTTTAAGTCCCCTGCGTCTGCCATTTCGCCACCCCGGCTGCAACTGGATCCCGGTACACGGGCGGGCCGCCCGCCCGAATCAACACAGTATACATCTCATCGGTCCGGCCAGACACGCGGGATCCGGCCGGGCCGCGACTCTGAACATGAGCCTGCCACCTTGCGACCACCCCACCGGCCGCTGAGCTTCCGGGCATGAAAGCGACCCGCACCTGGCTCCCGTTTGCGCTTGCACTGCCGCTGTTCGCGCTGTTCGCATCGCTCGGCGTCTGGCAGCTGCAGAGACTGGGCGAACGGCGGGCCGAAAATCAGCTCCGGGAGTCCGCACTTCAACTGCCAATCGTCGAGTTGCCCGTCCGCGGAACGGAAGACAGCCTCCCGGGGGATTGGATCGTCGGGCGCCGGGTCAGCATTACCGGCAGGTGGGCCCCGGAGCAGGAGCTGGTCATCCGGGGACACGCCTACCTGGGCACCCCCGGCGTGTACGTTCTGACGCCGCTGGTCGTGGACTCTGACCAGGCGGTCCTGGTGCTCCGCGGGTGGCTGCCGGCAGCGGACGGCCTGTCGGCGGATCTTCCTGGCGCGGTTCCGATCGCCACTCGGAATCCGGTCACCATCCGGGGTCTGGCCCGGGCCGGTCAGAACCCGGCGCCGATCCCCGTTCGCAGTGTGGCGTACGCAGACTGGACCCGTCCCGTCCTGGGGAACATCGACCTCATGGCGGCCGACTCGCTGATCCCGTTCGAGCTTGCGACCTTCGTCGTGCAGCTTCTCACGGACGAACGGTCTCCAGCCGGCCGGTCGGGAATGCCGGTTCCGCTGCCCGCACCGGCCCTCAACGACGGCCCGCACGCGCAGTACGCGTTCCAGTGGTTCGGGTTTGCGTTGATCGCCCTAGCGGGAGCAATCTTCCTCCCGCGGGCCGCCCGCGCCGGCTCAATTTCCGTCCCTCGACCAGGAGACAAGTCGTGAGCCACCGAACCTGGATCGATCGCGGCGGTCGCTCGTGGCAGGTCCGTCCCCGGACCCGCGACCAGTGGGACTTCGTGCCGCTGCCCGGCAACTCCGAAACCGCCCGAACGGCCCGCGCTCCAAGCTGGCAGGATGACCCCTTCGAACTCAGCCGGGAGGAACTGCAGCGGCTGTTCGACGCGGCTCCCGACGCGAACCGGCCTCGTCCCTCTTCGCCGTTCGGCGACTGACCGGGTCCGCCGCCAACGGCGGCCATCTGCCGATAGAATCCGCAGGCGCTGAACAAGACCGTCCCACTCGGTGACAAGTTGACACAACACCCCCGGTGGTGGGACATTGTTTCCGTCCCTGGTTTCGAGTCCCCCTCACGAATCCGATCTGCGGACACACCGGATGGGCGCAGTTTCTAAGCCCATTTGCCACATCTCGAGGGACGCGCGATCTACTGGGCCGATCTGGCACAGTTCACGCAGAGGAGCGCCGGGACGCGGTATACGCGTTCGGCGCCCCTCACGAGAGTTGCGCCCCCCGTCTCTGTCGAGCTGCGGAGACGGCAGCCGTATCCCCAGCTGCGATCGCGCGGAGACATCGATGCGGGCTGACAAGGTGAAAGACGGCGTTTCTCCCAGAGTCCTGGTTGTCGAGGACGAGGAGAACGTTCGCGAACTCCTTCTCACGGTTCTGGCCGAGAACGGATACCGGGTAGAGGCAGTCCGGACCGGCGAAGAGGGCCTCCGTCAGCTGGACTCCCAGCTTTACGACCTGGTCCTGCTGGACCTGAACCTGCCCGGCATGCACGGACTCAACGTGCTCGGAGCGGGTCCGGCTCTGCAGACCGACGCCCAGTTCATCGTGATGACGGCGTTCGGATCGATCGACAGTGCCGTCGAAGCGATGAAGCTCGGGGCGGTCGACTTCATCAAGAAGCCGTTCCGCACCGAGGAGCTGCTCCACGTTCTCACCAGGGCGATGGAAGAGCTGGATCTCAAGCGGGAAGTGGCCCAGCTCCGCAGTCAGTCGAGCGCCGGCGTCCGCTCCTACCTGGTCGGAAAATCCCAGGCCATGCAGCGAGTGTTCGGGCTCATCGAGCGGGTGGCCCCGACCCGGGCGAACGTGTTGATCAGCGGAGACACGGGAACGGGGAAGGAACTCGTAGCCCGGGCGGTCCACGATCTCTCCGGGCGCAGCCGCCGGCCGTTCGTCGCGATCAACTGCTCGGCTCTGCCGGAATCGCTGCTCGAGTCAGAGCTGTTCGGCCACATGAAGGGCTCCTTCACCGGTGCGGTGCAGAGCAAGCGCGGATTGTTCGAGGAAGCACAGGGCGGCTCGATCTTCCTCGACGAAATCAGCACGGTTTCGGAGGGCGTGCAGATCAAGCTCCTGCGCGTACTGCAGGACCGGAAGGTCACCAGGGTCGGTGGCCGTGAGCCGATCACCGTGGACTTCCGGCTGATCGCCGCGACGAATCGCGACCTCGGCGAACTCGTCGAGCACAAGGAATTCCGCGAAGACCTGTTTTACCGGCTGAACGTGTTCCCGATTCGCGTCCCGCCGCTTCGCGAGCGGAGAGATGACATCCCGCTGCTCGCCCAGCACTTCCGGCAGCGGTTCGCGGAAGAGAACGGACTCGAGCCACCCGAGATTCCGCCCAAGACCATGGCACGCCTGATGGCCTACGACTGGCCGGGCAACGTCAGGGAGCTCGAGAACTTCATCGAACGGGCCGTGATCATGCATTCGGGCGCCCGGGCGATTCCGTTCGAGCCGCCGGGCCAACGTCCGGACCCGGAGCGAAACCTGCTGACGCGGGCACGCGAAGAGAAGTGGGACCTGGAGCGTCTCGAGCGCGAGTATATCCTCGACATGCTGGAGCAGACCCAGTGGCACCAGAGCTCCGCCGCCGAGGCGCTGGGGATCAGCAGACGGACGCTGTACCGGAAGTTGAAGCGATACCGGGAACAGGGAATCCTCCCCGAACCGGCACACGCAGGGCTGAGGTAGGTATCGGACGGCTGGTCCCGAGGGATCAGCCGATCCAGCCGCTCCGCTGCTCGGGGATGCGGCCGTGAGGCAACCACAGTGTGAAGGTCGAGCCCGTTCCGACCTTCGATCGGGCCGTGAGCGCGCCGCCCATGTACTCAGCCAGACGGCGCGACAGCGTCAAGCCGATCCCCATTCCCCTTCGCTCGCGAGTGGACGCGCGCACCCACTCTCCGAAGATCCTCTCCAGGTCTTCCGGGGGAATTCCCGGGCCCTGGTCCTCGACCTCGATCGCCACCCATCGTTCGGCTTCCCGGGCAGGTGACTCCGGCCCATCGGCGTCGATCCCGGCCGTCACCGTCACCGTCGTCCCGTCCGCCGAGAATTTCAGCGCGTTACTGAGCAGGTTCGTAACCACCTGGAGAACGCGATCCGGATCGGCGACCATGCGCAGCGTCGACGGAGATCGCCTGAGCAGCAGCTTCTGGTCCCGTTTCTCGGCCTCCGGACGCATACCATCCACCGCGGCCTGCAGCAGATCGTTCACCACGATCACGCGGGACCAGGTCTCCAGCCTGCCCTGGCCCAGATTCTCGAGGTCCAGTACGTCCTGCACGAGCCGCATCGAGTGCTCGCTGCCGCGCTGGATCTTCTCGGCGATCTCGACGCACTCACCGTCGGTCCGTCCTAGCAGGCGCTCCGACCACATGAGTACTCCGCTGCACGCGTTTCGCAGGTCGTGATTGACGAACGCGTAGAACCGATCGCGCTGCTGCTGCGTTTCGCGCAGCTCTTCGAGCAGTCGCTGCAGCGTGTGGAACTGCCGGGCATTCTCGATCGACACCGCTGCGTGCGCCGCCAGCATGGCGACGATCGCCTCGTCACGATCGGTGAACGAGCCGGCGTCCCGCTTATTGGTCAGGTACAGGTTGCCGAAGATCCGGTCGCCGATCCGGATCGGAACCCCGAGGAAGGAGCTCATGTCGGGATGTCCGCTCGGCATTCCGGCCGAGCGCGAATCCTTCCCCACGTCATCGACACGGATCACGACTCGTGATTGGATCACGGCGCCCAGCAGGCCCTTGCCGACGGGAATCGACGCGATCCGCTCCGCCTGTTCGGCCGGCATCCCACTGGTGATGAACGTCTCGAGCCGGTCTCCGTCGGCGTGCAGCACCCCCAGCGCGCCGTACTCGGCGTTCGTCAGCTCCCTCGCCTTGTCGGTCACCGTCTGCAGCACGGCATCGAGCTCGAGGTCCCTCGATACTTCGACCTCGGCAGCGTGCAGACTCTCCAGAATCGACACGTGGTCCTCGGTCGCCGCCCTCCGCTCGTCGCTCTTTTCCGCCCGCGCGGTTTCCGCTTCGAACATGCGGGCATTCTGGATCGCGAGACCTGCGAGGTGACCGAACGACATCAGCAGCTCGGCCTCGTCACGCAGCAGGTCGATCTCCTCCTGCCGGGTGACTACCGACAGAGTCCCGTAGCCGCCGTCGCGGGCCCTGAGCGGAACGACCAGGACCCCGGCGGGAGTTCCCTCCTCCAGTCCCGCCGCGGCGAACGACGGCTCGGCCGGAATCGCCTTCAGGATCACCGGTCCGGCCAGTTCCAGCGCTTCACCGCTCACGGTTCCGGAGGGGGGATACCGGCACCCTTTCGCCTGCTCCATCGAACCGGATGCAGCGGCGACCTCGAGCAGTCCGTCGGATGGATCGAGGATCTGGACGCTCGCTCCCGCACCGTCGAACAGCTCGCGGGTCTGCGACGTGACGATCTTGAGGATGGCTGGCAGATCCAGCGTTTCGAGCATGGAGCTGGCCGCGTCACACAGCTCGGCGATGCGGCTGGTCTCGATGAATCGCTCGCGCGTTGTCTCGCCGGCGTCCTTCAAGACCTCTCCTCACCGTGCGGTCCGGGGCTCCCCGTCCGTAGTCGGGTCGGGGGTTCCGTCACTGCGAGACAATATTTCACACTCGGGAGACGCACGCTAGATGGAGAGGGCTGGCGGCTGCGGCAGAGACCCCGAACTGGGACACAGCGTCCCGCTTGCCGGACACGAGCAGGAGAACGATGGGACGGTCAGTCTCCACCGCCCTCCTCAGGTCCGCGAAGCGCCACCGGTTTTCCGAGCAGCTCGGCGTAGATGATGCCCCGTGCCAGCGGCGGCAGAGAGTCGAAACGGTCGAGCCTGGCAGAAGCCGCTCGGCCCCGGTCTCGACGATCCTCGCGCGGCCTCGGAGCCGGTTCATCAGGCTTATCCCGGCGCCGAACCGTGCCCTGGACACGTGGCCGGAGTGACGGTATTCGCTCCCGGATCCGGGTCGGCTCGGCCGACTGTTTCGGGGCTGGCACCCTGGATGGAGCCGGGCGTGCGGGGGCCGAGGACGCGGGGCGCTCCGTCTTACCGGCCAGCAAACCGCGGATCGCATCGTACGCCTCGCGCCGCGTCTGCTCCGCCCCGTCCGATTCCGCCGGATCGAACGGCCTCGCCCGCCGCTGAGTCGCTCGCTGCTCGGTCGGTCTCGCAGCCGGCAGGCGGACATCGGTACGATGTTCGCCCGGGCGTGGAATTCGCACTGCTTCCCTTTTCGGCGGATCCGCATCTCCGCTGCCTGCCTGAAGGGCTCGCTGACGGGCTTCCCACTGCCGCAATGCATCGAGCGCGCGATCCTGCGCCTCGTCGTGCTCGGCGCTCGTGTCGAAGCTGCCGGGACCGTGCTTGCTGCCCTTCTTCTTCGCCTCGGCGATCACATTCCGGAACACCGAGAACACGACGATCGCCAGAATGAGGACGAAGCCGTCCACGGGCTACTCCCTGCCGTCCTGCTGGTCGACGGGACCAGCGATCGAGTCCCGCATCCGGGTGTCGGCCTCCACGTTCCGATACCGCATGTAATCCATGACCCCGAGCTGCCCGCTCCGAAACGCTTCGGCTATTGCGAGAGGCACCTCGGCCTCGGCCTTGATGACCAGGCCCCGCATTTGCTCCACCTGGGCCCTGTATTCCTGCTCGGTCGCCACCGCGAGTGCCCGGCGCTCCTCCGCCTTTGCCTGGGCGATCTGCTTGTCGGCCTCCGCCTGGTCGATCTGAAGCTCGGCGCCGATGTTCTTCCCGACGTCCACGTCCGCGATGTCGATCGACAGGATCTCGAACGCCGTTCCACTGTCCAGTCCCTTCGCCAGGACCGTCTTCGAGATCTTGTCGGGGTTCTCCAGCACCGCCTTGTAGGAGTCGGCCGAACCGATCGTGCTGACGATCCCCTCTCCGACCCGGGCCAGAATCGTCTCCTCACCGGCGCCGCCTACCAGGCGGTTGATGTTGGCGCGCACGGTCACGCGCGCCAGCGCGATCAGCTGAATCCCGTCCTTGGCCACTGCCGCGACTTTCGGCACCTCGATCACTTTGGGGTTCACGGAGACCTGCACGGCTTCGAACACGTCGCGTCCCGCCAGGTCGATCGCGGCCGCCTGCTCGAATCCGAGTTCGATATTCGCCTTGTCGGCGGAGATCAAGGCATTCGCGACGCGGGCCACGTCTCCACCCGCCAGGTAGTGAGCCTCGAACTCGTCCACATTGAGTACCAGGCCGGCCTTCGTTGCCGCGATCAGCGGCCGCACGATCGCGGGGGGGCTCACCTTCCGCAGTCGCATGCCGATCAGGCTCCCGAGACCGACGGGCACGCCGCTCGCCATGGCCTCGATCCACAGCCGGAGCGGTACCGCCCAGCTGACGAGCAGGAGGCCGAGGAAAACCACGATGGCGATAAAGATTGCCCCAACCGCTGTAGCGTCATTCATTACGATGTGTCTCCTTGCGGGCCGGTGGACTGCTGACGGTGCCGCGATTACGACTCACGCGGCTCTGATTCTGATTCGGTAGGAAGCTCGCGCACCACGAGGCCCGAGACTCCGTCGCGCACTACGACGATCCTGGTTCCGTGCTCGATCCACGGTCCTTCGGTCACCACGTCCAGCCGGTCGTCTCCGAATCCGGCAGTGCCGGACGGTCGGAGGTCCGTGAGAGCGGTCCCCGATTCTCCGATCATCCCTGACAGATCGGGCGCCGACAGGTAGCCGGTCTCCCGACTCGTCGAGCGCTTGAGGAAGATGCCCGACAATCCCTTGCTATGCGGAAGGTGGCGCAGCACGCCGAAGGTGAGTAGCCCCAGGGCAAGCAGGGAGACCGCCAGGATACCAAGTGCGCTGATGACTTCGCTCATCGTGGGATAGCTTCCGAGCATGCTGAGAGTGACGCTCGCCAGGATCGCGAGGCTGCCGAGAATTCCCGCGGCACCTACGCCGGGGACGACGAGCACTTCCAGGGCTACGAGGAATACACCAGCGCCCAACAGAAGGATCTCTTCCAGTCCGGCGAGATGGACCAGCCACCGGGCACCGAAGAAAGCGGCAAGAAACAGCGCCCCGAGACCTCCGGCGAGTCCGAACGTCGGAGTCTTGATTTCCACCAGCAGACCCAGGAACCCGAGGCTGAGCAGCATCGGAGCCAGGAGCGGATGCGTGAGCAGGCGGACGAGGCCTTCGGCCCAGTTGGGTTGGACGTCGACCGTCGCAGCACCCGCCAACCCGTTCCGCGCCAGCAAATCCGTCCAGTCGGCCACGCTCGCGTCCGCCACTCCGGCTTCGATCGCCTCCTCGGTCGTGAGAGTGAGGAGCCTCTCGCCGGAGACGAGTCCGTCGATCTCCACCGACTCGTCCACCATCGCTTCGCCGATCAGCGGATCGAATCCCTGCTCCTCGGCCAGGGCCCGGAATTCCGCGCGCATCGCGCTGACCATCTTCTCTGAGGCCCTGTTCCCCTTCGAATCCACCGGCGTCGCGGCGCCGAGACTCGAGCCCGGCCGCATGTAGACTTCATCGGCCGCGAGCGCGATCATCGCCCCGGCCGACAGCGCCCGGTGGTTCACATACGCGGCGGTGGGAAGATCCGCGTCCCGCAACGCGTCGACGATCTGCCATGCGGCGTCGATCCGGCCTCCCGGCGTATCGATATCGAGCACGGCGAGGTCGGCGCCGATTCCAGCGGCTTCGGCGAGAGCGCGTTCGACGAATGGGGCGAGACCCAGCTCGACCGTTCCGGTCACTGGAATCCGCACGACAACCGGGGACTCCTGAACACGTGCCGCGACCGAGGAGACCGCGGCCGCCGCCAGCCCGGCAGAGAGAACAGCAGCAAGGAGTCGTGGAGGTCTCTTCATGCGTCTAATGATAGCGCCCGGCGGGGATCGACCCAAGACGTTGCCCGATCAGCGGGTGCATCGCTTCATCCCCCGGGCGCGAGATCCCCGCCCTGTCATCCCATCCGGACTGCCGCTAGCTTTTTTGGGTTGCCGTTCGAATGGACCCTGAAACAGACCTGGAGATGAGACGAAGATGGCCGAACAGCTGATCCGATACGAGGTAGAGGATGGTGTCGCGGTTCTCACGATGGATGACCCGCCCGCGAACACGTATACGCACGAGATGATGGTCGAGCTGGACGCGGCGATCGTGAAGGCTCGATTCGACGAGAGCGTCCACGTGATCGTGATGCGCGGGGCCGGCGACAAGTTCTTTAGCGCCGGGGCGAACATCCGGATGCTCCAGACTTCCGACCCGTACTTCAAGTATTACTTCTGCCTGCACGCGAACGAGACGCTGACCCGTCTCGAGCAGACTCCGAAGCTCGTGATCGCGGCGCTGAACGGCCACACGGTCGGGGGCGGACTCGAGATCGCGCTGGCCGCGGATCTGCGGATCGCGAAACAGGGCGGGGGCAAGATCGGTCTGCCGGAGGTGACGCTGGGAGTGCTCCCGGGCACGGGCGGAACACAACGTCTCGGCCGGCTGCTCGGAAAGTCGAAGGCGATCGAGCTGATGGTCGAGGGCTTGACCTTCGAGTTCGAAGAGGCCGCCGGCCTCGGGATCATCAACAAGATCTTCGAAGCCGACAACTTCTTCGAGGACGTGATGGAGTACGCGAAGCAGTTCGTCCCGCCGAACAAGGCCTCAAGGGCCGTCGGCCGGATCAAGCGCGCAGTGTGCAGCGGCGTCGAGGTCCCGTTCTCCGAGGGCCTGGCGATCGAGCGCGAACTGCAGCAGCTGCTGTTCCAGGGCAACGACGCGCGCGAAGGCCTGAACGCCTATATCGAGAAGCGGAAGCCGGAGTTCACCGGAACATAGGCAGGACCTCGATTCGATCGACAACCGGGGCCTCGGCAACCGCCGCGGCCCCTCCCTTCCAGCCCGGAACCGACCGACCATGGAGCAACGCACGAAACTGTTGATCGGCGGCTCGTGGACCGAGGGTCACGACCGCTTCGAGACGATCAACCCGGCGACCGAAGAAGTCATCGCCCGGGTGGAAGAAGCCGGACCCGCGGAGGTAGATGCCGCCGTGCGGTCCGCCCGCGAAGCGTTCGACAACCCGGCGTGGCGCGACATGGACGTGCACCGGCGGGCCGAGCTGTTGTGGCGACTCGCGGATCTCGTCGAACAGAATCTCCCGGCAATCGCCCGGGTGGAGACGGAGGACAACGGTAAGCCGCTGTTCGAATCGTCAAAGGTCGATATTCCGTTCGTGGTCGCGAACCTCCGCTACTACGCCGGATGGGCGGACAAGCTGGCCGGCGAAGTGATCCCGGTCTCCGGTCCGTTCCTCAACTACACACGCCGCGAGCCGCTGGGCGTCGTCGGCGCGATCGTCCCGTGGAATTCCCCGCTCAACTTGGCCTCGTGGAAAGTCGCGCCGGCCCTGGCGTGCGGAAACACGGTGGTCCTGAAACCGGCGGAGGAGACTCCGCTCACGGCGCTCCTGCTGGGAGAACTGGCCCTCGAGGCCGGATTTCCGCCCGGCGTCCTGAACGTCATCCCCGGCCGTGGACGGGTCACCGGACAGGCGCTGGTGGAGCACCCGGGGGTCGACAAGATCTCGTTCACCGGATCGACCGAGACCGGCCGGATCGTGATGGAAACGGCGGCCCGAACCCTGAAAAAGATCTCGCTCGAACTCGGCGGGAAATCTCCGCACGTGGTGTTCGCGGACGCCGACCTCGAAGCCGCCGTCCGCGGCGTGATCACGGGGATCTTCTACGGCAAGGGCGAGGTGTGCGCGGCCGGCTCCCGGCTGTTCGTCGAGGAGTCGATCCGGGAAGAATTCCTCGCCAGGCTCGCCGCGCGAGCCGCGAAGACCACGATCGGTGACCCGATGGAGGCCACCACCAGGCTCGGGCCGCTCGTCTCGAAGGCCCAGTACGAGAGGGTGCTGGCGTACATCGAGTCCGGCGTCTCCGAGGGCGCGAGGCTGCTGGCCGGCGGAAAGGCCGCGACCGTGGAGGGGCGAGGCTATTTCGTGGAAGCGACGGTGTTCGACGAGGTCACACCCGATATGCGCATCGCCCGCGAGGAGATCTTCGGGCCCGTGCTGGCGGCGCTCCCGTTCGAGGATTTCGACGACGCGATTGCACAGGCGAACGACACGGTCTACGGGCTGGCATCCGGTGTGTGGACCCGGGACGTGGCCAAGGCGCACCAGTTCGCCGCTGCCGTGAAGGCCGGCACCGTATGGGTGAACACCTACAACCGGTATGATCCGGGCTCGCCGTTCGGCGGATTCAAGAGCTCGGGCTTCGGCCGGGATCTCGGGCGGCAGGCGCTCGAAGAGTACACGCAGACCAAGAGCGTCTGGGTGAGCCTGCAATGAGCGCGCCTACCGCGCCGGGTGCCAATGATCCCCGCGACGCCCTGATCTGTGGGGCCCTCCGCACCCCCGTCGGAACTCACGGCGGGGCCCTGGCCACCGTTCGGCCCGACGACCTGCTCGCCCTCGTAATCCGGGAGCTGGTCCACCGGTCCGGGGTGCCGGCGGAGCGGATCGAAGACGTGGTTATGGGGTGCGCGAACCAGGCCGGCGAAGACAACCGGAACGTGGCGCGCTTGGCGTCCCTGCTCGCGGGCCTTCCCGTCGAAGTGGCGGGACAGACCGTGAACCGGCTGTGCGGCTCCGGACTGCAGGCCGTGGTCAGCGCGGCACACGCAATCCGCTGCGGAGAAGGCGATCTGTTCGTCGCGGGCGGCGTCGAGAGCATGTCGCGGGCGCCCTGGGTGACGCTCAAGCCGGAGACAGGGTTTGCCCGCATGGATCCGGTCTCCTCTGACACGACAATCGGATGGAGATTCACGAACCCCCGGATGCCCGCCGAATGGACCGTGTCGCTCGGGGAAACGGCCGAGATCATCGGCGGCGACCCGCTCGTCACCCGGGAGGAGCAGGACGCGTTCGCGCTCGAAAGCCAGCGACGAGCCGCCCGGGCGATCGAGCTGGGACGGTTTTCCGACGAAATCGTGCCGGTGGAGGTACCTCGACGACGCGGCGATCCGATCGTGGTTCGGGAGGACGAACACCCGAGGCCGGATGTCACGGCGGAAGGCCTGGCCCGCCTGCGACCGGCGTTCCGGCCCGGTGGAACGGTCACGGCCGGCAACTCCTCGGGCATCAATGACGGTGCGGCGGCACTGCTGCTCGCGAGTCGAGCCGCCGCACGGGAGTTCGACCTGAATCCGCTCGCCCGGATCGGCGCCACGGCTGTTGCGGGCGTCGAGCCGAACCGCATGGGTCTCGGCCCGGTCCCGGCGGTCCGCAAGGTATTACAGCGGGCGGGCCTGGCGATCGATGACCTGGACATCGTCGAGTTGAACGAGGCTTTTGCGGCACAGGCGATCCCGTGCATCCGCGAGCTCGGGCTGGACCCGGAGCGGGTGAATGTGAACGGGGGCGCGATCGCCCTCGGTCATCCGCTGGGCTGCACCGGCGCCCGGCTGCTGACGAGTCTCGTGCATGAGATGCGCCGCCGTGGCGCCCGTACCGGTCTGGTTACGATGTGCATAGGTGTCGGACAGGGAATCGCGACGATCGTGCACGCCGAGGAGATGTCGTGATGCACGTGCTGCTCGACATCACCGACGGGATCGGAACCGTCACCCTGAACAGACCGGAGAAGCTCAATGCCTTCTTCGGCGCCATGCGCGACGAGATCGGCACGGCGCTGGAGGAAGTGGCCTCCCGGGAGGACGTTCGGGTCGTGGTCGTGACCGGCAGGGGACGGGCCTTCTGCACCGGGGCGGACGTGGGCTATATGGCGGGACTGATCGAACGTGGTGAGTTCGATGAGGCGAACGCGCTGGTCACCGCTGGGAGGCGGGTGATCGGCGCGATCACATCGATGGCCAAGCCGGTCATCGGATCTTTGAACGGGCCGGCGGCCGGCGGTGGAGCGAATCTCGCCCTCGCGTGCGATCTACGAATCGCCTCGGACCGGGCGTCGATCGGCCAGACGTTCAACCGGATCGGCCTGCACCCGGATTGGGGCGGGACCTGGCTGCTCCCGCGTCTCGTCGGACGGGCCCGAGCCGCGGAGCTGTTCTACTTCGGGGAGATGATCGATGCCGCCGAGGCCGAGCGGCTCGGCCTCGTGAATCGCGTCGTGCCGCACGATGAGCTTGAGGCGGCGACGCTGGAGTGGGCCGGCCGGCTGGCTGCGAAGCCTCCCCTCGCGCTCGCGCTCGCAAAGCAAGCACTCCACCGCAGTCACAGCTCCACGCTGGACGAGATGCTGGACTACGAAGCGGACGCACAGGATCGGTGCTTCCGTTCGGCGGACGCGCTCGAAGGAACGAGGGCGTTCGTCGAGAAGCGGCCAC
>Ga0307378_10008003_pt1 | contig 14136 bp, 9 predicted proteins | sample UN1MG_FD_202238 | JGI IMG/M metagenome (GOLD analysis project Ga0307378, IMG submission 202238) | Soil microbial communities from Risofladan, Vaasa, Finland - UN-1 | ecosystem: Environmental > Terrestrial > Soil > Coastal area > Acid sulfate soil | place: Finland: Risofladan, Vaasa | collected... | reverse complement strand
GATTTGATTATTGGAGGTAAAATAGGCATCGGGACGATTGAACCGAGTCAACTATTACATATTGTTGGAAATACAGATGGTAGTGCGATTGGTCCGTTATTAGTTAGTGCAGACGCAAGTGGGACAATCGGCACAGCTTTAACCTTAGATGATACAGCAGCAGGTGGAAGGGCATATTCGTTTATTTCTACTGGACCGGGTGCATCTGGAGGAGGTGGTGATTTCGCTGTATATACTAGTACTGGTGGTTATGCATTTAGGGTAAATAACGTTGGCCAGTATATTGCAGGGAGAAATTATTACACATACTTGGGACAAATTACAGCAAAACCATATGCAGCTTCCATAAAAGGTATAGTAATTCAAGGCGCAATTTCTCAAACTGCTAATTTATTTGAATGGCAAGATTCTAACGCAAATATTTTAGGTGCAATAAATGCTACAGGCAACGTCGGCATTGCGGACACTTCTCCTGCCTATACTCTTTCTGTTGACGGCACTGCGTCTATATCAGGCAAACTCTATTTAGATGACGCATTAGATGTGGCTTATGGGGGAACTAATCTGACAACTATCGGGGCATCAGAGATTTTATATGGTTCTTCCGCAGGAGTATTTGGGGCAATAGCTTCGGGGGCAGAAGATTATATTTTAACGATGGTGAGCGGAGTGCCTAATTGGGCGGCAAACACAGGAGGGGTTTCTTATACAATAGCTGGCGACCCCTTGTTATTAAGCGGAACTACATTAGACATTCAATATGCTTCCGCAGGCGGTGACGGTTATTTGCTTTCATCTGACTGGTCTGATTTTATAGGGCACCTAACATCTACATCTGAACACATAGATTGGACAGCGGATCAGGGAGCAACAAATATACACGCAGGAAATTATACCGATACCAATACTTATGCCAACTTGGAAATAGATGCGGAAGACCAGAGCACGGCTGCAATCAATCTTGATTTTGACGGAACAACTTTCAGTATAGTAGAAGACCCAGCCAATGATTTTGATATAAATATAAACAAGGGAAACCTAACAGAAACAGGTTCAAGTATCCTCAGTATCGCAGGAGGGAGTTCGGCATTATTAAAAAATGTAACTATACAGGTTGACCTCGCTTCTTCAAGCGGAAGCGGGTATCTTTCAAATACTTTATATGACGACTTGGTGGGGCATATGGCATCTGCTAACAATCACATTGACTGGACAAATACCTCAAGCAATCTCTTAACAACAGGGTTGGGAACATTCGGACACGCCTCTATTTCCGATGACCTAACCATAGGAGATAATATCACTTTAACAGATTCCGTTGTTTCAATCTCGTCATCTTTAACTTTAATAAATGATTCAATCCAAGAAGAAGCTATTGATTTTAATACTGATTGCGCTGCAGGAAACCACTTTTACCTAAACGGAAACGATTTGGCTTGTGAAGCAGATGACGATACAACCTATTTAGGGGGAATAAATCTAACATTAGATGGGACAACATTTAATGTAGATGACCCATTTTCCGTAACAACTTTTACAGGAACTTATGCTTCTATATCTGAATTAACCATTGGAACTGATGATATTAGTTTTATCGGAGGAGTTGCCTCAATCTCGTCAACATTATGGGTAGGAGGAACGCTAACGGGAGCGGGAACGATAACTGCTACAATTCTAACCGATGGCACGGCTCAATTAACAGGAGGCAACTGGACTGGAATTGGAAGTTTAACTGCGACTTCGGGATTCTTTACTCACGCTTCTGTATCAGACGATTTTACAATAGAAGGAGTGCCAGTTATAGCTACCCGTTCATTTGAAATCTTATTGGGAAACGACCAGATAAGTTCTGCTTCGTGGGCAGTAGAAAAGCAATTTACAGAACCCTTTACAATTACGAAAATAAGCTGTCGCGCTAAAAGTGGAACAAGTTTTCAGGTTGATTTACAAGAGTGCGATGCAAATGCGGCTAATTGTACAGATATAGACGCAGCCATTACTTGCGCCGCAACTACAACTTATGATGACGGGACATTGACTAATCCAACATTAGACGCCCTTGACAGATTACTCGCTTCAACTTCAGAAGGAGATATAGTCGGTGCTGTTGAAACGGGAGTAATTGATGTTTGGGGGTATTATGACCAGTAGTATGAAAAAGAAACTTTTATACATAGGAATAGGCATCGCAGTTATAGTGGCTCTGGGCTTTATAATTCCTCCGCCTGATGGGTTTTGGGGAGCAACAAGTACCATTTCGGTAGAGAGTGTAGCTACTTTGTATAATCAATCAACCGACATAAAAGCCGAATATCAGTTAAGTGAGGTTTCTTTAATTAAGACAGATATTAAAAACGCAGAACTTGATAGGTATAGAGACGAACCAAAAGATGAAGTTAAAATTACCATAGGTAATAATTTGCCAGTAGGAACATTGGGTGCAGATGCCGAGTTTAAACCAAATATAGAATTGAAACGATGGAACGAGGTGTCTTTTAAAATCAAAACAGATAACCTTTTAAAAGATATTGCCACAGAAGATAAACAATTGTCCTTTGATAAAGACAAAATAAAGTTTGATACTCCTAAAATTAGTTTTGAAATGTATGACTATACAGAAGGTGAGGGAGGTTATAAGTATATCTGGTATCTGAACGAAAAACCCTTAACGAACAAAATTGAGTTTCAAATTGAAAGTTCTGGTTTGGATTTTTTCTATCAGCCACCTCTAAACGAAGAAAACACTGACCCGAATTTAACTTGCACGGAAACACAATGTAAAGACGCAGACGATAATATAGTTATGGAAAGACCCGAAAATGTTGTCGGCTCTTACGCTGTCTATCATTCCACAAAGGGCGGAATGAATGATGCTTATGGAAAAGATTATAAAGTCGGCAAGGCATTTCATATTTACAGACCGCACCTAATAGACGCAAACGGACTGGAAGCGTGGGGCATATTGAAAATAGAAAACGGTATTTACTCAGTAGAAATCCCACAGGACTTTTTAGATACCGCGGTTTATCCGATTAAGAGCAATGATGATTTTGGGTGGACAGCCCAAGGTGGTTCTACTAACATTTATGCCAACACAAACTATATTTGGTATTCACCAACTACTAACTCCCCAACATTTAATGGAGTTGCTGATAGTATGTCAATATATGTGGCTAAAAATGCAAGTGAAGATACTGGCGTTGCTATTAAGATGGCTCTATACAGTGGTCTAACATCTTATGTGGCAGAAACCGGGGAAGTTCTACCCCTGTCAACAACGATAGCAAAGTTGACTAGTAATTTTACTTCTCCTCCGTTAATCTATTCAGCTTCTTCTTACCTGTTTCCGTTTAATGGGACTTCATCATCTAACTATTATGCGTATGCTTTTGACGCACTTGGAGTAACCAATAAATATAAATCAAACACCTATACTAATTCTTGGCCTGCCGATATTACTGGTTTAAATGGTGCAAATAGAACTATCTCCATCTACGCCACCTATACAGCAGCAGGAGGAACCCCAGCAGTTAAAAAGGTTTTACCTCCAATAATTTTAGAAGAAAATTAACTAAAAAATATGATTAACTTTATTTTAGGTTTTATAGTAGGGGTAGTTTCGCTTGTAATTTTAATCAGGTTTTCGTTTTGGAAGACGGAAAGGGAAATAAAAAAGGAATTATGACCAAAATAGACAAACAATCAATTTTATGGGCTTTGGGGATTTATTTAGTAATCATAGCTTTTCCATTTTTGATAATGCTAATTAGTAAATAAAAAATATGACGGGACAAGAAATTAAGACAAAGATAGAGGCATTAATTGATAAAACTATTGATGATGATTTGGCGTTGGATTTAATCAATACAGCTAAAGACCGCATAGAGGGCGAGAGGGCTTGGGAGTTTTTAATAAAATCAGGAAGTCCAACACCTTCAACTACAACTGTCGGTGGAACATATACTACCGCATATACCCTTCCAACAGATTTTGCTTACGAGCAAAAGATTTATGTTGGAGATAGCGAAGTTTATCCCATTACCAGAGAAGAAGCGATAAAGTACAAGGGACTGGACAGGAGATACTTTATAGATATGACTAATAAGTATTTATACTTTACAGGAACAATCGGAACATCAGAAACCATAACCATAATCTATTCTTACTTTACAGACGACTTGACTTTAACGACCTCACCCGTCTGGCCTGCAAGATTTCAGAAACTTATTGCTTACGAAGGCGCGCAAATTTACTTATCAGGAATTGATACAGACGACCTTTCTGCAAGAATGTATCCTTTCTTGAAACAACAGGCAGATTTAATTAGGGAAAATATGATAGATTGGGACACACAGAGGAAACTCAAGGCAGTAGACAGGTCAACATCAACTCAAAACATAGAGGGACTTTATCAAGATAACATACCTTATTTCTAATGATTATTAAGACTATAAAAAACTGGGTTTCGGGAATTATAAACTCCATAGAATCATCGAGCATACCTGATGGGGCGAGTTCGGATTCTAATAATTTTTTGACCAACGGGGATTCCATTGAACTTCGCAGAGGTTCTTATCTTTTAGGCACAGACGCGGGTTCAGGAAAATCTCGCATCTTTGTTGCCACAAAAGATGATGGAACGCAGATGCTTTGGAGAGTAAGGGCGGCAAAAGTAGAGTATTTTGATACCACAACAGAGGATTGGATTGAAGTCGGAACAAACATTTTAGGAACATCAGCAAGCGGGGAAGATGTCAGTTTTGCCGAATATCACTCGCCTGCAGGGGCGCAATTATGGATTTCATCGCCTAATTCAGGACTGATTAAGATAATGTTAGCCAATCCTGGCAGTTATTCTGACCAATATGCAGACGGCACAAATTACAAGGGGTATATTTCAATAAAATATAATCGTATGACCCTTTGGGGTAGAATCAAAGACCCTACGGGAGTTTATGATTCACACATAGACACAAGAAGTTATACAACAGTAACCGATGAAGCATTAGCCGATTGTGCTTCGGGAACATTGGCGTTTAAGGCGGCAGGGGCAAAACGCACTTGTTTTGGAATCGTAATAACTATCGCTGCAAGTGGAGAAGTATTTACCGATGACTATAACGGTATCTTAACTGGTTCATTGGGACATACTGGAACTATTAATTATATGACTGGTGCATTTACTACTACTGGTTCAGGGGCGGGGACAGCAACTTATCAATGGGAAGACGCAACCGTAAATGGCATAGCTGACTTTACTTATTCCGCTACAAGGGTAGCAAGTGAAGGAAACATTCTTAGACAAGATGACGGAGGTGGAGATATGATGAATGACTTATCTTATGAAGATGTTGAGTATTGCTTGCATAAACTTAAAACTTGGGCTTTGTATAGAACCATAGACGACACCAAAGCCACGAATAATGTTTTCAGGGATAAGATAGGTATTCCTTATTGGAGGGCGGCAGTAGCTACGGGAGACGGGATTTACTATGTAAATGATGTTGATGAAGAAAATCCTTTTATAGGACTGATGACTTTAGCTCAAGGTTCAACCAAGGTAGAACCGATTTCAATTTCAGACCAACTTGATTTGGAAGATTATAGATTTGACGAAGCGTGTATGTATGAATGGGGGGATTATATTCTGGTCGCCTGCAGACACAAAAACCATACTTATAATGACACGGTATTTGTATATTCAAAGGGTTTGAAATCGTGGGACAAACTTGATTACATTGTTTCTAATTTTGCGATTTATAATGGGGTATTGGTCACAGGAGACAATATCACGAACAATGTTTATGAATTGTTCAGTGGAATGGACGATGATTCTTCAACAATACCAAACTACTGGGAGGGAAATTTAACTGACATCGGAACACAAGCACTTAAAGAATTGAAGAACCTAATTATTGAAGGAAACATCGGCCCAGACCAAGAAATAGATATTCAGATGTCCTTTGATAATGGAGCATTTGTAGATATAGGAACAATAGAAGGCGATGGAGGTTATGTAGATAGAACTCAAAAAGTCAATGTTGGTTCATTGACTCTCGGAAGGGGCGAGGCAGGAGGAGGCGGAGGTGATTCCTCGATTCCTGCATATCATTACTTAACGGAAATCAAAGTAGCACAGGATAAATTTGAAAAAGCAAAGATTCGTTTTGAAGCGACTAAACTCGGATATGCCTCTGTGAGTGAAGTAAGATTTAAAGATTTAAGAATCAAAAGGAATAGGATTCCAACTAAATATAGATAATTAACTAATAAAAATATGAAAACACTTTTAATATCAATACTAATACCAGCCATTATCTCCGTAGGGGTGTGGTTTGGAATAATTAAACAGGGAACTCCTTTTGGCGTGGAAATACCGACCGTAATCGCTCTATTTGAAACATCTTTGGCTTCAAAGATTACTTCAACGGCAACATCAATGACTCTTGTGAGCGCAACAGACAAAGACGGAAACGCTTTAAGTGGAAAATACGGATTTATACTTGATGAGGGCGGAAGCGATGAGGAATTTGTAATTGCTGATTGTACTTCCACTGCCTGCACGAATATGTTGCGAGGGATTTCCGTAGTTACGGGAAAAACCGAAGTTGCTGCTTTACAACACGAACATCGCAGGGGTGCTTCGGTAAAGATGACCGATGCTCCTATACTTATGACACTTCAAAGATTAGCCAGTGGAAGCGAATCATTTGAAGATTTACTTTATTATGACGAGGACTTAGGAACTACTCTGTTCGGATCAACTGCTTCCTCCTCTAACTTTGCTACCAAATACTATGTAGATTATGTCGGTGCTGGAGGATTCACCGCCTTGAATGTTAACACTTCTGATGGACTTATAACTTTTGGCACTGCACCTGAAACACTTGGAATTAATTTAGCGTCTTCTTCGGACGGAGATAATCTTGGTGGACTTTACTTTTCGGGCGGAAAATTAAGCGTTTACGCCTCAACATCAAATCCATTTTATGTAGACGACGGAGGACAATTAACTTTAAATGCTTCTGGTAGTTTTGATTTAGGAAGTTTGACACTTATTACCCCTTTAGATGAACTCTATGGAGGAACAGGCTCTAATAGTTGGCAAATGGGGTCAATTCCTTATCTTGAATCTGCCAATGTTTTCGGAGAAATAGAATCTGGATCGGAGAACTATCTACTTTCAATGTCAGAGGGAATACCTGCGTGGACTTCCAATGGTGCATATCAGAATCGTTTTGGAGGATTAAATGGGTGGATAGGTTCAGGAACAGGCGGCTATGGAGACCAAAATATAGCATCAATATCTGTACCAGCTGGCACATTGGGAGCAAATGGTTCATTTAAAATTACTATTCTTGGACAAGATAGAAACACTACTAAAAGGCAAGGAATTATTGTTAAATACGCAGAAACTCCGATAGCAAGTGTTGGTTGGAGTAGTGGCGGAGAAAGATTCTTCAGAATTGAATCAGAACTTTGGAACAGAAACAATGCCGCATCTCAGTATTATGATTGGCAACTTTATCAATGGGCGGCAGGAGAAACTACGAGTGCGTCAACAGTATCTGAAATGGCAAGTATCTCGGCGACTACGATAAATACTGCTGTCGCAGGAGAACTCGAATTCCTTTATTCCTGTGATGACGCAGGAAATGCAGAACAGGTATTTAAAATTATAGTAGAACCCTTCTACGGGAATTAAAAATTAAAAACTAAATTATGGCAACAACTAACGAACTTCTTCCGGGAGAAATTTCCGAAGAGGATTATAATAAAGCACAAGAGAAAGAAACTCCAGTTATTAGATATGAGACAGAAACTTCTCCTTATATGAAGTGGCTACAATCTCAATATGGTAATCGGGCAACTATTGGCTCTGGAGGTTTAGGCGCTGGAACAATAAGCGATGAAGATTATTCTTATTACCAACAGAATAAGGATTTTAGAACACCCGAAGAAAAAGAAAACGCCATCAGACAAAATATGATAGGGCAGTATCAGGGTTTAATAGATGCGATAAATCAGGGCTTTATGTCTCAGATACGAACTGAAGAAAAGGCAGGAGAAGAAAGAAGCGGTCAGACACGTGCAATTTCTGCCCGTAGTGGTTTGTTGACATCACCTATGGGCGGAGCAATGGAAGAAAAAACCAAAGAACTTACAAAGGGAAATATCGCATCCATAGAAGCACAACGCACAGCAAAGATAGCAGAGATTTTTACAAATATAGACCAGAGAGTAGAACAAAAACTCCAATCCGATAAAGAACTTCAATTTAAGAAAACGCAGGATTATATGGCAGGAATGAAAGAATTAGATACCGTTAAAAAACAACAAAAAGCGGATACATTAAAAGATGTAGCCGAAATGGCATTAAGCGGAGTAAGTTATGACAAATTAGACAAGACCGATGCCAAAAACATACAAGACCTACTTGGTATGTCGGATTTTCAATTAGAACAATACTGGAATGCCAATCTTCCAAAGAACCAACAGATAGATTATCAAACATCTTGGAGGGGGAACAATTTAGTAATGTATGGTCAAGACGCACAAGGAAACTTGGTAACCAAAACATATACAGCAGAAGATTTAGGAATCCCCGAAGAAGTCAAGGGCGAAGAAATAGAACTCTTTACAGACAAAGTAAGTGGTAGGACATTTTGGTATAAACCATCCGAACTTGAAACACTGGGAGAAGGCGCATTCCATTCTACTGGACTTTATGGGGCTGAACCATATAGTGGAGGAGGTGGCGGGGTAAAGCCAGTATTCGCAGACATAGCTACAACTGTATGGAATACCGCAGAAATTCCTTCTGATAGATTTACAACCGCGGGAGTGTTATCAAAAACATATCAGGGCAAATTGGTTGAGGTAGGAATAAGTTCCGAAAACATTAAAGTAATATGGGATTGGCTGGTTGGCGGACTTTCGCTTGACCAAATAAGGACAAAAATAATAGCACGACTCAAGAAAGGTAATTCCGATGCAAACGATGAAGAAATTAAGAGCGCCGCTTACGGAATGCTTGATACCTTTATTCAGGCACTACAAAGAAAAGAAGACAAAGATACCGAAATGACAGACGAAGAACTTAAAGCATTTTTAAAAGGAGAATAATGGCATTGAATCTATCGTTAAAAAAAATACAGGGTGCTGTTTTGGATAAACCAAAGTTTACTCCATTAACAGAATTACACGGAACACTACAAAGGGACAAAAGTGTCGCTGATTTAAGGTTAAGTCCGATAGTGCCGGAAGAAAAGAAATTCACGCCAATAAAGGATTTGAAAATGAGTTTAGAGCCGATTAAAAAAGTAGCTACGCCAAAACCATTATTGGTTCCGTTTTCTGTGGGCGCTACGAGAGATATTTCAAAGGCAGAAGCAGATTCCTTTTCTGGAATAGACCCGACAGCATTCTGGGCGGCGGCAAGAGTAGAACCCAAGAGTAGTTCAGAAAAAGATATTAAAACAGCACAATGGCAAACGGGATTAAACATAGTGCCTGCTCTTATTGGAACGCTAATCAGTCCAGTCATAGACGTTGGGGCAACAATACACGAAGTTGGCGTATCTGGTATGCCGGGTGGCGATCCTACGGGACAAGGCACAAAATTTAAAGTGCCACTATTAGGTGGCGCAAAATTAGAATATCAAGGCGCTCAATCTTATTATGCTACCCAACTTAATAGTGGTGCGAGTGCGAAACAGGCATTCTGGAATACAGCATTAAAACTCGGCTGGGATATGTCTATTGTTGTTCCAGTTGGAATGGCACTTGGAAGAATGGCATTACTCAAATCCAATCCAGAATTATTTTTAAAAGAAGTTCAAATCAGTAGACAGAATGTTAGCAATTTACTTAGCGGAAGAGAAGCAAGTGTTCCAAAGGAAATTGCCATAGCATACAAAGGGCTTTCTAATGCAGAAAAAGTAAGTGCTGCTAAAGGATTGATGGAAAAATATCCAACAGCGACACCATCTACATTGGGTAAGATTTTTGGCATTACAGAAGACAATGCAAGAATTATCTATAATCAAGTAATGAAACCAAAACCACCAGAACCATTTAGACCAAATGCTTATGTTAAACAACCTGCCTATGGATTGTCGGTAGAAGATATTAGCAAAAGACCAGGAGCAGTCCCAAAGGGCAGGGCAATCGTTCCACAACCCCCTAAATTGACCCCAGAGACACTTGTTGGGACAAAAGACACATTTTATGGCACAAAAGATATTTCCGCTGTAAGTAAAATAGAAATTCCAAAAGTTAAACCACAAGAATTAGATATAAAAAAATTAGTTGAAAGCGGGAGAGGGGAATTATCTGACTATGGGTTAGAATTTAAAACAAGAGAAGAGGCATTGGTTGTCGCAAAAGAAATAGGAACAAGACCAAGTTTTCCAAACACAGAATTTACCACTATCGCAAAAAACTGGCAAAACGAAAAGGGATGGAGGGTTTTAATTGGAGACACAAGAAATATAAGTGTTAAAGATTTTCTCAAAGCCCCAGAGACACTTATCCCCAAAGACCTCCAACCATTAGCAGAAGAAGCGAGAAAATCAAGAGATATGACAGAATTTTTTAGTAAGAATGCTGACATATTTAGAGATTTAATTCCAAAATTAGAGAAAAATCAAAACATTAAAATAGGTATTGGGGCGGGAAAAACAAGTTATTATGACGCTATGAGAAGCTTCTACCAAGCAGTTAAGCCAGAAGCTAAGGGGGTTAAAGCAGGAGTGCCGAAAGAAAGGGCATTAGTGGAAGTCAGGGGAGAAGAATTTATCTTAAAAGGAGTTCCCGAAACAAAGGGAATGAAGCCAGAAACGAGAGTAAGGCGGGAGGTTTCAAGGATTTTAAAAGAAAGAGATTATGACAAAATAGTCGGTAGTGTTAAAAGCGCCAAAGAGATTTTAGATAGAAGAAGATTATTTATACGGGCAGTCCAAAAGCAATTTGGATTGTCTGATGCTGACTTAAAAACAATCACAAGACAGGATATTCGCTTAATGAGTAATATAGAGTTTAAGGAATTTTTAGACAAAATAAGAGATAAATCAGAAGAGTTTGCCATTACAAAACAAGCAAGAAATGTTGTAGAAGCACAAATAATAGAAAAGGAATTTGATATAGAACCATTAAGAAAGGCGATGAAACTCCCGAGTATTTCTAATATGTCTCTGGCGGAACTTGAAGAACTTGACAGGGTGCTAACACCTTATGTTAAGGGAGATGTATTTTTGAGCAAAAGAAAACTTGAAACAATAGAGAGAACGGAATTGAGTGGGATTAAAACATACAGAGAAGCAAGAGAAATTTTAGCCAAGAAACTCGGAGTCAAGCCAGAAGAACTAAACAATATAAAGATTTCAGAGTTTGACAGATTTAAAGGAGAATCTGGATTGGCAGAGAAAGACCCATTTTTTAGAATGATGGTTGAAGAAACAGCAAGGGTAAGATTGATTAGAGAAGCAGAGTTTTTAGAAATGGAAAAGGAATTAAACTCATTGGCGAGAAGGGTTAAAACAACATTGGGTCAGAAACTTATTCCCCAACAAAAGAATATTCGCAAATGGTTTGAAGCGACTGATAAAAGCACGGTAAGTTTAACAAGTGAAGAATTGGCAGTTGTTGAATTTATGCAAGGAGAGTGGATTAAGGCAAGGGATTACTTGGTTAAAATGGAAGCAATGAAGAAAGGAATAAAAGCCGAGAACTACTTTACACATATTCGCAGGGGAATACTGGAAGCAGTAAAAGAAGATGGTATTATTCAGGCAGTCAAAGAGGTTTTTCATCAATATAAATTAGACGAACAGGCATTTGATATTTTGGATACTCAAACCGGCGAGGTTTTAGCAATGGATAAGTTTTTTAGATTCGCGCTTCATAGAGGAGGTCAATTAAGACCAACCGAGAATATAATAGAAGCATTTAGAATCTACATGCGGACATTTAAAAAGAAACAAGCACTTGATGAGATTGTTCCGTTGATAGATATTTATGCCCATGCGCTAACGCCAAAAGGCACAACCAAAGAAGGATTGCTTCTACACGGAAACTTGGTTAGATTCGTAAAGGAATGGCTAAATACTCAAAAGGGTAGAAGGATTACTGTTATAGCCAAACAGGGAGGTAAGATTGACTGGACGCTACGAGCATTGAGGTCGTTTACGACTTTAATGGATATAGGTTTAAATATACCAGTTTCGGTTGCTACGCAGGTTGGGGAACAGGCAATTACATATCAACTGCTTGGGGGAATAAAATACTTTAAGGCAAAACTAATGGCACTAACCCCTAAAGGGAAAAGAATCACAAATAAATACAGAAGTTTAATAGGAAAGAATCCGTGGACAGAACTTATGGAACCGGCCAGGGATATTAGCGATAGGTTGATGGATGGTATATTCGCACTATTCAAAGATGCCAATGTTCGTAGAAACAGAAACTTCATATTGGGGTCATTAACAAAGATGGAATGGGCAACCGAAACAATATCGCCAGAAAGGTTAGCACATTTAAGAACCGAACTCTCAAGATATGGGGTTGTTGGTAGTGCCGGGTCTATTATTGGCGCTACACCAGAAGCAGGGTTAGTTACTCAATATAAAACTTGGGCCATCCCTATCCTTGGGTCAATTTCGAGAAACCTAAAATATCTTTCCAAGTATATTGGAACATTTGGTAAAAGCGAAAAGTTTAGGGGCAAGAGAGCATTTTTAGAATTTATAAGATTGGCAGAATTCATTGGTGGTGTTTTTATACTCAAAGCATTTATGTCCACAGATGAAGACGATGATTCTATGATTGGAAAAATTAAAAGAAGATTTTATCAAGAAGCAACCACGCTTCTTCAAGCGATAGACCCAAAATTGTATTCTGGCGTTCCAAGAATGTTATCTTGGATTAACGACATGGGTTCAGCAATTTCGTCTATTGTTAAACTTGAAGAATACGAGCAAACGCAATTTGGAAAATTTGAGAAGGGAGAATTAAAGGGGGTTAGACAATTAAAACAAATGCTTACCCCGAGAGCTATTAAGCAATTTGAAAAAGACCAACAGAAAGAGGTTGAGGATATTAGAGAACAAATCAACAAAGAGCTTGAATCTGGAGAATTAACGATTGATGCCGCCAAAGAAAAGATAGTAAGTGAACTCAAGAAACTTGAAACAGCGCAAAAGAATAAAAGGTTTGAATTACCACTTGATAAATACAAGGAGGAAGTTTCAAGATTGATAGAAGAGGGTATGTCAACAGAAGACGCCAAGAAAGACATTGAAGCATATTTAAAAAAGAAGCCAGATGTTCTTGAAAGTAAAGACGAAAAAACATTTATTCAAAAAGTGGTATTATACGCCAAAGCTATTGGGACAGACCCACTTACGGCTATTGACAGAATACTCACGGGACAAATTATAAGAAGAATAGATAGTGGCGCAATTATAATTGAGAGAATACCATTTGAAGAATCCCAAGCAATAAGAAGTAGTAGGGGCGCAACAAAGGAAATGATACTTGACCACACCATACCATTGGAACTCGGGGGTTCTAATAAAGAATCAAACCTTAAACTTGTTTCAGTTGAAGAATGGGAAAGATATACAATAGTTGAAAACTATTTAGGAGACAAATTAAGAGAAGGGTTAATAAATAAAAAGGAAGCACAAAGGTTGATTAAAGACTTCAAGGAAGGAAAAATTAAAGAAGAAGACATAATAAAATGATAAAAGACATATTATATTCTATTGCCGGGATAATCGTTTTCGGGATAATCATTATATTGGCTATATTTGTTTTAAGTTTATTTCCCAGACAATTAGGGGATTCATTCTTTGATATGTATAGACAAGTTCAATAAAATGTCAATGAAAATAACATTAGACGTATTAGAAGAAAGATTATCTAACTGGTTTGCGGAAAACAAACGAGACCACGAAGAAATCATAAAACAAACCACCAAAACAAATGGCGCAGTTAAGGATAACCGAGAAGAGATTGTCAAAATAAAACAATGGCAAGGAAAAATGATAGGAGGACTGATAATTCTCAATGTTATTGTCTGGCCTATTGCTCTTTTGCTTTTGAAAAATTATCTTTAAAGCTTGACAAGCGAAT